>Ga0187884_10001595_pt1 | contig 20303 bp, 21 predicted proteins | sample June2016WEW_20_4_FD_132983 | JGI IMG/M metagenome (GOLD analysis project Ga0187884, IMG submission 132983) | Peatland microbial communities from SPRUCE experiment site at the Marcell Experimental Forest, Minnesota, USA - June2016WEW_20_40 | ecosystem: Environmental > Terrestrial > Soil >...
GGCGCCTGGAGAGAAGCGATTGGTGGCCTATGTGGTCGCTGCGCCGCAGTCCCCGCCCTCGGCTCATGACCTGCGCAGTTTTCTCAAGGAGAAGCTGCCCGAGCACATGGTGCCTGCGGTCTTCGTACTGCTTGATGCCTTGCCGTTGACGTCCAGCGGGAAGGTCGATCGCCGCGCACTGCCGGCGCCCGACCGAACACGGCGCGAACTCGAGAGGACATTCGTCGCACCCCGAGACGCCCTGGAACTCCAGCTCGCTCATCTCTGGGAGGAGGTTCTGAGCGTTCGACCGATCGGAGTGACGGAAAATTTTTTCGAGTTGGGAGGGCATTCAATGGCCGCTGTGCGCTTGTTCGCCCTGATCGAGAACAAGCTCGGCAGGAGACTTCCGTTAGCGGCCGTTTTTCAGGGCGCGACCATTGAGCATCTCGCCGGTATCCTCCGCCACAACGTCAATCCAGCACCCCACCCATGTTTGGTGGCGATTCAGCCTGGTGGCGCCAAACGGCCGCTCTTCTTGATACATCCGGCGGGCGGACACGTTTTTCCATACATTCATCTGGCGGAGTCATTGGGCCGCGATCAACCCTGCTACGGGCTCCAAGCCAGAGGGCTGGAAGATGGCCAAGACCCGCATGCGCGGATCGAAGACATGGCAGCCTATTACCTCGAAGCGTTGCAGACCGTACAGTCCGAGGGCCCGTACTTTCTGGGAGGATGGTCAATGGGAGGCGTTGTGGCCTTCGAGATGGCACAACGGCTTCTGGCGCAGGGTCAGCGGGTAGCTCTGGTTGCCTTACTGGATGCTCGGATTCCAACCCCTGATGAGCACTTTGCGGAGGAAGATCTCGAAGCGACGCTGTTGGCCGATGTTGTCCGTTACTTCGGTCTTTCGTTGGGCCCTTGGGAGTCCCTTTTGCGGCTTCCAAAGCACGAAGTGTTGAACCGTGTGTTGCAGCAGGCGAAGAGCGCCGGCTTGGTGCCCCCGGATATTCAGGCGTTCCAAGCTCAGCGTTTTCTCGATCTGTGCAAGGCCGACTTTCGAGCGACGCGGAACTACGTACTACATCCCTACGCGGGTCGAGTCACCCTCTTCAAGGCTAGCGAGGCAGGGCCTTGGGCCATATCGAACTTGGCAACCCGGAGCGACCCAACACGTCCGCCGGACCCGTCCGCCAAAGGCTTCGGGCCGCAGGCGGAAGCCTCTGGAGTGCGGGCGGGGAGCGGACCAGCCGAAAGGACGCCGGCCGCAGGCCCGTCCTCTGACCCCACGTTGGGCTGGAGCCAGTGGGCTGCTGGAGGAGTGGAAGTCCACGTCGTTCCGGGCAATCACGCCAACATGGTTTACAAACCCCACGTTGAAGTCCTGGCCGAGAAGCTGAGGGCTTGCGTTAAGCAAGCTGCAAGCGGCGAGGCTTGGTTCGCCGATAGAGTCAATTCACCCGCCAGATTGATGAGGGACGCTCGATGAATGGGAACAACAACGCAGACAGTGCACGCTACAAAGTCGTTGTGAATCACGAAGAACAGTACTCGATCTGGCCTGCCGAGCGGGAGAACCCTGTTGGCTGGAGGAATGCAGGTACGATCGGCTCCAAGACCGAGTGCTTGGCCTACATTAGAGAAGCGTGGGCCGACATGAGGCCGCTCAGCCTGCGCAAGACCATGGAGAAGCAGGAAAGGTAGACACACCGATTCTGCAGACGCGCCATCCTATGACCACCACCGTTGCTCCTGACCCCTGGCTTGCATGCCGCAAGCGGAAACCGCATGCCCGCCTCCGTCTATTTTGCTTTCCGTATGCGGGAGGCAACGCCGCGATTTTTCGCACCTGGCTGGACGGCTTGCCAGCGGATGTCGAGGTCTGTCCGGTTCAACTTCCCGGACGGGGAACTCGGCTGATGGAGCCTCCTTTCACTCAGCTCTCACCTCTCATCCAGGCCCTTGCCCACGCCCTCTTTCCGCTCCTGGACAGACCGTTTGCCCTCTTCGGCCACAGCCTCGGAGCATTGGTGAGCTTTGAACTCGCCCGCCATCTCCGCAGACAGTATGGCCTGCATCCCGTTCGCCTCTTTGTCTCGGCCGGCCGTGCGCCGCAGATTCCTAATCGAGATCTGCCCATGCACAGCTTGCCGGAAGAGGAGTTTGTGGCGAAACTGCGTCGCCTGAACGGTACGCCCAGGGAGGTGTTCGAGCACGAAGAGCTCATGGAGATCGTCCTTCCTCTCTTGCGGGCAGATCTCGCGGTGTACGAAACCTACGTGTATTCGAGCGAGCCTCCCCTGAACTGCCACATCTCCACCTTTGGCGGCTTACAGGATCGCAACGTGAGCCATAGCGACCTTGAAGCCTGGCGTGATCAAACGACCGGTTCCTTTTCGTCGCGAATGTTTGCCGGTGACCACTTCTTCTTGAACACAACTCAGCCTCTCCTTCTTCAGGTGCTCTCTCAAGAACTGCACTGAAAACCTGTGAGAATGGCTACGTGAAGATGGCGCCCACCACCTCTCTTGCTCCTCCGTGGTGCTTCCCGCCGGAAGCTCTACTGTTGGGTCGTGACGAAGTGCATGTCTGGCGAGCCACCCTGGACGAGACCCCGTCACGGATCGATAGCTTCCTACACACCCTTGCAGCAGATGAACGTACGAGGGCCGAGCGGTTCTATTTCCCGAGAGACCGCGAGCGCTTTATCGTCGCTCGCGGAGTGCTGAGAGCCATCCTCGGCCTCTACTCGAACAGAGCACCGGAATGCGTGTCCTTCAGCGACGGCTCTCATGGAAAACCTGCCCTGGCATGGGAATCTGGCGGGGCTGCAATCCGCTTTAACGTCTCCCACTCTCACGGAGTGGCCCTTTACGCAGTCACTCGCGCTCGGGAGGTTGGTATCGATGTCGAATTCATCCGCTGCGACCTGGAAGTAGAGCAGATCGCCGAGCGATTTTTCTCGCACCACGAGATCGCCACGCTCCGTGCGCTCCCGAGAGACCAACGGGAATCAGCATTTTTCCGCTGTTGGACTCGTAAGGAGGCGTACATCAAAGCCAAGGGTGAAGGGCTTTCACTGCCCTTGGACCAGTTTGAGGTGTCGCTGACTCCCGGGGAACCTGCAGCACTGCTGAGCACCCAACGAGATCCAAACGAAGCCCAGCGTTGGTCTCTGCAGGAGTTGACCCCTGCCCCCGGCTATGCGGCCGCTCTCGCCGTGGAAGGAAACGGCTGGTGTCTCGCCTGTTGGGATTGGCGGACCCCCACTCAGAATTACGCTCTGAGGTTGCCTTCACGCGGCTCATCAGTTGCTGTCTGACCGTCTCGCAAACGGATCACACGGTGAGCCCGCTCCATGACCTGAGGATCATGACTAGAAAAGACGAACGTCGTAGTGTGAGTACGATTCAAGCGTTCCATGACATCGAGGAGAGAGCGCGCGGCGGCAGAGTCAAGATTTGCCGTCGGCTCGTCCGCCAGGATCAGCGCAGGTTCTGTGACCATGGCCCGAGCCACGGCAACCCGCTGCTGCTGCCCGCCGGATAACTCTACTGGACGACGATCTTCAAGGCCAGTGAGGCCGATCTCCGAGAAAAGCTTCTGCACCCTGTTCCTACGCTCCCGCGCCGGCACACCCTGCAGGAGCAAGGTAAACTCGGCGTTTTCCAGGGCGGTGAGGACTGGCAGAAGGTTGTACGCCTGGAAGACGAAGCCGATGCGATGCAAACGCAGACGAGCCAGCTCCCCTGACGATAGAAGCTGAAGGTTCTGTCCCGCCACCCATACCTCGCCGGTGTCTGCCCGGTCGAGTCCACCCATGATGTTGAGCAAGGTGGTTTTGCCGGAACCTGAAGGACCGGCAATAGCCAAGAATTCCCCACGGGCAATCCGTAGATGGACTCCACGCAGTGCCGGGACCTTGATCGGTCCCGCATGGTACGTCTTACTCACGCCACTCAGTTCCACCGCCCATTCAGCCACATCGCCCTCCAACCCGTCCTCGGCCGCCAGCTGTCCCCTCGCTTCTAGGGCCTGCGGCCTGCGTCATTTCTATGGCCCGCTCCCCGTTGGGTCGCTGCTGGCTGCCAAGCCCGACAGGCTGCTAGACCTTCAATGCATCCGGCAGTTCCGTTCGCGCTGCCTTGAGCGCTGGGTAGAAGGACATGATTGTCGCCATCATGAACACTATGCTCACGGACCAGGCGATTCGCCTCAGGCTCAAGCGCGGGTAGATGATCGGGTCGAAAACGAACGCAGTGGGAAGGCCGGTCTTGAAGAGCCAGCGCAGATCCAACCCGGCGGTGGCGAAATGATGGTGGATACCCAAACCCAGCGCCAGACCCATTGCGAGGCTGATCGCCGTGAGAGCCAGAGACTCACCAATGAGCATCTCCGCGAGCTGCCGAGGCCGAAGGCCAAGAGCTGTACACACACCAAATTCATAGCGGCGCTCCAGTGCCCTCATCAGGATCGTGTTGAATATTCCTAGCCCTACCATCGCTAGTACAACGCCGTTCATGACATAGTTGAAGGCGTCGTCCAGCCGAAAGCTCTGAACCAGCATTGGCGTTGATTCCCGCCAGGTCAGAACTTCGACCGGAATTCCCGCCAGCTGCTGCCGCAAGTCCTTTGCCACCATCTGCGAGTCACCCTCCTGTGCAAGCAGGATGGCTATCTGAGTCACCTGATCCGGCACCCTGAGCAGTGCCTGGCTCTGAGACAGGCGCAAATGGATGATGTGGGCATCGATCGCTTGTAGACCCGTTCGAAAGATCCCGCTCACCCGCCAGAGAGTGCTTTGCATTTCTCCTTCGGCTCTATCCGCCGCTTCGGCGCCAGGCGGTCGTACCGCCTGAGTCATGAGCACGACCTTGGAGCCTATCTTCACCTCGAGCTTGCCGGCCAGCTCAGTGCCGATGACAACCTCAGACGGTCCGTCGTCATTAGACGGTCCGTCGTCATTCAAATATGCCCCCGCGACGATTCGCTGAGGAATCAGGGAAACGGCCTGTTCCTCTCGTGGCACCACCCCAACAATGCTCACGCCCTCAGCGTTGGCGGCGGAACTCAGCAGTCCAGAGGCCAGCACCCTCGGACTCACCCCTCGCACAACATCCTTCATGGTCTCGGTGTGCAGGAACTCCTCGGCCACAGACACCACTCGGGCCGGAAGCAACAGCTCCTGAGAGCTGGCGTCTTGATACCCCTTTGCCTGGATCGCTACGTGCCCCGAACCCAGTCGCACCGCCTCGGCAATCATCTGCTCGTGGCTGCCATCGAGGAAGCCCAAAGAGACCAGCAGCAACGCGAGACCCATACCCAAGGCCAGAGCGGTCAACAGGGTGCCTCTGGGATTGCGCCAAAGATTGCGCCAGCCGATTTTCACCAGCAGGGAAAGTTCCGTCATCCCTAAGCTTTTAAAAGTACGAACTTGTTGTTCATGAGTCAACTTTCATCCGAAGCCGCACCCAGCGACCCAACCCTGTCCTGAGCTCCGTCGAAGGAGGGGACCGGACCCGCTGAAAGGACGCTGGGCGCAGCCCGCTAGGCCTTCCGCAGCGCTTCCGTCGGCCGATAGTGCGCTGCCCGCAACGCAGGATAAAGGGCGGAGGCAACGGCTGCGACGGCTAGCCCTAGAGCCGCCTGGGAATACGCAGAAAAGTCTTGCCGGCCGTACCACAGGTGACCCACCGGTACTCCAGCTACAGAGATCTCGTTTGCGGCGCCGCCCAATTCCAGACCATGGACCTGCAGATACCAGAGAAGCGGAGCCCCAAGCGCTACTCCTAAGACCAGGCTGACGACCGCCAATCCTGTCGCTTCTGCCAGGACGAGACCGACTACCTGAACCGGACGCATTCCCAGGCCCATAAGCATTCCCAGCTCCCGGGTGCGCTCAAAGACCGCCATGAGCATGGTGTTCATGATGCCCATAACCGCTAGAAGAAAAAATATGAAAAAGAGCATGACGGTAACACTGCGATTGAACTGCACATAAGCGGCAAGCTCCGGCGCCAGCTCAGGCCAGGCCTGCACTCGAACGGGAAGGGTCTTGCCGAGTTGGGCCTCAAGTGTCCCGGCGACGGCAACAGCCTCGGTTGCGTCGTGCAGCTTGATGCCCACTTCATGAATCCTACCGGGCGCCAAGTGCAAGAGCTCCTGTAGAGAAGGGAGAGACATGAGCACCAGACCCCGGTCCATGGGCTCAAGACCAGTATGAAAAATCCCCGCAACTGCGTACAGGTCGTCCCCCATCGACCCATCGGCTGCCTGCGCCAACAGGGCGATTTCTGATCCGACTCCGACGCCAATGGTGGTGGCGAGTTTGTCTCCCATCACGATACCCTTTGGCATCCACTCGTTCAGGTACCTCCCTTTGACTATCCTAGTATGCAGGACGGTAACCTTTTGTTCCTGATCAGGGGCGACCCCCATGAGCTCCACTCCCCCAGATTGGTGAGCGGCACTTGCCAAGCCGTGGCCGTACACTCTCGGAGTAGCGGCATACACTCGATGATCAGCCGTGACGGCCGCAAGAATCGCGCTGACATCCGTCCCTCGTCCCGCTCCCAGGGTCTTCTGAAGGGAACGATTGGGGTAGTAACCCGAAGCGTGCACCTGGATCTGGGAAAAAACAAGGTTCGTGCCGTTCTCAATCATCTGCTGCCGCAGGCCTTCCATCAGGCACGCAACGAACAGCAGCATGGCGTAGCCCAAGGCAATGGCGGCCATCGTGATTGACGTCCGGCGAGGATTGCGCCAGAGATTGCGCCACGCCAGCTGGAGAAGCCGCCCGCTCATCGCTTCAGGTTGGGCAAAGAAAACGTCTCCTTGCTGATCGGTGCGTCGAAGGTGATATCTTCGAACACGATCGTGGTCTGCTCACCGGGCTTGTCCACCGGCCGCATGACCAGGCGCGTAGGAATGAGCCTCCCGCCCATCGTTTTGTACTCGGAAAAGGTCTGCTCCCGGACCAGCTTCCCGTCCTCATCATAATAACCCTGCCATGTGGGCATCATGTTGACCTGATAGAGCTGCACAATGATTTTCCCCCACACCACCGCCGCTTCCGGCTTGGGTGTCAGGGTATATTCGTACACTGCAACTCCACCGCGCTCTCCTTCAAAAAAAGGCGTAATAGAGTAGTCGCGCGCGAGGAGACTCTCTTTCACCAGATCATCGACGGTGAAGTCGCTTCCCATCCACGAGGTCATCGTCATGGAAGGAGGAACCTTAACGGTGCGGTTCGCTTTAGGCAGATAGTACCAGATGTCGCTGCCTACTTTGAGGACGGCCGTGCCTGCTTCCTCTTGAGGACCGTCGACGCGGAGGAGGACGTTGTCCGCTCCGAGCGACCAGATCTTCATCGACAGGTTCCGTTGCCCGTTTTCGTTGGAGATCTGCATTTTCACCGTAGCGATGCTGGATTTACTGCTAAAGAGCCGCGCCACCCGGTCCAGCACCTCTTGCGCACGTTCGTCCGCAGCATGAGATGTCTGACTCAGACTCAGCAATATCAGCCCAAGGCACGTGGCCATGATTCTTTTTCCCCGCCGCATAGCCGGCATGCTAGCCACGCGAGCGAGAGAAGCAACAGTAGCGATTGGCGGCCCGGGTCGCCGCGCAACACGCTCGCCGACCTCATCCCAGCAGTGCAAGCTATCAATGCGGCGCAGAGATCAAGTGACCACCCGGCGTTCAGGCTTGGCTGGCCTTGTGCTTCATCGTGAATTCGCGTTTGCCGCCGACTGTCCCTTTCGCCAGCGGCGTGCCCATCGCGAGTCCCATCGGTATCCGAGCCAGAAGGTTGAACGCGCTTACGGCCAGAGAGAGCGCGAACAAGTCGTCCTTGCTGGCAAAGGAGGAGAAACCGATCGTGAAAACGAGCTGAGTCGTTCCGATTCCCCCTGGTAGGAGCGGCGCATTTCCTATCGCCACAATGAGTGGCGTCAAAGCCAGTACCTGGACGAGTGGGATCCGGATGTGAAAACTCACGAACTGTCCATAGAGCGCAAAGCCTGCTCCCAGGACAATCGGAAACTTGAGGGCGAGCAGCTTGATGAAATACGAGAGCCGCCCCGTGCGGAAACTGACCAGCGATGGCCGCTCGTAGAGCCAGCGGAGCCAATTGCCGGAACGCAGCCGCGGCCCCCAGAAAAGCCAAAACGCGGCGATCAGACAGCCGACGCCAAACACACCTGCCACGTAGTTGAGGCCGAGCCGAATCGGGGATGTCGGCACGAGAGCGATCGCCACAAGTGACAATATGGCGAGCAGCATGACGTCGACTCCGGCCTGGTACATCAAGGTGCCTCCGGCCGTTAGCCAGGGCAGGCGCTTGCGCGTGCGCAGGAAGAGCGCCAACGCCCCGCTGGCGATGTGGGAGTTGATGATCTGAAGAAAGTAGACCGCAGCCATGGTTGGAAGCAGCTCGAGCGCTGTGGTCGGAGCGTGAAAATAACTGAACAGACGGGAAAACACGATTGTCTCGCCGATAAACCAGCAGAGAAAGCCGCCGAGACTTACGGTGACAAAGAGCCAGAGCGTGGCGTGGCTTGCGGCGGCGGCTACCTGACTCCAGGAGACGCCGCGCGCAGCGTACCATACGATTGCCGCCGCGATCGCGTAGGCGACAAGGCTCTGCAGCACTGTTTTGCGCAAGTGTCGTCGTATCTTCCTGCGCCCTCCTATCACGATGCCGCGTGCCATATCGAGCAGGGGAACCGTTCTGATTCGGCGCGGCACTCAGGGGATCACCATTTCGGAATGGAGTCATTCATGGGCATCCAGCGCCACACGAAATCCACCTGATTATGAACTTGAGACCATACTGTCTCGCCTCCTTCTTCGACGCCACTATTTGCATTGCGTGACTCGATCCTGCGGCTTGTGCACACTGGGAATTCCCCGCGCCGTGCTGGGCGTAAGACCACCCGCGTAGAACCACGCGCGTAGTAATGCGAGCTTACGGGCGCTGCCGTTCCTCTTCTATAAGGGACGCATGGCGATGGAAGCGAATCTTCATCTGGCACGCAAAGAAAGGGCCGGCCGACGCCGGCCGGGACGCGGAGAGAAGCAATGGACGAGAAGAACGCAGTCGCCGACGTTCGCATTTTACCTCGCACCCTCCAAATGGTTGACCCGTGCTGCTCGCCTTTATCAAGGAGGTAGACGTGGTGGTTAAGCGGAATCGCATTGCGCTCATCCGAACGGTAGCTGTCGTCTGTGCCCTGATGCTGGTTGCGCCGAATGGTGCTATTCTCTTTGCGCAACAGCCACCGTCGTACCCATCCCCAGGTCAGACACTCACGCCCGACGAAGTGGATGACCTGGTAGCGCCGATCGCACTGTATCCGGATCCGCTGCTGAGTCAGATATTGGTGGCCGCTACCTATCCGCTCGAAATCGTGCAGGCGGACCAGTGGCTCCAGCGCAACCCGGGTCTCACGGGACCTGCGCTCACCCAAGCCGTACAACAACAGAACTGGGATCCAAGCGTTCAGGCCCTGGTGGTGTTTCCAGACCTCATCAAGCGCCTGACCCAAGACGTCACGTGGACCACAAATCTTGGAAACGTGTTTCTCGCCCAACAGCCGGATGTGATGGACGCGGTCCAGCGGATGCGATTCAAGGCCAGTCAGGCAGGGAAATTGCCCTCGACGAGCCAGCAGAGAGTGACCACGACGACCGAATCCGGCCAGCCCGTCATCGACATTGAGCCCGCGAACCCGCAAGTGATCTACGTGCCGCAGTACGATCCGGCCTACATCTGGGGACCGTCCCTCTACTACCCGTATGCGCAGTGGTATTATCCTCCGGTGATCGCCGGCGCATTCTTCGGTTTCGGCGTTGGCATCACAATTGGCGCTTTTTTCGGCGGCGGATGGGGCGGATGGGGTGGGTGGGGTTGGCGGCCCGGCTGGTCCAGCCATACCGTAATTGTGAACAACAACTTCATTCACCGGTACAATTTCAACTCGAACCACCTCGCGGCTCTGCATGGCAACACGGTCTGGGCCCACGATGCAGTCCACCGCCAAGCGGTACCATATCCGAACCATGCGCTGGCTGACCACTTCGGGGCCGGTGTGCGCGAAAACTTGAGACCCCGTGAGATGCCGGGTCAGGTTCGCGGAAGCCCGGTGAGCGGCGGGCAAGTCCGCGGCGGGTCTGCCCCCGCCGCCGCGCCGAGAGAGCGAGTGGGCAACCGGCAGATTGCGCCGAGCGCTCCCAGCCGGGCCGCTTTTGGCGGGAGCGAACACGGCGAAATGGCGAGAATGCATAGCGATCATGGATTCTCTAGCCTCGGACCTACCAGGAGCGCTCCCATGCGTGCAGCGCCGGCGCCAAGGGCAGGCGGTGGCGGCGGCGGTAGGAGCGGCGGCGGCGGGAAAAGATAGGAAGGTGGCCATGACGGGAGGGACATCGAAATACCTGGGGTTCATTTGGCGCTGGCTGACGTGCCTCGGAGCCGGCGCTCTGGCCATGGCAGCATCGTCGCAGGCTGCTTCGGGCGGGAGTCAGCGCGCCTTCGCCACGCCGCAGGAGGCAGTTCAGGCGACGATTGAGGCCGCCGAACACAATGACACGGCGGCCCTGCTGGAACTGTTTGGGCCAGACGGCAAGGACATTGTTGAATCCGGCGACCCCTCCGAGGACAAAGACGGACGCGCGGAATTTGCCCGCCTGGCCCGCGAGAAGACGCAATTCGATCAGGATCCACTCGACCCGGATAGGACGATCTTGACTATTGGAGACCAAGACTGGCCGTTTCCGGTGCCCTTGGTTCGGACCGGCGGAAAGTGGCGGTTCGACTCGTCACAAGGCAGGCTGGAAATTCTTGCCCGCCGCATCGGTAGGAACGAAATGGACGCGTTCGAGATTTGCCGCGGCTATGTCGAGGCCCAACTAGAATACGCCGCGGAGAACCGCGACGGGGATGGCATTCTGAAATACGCGCAGAACATCGCCAGTTCCTCGGGCAAGCACGATGGGCTGTATTGGGATGACGCCCCGGAGAGTCTAATTTCCAAAGGCTTCGCCGAGGCGGCGAACCCGAATCCTTCCGGACGGAGCGGAAAACCTAAGCCGTATCATGGCTACTACTTTCGTGTGCTGAAATCACAGGGACCGGATGCCTCTGGAGGCGCCTTTGACTATGTCGTCAAAGGCAAGATGATTGGGGGTTTCGCGTTGATTGCATGGCCGGCGGAGTACGGCGTGTCCGGAGTCCAAACCCTGATGATCAACCACCACGGCATCGTCTACGAGAAGGATCTCGGGACCAAGACGGGCATGCTGGCTCGGAAGATGACCCGGTTCAATCCCGACAAAACCTGGCGACCGGTCGATCTGGAATGACATTCCTGGAGCCGTTTGCCGCTCTGCTTGGTTCCGCACGCACCGCGAAACTGCAGCGACCGGCGCACGTCTCTTGCTGGCTCGAGAGATCCTCGAACCAGTAGCCCGGGTATTCGAATCACCCCGATGCGTCAACGTGCCGTCTCTGCGTATGCTTGCTTGGGGCTTTCGCAAACTCGGCGGCAGTGACAAGCTGAGCGCATGAGCTTCATCGCGTTGAAAATGCTGCTCGGCGATCGGGCCAAGTACTTCGGTATTATCATCGGGCTGACGTTTTCGGCGCTCTTGATCACTCAGCAGTCGGCGATTTTTGCGGGCATCATGACGCGTACCTTCAGCTTCCTGACAGACGTCGGTTTGCCGGACATCTGGGTCGTAGACCCACAGGTGAAATACATCGATGATATCAAACCGATGCGCGACACGGAGGTTCTGCGCATCCGCGGCACACAAGGCGTCCAATGGGCGGTGCCGCTGTACAAGGGCACACTGCCCGCGCATCTTCTCGACGGCAAGTTTCAGAGCGCCATCGTGATCGGGCTTGATGATGAAACGTTGATCGGCGGACCGCCGTCGCTTGTCACGGGCAAGCTGTCCGACCTCCGTCAAAGCGGCGCCGTCATAGTTGATGCCGCCGGAGCCGAGGGCAAACTTGCGCACCTCCTGCCCAATGGCGAGCGGGTCCCACTCACAATCGGCGACGAACTGGAACTGAACGACAACCGGGTCGTTGTCGTCGGCATTTGCCGGGTCACCTCGACGTTCGGTAACAACCCGGTCATCTACACGACCTATTCAAACGCGACCCTGTTCGCGCCCGGCCAGCCCAAATTGCTGTCGTTTGTGCTGGTGAAAGCCAAGCCCGGCCAAGATCTGCATGCGTTGACCGAGCGCATCAACCAGGCGACCGGCCTGAGGGCCTATACTGCCTACGACTTTAAGTACCTTACGTTAATGTATTATTTGAAGTACACTGGCATGCCAATAAATTTCCTGACGGTCGTGGCGCTTGGATTCATTGTCGGTATCACCATATCCGGCATGACGTTCTACAACTTCACGCTCGATAACCTCCGCTACTTCGGAACGCTGAAAGCGATGGGCACCAGAAATCATACGCTGATGCGGATGATTCTGCTGCAGGGGCTGTTGGTCGGCGTCATCGGTTATGGCCTGGGTGTTGGGATTACCGCAACCTGGGGCCTGCTGCTCAGCGGCACTTCCCAGTTGGCGTTCCGGCTGCCGTGGCAATTGTTGGTATTCGGCGCCGCGGCGGTGTTGATCATCTGCCTCGGCTCGGCCGCCTTCAGCATCCGCAAGGTGATGAAACTGGAAGCCGCCGTAGTGTTCCGTAGCTAGCCGGCAAGTCCCCCGCTAATGGACGCAGCGGCCGAACAACCCCAGGCGGAATTCAAGGTCGCCGTTCACTGTCGCCAGGTGACCAAGACCTTTGGCGCGGGCAATGCCTCCGTCAGGGCGTTGCGCGGCGTGGACCTGGACGTGCGGACCGGCGAGCTGATGATGTTGGTCGGCCCTTCCGGCTGCGGTAAGACGACACTGATTTCCGTCGTCGCCGGTGTGCTGCATCGCGACGGTGGAGAATGCACGGTCTTCGGTCAGGACTACAAGACGCTGAGCCCGGACGAAACCACCCGCTTTCGCGGTACGAGCATCGGCTTTTGTTTTCAGGCGTTCAATCTCATTCCCTCCCTTACCGCTGCCGAAAACGTGGCCGTGCCGCTGATCATCAATGGCATAAAGCGGCACGCGGCGGTGGCCCAGGCCCGCGACATGTTGGGCAAAGTCGGCTTCGATGAGCGGATGATCGTGTCGATGCCGACGGATCTCTCGGGCGGTCAGCAACAACGCGTCGCCATCGCCCGCGCGCTGGTTCACAAGCCCCGGTTGATCGTGTGCGACGAACCCACCAGCGCACTGGACGCCGAGACGGGCCGTAAGGTCATGGAACTGCTGAAGCTGCTTGGGCGCGGCACGGATCGCGCGTTGTTGGTGGTCACCCACGATTCCCGTGTGTTCGAGTTCGCCGACCGGCTTGCCCATATGGAAGACGGCGCCATCACCCAGATCGTCAATTCCGCGCCCGAGTTGACGGGCGAGCCGCCGAGCGCTGATTAGGAGAATCCGATGGTCCGCAAATACCTGTTACCGTTGTTGGCGATGTTGGGGGTCGGCATCGGCATATATGCCGCCATGCTCAGCGCCCGGGCCGTTCCGCCCACCCCGCCGGTGTCCGACGCGCCACAGCCACCGTACGAAACCTTCGTGGCGGGAGCGGGCTTGGTTGAAGCGAATACGGAGAACATCGCCATCGGCACGCAAATCGCCGGCATCGCCTCCAAAATCTGGGTAACCATCGGCAGCCGTGTGAAGCAAGGCGATCCGCTCTTCACCATCGACGACCGGGCCACAATCGCCGCACTGAGCACGCTGCAGGCGGCGGTTCAGGTGGCCGCAGCTCAACTCGCTAACGCCGCCAACGAGCTGGCCCTCGCCGAAAGCATCCCGGACAAACGCGCCCTGAGCGTCGAGATCATCGACCAGCGCCGGTACGCCGTGCAAATCGCCGAGGCGCAGCTGGCGCAAGCGCGCGCGCAACGCGACGCGACCGCAACCGATCTGGAACGGCTGACCGTTCGCGCGCCGGTCGACGGCCAGGTGCTGCAACTGAAAGTGCACCTCGGCGAGTTTGCGCCCACCGGCGTGCTGCAGACGCCGCTCATCCTGTTCGGCAACGTGGAGCCTCTAAATGTTCGCGTCGACGTGGACGAAAACGACGCCTGGCGGGTCAGCGCGAACGCACCTGCCATCGGCTATCTGCGCGGCAATAAGGCGATCCATACGCCGCTGAAATTCGTGCGCTTCGAACCTGATGTCATTCCGAAGGTATCGCTCACGGGCGACCCCACTGAACGCATCGATACGCGCGTGCTGCAAGTGATCTACCACCTCGAAGACGTGAACCTGCCCATTTTCGTTGGGCAGCAGATCGACGTTTATATTCAAGCGATCGGCCATAACGTCACGCCGACCACCAACCAGGCCAAGCCATGAGACGCTTGGGAGTCGTATTTCTTCTGCTGCTGGACAGCTGCGCCGTCGGGCCTGACTATCATCAGCCCAAAATGGACCTGCCCGCGCAATGGAGCGAGCCGCTCGCGGGCGACGCCGCGAACCAGGCCACGAAGCACGCCCAGTGGTGGACGTCCTTCAACGACCCGACTCTAAACTCGCTCATCGAACGGGCCGTGGAATCGAACTACGACTTACGCATCGCTGCCGCACGGGTCCGCCAGGCGCGGGCGTCACTCGCGGTTGTGAAGGCGGACCTCTGGCCTTCGGTCGATGCCTCCGGTTCTTACACGCGAGAGTATGGCGGCCCAAATAATAGCGCCTCCGGGGTATTATTGGATAATAATTTGTTCCAGACAGGTTTTGACGCTGCGTGGGAAATCGATGTGTTTGGCGGCACCCGCCGTGCGATACAGGCGGCCGGGGCCGACATTTCCGCCGCGCAGTTCGGACGTGACGATGTGCTGGTGAGCTTGCTGGCGGAAGTGGCCCTCAACTATGTCGAGGTGCGCGCCTTCCAGCAGCGAATTGTCATCGCTCGCGACAGTATCAAGTCAGAGGAGGATTCTCTGGACATCACCCGGGCGAAGTTCAAAGGGGGAGTGTCCAGCGAGCTCGACGTGACTCAAGCTGCCGCCCTGGAGGCCACCACCCGGTCGGAAATCCCGTCGCTGGAGAGCGCGCGTCAAACCGCAATCCATCACCTCGGCGTGCTTTTGGGCCAAGCGCCCGGCGCGTTGCTCGATGAGTTGTCGCCGGAGGGACTCATTCCCGCTGCCCCGCCGGAAGTTCCCGTCGGTTTGCCCTCGGTCCTCTTGCGGCGCCGGCCTGATGTGCGACAGGCGGAACGCCAGTTGGCGGCGGCAACCGCACGCATCGGCGTCGCCACGGCCGACCTGTTCCCGAAGTTTTCCCTCACGGGTGCCGTCGGCCTGGAGAGCATCAGCGCGAGCGATTGGTTCACCGCCGGGAGTCGATTCTGGTCGTTAGGCCCTACCGTGCAGTGGCGGATTTTTGATGCGGGCCGTATCCGCGCGAATATCCGTGTACAAGACGCCATCGAGGAGCAAGCACTGGAGACGTATGAGAAGACGGTGCTGACCTCCATGGAGGACGTCGAGAACGCGCTGGTGGCCTATGCCAAGGAGAAGGTGCGCTATCAAGCGTTGAAAGACGCCGTGGACGCGAACCGGCGTTCGTTGCAGCTGGCCAACCAACTCTATGCGAAGGGACTGATCGACTTTCTCAACGTGGTCGATGCCCAGCGATCATTGTACCAAGCCCAAGATCAATTCGTTCAAAGCGAGCTCGCACTTTCAGCAGATGTCATCGCCCTCTACAAGGCGCTCGGGGGCGGCTGGGAGAGCGAGCCCCGTCACGAGGCGATGAAGTGACCGTGAAGTTAATTGAAGTCTCATTCCGAAGACCGGGATCTGCCTGATCGAGTCGTTTGTCTTCCCTGTGCTGGAGCGCGGCAAGAAGTAGCCAGCCCCACCTCGGAAGAAATGGGGCTAGGACTACAACGTGCTGTTTGAGGATGTCGGTGCTTGATCACACCCACGGCGCCATCTGGGGCATCGCCGCTCTCGCCACCAGCGGGGTCATCATCAGGCCATGGAATTTCCCCGAGGCCGTATGGGCGGTGCTCGGCGCTGCCGCTCTAGTCGGCCTCGGTCTACTCCCGTGGACCGCCGCGTGGCAAGGCATCGGCAAGGGTACCGACGTCTACCTCTTCCTGACGGGGATGATGTTGCTCGCCGAGCTCGCTCGGCGGGAGGGCCTCTTCGACTGGCTGGCCGCCATCGCCGCGCGGCGAGCCAACGGTTCCGCCCCGAGGCTGTTCGCGCTGGTATACGGAGTCGGGACGTTGGTAACCGTATTCCTGTCCAACGACGCCACGGCGGTCGTCCTGACGCCTGCCGTTTACGCCGTGACCAAGGCGGCACGTGCCCAGCCGCTGCCCTACCTTTTCGTCTGCGCGTTCATCGCGAACGCCGCCAGCTTCGTTCTGCCGATCTCCAACCCGGCGAACCTCGTAGTCTTCGGCAGCAACATGCCGCCGCTCGCCTCGTGGCTCAGCCAATTCGCTCTGCCGTCCGTGCTCGCCATTGTGGCGACCTATGTTGTTCTCTACCTCACGCAGGCCTCCTTGCTGCGCGCGCGCGTCGCCAGTGACATCCGGGTACCTCTCTTGTCAAGCGGTGGCCGAATGACGGCGTACGGCATCGGCGGCTCGGGGGTCGTGCTGCTGATCGCCTCGGCCCTCGACACCCGACTCGGTCTCCCGACCTGTCTGGCAGGTTGCGCCACGGCAGCGATCGTACTGCTGCACAAGCGTGAGCCACCGTGGCACCTCGTCAAGGGTATCTCTTGGAGCGTGCTGCCGCTCGTCGCGGGCCTCTTCGTGCTCGTCGAGGGAGTCGAGCACACGGGAGTTCTCCGTTCACTGAGCGCGGTGCTGAGCGCGGCCGCCGCACGCTCCGCAGCCGGCACAGCGTGGGGAGCTGGCATCATTCTCGCCCTCGCCTGCAACCTGATGAACAACCTTCCGACCGGACTCCTCGCCGGGTCCACGGTGACGGCAGCGCACCTGCCTTCTCAGGTCATCGGTGCAGTACTGGTCGGCGTCGACCTCGGACCGAACCTCTCCGTCACGGGCTCGCTCGCGACCATCCTGTGGCTCGTGGCGCTCCGCCGCGAAGGGCAGGATGTCGGCACATGGAAGTTCCTGCGGCTGGGTATCGTCGTCATGCCGCCCGCGCTCCTCCTTGCATTGGGTGGATTGGTGCTTCTCGGATGAGCGGAGACCAAGACTACAACGGCCGCCGCTTCCGTCCCGCCTCTCTCGACGCGCTGAACTTCTTGCTCTCGGACGTCCGCGGGGCGCTCGGTCCCTATCTGAACGTCTTCCTCGTCACGCAGCAGCATTGGAGCCAGGCCGAGGTGGGCCTCGTCACGGCGCTGGGCGGATGGCTCGGTCTCGCCGTGCAGACGCCGGTCGGCGCCGCGATCGACGGCACGCACAGAAAACGCGGTGTGATCGTCATCGCGCTAGCCGTGCTGGCCGCAGGCGCCCTGTGCATATACGCGGCACCCCGCTTCTGGCCGGTCCTTGTCGCCAACACCCTGATCGCGGTGGTCGGGGACGTATTCGGCCCGGCGGTGGCGGCGCTGACGCTCGGCCTCGTCCTACAGCAAGAACTTGCGCGGCGCATGGGCCGCAACGCCGCCTTCGACCATGCGGGGAACGTCGCCATCGCGGTGCTGGCTGGCGCGGTCGGATGGATGTTCTCGCAGCGTGCGGTCTTTTTGCTCGTCCCGGTGTTCGCGGCCTTTTCGATGGCTGCAGCGCTGTCTATCCCGGCCGCTGCGATTGACCAACGACGCTCGCGGGGCGCGCGGGAGGTTCAGAAAGGTGAGCCGACCAACGACATCGCCAGCGTGAGCGTACTGCTCGAATGCCGCCCGCTCGTCATCTTCGGCTTCTGCGCGCTGCTTTTTCATTTTGCCAACGCGCCGCTGCTGCCGCTGGTCGGTCAGAAGCTCGCCTTCGCGCACGGGGCAGTGGCGACGGCCATGATGTCGTCCTGCATCATTGCGGCGCAGCTGGTGATGCTGCCGATCGCCCTCCTGGTGGGTCGGACGGCCGACACCTGGGGGCGTAAGCCTCTCCTCCTGGTTGGCTTCGGCATCCTGCCGATCCGGGCTGTGCTCTACACGCTGTCCGACGACAGCGCGTGGCTGATCGGAGTCCAGCTGCTCGACGGCGTCGGCGCAGGCATCTTCGGTGCGCTGACGCCGCTGTTGGTGGCGGATCTCATGCGCGGCACCGGGCGGTACAACGTGGCCCTGGGCGCGGTCGCCACCATGCAGGGCATCGGCGCGGTGACGAGCGGCCTGGTCGCCGGGTTGATCGTGGATCATTTCGGCTACTCAGCGGGGTTTCTGACGTTGGGCGCCGCCGCCGCGGTCGCCCTGGCGGCGCTGGCATTTGCAATGCCGGAGACGGCGCCGGAACAAGGTCTCGCCGCTCGACCACCTGCACCCGACGTATGAGAGCGCAGAGTATTGCGCGTAGAACCACGCGCGTAGTAATGCGAGCTTACCGCGCCGCCGTCCGTCCTCTACAAGGGATGTGTAGCGATTGAGCGAATCTTCATCTGGCACGCAAAGAAAGGGCCGGCCGACGCCGGCCGGAACACGGAGAGAAGCAATGGACGAGAAGAACGCAGTCGTAGCGATCTTTAGCAGCCACACGGAAGCCGAAGCTGCCGTTAAGGAGCTCCAGAAGTCCAAGTTCGACATGAAGCAGCTCTCGATCGTCGGCAAGGACTACCACACAGAGGAGCACGTGGTCGGCTACTACAATACGGGCGATCGGATGCGCTACTGGGGCAAGCTCGGCGCCTTTTGGGGTGGGCTCTTCGGCTTCCTCGTTGGCTCGGCATTTTTCTGGATTCCGGGGATCGGCCCGCTCGTGGTCGCCGGCCCGCTAGTGTCGTGGATTGTGGGTGGGCTCGAAGGTGCGACCATCTACGGCGGACTGAGCGCCCTCGGGGCCGGTCTGTACAGCATCGGCATTCCGAAGGATAGCGTGCTCAACTACGAGACTGCCCTGAAGTCCGACAAGTTCCTCGTGATCGCGCACGGCACCGCGGACGACGTGCAGAGGGCCAAGAGCATCCTCGAGCAGACCGGCCCCGCGACAATCGCCGCGCATCATGGCTAACCCGGATGTGCTTCTTGTAGGGCCAGCCCTCACGTGGGCACCCGGCGCCAGTCGCCCCGAAAAAGGCGCACGAGGCACCGTCTCGAAGGGCGCGTTCTTGGCACGTTGGCGCTTACAAGTAATTCACTGGCATTGTGTTTAACGGGAGGAGGACAACATGCACTACAGAACAAAGGTGATGACCGTGGGGTTGCTCAGCGGCATGCTGACGCTCTGCGTGGCAGCGGGGTGCGCGAGCCATGCGACCAAGACCACGCAGACGGTTACAACCGAGGAGTCGGTTCCTGCGGCTGCTACCGACGAGGCGCAGCCGCAACGTCCCGCCACAACCACCGCAACAACCACCACCACGACGGAGAGCGACAAGAGTTCTCCTGGAATCGTCGGCAGTGCTTTCGGCTTGCTGTGGGCACTTGTCAGCTTCCCGTTTCGGGTCATCGGTGCGCTGTTTTGAGAAGACGAACCTGGAAGAGTTCGCCGCGGTTCTTTACGGTGCCTTCCCGGGACTGCCCCGGCATCACTGGAAGAGCTTCGCCGTCGTGCGCAGATGGTGACACCTCGCAAACGCTTCGATCAGCTCGATAAACGGAGGGCATAGATGGACGAGCCCAGCGCGAATGCGGGCCCGATGGCGGAAAGAGGCGCCCCTGCGGTAGAAGAACATATGTAGTCGCTCGCGTCAGCGCCACAAGCTGGGAGTACCACGCGCGTAGTTCTACGCGCGTAGTACTCCCAGCTTACAGCGCCACCGCACCTATTGTACAAGCAAGCATGCCTACAGAAGTAGATCGCTATCTCTCGGGAGTCCCCATTGGCATGTTGCAGCCCAACATCATCTTGCCGTCGCAACACTTCGGACCGCGGCGCACGCAGGCACCCGAGCAACGGCTCATGATTGCCGTCCTTCACGACGCGCTCGATTGCGTTGAGAAATATCGCTTCGCCACGAGCAGTCACGGCCGCCGGCTCTTCCACGAGGCGAAGCAATGGTTCCTCGCCGACGAGGCAGACTGGCCGTGCCGGTTCCGGAAATTCTGACCGGAAGAATTCCGGAAATTCTGTCCGGTCTTCGAAAGGAGACCGGAGATGAGAGCAGAGAAGGAGGAGGCGTTTGAAAACGTCGGTGCACGGCCGGGAA
>Ga0187884_10001600_pt1 | contig 20242 bp, 25 predicted proteins | sample June2016WEW_20_4_FD_132983 | JGI IMG/M metagenome (GOLD analysis project Ga0187884, IMG submission 132983) | Peatland microbial communities from SPRUCE experiment site at the Marcell Experimental Forest, Minnesota, USA - June2016WEW_20_40 | ecosystem: Environmental > Terrestrial > Soil >...
CATTTGCTACGGCGCGCGCAGCTTCGATATTCATGCTTTGGGCTTCCTCGCCTCGCGTCCGAGTGGCGCCCTCTTTGAGAATCAAAATCGGCTGTCCGCCGGCATTAACAAGTTGTCCTGTGGATCGTCCTGCCATACTCTTCCTCCTGTAAACGTAAAATGACGTGATTACATTGCGTACAGTTCTATATAAAATTGATGGCAAGCTGCACGTCCACCGGGATATTACCAGTGCTCAGCTGCCCGGCTGTGTAAAAAAGGATTCTGCACTTTGGTATCGCACGCACGACTACTCGGCGTCAATGCGCTTCAATTCGTCGATAGTTGCGTTAGGATGGCCGTGCAGATATTCCGCTATTCTGTGCTTGTGGATTAGTCTGCAAGCGATACACGTCCAGATAACGTCGCCTCGAGAACTCAGTATCCACTTACCGAGCTGGGAGTCCTCACACGGGTACTTCGGGCAATAACAAAATACGCACACTTGTCCTTTGAAATGACAGGGATAATGGGGACACTCTTCGCCTTTCGGCAAGCCCTCAGGCTCTTTCAACCGCTCGCGTTTCTTGCGGTCCTCAGAAAACTCTTCTTCCTCGACGTTTTTCATTTTTCCTGTAATGATAGCCGTCGTTAAGCAACACCGCAGTCGGCCACCCCGAGCAGTGCCTTGATTTATGCGCCAGCTTCGTTTCTGATGCTCCCACAGCCGGATGAGTTCGCTTTCACCAATTCAACTATTGATTTATATTATAACATTTATGAGTATTTAGAGGTTTAAACTATGCCTATTGGAGATGTAGAACTTAAAGAACTTAGGAAAGACATGGGATTCTCGCCCGCGCTTCTGAAGCTCATTTATGAGTCGCATCCGAAGATGTTTGACATCATATATGAGATGGACAAAACGCTTCTCAGCGATGGAGCGATTTCGGCAAAAACAAAGAGACTAATCGCCCTCGCAGTGGTTTCCTCAATGGGCTGTGAAGCCTGTGCAACCGCACAGATGCGGGCCGCAATGAACATGGGCGCTTCGCGTGAAGAGGTCCTCGACACGCTGGGGGTCCTTGTAGTCACGGCAGGCATGCCAGCTGTCGCGACAGCTCGTGAAGCGCTCAGGAAATGCTGCGAACTTCCTGAAGAAGATTGGGGCGGAGAATAAATCCGGTAACGCCGCGAGGTTCTAAGTAAATACCTTGATGCTTGGTGTGCGCGTTCGATGGGGACACATCAAGCAAACATTTTAATATTAATGTTTTCATAATAATATACGCAAGTCTTTTTGGGATGCTTTGCGAAGCGTCCAGCCGCTTTTTTGGGGTTTCTGAACAAACGAGCGAAACTACGCGGACCACATCACAAGGCAGCGCAGAGCGTTTGCTGCAATTTAGCAGGTCGATGACTGAGGAGCGTAATAAAAGCATGACTCATGAAAAACCCTTTAGAGCAGTGGGGGTTCTGAGCTTACCCACGGTCGATTTTACGGAGAGAATTGCCTGAGAGAGAAGGATAATCCCTTTTTTATCAATAATGAAACCGACAACCTTTAACAAATGGGAAAACAAAGTCGTTACGGGTAAAGTGGATGACTCTACCACGACTGAACTTTATTTGAACATTCATAACGCACGTAGTGGTGTTGACTATGTCCGATGAAATGAGAACTGCAGAAGTAGCAGGTAGTAAAGTCCTTTGGGACCCGTCACAGATGCGCAAGATCCAGGAACACCCATGCTTTTCCGAAAAAGCGTGCCACACATTCGGGCGGTGTCACGTTCCGGTAGCACCCAAATGCAATATCCAGTGTAATTACTGTATTCGTGACTTTGACTGTGTGAACGAGAGCCGCCCCGGTGTCACAACAAAAGTACTCAGTCCTGATGAGGCTATGGAATTGGTTAAAGAAGCACTTGACAAATATGAGTATATTAAGGTCATAGGGATCGCCGGGCCGGGTGAGCCGCTCGCAAATGAAGAGACTTTTGAAACGCTTCGCCGCCTTGACGAGCAGTACCCCAATGTTATCAAGTGCCTCAGTACAAACGGACTATTGCTTCCCGATAAGATCGACCTGCTCCAGAAATATGATGTGGGTAATATCACCGTCACCCTTAACGCCATTGACCCGGAGATCGGCGCAAAGATCTACCAGTTTGTTAATTACAAGGGCAAACGCTATACGGGGATCGAAGGTGCAAAAATTATCCTCTCCCAGCAGTTAAAGGGCATTGAAGAGGCGGTAAAGCGGCATATGATCGTTAAAATTAATACGGTTTATATTCCGGGCATCAACGACCAACATATTCCAGAGATTGCGAAAAAGGTAGCCGAAATGGGTGTGTATACATTCAACGTTATCCCTCTCATTGCACAATACAAGTTTGCGAATATTACGCCGCCAACAATGGAGATGAAGCGCAAGATGCAGGACGAGTGTACGAAATACATACGACAGATGCGCCATTGCAAGCGGTGCCGGGCAGATGCAATCGGCAAACTCGGAGAGGATGTTCAGTCCTGCCTATACGAAATACAGTGATACTTTTTTAAGAATTACAGCACAGGCGTCCCCAGGACGTGAGCAAGGTATCAAGAACTTCTTCGAAGCCTCGGTGACGGCTAGTAGCGAAACATGGATCCGTACCCGTTTTTTTTAAGCCTGCGGAGCGGAATTTTTTTTGCTAGAAAAGTTAATCACTCCGCGCGTCATTTGTGTGAGTGGTGTCGTCCATGTTTGCTCAAATAGATATTAGTCCTATAATTGCACTGGCGATTTTTGTCGTCGTGGTGGTCGCCATTTATCTGCTCACTGGGCTTCGCGTGATCTACCAATACGAACGAGGGGTGAAATTCACCTTCGGATCGTTCAGAACCGTCTACTCCCCAGGATTGCGCTACGTATTCCCAGCGTTTCAATCGCTCAGGAAAGTGGACTTGCGCGTGAACACCTTAGACATTCCGCGGCAGGAAGTCATTACGAAAGACAATGTCTCGTGCAAGATCAACGCGGTGATCTTCTACAAAGTCGTCCAGGCAGACAAGGCGGTCATCGAGATAAACAACTACGGGTACGCGATAAACCAACTCGCACAGTCGAGTCTGCGGGACGTCGTAGGAACCTCTGAGCTTGACACGGTCCTCGCTCGACGTGACGAGCTCGGCGAAATAATCCGCAAGTTTGTCGATGAGTTTACCATGCCGTGGGGGATTCACGTATTATCAGTCGAGCTGAAGGATGTGGAGCTCGCTGAGGAAATGAAGCGATCGATGGCCGCCCAAGCTGAAGCAGAACGCGACAGACGCGCGCGTATCACGCTTGCAGAAGGTGAAGCGATGGCGGCAGATCGTCTATTGGAAGCTGCTCAGACGATCGAAAAGTCACCTGCCGCTTTGCAGCTTCGGCTCTATCAGGCGATGGTCCAAATCGGTGAAGAGAACAACACCATCATCGTGCTTCCCGTTCCGATAGAAATCCTCAGCGTGTTTGGAAAGCAAAAGAAAGACTGACGATGTCAGTGACTCTAACGCCATAGGACACGCTTTGTCTGCACGTTTCCTCGACCCGCACCGGGAAAGCAGCTGGTGCCGCTTATTCCCCATTTAAGCGCTGTCAAGCTGAAAAAACGTTAAAAAGAGCCCGATGAAGCCTCTTTTTAAAAAAGAAGAGCCTAGCAGCTTTGCTTTTTGCGAATCGAAAACTATTAATTGTGGAATCGGCGCTTATTTACTTTATGAGATCAAGAGTCGCCATCCTCATTGCTGCAGCGATAATCGCAAGTGTTCTAGCCGCCGGCTGCACGTCCAGCACGCAGAATCAAAGTACCTCGCAACCTGCTAGCGGCACAACCCACGATCCAGTGCTCCAAGCCGTCATTAACGATGATCTGCAAGCGTATAACAACGCCAGCTGGGTTCGAACGTTGAACCAATCAATCCAATGGGTCAATGCCACGACCGCTATGGTGACCTACAGAGTAAGCAATCCGAATGAAAGCCTCACGTACGCAGCACAGTACACGAAGTTTGCCTCCGCGTCTGATGCAAGCAATTATGTCAACTCCATCGATCAAGGATATAACGCCACAACGGCTGCCGAGCTTGTTAATTTCCCAGCTCTGACAACTGCAAGCTCAACTAATACACATCAGAGCTACCTAAGTGTTGCAAACAGCCTGCCCAGCACCACCTCGTATATAAAAATGCAGGGCGGCCAGCCGACGTCTCCTGCAAGTTACATCATCCAAGTGAGCGACGTCGTGATAACGTTTAATGGGACACTTCAACAAGTCAGTTGACCGCTGAAAGACGCTTCGCTCACGATGCAGCAGAGCAGCTCAGCGCTCACGTTAGACGGGGCACTTGCGAAATGCGTCGGCACACCGGCGATAGTCGTTTCACACATCGTTCGACGGGGGCGAAACGACTCGCACCAAGCTGTCGAGCAACATTAACACAGCGTTGCTTATTGCCTCATCAGGATAACGCAGATCCAAGCGACTATCGCGCCGGACAAGCTGTCTTATCTCCTGGAAAAGAAATTTGTGCGCTTTGCTTAATTCCTCTGGGGGTACATCTTCGAGGCTCGGACGGGAATATAGGTTCCCGAACTGGTCCGCAAATTGCTGAGCAAGTTGCGTAGCCGCATCTGCTGACAGGAAGTCGAGTTGCTGCTTAAATATGCGGATGATCGTCGTTTCCATTTTTCGACCTCAGCGCAGACCCACGAACAGGGTAGATCAGCACCCACAATCGTTGTAGCCAACGGTTTTGCAACGATAGGTAATAAGATCACTCCATGCACCTTCAAATTGTGCTGACGAGCGGTAGGCATCGGCTGGCCGCTTGCGCTGCTGCGCAACCCTCTCATGACAACAATCGTCAACCCACACAGCCTTGCGCCAACTCCGGGCGCGCCTATTGACCCCGTAGTGCCTTCAATGGCTCGCATACTACCGACTCAGCCCGCAGCGAGCTGCTTTTCGCGACCGTTTTTCTTTTTCAAGGAGGTTTTGCGTTCTATACCACATTCATCGGCGTCTACTTCATCAACAAGTTCAATTTCACTTCATGAAACATCGGAGATTTTTTGGCGTAAGTGGGTTTGTGGATCGTGATTGCCCAAGCCTTTAGTCTCCGGAGACTCTTGAAGTATACCGATTACAAAGTCTTTCGTGTCACGCTGGCCGCTACGGGATTTCTCGTCCCCGCGTTCTTCCTCCCCAATGCGTCGTGGCAGTTGCTGTTTGTGGCTCCGTTTTTTCCGTTGCAAACAGGCTCTCGCAAGCATTTCTTACGACGATTATGAGCCGCTCTGCAGGCGAGTCGGTTCAGGGTGAGATCCTCGGCGTGAACCCGAGCGTGACCGCGGTGGCGCAGGCCATTCCCCAGTTGTTGCCGGATATCTCGCGGCGCAGATTGTCGCACAGGCCCGATCTACGTCGCTTCACTGTTCATCGTTCTGTCGGGAATTATATTCTGGCTCTTTTTTAAGCGAAACTATTGAATTACAAAGGAGGTCTTGTACGTAGGCGTTCCTCTCTGCCCCTACCGTGGCAAAGCTATTGACGCACCTCGCACGATGCTCAAGAAAGGGTGATGAAATGGGAAACCGCGACATAAACAGAAAAGAGCGCTTCATCGCAGACTCGTACGAGCCGTTAAATATATTGGCGGTGAGTCAAGGCGATGAGCGCGTCGTACTGTCCGCTCAGGATTTTGAGAAGCTACTCGCTTGCAGGGATATCGTACTGTTTGCATTGCATAGCAAGAGGGACATTCCCTACAGTCTTGTCGAGAACGTCATGTCAAGCTTCGGCTGATTCGGTCTGTCTCAACCGCAAACACGGTTCTATGAACAGGCACATTACCACCAAAAACACGGGCACAAATCGGTATGTTTAAATCGTGTGTGTAAGCCAACAACTGTAATAACACTGAGGATACGCCGGCCTTTGCTCTATTGTCGAGCCGATTTACTTACACGAGCGCGTTATGGATAATGAAAAGTTCTGCAAGAACTGTGGCGCGAGAAATCAACCATACGCCGCATTTTGCGCAGATTGCGGCGAGTCGTTCATCCCCCCTGCAACGTCAGCGCCCGAGCCACCTGCCCCACCTCAGCCGGAAGAGCCTTTGGGCAATGAGGGGCGGGGCAAGTACGCGAGATTGAGTGGTGCAGCTCCCCCGCCTCAGCGGGAAGAGCCTTTGGGCCAGCGATCGTACCCCTCTCCGCTCAAGGAACCATCTCGGGGGTTTAGGAAGCGTTACATCCTTTACGGCGTGCTAGTCCTTTTATTGTTTTCTCTCGTAGCGGGCGCGATATCTGCGTCTCAACAAATAGCGAACAGATCGGTAGCTTCCCCGACTACTCAAGCGTCGGTCGCCGCGACCACGCCGATCCCGCAAGCGTCAGCTTCCGTAGCGGCGACGGTGGCACCAAGTGCGTCACCCACGACGCAGCCAGCGTCTTCGAGCCTACCCGATTACGCGAGCAGATTGAATACCGCTGGTCTAGGTGCAGGACTTACCACGGTTTCACCATTTGAGGGCATCACGGCAAATGGTAGGCAAGCCTACGTGGGTACGCTTACGGAGAACGGAAAGACGTATAACGCGCAAGTTTATCCCATGAACTCTTATTCAGAGGCGCTTGCCTTCAAGAACCAGCTGATAACCGGCTACACATCGCAAGGGTACACCGCGTACACCCCGGGGACCGCCGATGCTAGTCTAAATTTGTGGTACGGTCTTTCCGGACAAACTCTTGTCGGCGTTTCAGCACTACCAACCTCGCAAATTGGCACACCGATAACCTTGGTAATGACTGCTACGGTTTAGCAGTAAGTAGTTTGCCACCGTGTCGAGGAACTGCAACATCAAATACCAGCCGAACGTAAGAACGTCCGCACTGAAGTTCTAAAGCGCTTTTCCCGCAGTTTCCGTACGCTTTGCCAGATCCATGAGAGTGTTTTTTAGGTCCACAAATTCGCTTACGCTTACTTCGCTCTTTCTTTGCCTTTTCTTTTTCCATGGCAAACTGGCTATCTTCACTTCAGGAGTTTATTCATTTTGACGATTGAATCCCTTATGTGCCTCTTGTGCGAGACGAGCGTGCAGCCGAAAAGGGGCGTATGGCCGCGTAGTCTTACGTCTTATTACCAAATCGGTTATAGTGGGTGAGATCCTCGACGTCGCGGCGCACCCTTAGATATTTGGCTGGAGCAGAGACAGGGTACCCCAGGCGACAGGCGTAGGCAATCTTCGCGTTTTTGGGAATGTTGAGAACTCGCTTTACCTCATTCTCTATTGAGTCTGCGCTGAAGACACTCATTATCATAAAGCCGATCCCTAAGGACTGCGCCATAAGCCACATGTTCTCCATAACACAGCCGAGGCTCATCATGCCCAACACATCACCCTCGGAAGCAGGCGCTCTTTTCTTTGGATCGTAGATCACGATCAGAAGCATCGGACTACCTCGAATGGTCCGGTTCAGGGACGAAATCTCGCGAACGGCCTCGCCCACCTTAGCAGGATCCGTCCAGGTCGGCGGAAACATGGTGCCGAGGATCCCGACCTTCTTCTGACGTAACTCCTCTTCCGAAAACGAGAGCTGCTGATAGTTCTCCTGAATGAACTCCTCGGAGATATGAGATTCAATCTTACCCAACGTTTCCAGAAGCTCCGTATCATCAACGACGATTATTTCAAAGTTCTGCATGTTGTGGGCGGTAGGCGACCATCGCGCTGCCTCCAAGATCTGCCTCAGATCCTGCTCCTCTACGGGGCGTTGCGGATCGAAGGGAGCTCTTGCTGAGTACCTTTCCTGAATAAGTTTTAAGACGTCTTGCATCATGACCTCCCGTCAGTCACCCATTCTTAACACCGCCCTAAAATGTACTTTGGCGGTCATCATCTTCTCGTATGCCAATCCCGCTTGCTCTAACGGAAAAACTTCTATCATCGGCAGAGCCCCGGAAATAACACTAAAATTCAACACGTCTTCTGACAAATATTTTGCCGGTCTGACGGTCCATCCTTTGATCGAACGCCGTTCGCCTAACAACTGCCAGGCAAAGGCTTGTATCGGTTCGCTAGGATAGGCGACTACTATCAACTCGCCCTCAAAACCAAGCCCATTTACGGCGTCCGAGATCACTTTACCGTTGGGCGCGGTAGCCAGGATAACTCGTGCGCCGCCAAGTTTTTGGAGCTCCGCCGCCGGATTTGAAGACTCAGTATCAATATAGACGTGGGCACCGAGCGTATAGGCCAACTCTTGTTTTTCCGTGCCGCGCGACAGTGCTACCGTTTTAAAACCAAGCTTTCGAGCGAACTGAACTGCCAAATGGCCAAGGCCTCCGAGGCCTAGTATCGCGACCAGATCGCCGGCCTTCGCACCGCTGTAACGCAAGGCACTAAAACTTGTCCTACCGGCACACATTAGAGGCGCCGCTTCTAATGAATTGAGCTCGGGGGGTATCATTGACAATGCTTGTATTGGTACGACCATATATTCTGCAAAGCCGCCATCAAATGAAACCCCCGTGGTTAAGAAGCTCGTACACGCGCTGGGGTCCCCCATTCGGCACGCTTCACACTCGAGACATGGCCCCCCGTACCATCCCACTCCCACTCGCTGACCAATCTCCCAGTAAGAAACATTCGAACCGAGTTTGTCAATTGTCCCGATAACTTCGTGTCCTGGGACTCGGGGATACTTGATATCAGGAAAGGTCCCCTCTTTTACTACGGCTTCTCCGTGGCAAACGCCGCAGGCTTGGACTTTGACGCGTACTTCATTCTCCTTGGGCTCTGGGATTTCCTTTTGCACCAATTCGAAATCAGCACCTGGCTTGCTAATTTGAACGGCCCTCATTGATGACATAAACAATCACATCCTTTTCACGCTATTGTTCTGTCATGATACTTGCCTTTTTGCAGCCACGGGTATTGCGACCGTGAAACGCGCTGAAATAGTGGAATACTATTAAACGGGAACAAAGTGAACCCCAGAAGCAGCAACTCGCACCATTTTGTAGATAATGTATTCAGCAAAGGAGGTTTGGGAAATAGCGCGCGTAGTAGATGGTATCAACGTTGATCAGATGAGGGCCACGGTCCGCTCAATCAGGCGCGACCCGGCAAAAGCTAAAGAGACTTGGAAGGCGACTACGATGTGGAAAGAGGGAAGCTACGTGCAGACACGGATTCGGGACCCCTGTGCCTCCGGCTCTGCGAATGCGCTCGTGCCGAACGCAAAAGCTACACGCAAACGTTAGATAGCACGCCGTTCGCAAAAAAAAAGTGCGGCATCGGCTAACGGTGAAGTGCTACCCCCCGATACAGGCTAATTGAGATCCTCTGATGAATACTTGGTGGTGGCGAACCAACAATAAACTTGATTAGAGCTGTGACACTCAACCTAGCAGGAGCCAACGTCCTGCAGAGATGTTGATCTAAGCCATCTTCGTGCCGGCGTCGTAGGACGCGCTCTGGTTGAAGACCTCGACCGGTGTGAAGGTCCAGACGCCCTGAAGAGTCAGACCAATCTGCTTGATCTTCTCGGCCATCTTGTCGAACAACGGTCCAGAGGTGACTAAGTCCCCCACCTTGCATCTTACCTCGTAGGACTTCATGCCGTCGAGGACCAGGACCGAGGCCAGCTTGTTGTCCCTCTTCATCGCTTCCAGGTTCTTTCCGGTCTTCTTCATTAAAATAGCGCCGACGATCATCATCTCGTTCGATGGTGCCCCGATGCTTCCCGCCTGGATTGCGTGCGGAGCCCCGTCCGCACCGACGGTTGCCAAGATCTTCGGGTTTTTCTCGTTGTTGATCGCGTTGAGTACTTCATCAGGTATTTTAACCACGGTTTTCACCTAATCGCAAAGAGTTCGTTGACTATACATAAATATTGCCTGAGTCGCAACGCATCACTTGGTTCAAAGAAATTGCACAGGAGTCCTACCACCAGAAATAACGACCGTTTTGACGCTATTTCTGACGTCAGAAAAAACCGATCAAGCTATTATGTAGCGTGGTTCAGGTAAAAAAACAAGAAAGTGAGAGAGAACGAGACGGGGCATGCCGGCCAAAGCAAACAACCCCGACCCGTGCAGATTCTCAACAAAGGTTTGTTGAACGTTTCCCGATTTAAGGTTTATTCCTTTGTTGTTTTTTTTGCCGTCGCTCGTTCTTCGGAGGCGAGAATGAACGAAACAGACCAAAAAATCCTTGAAAAACCCGAGCTTGACCCTTGGGACCGCTCCGGCAGGCGCCACGCTTCTGACCTCAAGGACGACCTAGATGCGTGTGCTGGTAGCATCGACCAATACGACAGGGGCAACGATGATTGAGAAAGGGGTGGTCTTACCAGGGAGCGACGCGGAGTTATTGTGCCGTGCGCTTGCGGAAGTGAAAACAAAAGTCTATGAGAAGTCCGAGGCTAGATTAGACGATACCCAAGCGCTAGACGCACTCGTTTCGTGTTTCAGAAATGCTGAGAAAGAAGGACAGGAGAAAGAAGGACATCTCGCGTATCATCACCTCCTAAGCAAGCGCCTTGTTCGCGGCACGCTTATCGATAGGCTAGGTCGCGCTGATGGAAAGTGACGCCCGCAGGATGTTTCGGCGCTCAAGCCCCACTTCGCAGATTCCCGCTTGCGCGAGAGAAGTTTCCGGGTGTTTCAGACAGGTTGCTGAATATCGCCTGAAAGCGTAGAAAACGTCGGTATATTCGAAGATGTCGTGTTTTGCTGCTAAATGGCTACCCTTGAATTTGGGCAAAGCGAACTCCCATGTCAAACGCTTTTTGACAGTCTTTTGGAAACTCTTCTTTTCGTCTCTTTGCTTTCTCTGCAACGTTAAATGATGTTGACTCATACTTAGAATAATCGTCAAACTGATAGGTATCGGTAACTAGCAGCGATTCCGATTCCCCGAAGATCCTCTTCATTACCATTTCAACAATAGCGAGAGACTGGTCATAGCCCATTAGTTTCATCTGGTCTTCTTTCGCACCCATAGTGTAAATTAAACCCGTCTTGATCTTTTTCGTAAAAAGCGTTGAGTGGTTTGCATCATACACCAAGTACGGAAATATCAGCCGTTCCATGAAGGATCTCATCTCGCCGGTAGCTGTTCCAAGGTAGATAGGAGAACCCAAGATAATGGCATCGGCCTCCTCAGCTTTTTTGAGAATTGGTGTCAAATCATCCTTTACGGCACACCTGCCATAGCTCTCGCCATTTTTCAATTTGCAGGCAAAACAGCTTATGCAGCCTTTAAAATTGAGTTTATAAAGATGAACAAGTTCAGTCTCTGCCCCCTGTGAAGCTGCTCCTTCAAGCGCATTATTTAATACGGTTGCGGTGTTGCATTTGGTTCTCGGACTTCCGTTTATTGCTAATACTTTCATAAGATTGCATCTCCCTTATATGCGATTTGACCTTTTGTTCATACGAACACGTATCTGCACATTGACTCAAACTCATACGCCATGTGTACCGACTATTACAGTCCGACAACGTAATTGAGGGGCTTACTAGTCTATTATTCTAGTTCGGAGCTACCTCCTGTCGCCAACTATTTTCTCCATGTCCGGTCCCGACTTTTCCAAGTCGGCAAGCGTCATCACCGGCGTCATCTCAATATCAGCCTCCCAATCGATCCACGGCGGCTCGGTCACTAAGGCCATTTTGTCGATGCTCGGCATATCCAGCACGAAATATATTGTTCGCTGTCCGTGAGAGGGCGTAAAGTACAGCTCCTCTGGCTTCACGTCGTCGACATACTTCATTAGTTGTTTGAATAACGTTCCACTCTTTATCAGTGGGTTGGCGATTTCGGCTGGTATTGTACATTTAACCATAAAACGCATGTCATAACCTCGTGTCAGGATTACAGTGCGCAGCCAATAAACTTTCGTCGCGGAAAACTCGGAGGGTTCACTTATGCCCGACGATGAGCAATAAAGGCCGGCTGGTCGTTAATGAGCTGGTAACGTCGGCGGGGGGTATCGAGCACGGCACCCGCGTTCCTCTTGACAATTCGACAGCGCACAGCAGATATACCTATTTTTGCCCTAGGAGCTCACTACGTTCTCTTTCTTTCAAGCAATGCTGCGCCCTGGTTATTTCGGTCTCGGCATCGGCAATCGTGACTATCATTAGTTGTTCCCTGGACGTAGGTATCAACTGTAAGGGAGTGATTTGATTTACCCGTTAATGACGGGCTCTCGAGGGTGCGAGAAGTAGAACGGTTGTAAACGCGGGGGGCGACAATAAGCGCGTCTTATTGAGAATAGTTCGCCATCCGCGCCGCTTGGCATACTGACAGTTCCGCGGTACCAGGCCAGCCAAAGCGTTATTTGGCCGCGCAACGTTCGCGATAGCACGCAAGCAACCGCTTGATGATATCGTCAAACGTCTCGCCGCGTTTGCCTATAGCGTCTATCTCGGCTTTTGTCTTGATGTGTACCGATATCGTCGCGCGATCTTCACGTTTCATATTTTTTACGAATCGGGGCGCATCGTTTCGCGCAACCGACCGCCGCAATCGTTATCTGCCGATGCTTCGCACTCCGTAACCGGCTTCACTACCTGGGATAGATACGCGCAAACCACGTCGGCGGCATCGTTCGGCATATCAAATAGGTCGAGGTACAAATCAGTGACGCGCCAAAATTCTTTCCTGTCGCTTACGACATCGTATTCGAGCGCGTCCACGTCAATGGAGCCGAGCCGCATTTTATCGAGTACGCGTCCGTTTGGTGTCCGCTTCTCTATCACCGCGCGCAACGTGACTGCGCCGTGCCGGATCCGCCTTTGTGGGCCGTTTTCCTGTTTTACGAAGTGAACACGGTATTCGCTATCCGCAGTCATTTCGTTACCCCCCCTACACCCCAGTTTTCAGTCACGCGTAGTAACGGTAGCACGATATATAAACGTTACTAAGGTTGTGACAATAGTAACTATGCGAAGTCTTGGCAAGAAAAATATTTTCGTTGAAAACGAATGGCAGCGCGGCGTTGGGCGCGGAACCGCTGCACTATTCAGCCGTCGAGGTCAATTGACTGCAAGTATACGAGTTATGGCGTGAGAAGTGAGGTGCCGCTTGTTTTAGTTGAGGTTGCTCTGTCGTCCAGTATAGTGGTGATCCTTCACGAAACCGTGTTACCGGCATACGCGACGGCAAACCTGACTAGGCCAGCAGATCGAGGTTCGGTGCTGGGACAGCATCGATGCGCGAGCCGCGACATCAACCCGACTTCCCCTTAAAATCCTCGAAAAGGGCGCCGGGGAGATTATCCGCAAAGTGCCCGGCATTGTCGGCGTCACTCATAACATTGCCCCCAAACCGCCCTCAACGGTCGAGGTCTATAACATCTGTTGATTATTTAGAGGTGTAGAAGCCCAGATCCTATAGAAAGGAGAGATGATGCGTGAAAAGAGATATTATCCGAATCAATGAAGAAAAATGCACTGGTTGTGGCAGTTGCGTTACTGGATGTCATGAAGGTGCCTTGCAGATAATTGACGAGAAGGCCAGACTTATAAGTGATTTGTTCTGTGATGGCTTAGGGGCCTGCATTGGGGATTGCCCGGAAGGTGCTATAGAAATTGAAACACGAGAAGGCGAACCGTATGATGAACGCAAGGTTATGGAAAATATCGCAAAAGCAGGACCTAATGTCATAAAAGCCCACCTGCAGCATCTTCAGGAACACGGCCAGGGGGATCTTGTAAAGGAAGCTATTGACTTTTTAAAGGAAAATAGCATTGAAATTCCTGATTACGAAGCGTTACCATTGGTCGGCGGTTGTCCCGGTTCAATGCCGCGGGATTTACGTAAATCGGGCAATCAGACGCATGAGCCGGTGACCTTAACTTCAGAACTCGGAAGTTGGCCCATACAGTTACAACTTCTAAACCCCAATGCACGGTACCTGAAAAATGCTAACCTTTTGGTGGCGGCCGATTGCGCTCCATTTGCCTATGCCAATTTCCATCAACGATTCTTAAAGCATAAGGTCTTGATAATTTTCTGTCCCAAACTTGATAAAACCAAAGAGGAACACGTGGACAAATTATCTGAAATCTTCCAGAAACAGGATATAAAATCTATTTCCGTTGTGCATATGGAAGTTCCCTGCTGCTCAGGTATTGAGATTATAGTCCAAAGGGCACTGGAAAAAGCCCAAAAAAACATAATAATTAGGGATTACACGATTTCAATAAATGGAGAAATAGTATAGCGCTGTAAATAAAAGTCCGGATGGAATCTTTTTCCAAAAGGTTGTACTCCTGGATCATACTCCCTGAAAGGAAGCCGAAACGGTGTGGGTCGCTGGTTCACCCTTTTACCGGGTAGGTGTGGGACGGGGCGTATTCCAGCAGGAAAACATGAACTACCTAACGGGGGAGTCTGAGGCTTCTCTTTATGGCGATGCTGCGGAAACCACTCTCCGAGTCAGTATGGAATGTTTGAATGCCTGTAACTGGCAAAAGGAGCTGGTCAAGGAGAATTTCCTCGAGAGTTTCCTGCAGTACCGGCCACTCCTGTCAGAAGCTCACCAGGACGGTACCTTTAACATCCTCTTCAACTTTACTGAACCAGGCGGCCGGAGTTTACCGAATCAAGGACCGACCAAAGCGTTTGGTGGACCGTCGCTGAGAGGAAATAAAAAGCGTGTTCCTGAAAGCTTATCGATTATAAAATCTAACTGGACACATCCACACCCATCGGAAAAGATATTCCTTACTTCCCGGACACTGAACGCACGGAAGTGAAATAAGCTGGAAGAGCAGCCTCCGGAGAGGAAGCCGTCCCACTTCCATCGATTTCGGGTTCGCCAGGCTGGGGCCACGCGCCCCTGAACATCAGACCCGTAGCGCGCCTGCACCAAAGACACGAGCTGAACAACGATGTCGGTCTTTTTGGGCTTAATTGCTACCATCGCACCCGCCTATATTACCGATGGGTCAGTGGCACCGTGGAGTATGACTAGAGCCACATATCAACACAGCGACTCGTTAGCATGATAGTGGCAGCGTTTGAAAGTGGGAGCGTGAGGACAGCGAACGACTCGAAGGAAGCGGAGAACCTTATACAAGAATTAAGCAACTTTGAACTTAGGAGGAGCGAGAGCTGACACGTCAGTTATGGCGCCAGAACCGGAGGATCCTTTGACGATTTAGTCATGTAGTTGGCTTGTCCTTATCAAGTGCCGTCATCTGGGGCTCCTCAAGTCAGGTTTTAATATGGTAACGCCCTTTGTGCAAAAGAAAAACTGAAAACAAAGAGGAGGTTGAAAAACGTGACGAATACTAAGAAAATAACCTTAGTCAAAACGTTTGGGCACTATAAAGCTGGCGACGGGTTGCAGCTTGAGGAAAAGGAAGCAACAACACTCGTTGACGCAGGTTTTGCCGTGTTTAGCGAAAAATAGCACAGCTAAAAAAAGGAGCTCAGGACAGTGGGCTCGGCCGGATTCGAACCGACCTCTGCCACGTCAAGACGGGCGATTCGGCGCATGGACCGTCGTTTTTAGATTGCTAGGAAGCGTTTCTTGATATGCCTGTAGGCGACACGACTACGAGAAAGGCAAGCGCCCCGTAATGCACGGTTTGGTAGATACGCGTTCGTAGTCCTGCAAGCTTTGAGAACGTATGCGGCAACCGAATCATCGGATAGTTATAGCCTGCTTTTGTGTGGTGGAGCGAGATTTTGCTGCGATGAATCTCGAACAGCTCGTGTTTTCGCAGCGCAACATCATAGGATAAGCAATGATCGGCGGCTAACATGGTTCGTGCACAGCGGCTGCTGCCAACTTAATCATTATGATTCGGCTTCTGCAACTTACATAAAGCACATGCAAAGCACTCTATCGTCGTCGAAAGTAATCCGAGATAAGCTGTATGTGCACTGCGTCTCGAAGCGACTTTAGGTGGCGGCACAGCGTTTGAGGTCACTTCACGTGCTGGAACAAGAAGTCCGTTATTGCCTCGAATGGTCTTACCACTACGTATGCGTCTTGTCCGAGCCTCCTTTTCAGCAAGAACGAGATCTGGCCCTTAATGATGGCAAACTTCATCTTGGTCTCTGAGAAATCGGCATCGAAGATGCAGATGTGCTCTAAGAAACCGCTTTCGGGCGGCCTCCACGATTTATTAATGCGCTCTTTTATCCGTTCGTGCAACGCCGTATTCGGCAGTGGATATGGCATGGTGAAGGAGAGGTAATCAAGGGGAAGTGAGGAGGCAAATCGAAGCGTGTCGAGCACTGTTTCGTTCGTCTCGCCCGGATAACACACGATAAAGAATGCGCCTACGTTGAGTCCTGCTTCGTGCGCGGAAGTGACCGCGGCCCGTGCTTGGCTAACGGTGATGCGCTTGTTCATGAGCTTCAAAATATTATCATTGCCCGATTCTATGCCAAAGAAAACGCGGCGGCAACCTGCATCCTTCATCGCCGAGGCAAGTTCGCGGCTCACAGAATCTACCCGACCGAGGCACTCCCAGGCGAAAGACAACCCTCGGCGTTTAATTTCTGCGCAAATGTCGAGCAGCCGCTCCCTGTTGAACGTAAAAACATCGTCAGCGAAGTGGATATAGTCGTAGCCCAACGAGAGCACTTGTTCTACTTCGTCAACGACGTTCGCCGCTGACCGCTCCCGGTACGAGACCCCAAAGACGGCGTTACTGCAAAATTCGCACCGAAAAGGGCACCCGCGCGTGGTAATCACCGTCGTCTTACTATATCCGAACTTCTCACGCCCATACTGGATATACTGGTCGTTAGGGAGCAGCTGACGCGCTGGAAAAGATAGATCATCAAGGTTCGCTGCGAGTGGGCGTGGCGAGGCTACTACGATGCGCCCATGGTGAGTGCGAGCATTGCCTTTCTCACTCGGGCCATTACGATACGCGATCCCTGCGATGTCAGTAAGGGCGTCGCCCGTAGTACACGCGCGCACGAGCTCGACCATGGTGCGCTCTCCCTCCCCCATCACAACCACGTCAAAGTCATCCAAGAACGCCGTAGGATCACACGACGGGAGAGGGCCACCTGCCACGAGCAGCTTCGTGCGCGAGCGCAGATGCTGTGCGAACAAAATACTCTCTTCTCGCATTGTGATCATACTGTAAATCCCAACCATTTCTGCGTCGGCACGGGCCGCCTGTTCAAGCGCTGCTTTCCGCGTCATAAAAGTGCAATCCAGAATTTCCACATCGTGTCCGGCGTGCTGCAGACTTGCGGCAACGTAACAGATCCCCAATGGGGGGAAACGAAATATCGACCGACTGTTCTTGGGTTTGAAATACGGATAAATGAGGAGAATACGCGTCATGTTGCCTCGCGAATCGCGACATCATAGTCAAAGGCGACGCAGCGTGGCGGGATGACATAAGCGACGCCCGCCCAGGAGAGCCGTCCTTGCGCCACCTCTCGCCCCCGATACATCGTTGATTGAGCGACGCTTCGAAGGGCGATGGTGATGTTATGACGGGAGTCGCTGAGCGTTACGTAGTCAGCACTGGTCTCTTCCCAGGTTCCAATTGCCTTACCGACGAGCTCTACGCCGTTAGCATCGCTGTAGCGATCGAAGAGGCCCCCGTCTTGCTCGTTAAGGAGGATCATTTCCGTGCATCCGGTCTTGTTCAAGCGCCTTGCGTCAACACTTACGTGGAGTACACCTTCGCGGCGGTCGACGGTATAAGAAACGCGGACGCTTCCAGCAGAAGGCGTCGTTTCGAACGTCGTGGTCAGTCCCCACGTGAACCGGAGCGCTCGGTTGCCGCGCTCTACAAGGCCGCGTGAGATAGGGATTACCTTGTGCAGGCCTGCGAACCGTTCCTTAAGCTGGTAGAAGCCCTCATTCCGAATGCTCTTACCACTTTTGAAGGTTACGCGCTCTTCTAAGTTGAGCTCGTAGTCCACAACCCACGTACAAAGGTGATTGTCCTCTCGTTGCTCGACTATACACGCTTTTCCCGGAAAAACGACACGATGGACGAATTTCGCCACAGGCACGCCGAGCCCAACGCCTTCTCCAGACAAGTCAGCAGATCCACGAATGAGCACTGGCCCTTTCTGTATTTTGCTTGTTGGGTAGGTGCCATCGCTTTCAGGCGCCTTGAGTGAAAGGCACAAACGCTCTGACAGCGCTATGTGCGCCAAAGAAGTCATATCGTCGTCTAGCACGCTAATTCCCCGTGGTCAAGCTCGCGGTTTGGGCTTGGATTCTGCCGTCTGGTCATGATCCGCGTCACGCGTAGTAGACTGTGAGATAAATGGTAATGCCGAGAACGATGGCGATCAGCCATACGCCGAGAGCAGCCCGCATGGCGTTCTTGCGTTTCACGACGGGCCGGATGACGCGTCCGACTTCGAGGTTGACGTAGATGAAGATCGCGATCAGCACAAGCCCCAAAATATGATGGATAAGGAGCTCAGGGTACAGGAAGGGAATTGGCGGAACGTTTTCGACGTAGCCGAGCAGCGAGGGCAGCATTATCGCGAATATCGTAACGATTTGGACGACAACGGTTCCTCGAACGATAGTGCAGTGTCGTATTACCTTTCCCCTGCGCGCAAAATAAACAGCAGCTAGGACGAGCGCGATAAGCACAAGCTGAACAACAAGGTTTGCTGTGGCCAGCGTTCGTATATCAATCGCCATATAGCCCCTTTATTTTCTTGTCTCTCCCCTATGAAAGCGTTGCGTTTCGACATTTTGTAACGCCTACGAGGCAAACTCCACTTAAAAAAGCTTTCTCGCCTCTGAATTGAAATTAAGAGCGGCTAGTGTGGACTAATGATGATTCCGCGGGCAAACTTGATAAAACGAGCAATTTATATCAGAGCTCTTGTTTACCTACAAACCTCTGCTGGAGAAGGAAAAATGAAAAAATACAACATATTGGCGCTCGTTGCTCTGGCGGGTGTAATGGTAATGGTCGCCGGATGCACCTCGTCCTCCAATACGAACCCGGGCCCGGTTACGAGCACTGCAAGTCAAAATAACGTTTCGATTCAGAACTACGCCTTTAGCCCGTCGACGCTCACGATTCAAAAAGGGGCGAATGTGACGTGGAAAAATGATGATTCGGTCCAACATACGGTTGTTTCCGATTCACCGGCATTCTCATCGCCACTCCTCAACACTGGCGGCACATACACATTTCAGTTTAACAGCACCGGGACGTATCCCTACCACTGTTCCATCCACACGTACATGAAAGGAACGATTACGGTTGTTTAGAGCGCTCAAAAAAAGGTCGAGAGTCAAAGAGAGAGTTTGCTGTTAGTCGCAAAAAAACACAACGAGGCAAAGTAGGTGGCCAACAAACACGTGAGCGCGCCAGCCGATTTGCGAAGGCCGTCTTGTTCAGTACGTTATCACAATCAGCCTTGCGCACAAAGGATTGAAGTGGAGAGGCGAGCCAAATGACAGAACTGCTGGATCTGCTCGCAGTCTACTGCCCAGCAAAGCGATATACGAAAAAGGCTTACGGCTCGGCCTACAACCGCTACGACCACGGCCTTCAGCAATTGCAGCGAGTATGAGATAGTCACACACGTTCAAAGTGTCTTCCACCCCTGCCCGACCGCACGGAGTGGCGGCGTGGGACTTCACCCTTGCATACGTTTCACGCATAAACTCTGCCGCCGTAAAAGAGCGGTAGGCTGCCGTGTGCGGAATCTTTTTACCTCGTAATGCAGCGATCATAGCAGTGAATGCCGGCAGACATGTGTTGAATGAAACCCGATATCCCGAACAATTCTTCCATTTCAGGAGAAAGAGCGTGCATCGGTCGCTCTCTCCTGTCTGGTTTCTTTTAGCTGAGAACTATCGCGTTGCCTAACAGCCTGCCTCCCCAGCAACTACTTTTTTGAAGAGTTATTATACAAACACAGAAAGGCAAAAAAGAATGGACATTTTCCGTGGCTGATAATGGTATAAGGATTAACCCTAAGCATCAAGAACAAATCTTCGCAGTATCCAGGAGGGCACACACTCGAGAAGAATACCCTAGAACGGGCGTAGGACTGCAATAGGTCAAAAAATCATAGAACGGCATTAAGGATAAAACAAAAGAAATTTTAAATGTACGTTCAAAATAAACCTATAAGCAGAACCTGATTTTCAATAAATAAAATCAAATGTAAGTAATTGAGACAAAAATGCTTAAAATTGAAAGGTGGGGGAATGGCGTTAATTTCGAATGAAGATACCCTCAAG
>Ga0187884_10001618_pt1 | contig 20084 bp, 15 predicted proteins | sample June2016WEW_20_4_FD_132983 | JGI IMG/M metagenome (GOLD analysis project Ga0187884, IMG submission 132983) | Peatland microbial communities from SPRUCE experiment site at the Marcell Experimental Forest, Minnesota, USA - June2016WEW_20_40 | ecosystem: Environmental > Terrestrial > Soil >...
GCAGTTTGGCTCGGCCCACTCGCCGACCACAGCGGGCCGCCCGGCCGGCGTCAGCCGCCCGCAGCGGCGCCCAACGCGCCGGATCGCGCGCGCCGGTGCGTTAGCGCCGGATTTGGGCCATGGGCCACAAGTTGACATCCGCGGGGGAACACACTAGTAAAACGGCTTTCGGATTCCGGAGGGCTCATGGTTCGGCGTGAGAAAACAAATTACATTATCCAGTCCGTGTCACACGCGCTGGACGTCCTTGAGCAGTTCACCGGCGAGCCTGACGAGTTAGGGGTCACCGAGCTGAGCAAGCGGCTCAAACTCCACAAGAACAACGTCTTTCGCTTGCTCGCCACGCTGGAGGCCCGCGGGTACATAGAGCAGAACAAAGCAACGGAAAACTACCGTCTCGGCATCCGCTGTTTGCGCCTCGGCCAGCGTTTCGTCATGCAAACAGGACTCCTGCGCCAGGCGCGGCCCGTCATGCACCAGGTGGCGAGGGCTTGTCATGAGACTTCGTTCATCACCGTGATGCGCAATGGCTGCGCGATCGCGCTCGATGCGGTGGAGGCCGAGCAACCCGTGCGCATGGTGTCCCGCATCGGTGATCCGTTGCCGCTGCATTGTACCGCGGTGGGCAAGATGCATCTGGCCTTTGCCGATGATGAACTGCGCGCCTCGTTGCCTGAAGCGCTGCAGAAGTTCACCGACAAGACGCTCGTCGATCGGCAGGCTCTGGGACAGCAGCTCAAAAAAATCGCCGAGAGCGGATTCGCCGTGGACCTCGGCGAGCACATCGAGGATGTGCGCTCGGTGGCGGTGCCGATTCGCGATTATACCCGCGCCGTAATCGGCAGCTTGGCTGTGTCGGGGCCGGCTTACCGCCTGTCGCAGGAACACATAGAGAAGGAAATCGTGCCGCTGATGCTCAAGGCCGGCCGTGAGCTGTCGACACGCCTGGGCTTCGACAGCGACTCGTAAGTTTCTCACTGTCTTAGTTGGTAAGCGTGAGGCGTAAGGGGTAAGGCGTGAGGCGGGAGGGGTGGACACTTCACGCCTGACGCCTGACGGTTCACGGTTCTTCTTCTGACTGCACCCGCTTGAAACCGGATATCCTCTGTGGTAGGCAACGACGGCTTTTGTTTGTCTAATACCCACCCGAGGAGGCATTCGTGAAAATTCTTGTTACAGTGAAGCGGGTCCCCGATCCGAACGCCGCGATTAAGGTGAAGCCGGACGGGACCGGAATAATTACCGAAAATCTCAAATACGTGATCAACCCATTCGACGAGATCGCCCTCGAGGAGGCCTTGCGCCTGAAGTCAGCGGCCGGCGGCGCCGAGGTCGTGCTGGTCAGCGTCGGCGCCAAGACGTCTACCGAGCAGTTGCGCACCGGCCTGGCGATGGGTGCCGACCGTGCCATCCTCGTGCTTGCCGAGCAGGAGCTCGACTCGCTGGCGGTAGCACGGATCCTCCAGAAGATCGTTCAGGATGAGAAGCCCGACTTGGTGCTGCTGGGCAAGCAGGCGATCGACGACGACGCCAACCAGGCCGGCCAGATGCTGGCGGCCTTGCTGGGGTGGCCCCAGGCGACTTTCGCGTCGAAGGCCGAGGGCCTCGAGTCCGAGAACGAGAAGAAGGGTGTTCCGGGCATCGTGCTCTCGGGCAGCACGGGCGCTCAGGTGGCCCGCGAAGTGGATGGCGGGTTGGAAACGATCAAGGTCCCCTTGCCCGCGGTGGTCACCGCCGACCTGCGTCTCAACACGCCGCGCTACGCGTCGCTGCCGGGCATCATGAAGGCACGCAAGAAAGAGCTGAAGGAAATCCCCGTCGCCAGCCTCGGCGTGGACATCACACCGAAGGTGAAAGTGCTGAAGCTGGAGCCACCGTCGCAGCGGCAGGCAGGCCGGAAGATAGCCTCCGTGCAGGAGCTGGTTCAGCTCCTCCACACCGAAGCCAAGGTCATTTGATCGGAGTGTACAATGGGAAACGTTCTGATATTCGCTGAACACCAACATCACAAATTTCCGAAGAGCACACTGGTTGCGATCACCGCCGGCAAGGAAGCCGCTCGCTTAGCTGGCGGGGAGTGCTACGCAGCGGTCCTCGGCAAAGGCATCGACGACTTGGCCAGCGAGGTTGCCGAGTACGGCGTCAAGAAGGTTTTCGCAGTCGATGACGCCGACCTCGAGCATTATATGTCGGGCTCCTATGCGGCGGTCGTGGCGCAGATCGTGAAGGAGAAGGGGATCGATATTCTGCTGGCTACCGCCACGGCAGCGGGGAAGGATCTGTTGCCACGGGTTGCCGCACTGTGCGGTGCCGGCATGGTGAGCGAAATCGTCGCCATCAATGCTGATGGTACGTTCCTGCGCCCCACCTATGCTGGCAGTGCCATGGCCACGGTGGCGGTGGAAGGCTCGCCGAAAGTGGTGAGCGTGCGTTCTACCGCCTTCGATCCCGCTACCAAAGGCGGTAGTAGCAAGGCCGAGGTCGAGAAGGTGACCCCGACCATCGACGCGGCTGCCAAGGCCGCCACGTTCGTGAGCTTCAATGAGACCAAGTCCGACCGTCCGGTGCTCACGGAAGCCCGCGCCGTCGTTTCCGGCGGCCGCGGCTTGAAATCCGCCGAGAATTTCAAGAACGTGCTCGAGCCGCTGGTGGACATGCTGGGGGCCGCCATGGGCGCCACGCGCGCCGCCGTGGACGCGGGCTTCGTGCCCAACGATCTGCAGGTCGGGCAGACCGGCAAGGTGGTGGCGCCCGAGCTCTACATCGCCGTCGGCATTTCCGGCGCTATCCAACATATCGCCGGCATGAAGGACTCGAAAGTGATCGTCGCCATCAACAAGGACGAGGAAGCGCCGATCTTTCAGGTGGCGGACTACGGCCTGGTCGCCGACCTCTTCAAAGCCCTCCCCGAGCTGAAGGAAGAAATCACAAAGCTGAAACACTAGCTAACTGCGGCTCGACAGTCGCAGTCCAGGTGAACTTTTCCTCTCCCTCCGGGAGTGTCGATGAATGCGGACGGTTCTGGTCTGGTTCATGCGACGCGTAAGCCCAGGGCGTTGCCCTGGGCTTACGCGTTGCCGCCCTTTCAGGGCTGAGGGTCCCAGGCGCTCGACGAGACTCAAGTCTTCCGCCCCAAACGGGGCAGCCATTCACCAGCCTGGGGCGGCGCCCCGGGCGGTTTTTCAAGCCGAAGAATCCATTCCCCGGTGACCACGGCGGCAAGCCCGCTTCGCATATACAAACACTCTCCTCCGGGTCGTCGTCGGGGTTGACCGCCAAGTCACGGCGCTTGGTTGAATCCGCTCAATCATTGTAGAAGAACCAGTGTAGAGAAAATGCGAACCCTCATTGTTGGCGCGTCAGGCTTCGTCGGAAGCGCCCTGCAATCGGCGTTCGGTTCCGATGCCGTCGGGACGTACTGCGCGCATCCGGTCGAGGGGCTGCGGCAGCTCGATATGCGGGATGGGGCGGCGGTGCAGCGGCTGGTGGCCGAGGTGCGGCCCGCGCTGATCATCCAGCCGGCGGCGCAACCCAACGTCGACTGGTGCGAGGACCACGAGCAGGAATCGTACGACATCAACGTGGCGGGGACGCGCAATGTGGCCGAGGCGGCGCGCGCTGCCGGGGCGCGGCTCGTGTTCTTTTCCACCGATTACGTTTTCGACGGTGCGGCCGGGCCGTACGCGGAAGACGCGCCGACTAATCCCCCCAACGTGTACGGCCGCCACAAGCTCGAGGCGGAGCGTCTGATCGCCGCAACGCTGCAGGACTACCTGATCGTGCGGGTGTGCGGCGTCTACGGCTTCGAGCGGCAAGGGAAGAATTTCGTCATGGGGTTGCTGGCAAGGGGGCGGCGAGGAGAGCCGATGAACGTGGCGTCGGATCAGTGGGGCACGCCGACGTACGGGGACAATCTGGCGGCGGCGGTGAAGGAGCTGGCGCTCTCGGGGTGCCGCGGCACCTACCACGTCGTTGGGCCGGAGTGTCTGGACCGGGTGAGCTTTGCGCGACTGGTGTGTGACGTCTTCGGGCTCGATGCAGGCTTCTTGCGTCCGCGCACCACCGCCGAGCTGGGCCAGCGGGCGCCCCGTCCGTTGCGTTGCGGACTGCAGACGGCGAAGGTGCGTGCGGTTCTCACCACCGAGCTGGTGGCGCCGCGCCGCGGCCTGGAGCTGATGCAGCAGCGATTGCGACAAGAGGGCCTGCTGGCATGATCAAAGACGTGAAGCTGGTAGAGCTGAGGCATGAGTCGGCTAGCTGGTGTAGTGCGTGAGATGCGTTTGCCAAACTGCTGCGGGGCAGATTAAAATCCGCGGTCGAATCCAGAGGGGGCGCGGCGGAGCTATGCGGATAGCACCGGGAGCTTCGGGGCAGGGCCATAGCGTCGGCTGCGCGATCGGCGCTGGGGCGAGGGCCTGGTACGGCAGAGGGGTGGGGCACTCGTGAGCCTCAAGTCGCAAGCCGCGGCGCGCTGCTCAGGCGGGACCGTAAGCTGCGCGGGAGAGCGTTGCGGTACACAGCAGATGGCAGTTCAAGTACAAGTATCAGGGCGGGAGACCTGAACGGCAATGGCGGTGGCTCTTAAGCGGCGCTGGACATCGGCGGCGGGTGGGCTCATTTTTCTCCTGGCACTCGGCTATTTCGCGGCGCTGGCCCCGTATGGGATCGAGCTGGCCGACGAAGGGCACCTCGTGCATCAGATCTACCGCACCTTTCGGGGCGGGCTGCCGTACGTCGATTTTCACACCGGCTACACGCCGGGCATGTACTATTGGAACGCCGCACTGCTGGCGATCTTCGGAGTCAAGCTGACGGCGGTCCGGTTTGGCCTGGCGCTGTGCAACGCCGCGGCGGTTTTTTTGATGTACGTGGTGGCGCGGCGTCTGCAGGCTTCACGCCTGGCCGCCGCTGCCGCTGCCGTGTTCTACCTCGGATTGATTCCGTTCTACGACGGCCACTTCGCATCGTTCAACATCCCCTATCCCGCTTGGTACGTTACCCCGTTTTGGCTCCTCAGCATCTTGTTCGTTCTCCGCGCCTTGGCGAACGGCACGACATTACCCTGGGCCGTTGCGGGCGTCTGTGCCGGGATCGGGTTCGCGTTCAAGCAGAACGGCGGCTTGCTCAACCTCGTGGCTATCGGCATCACGCTCGCCTTGCTCATGCGTCCAGCGCGCGATGACAACGCGGTGCGCAGCCGGATCGGTCGCCTCGCCCTGCGGGTCGAGCGCATGCTCCACTGGCTGCTCCCGGTTGGCGGGGCGCTGGGGTTGGTTGTGATGGTGGGATGCGGCCGCGAAGCGTGGATTTTCGCGGCCCCTTTACTGATCGTTGTCCTGTCGCAACTCCTGATTCCGGGCGCGAGCGTGGTGCGGACGGTGCCGCCGTTTCGGTTGTGGCGAGCCGGGCTCGCCGCAGCATGCGGGTTCGCGCTGGTGACCGTCCCGTGGGCTTCCTACTTCTGGTCGCGCTTGGGCACCGGGCTCTTCCTGCGCTCCATCCTTTACATCGGCACGGCGTACAAGAGTTTCTATTTCATTGCTCACCCGCCGCTGGGCTCGTGGGCTCTGGGTGTGGCTGCCGGCTTGTTGCTGCTCGTGTTGGCCGGTCTGGTGCTCCGCACGCGCAAGGTGCCGGTCGGCGCGTTGGCGGTGCTTGTCGCGGCCGGCGCACTAGCCGCGACGTTCTGGCTCGTACGCAAGCCACCGCCGATGGTCGAAGGCTTCCAGGCCTCGGTCATGATGCGCATCCAAGACATCGCCTTCCCCTTGCTGCTGTGGATCGCGTGGGCGGCCATCGCCGTGCATCTGACTCGGATGGTACGCCGCCCGGTCGCCGTCGCAGGCGCGACGCCAGCCGCACTCGCGGCAGGTGTAGATCGCGACGACAGATTGCTGATCGTTTTGGTATCGGCGATTCTGATGCACGGCGAGCTCTATCCGCGTTCCGATTTCCCGCACCTCGTCTTTGCTGCGCCGGGTCTTCTAATCGTGGGTGCCGTGCTGCTCGACCGCTTGACGGCGCTGTGGGCTAAAGGCTTGACTGACAGGCGCGCGCAAAGGCGAATTCTCCGAGCTACATTCCTGTTGCCGGTCTACGCCCTGGCGCTGATCCTCCTGGCGCCCGCGCTCCAGCGCATCGAATACCTGGTGCGCGCCGGCCTGGAAGCGGATCCCACAGCTGTCGTGACGCTAGAAACCCCCCGCGCTCCGCTGGTGCTTGAGCCCTCGGCCGGGCGGCTGTTCGTGTATCTGTCGGATACCGTCCAGTACCTGACTGCGAATTCGACTCCGCAGGAGTACGTGTTCACCTTTCCCTGCCTGGACTTCATCAGCTTTCTCGCCGACCGGCGTGACCCGACGCGGCACGGCTACTACTACCCGGGCTCGCCCGGCCATGCCGTGGAGGCGGAGGTGATCGACGCGTTGCGCGATCATCCGCCGCGATTCATCGTCGCACTGCACGACCACGCGCTGTTCTTCACCGCTGCGCCGCTTTACTACTTCAACCTGCGTCAGTATGTGACCGAACACTACGAGCTCGACCGGCGCATGGGCATGTTCGACGTCCTGAGCCGCCGGGAAGCCAGCGCGCCCGTGGGTCAGGTTGCGGGTCACGCTGGCGGCGTAGCTGTGCACGCCAACAGCGATTACGCGCTCGACAAGGATCTCGCGCGTGACGGCCTGGCTGAGACGATCGCGCTGTGGGAGCGCGAGCTAGCGCACCTTCACGGTAAGCGGGCACAGCGCGTCGCTGGGGCGCTGGCGGCTCTCCCCTCGAAAGATCCGGCTGGGCTGGCAGACCTGCTCCGGCGCCTTGACCCGCCGGCACAGCGGATGATCGCGCTGCTGGTCCGCAAGAGCCGGAGCACCGAAGGCGCCGCGGCGCTGGCGGCTCGGGTCGGGGATGAGGGAATCGATCCGGCAGTGCGCGAGCTTTTCGTCCGGATCATCGCCGCGGTGGGCGACTTGCAGTCGGTCCCGCCGTTGCTGCGCGCGCTCAAGGGGGCGGACCCGGCGACGCTGACGGGAGTGAGCGTCGACCTGTTCACCCTAAGTTCGCTCTCGTGGTTGGAGAACTACTGGTACGTGCCCCCCGAACGCACCGAGTGGCGCGATATCGAGGAAGCACTCCCGGATCGGCAGATCATCGACTGGATCGACAACCCGTGGGAGATCATGCCGCTGCGGGTCTTTGCGATCCACATGGCCGGTAGCTGCCCCGGCCGCCAGTTTGTACCATTTCTGGTTCGCCTCCTCGGCGACAGCAACGAGAATTGGCAACTGCGTGCACAGGCGGCGCAGAGCTTGGTGGCCTTGGGCTATGGCAAGGATATCTTCGCCGCGCTGACTGGGCTTGTGCGCCGTGGCGAGCTGGTACCGCCGATGCTCACGACGGCACTGTACCAGCAAGCGCCCGATGTGGGCTACGAGCTGGTGGCAAGTTCGATGGCGGCAGTCGACGACATGGCACGGGCGGAGGCGTTCTGGGTGGCGGGAGCACTGCACGATGCGCGCATGGCAGACCCGCTGCGTGCGGGTCTGTCCGATCCTGCACGAGAGGTCCGCATGGCTGCCGTGTGGGGTCTCGGCAACAGCGGTGATCCCTCGGTGCTCGGCGATCTGCAGCGGATGGCCCGTGACGGCGACGACGAGGTCGAACAGTTCGCCGAACGCGCCATCCAACACGTCTTATACGGGGCCGCGAACCAGCGGCCCGAGTAGCCGCAAAGCATGCCGCGCGCCTCCGACGGGCGGGCACGCGCCGGCCGGCCGCGCCCCTGTTGATGTACCCCTACGGGGGCGCGGCCACCGCTTCAACGATCTGCTGCATCTTGTGCGCCTGCTCATCCCACGAGAACTGCTGCGCCCAGCCGACCGCTGCGGCCCCCATGCGCCGGCGCAAATCTCCATCTGTCAGTATCTGAACCATACGAGTTGTCCAGGCATCGACGTCGTTGTGTGGAATCAGAAAACCGGTTTCGCGGTCACGGACCGCATCCCGCAGTCCAGCGCTGTCGCTGGCGAGCGTCGGCGTGCCGCAGGCGGCGGCCTCCATGGTTGGGATGCCCCAGCCCTCTTTCAGGCTGGGGTATACCAGCACGTGGGCGCGGCGCAGCCAGTCGATCTTGGCGTCCTCGCTGACCCAGCCGGTGAACGTGACGTTGTCCTGCAGGTGCAGACCGCGGACGAGCGCCTCGAGGCGAGGGCGGTCGTTGCCGCGTCCGGTGAAAACGAGCTGCGCGTTCGCGACCGTGGCGCGGGCGGCAGCAAACGCCCGAATCACCGGGTCGATGCCCTTGTAGCGCTTCAACATGCCGACGTACAGGATGAGCGGGGCGTCCGATTTCGGCACCGAGGGCTCGACACGGTAGCGCTGCAGATCGAGTCCGGGGCTGACGATGTCCGTACGGCTGCTGCGCAGGCCGCGGCGTGCGAGGTCGCGTGCCGTGCTCTCGCTGATGGCGACCACCCGCAGCCCCCTATACACCGCCGGAATGAGCTGCTCGTACAGCCAAACATACAAGGCGAATACGGGGTTGACTTCGTGGAACACGGCGGTGCCGAACAGGTGCAAGACGATGGGCAACACGGGCCTGCGCGTGAACGCGGGCAGGAAGAAGGGGATCTTGCAGATGTTCTCCACCAACAGGTCGGCGCCTTGCCGACGCGCCAGCCGCAGCGCCTCCCGCGCGCCGATAACGTTGAACGTAGCCTTGTTGCCGGCGCGCAGCACACGCACACTGCCAATGCGGTCTTCGCGCGCCGCCCCCGGATGGCGCGCACAGATCAGAGTGACGTCATGCCCGTGCGCCGCGATCCGCTGGAATATCTCGTTGAGATACATCTCGGCACCGCCGGCCTCCGGGTGCGTGGTGTCACGGTAGTCTACTAAGACGATTCGTAAAGGAGCTGGCAAGCCTGACCTTAAATCCGGGGCTTTATTAGCACTGGCGGTGCTACGGGTTCAAGGCGGCTCGATTTTGCTGGCAATACGCCGTGAGGCATCGTAGCATCCGTCCGTTCTTGTCGGATACGGCGATAGTCTGCGAACGGTCGGGGGGACGGCTCCGAGGCGGCCGGAGGTAGCGGGCTAGCTTGCAGGGACGAGGAGGGAAAATATTGAAAGCCACAACCATGACCGCCATCGACCGTCGGCTCGGTAAGCCGCTGTGTGCCGTGCTGACGGGGGTGCGACGGTTGGCGCAGTTCGTCGGCCGCACGCCGTCGTACGATGAGCCTCCGCGCAGCATCCTGTTCGTCAAGATGGCCGAGCAGGGGGCCACGGTGCTCGCGTATCGCGCGCTGTGTCGCGCGGTCGAGATGGTCGGTCGCGAGAACGTCTACTTCTGGGTCTTTGAGGAAAATCGCGAGATCCTCGATTTGCTGGACGTGATCCCGCCCGCTAACGTCATCACCGTTCGCTCCAAGAACCTCATTACCTTCACCATCGACATCCTCCGCAGCCTGTGGCGCATTCGCCGGCTGGGCATCGACGCCACCGTCGACATGGAGTTCCTGGCGCGGGCTCCCGCGGTTTTGGCCTTTCTGACCGGGGCGCCGCGGCGGGTCGGCTTGCATCGCTTTACCGTCGAGGGTCCCTACCGCGGTGACCTGCTGACGCACCGCGTGCAGCACAACCCGTATCTGCACACAGCGGCGGCGTATTACGTGTTGGTCGAAGCGCTGCGGGGTTCGCCGGCCGACGTGCCGCTGCTCAAGTATCAGATTCCGCCGGTCGACGGCTCGCCGCCGCAGTTCCGCCCGAGTGATGAGGAATGTCGTCGGCTGCCAGCGCTGTTGGAGCAACTGGCGCCGCATGGCGTCGGCTCGCCGATCGTGCTGTTGAATCCGAACGCCAGCGACATGCTGCCGTTGCGCAAATGGCCCACCGACCGCTTCGTGGACTTGGGCAAGCGCATCCTGGCGAGCCGGCCGGAAGCGACGCTGGTGATCACCGGGGCGCCGTCCGAGCAGTCGGCGGCCGCCGAGGTGGTGCGGGCCATCGGCTCCTCGCGCGTGATCAGCGTGGCCGGCAAGACCACCCTACGCGAATTGATGGTGCTGTACACCATCGCCGACATCCTGGTTACCAATGACAGCGGGCCGGGGCATTTCGCCTCGATGACCGACATCGACACCGTCGTGCTGTTCGGGCCGGAAACGCCGGCACTCTACGGACCGCTGGGCAAGAACAGCCATGTACTGTGGAACGGCCTGGCCTGCAGCCCCTGCATCAATCCGTTCAACCATCGCATCTCGCCTTGCAACGATAATGTCTGCATGAGTTCCATCTCCGTGGCCCAGGTGTTCAGCCAGGTGCAGGAATTGCTGGCGCAACGGGCGCGCCGGGCGGTGAAAGCAGTAAGAAGTGAAAAGTGAGAAGTGAGAAGTCAGGAGTGACTCCTTACCTCTTACTTCTCACTTCTTACTTTTTACTTCTTACTGGAGTAAGGGGTAACGAATGGAGAAGCCGCACAAGCGTTTGGAAGCATGGAAACGGAGCATGGAACGACAAGACACTTGCCGGCCTGATCAAGTCCCTGCGGGCGAGGACCTCTTCCCCCTAACTATGGGGTAACAACTTCTTACTTCTCACCTCTTACTTCTCACTATGAGTTGCGGTGGAGTTTTCACCGGCGAGCGCTTGCTGGCCGGCGATCCGTTGTTCGCGGCCGACATGAGCCGGCATCTGGTGGCGTATCAGTTTGCGCAGCAGCAGGTGCGCGGGAAGAGCGTGCTCGATGCGGGCTGCGGGGACGGCTACGGCACGGATATGCTGGCGCAGACGGCGGCGCGGGCGGTCGGGGTCGACCGTTCGGCGGAGACCATCGACCTCGCCGGGCGCCGCTACCAGCGGCCCAATCTGACTTACCGCGCGTGCGACCTCGATCGCCTGAGCGATCTCGGCGAGCAATTCGATGTCGTGTGCAACTTCCAGGTGATCGAGCATCTGGCCGATCCCAAGCCGTTCCTCGGACAGGCGCGCCAGGTGTTGCGGCCCGGCGGCTGCTTGATCGTCACCACGCCGAACCGGTTGAATTCGTTCGTCGAGAACCCGTACCACGTGCACGAGTACGTCGCAGGCGAATTGGCGGAGCTGCTGCGCGAGTTCTTTCCGCAGGTGGAGATGCGCGGCGTGTGCGGCAACGAGCGGGTGATGGCGTTCGACCGCGCCCGCGGCGCGCAGGCGGGCAAGATCTTGCGGCTAGACCCGTTGGGGCTGCGGCGCCTGTTGCCGCGCGCGCTCATCGAGTGGGCCTATCCACGTCTGGCGCGTCTGGTGCGGCGCAACATCGCCGCCGCTGGTGTGGGTGCGACGATTACGCCTGCCGATTTCCGCATCACCGACGACTGCCAAGGTTCGCTCGACCTGCTCGCCACCTGCCGGTGTGGGAAGCGGTAAGAAGTGAGGAGTGAGAAGTGAGAAGTTAGGAGTGAGAAGTCAGGAGTGAGAAGTCAGGAGTGACTCCAACCTCTTACTTCTCACTTCTTACTTTTTACTTCTTACCTTTCACCTCTTACCAGGAGAGGACTGCGTCCGTAAGTGCGCGGCAATGTGGCTGATGAATTCTCGGAATTGCGCCGGGCCCTCGTGCAGCATGACCCAAACCATACTAGGATCGACAGCAAGGTAGTCATGCACCAGGATATTGCGAAACCCCGGCATGCCACGTACGCGGGCGACGAAGTCCTCGGGGAGGATCCCGTGCTGTCCGAGCAGCTCGATGATCTCGCGATAGGATTGCGGCGTCCCGAGCTGCTCGCCCGCAACCAAGTGATTACCGATGTCCAGAACGCATTCGATCGCGAGCTGCAGACCGTGCTCGATCATCCACTGTGTACTGAGCTCGGCGGTGAACTTGTCGCGCGACACTGTGGCTATAAGGCGTTGCAACTCAGCGACATACGTTTCGAGCGCGTGCAGCCGTTGGCAAATGGCTTCGCGATCGGTCATCGGTCGTACCGTTCAAGCAAGGCGCGGTCTTGGGCATCGCGCAAGGGTTTCGTGTCGAAGTACTCCCGGCGGGCGGCGACCTCGAACCGCACGCGAGCAAGCTCGTCGCGGCAGTAGAGCAGTCGGCCGGAAATGGCGCGAGCCTTCAAGAGCGGCGGCGCGGCGTTGAGAACAACGACATCGATGTCCGAACGGTGCAAGGCCAGCATGAGGTCAGAGATGAGGCTCGCTTGGATGGTGCCGGGCGAAGTGGCGTCGGGCGCGAGCACGACGGCGATATCGACATCGCTGAGCGGAGAGGTCGCGCCGCTGGCTTGCGAGCCGAACAAATAGGCTACGATCACCGGATACGATGCAAACACCGATTGCAGCGATGCCAGGTCCGGAACCATGTAAGGCGATCTTACTCCGGCCCTTCGGGGCGTCAAGAAAAGTGAGAAGTGAGAAGTCAGAAGTGAGAAGTGAAAAGTGAGAAGTGAAGAACGACCAGGCGCTTCACGCCTTACCCTTGCCATCCTCGTCCTCCTATGCGCCTGCACGCGCCAGAGCCCTCCCACACACCCGGAGCGCTGGGCGCGAGCCTGGATCAGCGCGATGAATTCTCGCAGTGTTGAGCAGGTGGTGGGCCTGTTCGGTAAGGGCGGAACGTATGAGGCACCCGGAACCAACGGGCCGATTTCGGACGGGCAGCTGGCGTGGTTCCTGAACGCGATATGGCAGGTATCGACGAGTCTCATTTTTGTGCCGGAGAGAGTGACGGCAGAAGGGGACCGCATCCGCGTCGAGTGGCATGTCCGGAACGAGCGCAAGGACGGGCAGGTGGTGACCTTTAAAGGCGTCACGGAGATCGAGGTCGAGGGCAGTCACATTCGGCGGGCGCGGACTTTCTTTCCGATTACGGAGTCGAGAACACCAGGGCTGGGGCCTCAGTGACGCGGCTCGCGCTTGCGGTGTTCGACGGGTTGACATAAGAGGCAAGCCATCACATGCGCGTCGGCGTGCAGTTCATTCCGGCAGGTAGCCGTGCCCGGCCGGAGCACCGCAGCGTGTCCGCCCGGTCCGGCGCGGGCCTTCGCACGGCCTTTCTCCATGCTTGATACTTCATCGTTGCGTCGCCACAACCGCCCGGTTGTGTGCATCCAAGGGCTCGGGTTTGTCGGGGCCGCGATGGCGGTCGCCGTGGCTGCTGCCCGCGACCGCGAAGGACGGCCGCTGTTCTCGGTGGTGGGGATCGATCTGCCCACCCCGCTCGGCCAATCGCGCATCGACCAGTTGAATGCCGGGGTGTTCCCGTTCCGCACCTCCGACGATGCCCTGGCGCAGGCGACAACCGATGCCCACGCAGCGGGTAACTTGCGCGCGAGCAGCGATGCGGCGCACTTCGCCGACGCCAGTGTCATATTGGTCGATATCCACTTGGACGCCGACGCGTCCGGGGAACAGGCTGCCGTGCACTTCGCACCATTTCGCGCGGCCATTCGGACGATCGGGACCCACATGGCCCCTGGGGCGCTCGTCATTGTCGAGACCACCGTGCCCCCCGGCACGTGCGAGCGCGTGGTAGCACCCGAGCTGGCGGCGGCGCTGCACGCCCGCGGGTTGCCGCGCGATGCGTTCTTGCTGGCGCATTCGTACGAGCGCGTAATGCCGGGTGAGGACTACCTGGCGTCGATCACCAATTTCTGGCGCGTCTACGCCGGACACACGGAGGCCGCCGCCGATGCCTGCGAGCGCTTTCTCGCGCAGGTCATCAACGTGGAGGCATATCCCCTGACACGTCTCGCCAGCACCACGGCTTCCGAGATCGCGAAGGTGATGGAGAATAGCTATCGCGCCACCAACATCGCGTTCATCGAGGAGTGGGCGCGCTTCGCCGAGGCCGTGGGCGTGGACCTGTTCGAGGTCATCAACGCAATCCGTGTCCGTCCGACGCACAACAATATCCGGCAACCCGGATTCGGCGTCGGCGGCTACTGCCTGACTAAGGACCCGCTGTTTCCGGGCATAGCGACGCGGCAACTTTTCGATCGCCCCGATCTGAGGTTCCCGTTTTCAGAGCTGGCCATTCGGACCAATCGCCTGATGCCGATCGTCTCGGTGAACCGCATCGAGCAGCTGCTCGGCGCAACGCTGCGGGGCAAGCGCGTCCTGTTGATGGGCGTGGCGTACCGACAAGATGTGGCTGACACGCGCTACTCACCGGCGCAGACCTTCGTTGAGGAAGCCCGCCGTCGTGGCGCGGTGGTGGTGGCGCACGACCCGTTGGTGACGCACTGGCCGGAAATGGACCTCCCGGTGACGGCGGAGCTGCCGGCGGCCGATACCGTCGACGCCGTGGTCTTCGCGGTGCCGCATCGGGCGTATCGTGACCTGGATCTGCGCGGCTGGCTGCGGCACGGGGCGCCCGTGGTGCTCGACGCCAACGCGGTGTTGACGACGGCTCAACGTCAGGCGGTGAAGGATGCCGGCTGCGTGTTTGCCGCGATCGGACAGGGGTGAAGCGTGGGCAAGGTTCTGGTCACAGGCGGTGCAGGTTTCGTCGGCGGCTTCCTCGCCAAAGCGCTGGCGGCGCAGGGCGACACGGTGCACCTCGTCGACAATCTCGCGCGTGGCCGGCGCGACGCTTTCCTCATCGAGCTCTTGGCGAGCCCCAACGTCCGACTGTTCGAGCGCGACCTGCTGCAGCCCGAAGCCCTGAGCGATCTGGACGCGGACTACACGCAGGTTTTTCATTTTGCCGCCATCATCGGCGTGCAACATGTGTTGCGGCGCCCGTACCCGACGCTCAGGGACAACGTCCTGCTGTTGGACACGGCGATCGCGTTTGCACGCCGGCAACCGCGGCTGCGGCGGTTCGTGTTCGCCTCCACCAGCGAAGTCTACGCCGGGTCCTTGGAACTCGGAATGTTGCCGATCCCGACGCCCGAGGACACGCCCCTGGCTGTGGCGCCGCTGGACCAGCCACGCACGTCGTACATGCTATCGAAAATCTACGGTGAAGCCATGGTCCGCCAGGCCGGCTTACCGTTCACCATCGTGCGCCCGCACAACTTTTACGGGCCGCGCATGGGGATGTCCCACGTCATCCCGCAACTGCTGGAGCGGGCGCACCGGGCGGCGCCGGGCGGAATCCTCGAGGTGTTCTCCGTCGACCACCGCCGCACCTTTTGCTTCATCGACGATGCCGTCGAAATGGTCGTGCGTGCAGCCAAGGCGGCGAGCTGCGAAGGCCAGGTGCTCAATCTCGGCCACGAGAGCCCGGAAATCACTATCGGTGAGCTCGCCGAGACGATCGCGCGCGTCGTCGATAAACCCTTGACGATTGTCCCGAGGCCGGCGACGCCGGGCTCGCCGACACGGCGCTGCCCGGACATGTCGCGTGCGCTGGCGTCGACGGGCTATCGAGCCGAGATAGGTCTGGAAGAAGGACTGCGCCGCACCTACGCCTGGTATCGTCCGATGGTCTTCGAAGGTGGGGAGCGGGAGGTCGCCACGTGATTCCGCTCGCAATCCCCAATCTCTCCGGCAACGAAGCGCGCTACCTGCAAGAGTGCGTCGAGACCAACTTCGTCTCCTCGGTCGGGCCGTTCGTCACGCGTTTCGAAGCGATGGTCGCGGAGGCGGCGGGCGCGCGCCATGCCGTTGCGACCTCCGCCGGAACCACGGGCCTACACGTCGCTCTGACCGCCGTCGGTGTGTCGCGCGACGAACTCGTGGTCCTTCCCTCGTTCACCTTCATCGCCAGCGCCAATGCCATTGCCCATTGCGGGGCCATGCCGTGGCTGTTCGATATTGATCCGGGGTCGTGGACGCTCGACGTGAGCCAGCTTGCGTATGCTCTGGAACAGGAAACCGAACCGCGGCACGGCGCTATCTTCCACAAGGCGACAGGGCAGCGCGTCGCCGCCATTATGCCGGTCTACACCCTGGGTATGCCGGCCGACATGGACCGCCTGGGGGAGATCGCCCGCCAGCACGGATTGCCGGTCGTTGCTGACGGTGCGCCGGCGCTCGGGGCACGCTACAAACGACGAGCGATCGGTGCGCTCGGGGCTGACCTCACGGTGTTTTCATTCAACGGCAACAAGACCGTCACCGCGGGTGGCGGCGGCGCGGTCGTCAGCGCCGACGAAGCGCTGTGTACGTTGGTTCGCCATCTGACGACGACGGCGCGCTGCGGCACGGAGTACGACCACGACATGGTCGGATTCAATTACCGGATGACCAACCTGCAAGCGGCGGTCGGCTGCGCGCAGCTGGAGCAGCTGGAGACCTTCGTGGCGGCGAAGCGGCGGATCGCGGAGACGTACGACCGGGCGCTCGGCGATCTGCCCGGCATCGGTCGGTTTCCTCATCCGAGTTGGGCCGAGGGGGGGTGCTGGTTTAGCGGCGTCACCCTCACGCGCCCGACGGTGGCCGAGATCATTCCGCTTTTGCGGAAGCGGGGAGTGGACTCCCGGCCGTTCTGGAAGCCGATTCATCTGCAGGTGCCGTACGCGCAGGTTCCGAGAGCGCCGTTGCCCGTCTCCGAGCGGGTGTGGCAGACGGTTTTGACGTTGCCGTGCTCCACCGGTCTGACGCCCGAGGAGCAAGAGACGGTGATCGCGGCCGTGCGCGAGACGGTAGGTGAGAAGTGAGGAGTAAGGAGTAAGGAGTAAGAAGTAAGAAGTAAGAAGTAAGAGGTAAGAGGTAAGACTCCTGACTTCTCACTCCTAACTCCCAACTCCTTACTTCTCACTCCTAACTTCTCACTGTCATGGCAAGGGTAAGCGATGGGCACGGTCTGGGAATGAAAAAGTGGCTGGGATTTGCGCTCAAGGTGGGCGTTTCCATCGGCATTCTGGTGCTGATTGCGGCGCGCACGGACCTCAGCCGGATCGGAACGCTGCTCGCTTCCGTCGAGGGCAGCACGCTCGTTGCGGCGTTGCTGTTGGCGCTGGCCCAAACCGTTTTGACGGCTTACCGCTGGGTTCTGGTCATGGAAGGCGTGGGGGTGTCGGTCGGTTTTTGGCCGGCGCTGCAGGCCATTCTTGTGAGTCTTCTGCTCAACCAGTGCCTTCCGTCTTTCGTAGGCGCCGATGCGTACCGGATGTACTGGCTGTATCGCGAGTCTAACCAGTTGGGACCCGCGGTGCGCGGCGTGCTGATCGATCGCATGCTTGGAATGATCGCCCTGATCGTCATGTTTGCCGCCGGCATTGCCTTGTTGTTCCAGCGCCTCGGTGATCCCGCCGTCAAGAGCGGGCTCCTGATGTTGCTGCTCTGCAGCCTGGGCGGCGCGATCGCATTTTTCACCGGCGATCTGTTGCCGAAAGGCTGGCAACGCCTTCGGGTTCTGAGGGAGTTGGCGAACGTGTCGGCCCCGGCCCGGGCGCTGATGCTGACGGCGCGCAGCGGGATCATCATCGGGGTGATGTGCATTCTCGTCCACGTGTTAACGGCAGTGGTCATGTTCATGTTTGCGCGCAATCTCGGCCTGCGGTTGACGCTGCTCGATTGTCTGCTTTTCGTGCCGCCGATCATGCTGCTGGCGGCGGTGCCGATCTCCATCGCAGGGTGGGGCGTGCGTGAAGGCGTCATGGTCGGAGCGCTGTCGATGATCGGCATCGGGACAGAGCCGGCGCTGGCCTTGTCCGTTCTGCTAGGGTTCACGATGCTGGCCAACGGCGTGATCGGAGTATTGCCGCTGATGTTTGGAGGCCAGCGGTACTGGGCCGGGCGCGTCAGGCGTGCCTCTTACCCCTCACTTCTTACCTCTTACCAGCAGTCAGAAGTGAGGAGTGAGAAGTGAGAAGTGAAGAACCGTCAGGCGTAAAGCGTAAGGCGTCAGGCGAAAAGGCCGTCAGGCGTCAGGCGCATGTGGATGCTGTAGAGCTGTGAAGAAGACCCTTCTCTCGGCTGCACTGCTCGAGGTCGTCGTCTCGGGTGCGGTGCTCCTTCTGCTCAGTTTCCTCTTCTGGAAGTTCCGCATCTTCGACAGTGGCGTGAACCCTGCCATCGAGGTCGGCCCGGTTGATCTGTACATCGAGATCACGCCGATGAACGTGTACGGCTTCGAGGCGCTGGCACACGGCCGCCTGCCCCTGTGGAACCCGTACCAGTTATGTGGGGAGCCGTTTCTGGCGATGCCATACGTCGGTTTCCTTTACCCGTTCCATCTCATCAATCTCTGGTTCGGCATCCTCACCTCGTATGAGATCTCTTTAGTCTTCCACATGTTCTTCGGCGCCCTGGGGATGTGGGGCTTGGCGCGGCATTTCCGCATGACGAACTCGGGCGGGTTATGCGCCGCGGTGACGTTCACCTGGTCTGGGTGGTTGATTCTCAACAACACCGTGCCGTGGGTGTTCGAAACGATTACCTGGATGCCACTGACCGTGCTGCTGTTCGACCTGGTACTTGAAGGCCGCCGCCGGGCGTGGCTGTGGCTCATCCTCACGCTCGCTTGCGAAATCTACATCGGTGCCCCCGAAGTGCTGCTGCACACGATGTATGTGGCAGCGTTCTTTACGCTCTTGCGCCTTGTGGGGCTGATTTGGCGCGGCGAGTTCCGGCTGTGTGCTGAGCGCGCGGCACTGGTGGGCATCTCGGTGGCTGCGGCACTGCTGCTCTCCGCGCCTCAGTTGATGCCGGCCGTCGAGCTGACGCAGCAGAGTACGCGTGCGGCAGGTTCGCTGACGCTTGCCCAGGCTCTCCCAGGCGTGATTCCGGCGCCGCAGTTTCTCCGAGCTGCCGTCGGCACCGCAGGGGTAGTCACCGTCGGCGTGTTGCCGCTGCTCGGACTGTGCCTCGTGATCGGGTGGCGGCGATACCGGCTCGTCTGGATCGCCGGCACCGTGGCTGCCGTTGGCGCGGCGCTACTGGTTTTTGGTGAGCCGGTCTATCGATACTACTTTGCCATTCCCGTCATCGGCAGCATGTTCCGCCGTCCGATGAAATTTCTCGACATCTACAGCTTCGCGCAATCACTGCTGGTCGGATTGGCGGTCACACGTTTACAGACGTGGTCGGACATCAGGCGGCGCGAAATGTGGCTCCACCCGGGTTGGCTGGCCGCACTGGGGGTGGGGGTAGCGGGGCTGGTTTGGCTCGCTTCCCTACGCGACGTCAATTGGTACTGGGCCGCCGGCCTCGTTCTTTTGTTGCTGTTCGGGCTGGCACGGCGGCGGACCGTGCGCTTGGCCGTCCTGGCTGCTCTCTGTGCCCTGCAGGCGGCCAGTCTTTTCTTCATGACTGGTGATACACATATGCGGCCGGTGAAACGCCCAGAGATCTTCCACACCCATCAGGCACTCCTCGACGCGCTCGAGCGGAACCTCGGCGATGCACGTGTCTACCTCTCGCCGTGGTTCTGGTTCGCGCCGGGTCTCACGGCCAAGCAGGGATTGCTGAACAAGATGGCCGTGGCTATCGACTACGAGCCGCTGGCTGTGGGGCGTTACGAGACATTTTTCACCGCGATCACTCCGCGGTCGGACCCGGCCCCGTTTGACGGCGCCTATGAGCTCAAACCGGACTCCCGCTGGCGGCTGATGGACCTGACCGGCACCAAGTATTTCGTCATGCGGCGGGGCGAGGCAGGCGAGACGTTCATGGCGCAAAACCCAGGCGAGTTCGAGCTGATTCACGACCGTGAGCCGGTGAGGGTGTTCCACAAACGCACCGTGCTGCCGCGCGCCTACTTCGTATCGCACGCGCGCACGCTGTCGAGCCCAGACGCGGTGCTGGCAGCGTTGGACACCCCGAGCTTCGACCCGCGGCTGGAGGTGCTCCTCGAAGGGCCTGAGTCAGTGCCCTTGCCGGCACCCGTCGCGGAAGCAAGCGCAGCGGTACACATCGCGCGCTACGAGCCGGAGCGCGTCGAGATCGAGGCTGATGTAAGTGCTCCCGGCTATCTCGTCCTAACCGACCTGCATTATCCGGGTTGGAAAGCGTTCGTCGGAGATCGCGAGGTCTCGATCTGTCGCGCAAACTACCTGTTTCGCGCGGTGCGTCTCGCGCCGGGCCATTCCGTGGTGCGGTTCGAGTATCAGCCACAGAGCTTCCGCATCGGCTTGCGGCTGAGTCTCGCGACGGCGGCTCTGCTTGCGCTCACCGTGGTCTGGACTTACTGGCGTGGAAAAGCC
>Ga0187884_10001621_pt1 | contig 20068 bp, 23 predicted proteins | sample June2016WEW_20_4_FD_132983 | JGI IMG/M metagenome (GOLD analysis project Ga0187884, IMG submission 132983) | Peatland microbial communities from SPRUCE experiment site at the Marcell Experimental Forest, Minnesota, USA - June2016WEW_20_40 | ecosystem: Environmental > Terrestrial > Soil >...
CCATCCCCACTTCGACTGCCGCCGCCAGCGTCTCGTTCAGGCGGGCTTGGCCCGGCTCGCCCGTATTCCAGCGGTTGGTGCCAACGCCGAGCGCCGGCACGCTCACGCCCGACCTGCCCAGCGCCCGCTCGGTTTCACTCATTGCCTTCCACGCCTTCCATGTGCGGGCCGGAGTCAGCGGGCGAGCCGGGGAAAGGGCCTCGGCGTTGCCCCAGTCCACCTGATGGCCCAGGCCAGCGTCAGGATCATAGGCATGTTGCGTCCTGAAAACGGGAAGTCGCGGCAGGACGGCGCGGGCGGCAGGTCCTGCGCGATCACCGCACTGGCCGAGTGCTCCATATCGTGAGCGTGCCGCTGATGGTCAGGTTTAACAGTAAGGTCTGATCCCGCGAATATCCCGCGGATGCCGCCGTCTGTTGTCGTTCCTCAACGTGCGGCCAACGCGATGACCTGCCCTAATAGGTCGCCCTGATCCGTCCTCGTACGTCTGACCGCCCTTTCCCAAGTTGAGAACGACGAGTTCGATTCTCGTCGCCCGCCCCGATAAACTCCCTGGTAATGGCGCTAAAAGCGGCGAGTAGCCCACCGTCCTAAGTGGCTTCATCCCGCGGAACGTCCGCGACACAGATTCGCGTGAGGACGCTTCCAGGCGCCTCGGGCGCATTGCGAGGCGCCTGGAGGTACCCGGGGCCCGTGTCGCCGCGTCCATGGCCGTGGCGACGTGGCGCTCGATCACGGCCTCGTTGAAGAGTGAGCCCACATTGGCCGGTTGGCGCGCGACGCGCCCTGTAAATGGCCCGTGTTTGTTACAGGCCGCTTCGACCGCCTGCGCCTCACCGAGCAAGGCGAGAACGTCTGCGATCAAGTCCAGAGTGCCTCGTTCGGAAAGACCTAAGGCTCACTTAGGTTCCTCTTAGGACACATCGGACGATCCTGGTACCCGGGGCCACAGTGGCCCCGAACCACGAAGGAGGTGAAGAAGATGGTGAAGAAAGCTAGGGACCCCGAGCCCAAGGGCAAGGAGAAGAAGGACTCCAAGCATGACAAGGGATAGTGCCGGGCCGATGTCCGGGCACGCCGCACCGTTGTTGGCGTGCGGCGTGCCCGGTGCGCGACCCGGTTTGTTCCTGAGCGAGAAAGGGCTCGCACTGTGATCCGTGATTTGCTGCAAAATCTTGACTCCGGGGACTCAAGGACCGACGTTCCCAAATCAGCAGACCATCCGGCACCCCTTCCCTGGCGGCGGATGGCCGGGTTGCGCAGCGAGAGAGCTCTCTGCGCAGCTCACCGCGGCCTTAGACGAAGAGGGACTGTAGATCGTCTCGTGGCTCACGTGCATCGTCTCGTCGTCGGGGAACTCGATCCGGAGACGTCGGGCGATCTCCTCGGGCGACCACCACTGCTCGAGCCACATGGTGACCTGCGTGCAGAGCGGGCCGGCGAGGAGCTTCGCGGTCTTCGGACGACGAGCGCGTGCATAGGCTTCATGGTGCGCCCTCACCGCTCGGTAGTGGGAGCGTCCGCCGTTCGCCTTCACCTCACGAGAGATGGTCGACAGCGCCCGGCCGAGCCGTCGGGCGACAGCGCGGAGCGGCTCACCGACCGACAGCCCACGGCTGATCTCCTCACGATCCGCGAGCGACAAGCGCGACTGGCCCGGCGACCACACGATATGGCTGGACTCCCGCTTGCCGAGAGCGCGCACGACATACTTCACGGTCGCGCGCGAGTACCCGATCTCCGCTGCGATCTCGCGGATCGTCCTCCCTTCTCGTCGGAGCCTTCGCGCGTGCTCACGTTGCTGCAGCGTCAGGTGCGGTGCCAAGGAAACCTCCCGGTCGAGTCAACTCACAGTCGTCGACTCGCCGAGCTGTTGCGCGGATCCCTTGAGCCCGCCGGTTGATTGGGGGAGCTTTAGTCACCGGCCGCTCACATGTTCATTCCTGTCGCCATTGCCTCTGGGAACGTGACTTCAACGCGGAACCCGCCGCTTTGAGAGCGTCCGACGTGGACGGTGCCACCGGCGCGCTCGGCCGTACGCCGAACTATGTCGAGGCCGAGTCCTGTTCCTGCATTTCGAGGCGGCCTAGGCGCTGTCGTCGCCGATGGTGGCGGACCATCGTTTTCGACGACAAGTGTCGAGGACCCCGAGCCCGGAGGAGTTTGCTGAAGCGCTACGTGAAAGCCCGTCCCTTCGGGCGTATGGGCGAAAACGTTCGAGACGAGAGCGTCGATCGTGGCTTCGAGGTCATCTCTGTCGAGAGGGACCTCGACTCGACGCGGCGGCATTTCAACGCTGAAGGCGCGCTGCTGAGACCTTGCCAGAACGGCCCAAAAAGCCATGCGGTCTCGGATGGTGCCAGTGAGGTCCGCGTGACCTGGGGGCCGAGGAGGTTCACGAGTCTCGCGGATCAGGTGATTGACGGCCGCTTCGAGCCCTTCGAGGTCCTTGCTCAGGGTGCTTCTCGTAGCGTCGTCAGTCAGCGCTTCGAGGTCCAGCCGAAGCGCCGTCAGCGGCGTGCGCAGTCGGTGCCCGAGGTCCGCTCCGGTCATCCGGGCGTTCACCAACAAGTTGTCGATCTGGTCGGCAAGCTCGTTGACGGCGCGACCGACCTCGGCGACCTCGTACGGGCCGGCAGGTACGACCCGGCGCTGCAGATCCCCATTGCTAAGTCGGCGCGTGACCTCCTCAAGATCCGAGATCGGACCGACGATGGTCCGACCCAACCAGTCGGCAAGGGCGATCGCGATCAGTACGAGGAGTAAACCACCACCGAAAAGGAGGAACCACTCTTGGGCCACTCCCTTTGTGAGCAGGCTAGAGGGGATGCTCACGACGACGGCGATTGAGGCGCTCGGGTGACGCACGGGCACCCAGACATACCTACCGCCCGCGGGGCTCGGAAGGGTCGCTGTGAGACCCGCCCGGACGATGGCTGGGACGGTGGCCGGGGATCCGGACACTGCCCCGAGCACATCGCCGTCGGCGAGGTAGACGGTCACGGGCGTCTCGGCGGCCTCGTTGGCCGATTTCGTGAGCCGGACCATCGTCGGCTGGTCCTTCACAGTGTAAAGCTCGGCGGCGAGAGAGCTCGCTTCCAAGTTCGCCCCGTCGATAGCCCGGTCGTAGGCCACCGAACGCACGAAAAACGCCAAAGGTATACAGAAGATGAGCACGACCGTGCCGGTCACGACCGCTGCCATGAGGGCCATCCGCCGCCGGATTCTCGCTCGACCCCGTCGTGAGGCCATCCTCAGGTCACTTCCAGGCCTTCGTCGCCGTCTCCACTGTCGGGGTCGACCAGGCGCACACCGACTCCGTGGATCGTACGCAGGTACCGCGACTGTGTCGCCGACTCGCCGAGCTTGCGGCGCAGCCATGAGATGTGGACGTCGACGGTCTTGTCACTGCCTCCGTAGGGTTGGTCCCAGACATCGGCAAGGAGCTGCCTCTTGGTGACGACGCGACCGAGGTGAGCTGCCAGGTAGTGCAACAAGTCGAACTCCTTGCGGCTCAGAAGCAGGTCCCGACCTGCGAGCGTGGCCTCACGAGTGGTCGCGTCGATCCGAAGGGCTCCGACTGTGATCGCCACCGTTTCGGAGTCCTCCCTTGCCCGCCGCAAGACCGCCCGCAGACGCGCCTCGAGCTGCCGGGTGGAAAAGGGCTTCACGACGTAGTCGTCGGCTCCCGCGTCGAGGGTCTGAATGATCTCGCCTTCGTCATCTCGGGCCGTGACGACCACGACGGGGACTGTGCTCACGGCCCTGAGCATGCGGAGCAGGTCGACGCCGTCGATGTCGGGTAGGCCGAGGTCCAACAGAACGACGTCAGGCTTCTCATCGACGATGGTCGACAACCCCCCAAGACCTGTCGCGGCGGTCCTCACGTCGTATCCCATCTCGACGAGGGACCGTTTGAGCCCGGCTCGAATGCTCGCATCGTCCTCGACTATCAGGACCGTTATCACCACCGTCACAGTATGCGCGGCCTTGCGCGACCGATGGCCGGGCCCCGTCCAGTCGGGACCCGGCCATTAGGGGACAGGCCGGTCAGCGTGTCGTCACCAATACAGTCAGGCCGCCACCGTCGTTGATCTCGGCCTCGAACTTCACCGTATGGGTGCCGTGACGGAAGTACACGTCCACCGAGGAGCCGGACGACGAGTCGACCGAGGCCCGGTAGCCCTTGGCGGAGCTGACGATTACGACTCTGATCGTGCCCGAGTTGACGGTCGCGATCTTGACTGATCCGGCGCCGCCGGCGCGATACCAGGTGGCTGTCCTTGGGAGCGGGTAGCTCCTCGAGGAACTGGAGCTCAATGCAGTCGCTGCCAGCGCGCTCGACGGCTGTCGTCGCGCTGTGGTCGCCGACGCCGCGCCTGGTCCTGCGAAAGCCAAGACCGTTGCCAGCATCGAGGCCGCCACAACTGTTCCTGTACCAATCTTGAATATCCGCTTCACTTCTATCTCCTTTGAGTGTGGGTTGATGTTGCTGACTCTCAGGATCGCAGAGCGGAAGTTAAGAGGAACCTAAGTGGATAGCAGGTCTTTCCAAAGGCCGCGACGGCGGGCGGCCAAGTAACTGCGACTATGGTCCCGCCAGTGAGCGTCGGCGAGTTCACCATCGACTTCTTCGAGGATGATGACGCCCGGAGTCCAGTCGAAGAGTGGATGGACTCCGATCTAGCCGACCTTGAGCTGGCCGCGCTCGTCTCCGGCCTCGAGCACGTGCTGAGGCGCCGCGGGGGCGGCGTCTGTCAGACAGAAAGGGGCAAGCAGCTCGGGGAAGGGCTCTTCGAGTTCCGCATCCGCCATACCTCAGCCGAGATCGAGCACATGTTCACCGGCGCGTCATCTAGTCGCCAGGCAGCCAAGCGCGAGAAGGTCATGCTCCCTGTCTTCTGTCATGCCTACGGTACGAAGGTCGTGCTGCTCCTGAACGGTTACGACAAAGCAGGCGATCGGAGCGACAAGCGCCAACTGCGCGAGGTCACCCTCGCCCGCAGGCGTCTCGCCGAATTCAAGGAGCGACAAGCCCGCGAACGCAAGAGGCAGAACCGAGGAGGTGGTCGCGATTCCTAGGGTGGGGTTGACGACGGTATGTCGTAAAGCACATACTGGGCATCTCGAAGGAGTTGTGGCATGGCACGCACCCTTGATGACTACCTACAGCGCTCGAAGCGGGCGAACAGCCCCGAGGTCCGCGCGGCGCGGGCCGTGTTCGACCAGGCTTATGGGATCGCCTGCCAGGTGATTGAACTACGGGAGAAGCACAATCTCACCCAGGTGGAGTTGGCTGAGAAGGCTGGGCTCCCTCAAGCGCAGATCAGCCGCATCGAGCGCGGGGTTGTGAGCCCGACGAGCGCCACGCTCGGGAAAATTGCCGAAGCGCTCGGAGCCGACCTGCGCCTCGTCGAGCGTCCTCGGCCGAGCGGCCGGCGTCGCGCTGCCAGCTAACCCACGCAGCATCCGAGCCCAGCTCTCCCGACATCGCGACCGGGAGCTGGACCCGGCTCCGCAAGGAGATCGGTCCTAGCGACGTTCGGTTCCACGAAATACGGCACTTCGTCGCCACCGAACTCAGCGAGCATCAATCCTTGTACGGTAGCCAACCGGCTTGGGCATGCTCGCACCTCGACGACCCTCGACGGGCCACGGTCCGCCCCGGTTCGGTGCCGCACGGATCATGCGGGGCAGGAGAAGCCTGGTCGCGTGTTACCTCCCCGACGTGTCTTCTCCGGGCAGCACCGTTGGGAAAAGATTCGGCAAAGATCGGGCAAAGAAGGCCCACATTCGCCGTTCACCTGGGCCATTTATCCGGCATGCTCGAGGCCGTGACGGCCGAGTGGACGACTTCTGAGTCACAGCACCAACCGGTGAAGACGAGGCGGGGCAGTGCTTACCGCGAGAAGGCGGCGGTTCGCGGGCCTCGTTCTCGGCGCCCCGGTGCCCCGGTCGCCGCCCCCGGCCTGGGACGGGCGCAGGAAGGCCTTACAAAGTCTCTTCATTGGCCGTCCTGGCAGAGCCATCGTGCTTACGTCGGGGCGCGAAGGAGGCGCCGCCGGCTGCGGCGCGCCTCACGGCGGACCTGGCCCGGTCGCCACCCAGTGGCGGCCGGCAGCGTGGCCCTGTTGGCATTGCTCACCCCGGTGAGCGTCTCTCTCGCCGGGGCGCTCACAAGCCCGGCGCTCGGTCTCTCGGTCCCTTCGCGTTTTGCTGAGTGGCTGCGCGACAACGGGGGAGGCTCGGTCGTTAACGCGGTGGAGAACTGGTGGTACTCCCATCATCCACCGCCCGTCGGGGGGCGACCATTGGCAGCCGCTTTGCCGACGCGACAGCATATTCACCTTGCCACGACCGGCGCGCACGGCGAGGTGGCTGCACACCTTCCGACACCGGCACCGCTCGCCAGCTTCGCCCGGCCTTCCCTGCCGGGAGAGGGCGCCTGGAAGCCGGTCGGCCGTCTCGTGATGGGCATCCCGGCCGTCTACGAGACGTTCCTTCGCCCCGATGCCGATCACACGAGCGTCGTCGACGGCGTCGCCTGGCTGGACACGAAACTCCTGTCGGCGACGCTGTATTCGGGGAGCTACATCCCAGGAGGCGGGCCGTACAAGTACACGGCCCCGATCGAGCCGGGTGCAGCGCGCTCTTTGGTGGCGGCGTTCAACGCCGGGTTCCGCATGCCCGACGCCAACGGTGGCTACTACACCCAGGGAGAGACGGTCATTCCCCTGCGCAGCGGCGCCGCCTCCTTCGTCATCTACCGCAACGGTTCGGCCACAGTCGGCGCCTGGGGGAGCGATGTCACGATGACGCCGGACGTCGTCGCCGTCCGGCAGAATTTGCAGCTGCTCGTAGACAACGGCCAGCCCGTGCCGGGGCTCAACGCCTACGACACGAGCACGTGGGGCAACACGCTCGGCAATCAGGTCTACGTGTCGCGCTCGGGCATCGGCGTGACCCGCGACGGTGCCCTCGTCTATGTGGGCGGGCCCTTCCTCAACATCACCGACCTCGCCAACCTCCTCGTGCGTGCCGGAGCCGTGCGGGCCATGGAGCTCGACATCAACACTGACTGGGTGAACTTCGCCACCTTCGCCCCGACGACGCCGACCGGGCTCGCCTCTCCGGCGAACGCCACGGACCTCCTCCCCCTCGCCGACATGGCGGGACCGCCTACCCGCTACTTCGTCACCTGGTGGGCACGCGACTTCATCACGATGTCGGCCCGCTGAACTGCGCCGGCCCGAGGGTCGCTCCGCCTCGGGCGCGGGTGCGCCCGGCTAGTCGGGGATCTTGCGCCAGAGCGCTCGGGGGAAAAGGCGCATGAGTGCAAAGACTGCTCGCAGGAGCGGGGGCACCCAGATCACCGAGGCTCCGGTCTCCAGGCCCTCCACGATGGCCTCGGCCACGGCCGAGCTCTCCACGGCTAACGGGGCCGGCTTGAGCCCGGCGGTCATCTTCGTGCGGACAAAGCCTGGGCGCACCACCGTCACCTCGACGCCGGTGCCCTCCAAGGCGTCGGCGAGGCCGAGGCCGAAGCCGTCGATCCCCGCCTTGGCGGCGCCGTAGACGAGGTTGGCTTTGCGCACGCGGACGCCCGCCACAGAGGAGAGGATGACGATGCGGCCCGCCCCCTGGGCGCGCAGCGTGCCGAGGAAGGCGGCGACGGCGGCGGCCGGCCCGGCGAAGTTCGTCACGATCGCCCGGCTCACCGTCTTGGCGTCGAGGGCGTCGAGGTCGGACGCGCAGAGGTCCCCGGCGGCGACGAGGAGGAGGTCGATCGTGTCGAGCTCGCAAGCGGTGGCCTTCGCGAAGGCGTCCAGGCGATCCGTGTCGGTCACGTCCAAGTACCGCGTCATCACCTCCTCGACCCCGCGGGCGCGCAGCGCGGCGGCCGTGGATTCGAGCGCCGCCTCGCCCCGGCCGGCGAGGACCACCGAGCGCAGTCGCCGGTCGGCAAGCAGCAGCAGGGTGTCGCGGGCGATCTGCGAGGAGCCCCCGATGACAACGGCGGTCTGCGGCATGCCCGTGGCGTCGATCACGCTTCGACCTTCGCGGCGGCGGGGCGCCTCGCCCCGTCGAGACCGAGGCGGCGCGCCAGGTCGGAGCTGAGGATCCCCTCGGGATCGAGCCTCGCCCGGACCTCCAGCCAGTCGGCGAGACGCGGGTACATCGCCGCCATCATCTCGGGCCGCAACCGCCCGTCCTTGGAGAGGTACACGCGGCCTCCTGCGGAGACGACGAGCTCGTCGAGGCCGTCGAGCAGCACAGCGGTGCCGCCAGATCCCAGGGGCACGTCCAGGGCGAGCGTCCAACCCATCCTCGGGAAGGAGAGATGGCCGGAGCCCTCGGCCCCGAAGCGCTTCAGGACGGCCAGGAAAGAGGCGGTTCGCGCCCGGCTGAGACGCTCGAGGACGGTGCGCACGGTCGCCTCCTCGCCAAGTGGCACGACGAACTGGTACTGGGTGAAGCCGCGCGGGCCGTAGAGCAGGTTCCATCCCGCGACGCCGTCGAGCGGGTAGAAAAAGCGCGCCAGGGGGACGAGCTCGCCGGCCCGGTGCCGCGATGCGCGCCGGTACCACAGCTCGTTGAAGGCGGCGACCGTCACCGGCCCGAGGAACGAGATCGGCGGCGCGGCAGGCACTTGCAGGGGCCTTCCCAGCTCGAGGCGCAACGGGTCGTGCCGTGCATCCGCGGGAAGGTCCACCAGAACGGCGTGGTTCGCCCGGGTGAGCACGGAGCGCCCCAGGTGGCGCCCCCGGGAAAGGCCGTCGACCCAGGCCACCGAGTAGCGGTAGCGGCCCTCGTCCTCGGAGAGGCGGGCCATGCAGGCGTCGATGTCGGCCGCCCGTTCGGTGTCCACGAGCATGCTCGAGGTCTCGATCCGCAGCAGGCGAAGGACGGCCTCGGTGACGATGCCGGTGAGACCCATGCCGCCACATGTGGCCGAGAACACCTCGCCCCGCTGCCCGGGGCAGCACTCCACGGGCCCGCCCGGGGTGGCGACCCGGAGGCGGTCCAGGTGGCGGGCGATCGTGCCGTCCAGGTGGTGGTTCTTGCCGTGGATGTCGCTTGCGATCGCCCCTCCGAGAGTGACGAACCTCGTCCCGGGGGTGACGGGCGGGAAGAGCCCTTTCGGGACGAGGACCCGCAGGAGCTCGTCGAGGGAGACACCGGCTTCGGCGCGCACCTGTGGCGTGGTGAGGTCGAGCTCGAGGATTCTGTTCAGCCCGGTGCAGTCGAGGGCGAGCCCGCCGGCGCACTGGGCGGCGTCGCCGTAGGAGCGCCCGAGTCCCCGGGCGATCATCGGGAGGGAGCCGCCTCTGCGGGCCAGGAGATCCTCGAGCTCGGGCACCGAGCCGGGCCGCAGCACCCGTGCGGCTGACGACGGCACCCGGCCCCAACCGGCGAGCAGCTCGGGCCTGCGCAAGGCGCTCATGCGTAGATGCCGCAGATCAGCAAGGCCAGCCAGGCCAGGCCGAGCACCTGCAGGCCGCGGTCGCGCAGGGCGAGCTCCTCGGGCTCGCCCCCGCGGTTCTGCTCGATGGCGAGCTCGACGACGAGGACGGCGAGTATGAAGGGGATGATGGACAGCTCGAACCAGACGATGTCCTCGGCGCGCTCAGCCGGCCCGAGGCGCCCGGCTCGCTCGAAGGCCCAAAGGCAGTAGGTCGTCACGGTCACCGACATGGCGAGCATGCGGACGCTTCTTAGGAACGCCGCCGGGTAGGCCGCGAGGGCCGGCCGGTGGAGCCCCCCCTCGTCCTTCATCACGGACTGCTCGACGCTGCGCTTTCCGGCGACGACGAGCAGCGAGCCGAAGGATGCCACCATGAGGAACCAGGGGGAGATCGGCAGATGCGCCATGGCCCCTCCCGCCACCGCCCGCAGGGCGAACCCGGCCGCCACGCAGGCGAGCTCCACCAGGGGCACCCGCTTCAAGGCCAGCGAGTAGGAGATGCTCACGACCAGATAGGCGGTGACGACCACCACGAGGGCGGCTCCGAACGCCAAGGCAGCGGAGCTAAGTGCGACCGTGGCCAGAAGGACCGCGACCCAAAGCGCCAGGCGCACCGGCAGCTCTCCCGAGGCCACGGGCCGGCTCTTCTTCACCGGGTGGAGGCGGTCCTTGCGCCGGTCGACGACGTCGTTCAAGAGGTAGGTCGAGGCCGAGGCGGCCACGAAGATGAAGAAGGCCTCGACGCTGTGGCCGATCACGCGGGGTTGGCCGATGGAGCCGGCAGCCGTCGGAGCCGCCAGGACGAGGAGGTTCTTGGTCCATTGGCGGGGCCGCGTGGCACGTAAGAGCGCCGCCGTGCGGCGCACCCCGTTGCCGGCCGGGCGCGCTGTCGCCGGCGCGTCCGGCTCATAGGGCGGTCGCGCCGAGGCGCGAAGCCGGGTCTGGCTCACCGCACGCTCTCGGACGCGAACCGGATCCCTGCGCTGGCGTGCTCGGTGCCGTCGCTTTGTATGAGGTACGACTCGTAGCCCCCCAAGTTGCGGGCGAGATCCGGTCCCTCCTCGTCGGCGACCACGAGGGCGGTGGCGAGGGCGTCACAGATGGCCAGGTTCGCCCCGACGACGCTCGCCGAGGCTGTCTGGAACATCATTCGCCCGTCCTTCGGGTTGATGAGGTGCGGCCCCCGCTCGTAACAGCCCGAGGTGGCCACGGCGCCGTCGATCTCGAGCACACAGGCGAGCGCCTCGGGTCTCCACGGGTGGCGGATGCCGATCCTCCAGGCGGGGGTCTTTGCGGGCGACCCGAGGACGGCGATGTCGCCGCCACCGTTGACCATGGCCGCTTTGACGCCAGCGACGCGGAGGACCTCCAGTGCCTCTGCCACCGCCCACCCCTTGACGAGGCCCGTCGGGTAAAAGCCGCCGGGCATTGCCCAGGGATCGAACCAGCCCCTCGAGAGGGCCCTCGCCTCCTCGCACAGCGCCATCACGCGGGTCATCTCGCCCGGGGCATCGTCGAGGCGGAGCAGCCCGGCCCGGAACCTGCTTATCGGGCTCTTCGGCTTCCAGGTGCTGAAGATGGCGTCCAGCTCGTGCAGCCTCGTGCAGGCCGAGGCGATGGCCGCCGCCTCCCCGGTCGGGCACTCGCCCGGTGAGACGTGGAAGGAGAACATCGTGCCCATGACGGCCTCGACGTGGACGATCACCCCGGCGGCGTCACTTCGCTGCGAGCGCGTCGAGCGCTGACTGGACCGAGGCGGCGTAGGCCTGGCTGGTGTAGGTGGCCCCCGAGATGGCGTTGATCTGGGCGCTCTGGGCCGAGAGGACCTCGCTGCGGAGCATCGGTATGACCTGCTGGGCGAGGTTCTGGGAGTACTGCTCGGCGGTCTGCAGGCTCGCCACCGAGACGTCGGTGATGTGTCCGGACTGTTCGGTGACCTTCACGGCGAGCACCCCGTAGCCATACTGTTCGCTCGTCCCGACAGCCGTGCCCGTCACCGGCACTGCCGTCGTCGTGGGAGTCGTCGTGCCGGGAACGGAGCTGACCGGCGCCGGGGGAGCGGTGGCGCCCGGGAGCGAAGGGGCGTTGCCCGCGTGGAGGGCGACGATGCCCGCAAAGCCGGCGACACTGGCGACGACGGTTCCCACGCGTCTCATGGCGCGAGCCTCCTCAGGATCTCGCGGCCCGCGAGACAGCGGTCACGACGGTTCACAGGGAGTAGACCTCGAAGTGGACGGCGTCGTCGGGGACGCCGCGGCGCGCCAGGGTCGCCACGACCCGGTTGACGAAGCCGTCAGGTCCCGACACGTAGACGTCCCGGTCCCACATATCGGGCACCAGCTCGAAGAGGCGGTCGAGGCGCACCTCGGAGCGAGAGCCGATGAGCTCGTGGACCCGGCCCTTGCGGTGGCGGACGAGCTCGGTCACCTCCGACGCCAGCACGACGTCGTCGGCGTGGGACGCCCGGAGGACCACGACCGGATCGCAGTTGCGGGGAAGGTCCTCGAGCAGGGAGCGGATCGCCGTCACGCCGACGCCGCCGGCGATGAGCGCCACCTTTGATCGCTGGCGGGCGTGCGCGGTGAAAGCCCCGTAGGGACCTTCGATCGCCACACGGGTGCCCGGCCGCAGCTGGGCCACGGCCGAGGAGTAGTCACCGATGCCCTTCACCGTGAGGCGAAGAAAGGGCGGTCGCGGCCGGGCCGAGAGCGAGAACGGGTGCGCCTGCCACCACATCCCCCTTGTGAGGAAGCGCCACTCGAAGAACTGCCCGCCCGCCACGGCGAGGCGGTCCAGGTGCCGGCCGCGGCAGACGACCGAGACCGTGTCCGACCCCTCCTGGTGGACCTCCACGACCTCGAGGCGGTGACGCAAGCTCCGCCACGCAGGCAGCCCGAAGCGGTAGACGAGCACGACGCCCGCCGTGGACACCCAGGCCAGGGACCAGACGAGGCGTGTCAGGGGGTGGCCCACGAACGACGGCCCGAGGGCGATCTCGTGCGCGAAGGCGAGAGCCAGGGCTAGGTACATGAACAGGTGGACCGCCCACCATCTCTCCCGGCGCATGCGGCGGCGGATCGAGTAGACCGACGTGCCCGCGATGGCGACCATCAACCCGAGGGCGACGGTCGCGGAGATCATGTCAGGGTACGAGGCGAGGAAGGTGGCGAACTGGTGCCACACGCCCGTCCGGGCGGCCTCTGCGTAGGCAAGTGTCAGGAGCACGGCATGGGCAAGGATGAGCGAGATGGGCCAAGGCGCCAGGCGGCGGTGCGAGGCGAGCAGCTTGTCCTGCCCGAGCACCCGTTCGACCACTGGGACCCGGCTGACGAGGAGCACCATGACAAGGGCCAGGTAGCTCCCGGCCAAGCCCGTCAGGTTGCCGAGGAACATGGCGAGGCCCCCCTCCGCCCCGAGCTGCTTCCAGGTCTCGGCCGTCACCGCCAGGGCGATGCAGGCTCCGAAGCCGAGCCAGGCGACGACGGTCGCGGCCTCGGCGACGGCCGGGCGCGGAGCCGGTCCGGGTCGGGAGACGGCCGGGCGGCGGCGCGAGCCGTCCCGCTTCGCGGACTGCGTCGGGTCGAAGGTGAGCGAGGCCATCTCGCTTTTGACCATACGCAGGCGGGATGCAAGACGAGCCCAGCAACAGGTAAAGATTCGACCAGGACTACCGCGTCAACAACAGGCACCGGCAAGACTCCTGTTTCTCGTGGCGGCGTTGCTGTCACGACACGACACGACAACCGGACCCTGATCGCCTGTGGAAAGCTAACCGAGCAGTGCAGGTTCTCGTGGTCGAAGACGACAGTGCCATCGGCGAGCCATTGGCGACCGGGCTTCGCCGGGAGGGCTTCGAGGTGACCCTCGTGCAGAGCGCGGCGGCGGCGCTGTCGGCGCCTCCGGCCGACCTCGTGCTCCTCGATCTCGGGCTTCCCGACGCCCACGGTTTTGAGGTCTGCCGGCAGCTGCGCGCCCGCTCGACGGTCCCGATCATCATCGTGACCGCCCGCGACGACGAGACCGACCGGGTCGTCGGCCTCGAGCTCGGCGCCGACGACTATGTGGTGAAGCCGTTCGGCTTTCGTGAGCTCGTCGCCCGCATACGCGCCGTCCTCCGCCGGAGCGCGGCGCAGCCGTCGGCGGCGCCCGGCCCGCAGGTGATCGGCGAGCTCGAGATCGACCGGCGCACCCACCGCGTGCTGCTGGCGGGCGAAGAGGTACAGCTGACTCCGAAGGAGTACGACCTTTTGGCCCTGCTCGCGCTCGATCCCGGCGCCATGGTCACGCGGCGGGAGATCCTCGCCGAGGTCTGGGATCCTCACTGGTACGGCACTTCGAAGACGGTCGATGTCCACATCGCCTCTCTTCGCAAGAAGCTCGGCGACCCCAAGTGGATCGAGACGAGCCGGGGCGTCGGTTTCAGGCTCGCCGTCCCTCAATGAGGAGGCGGCTGCTCGCGGGTTTTCTCCTGTTCGCGCTCGCCCTCGTCGTCGCCCTCGAGGTTCCTCTCGGGCTCAGCCTGGCCCGGAACGACCGCACCACCTCCATATCCGAGGTGCAGCGCGATGCCTCCTCGCTCGCCGTGCTCGTAGCCGCCGGGCTGGACCATCGTGGCGGGTCGAGCCTTCAGCTCACCGTCAGCCAGTTCGCCTGGGCCGACGGCGCCGTCGTGGCGGTTGTTTCGGCCGGCCACGTCCTAGCAGCGGCCGGCAAGGGCGTCCTCGAGGAGCTGAACGACGGCCGCACGAAGGTGATCGTCGCCTCGGCGGCCTCCGGCCACATCTCGGGCGAGGAGGGCTCGGACGATCCCGACGACGACTATCTCTACGTGGCGCTGCCCGTGGCGGTCTCGGTGTCTCCTGCGAGCAGCCGCTCGTCCCCCGGTCGCGGGAGCGACGTGGTCCTCCTCGTGGCCGAGTCGGCCGCGCCCATGCACGCCCGCATCCGCAACAACTGGATCGCCCTCGGGCTCTTCGGACTCGGCGTGCTCGCCTTGGCCAGCGCCCTCGGGGCTCTCCTGGCGCGCTCGCTCACCCGCCCGTTGGAGGGCATCGAGAGTGCTGTCGCCGCCGTCGGGGCGGGCCGGCTCTCCGAGAGGGCACCCGTCGAGCGCGGCCCGGCTGAGCTGATGGCCCTAGGAGAGACCGTCAACGAGATGGCGGACCGCCTCGAGGAGCTCGTCCACACTCAGCGAGCGTTCCTTGCCGACGCCTCCCACCAGCTCCGCACCCCGCTCACGGCGCTGCGCCTGCGACTCGAGAACCTGGAGGACACCCTCGGGCCCGAGCAAGGGGCCGAGTTCGCCCCCGCCCTCGCCGAGGCCGACAGACTCTCGCGGATCGTCGACGGGCTGCTTACGCTCGCCCGCAGCGAGGGGGGCGTGCGGCCGGCGCGAGAGGTGGTCGATGTCGAATCCGTCCTGCGCGACCGAGCGGAGGCCTGGGGCGCCCTAGCCGAGGAGCGCCAGGTGACGCTCACCTGCGAGTTGCCGGCCGCCGGGCCGCACGAATCGGCGCTCAGAGCCCTTGCCTGCCCGGGTCAGCTGGAGCAGATCCTCGATAACCTGCTCGCCAACGCCCTCGAGGCGACCCCGGCCGGCGGGAAGGTGTCCCTCGACGCGCACCGCCTGGGCGAGCGCGTCGAGGTCCATGTCATCGACGACGGACCGGGCATGAGCGCCGCCGACAGGACGCGGGCTTTCGACCGGTTCTGGAGGCGGGAGGGGGCGCCCCACGGAGGGACCGGGCTCGGGCTGGCGATTGTCGCCCAGCTCGCCCGCATTTCGGGTGGGACGGCCTGGCTCGATGCCGCCCCTGGCGGAGGGGTCGACGCCGTCGTGCGGCTCGAGGCCGCAGATGGCTGAGGCCGAGGCCGCGAGAGCCCCGCGGCGAAAGTGGAGGCGGCGGCTCGTCCGGGCCGGCCTCGGCGTGCTGGGGATCGCCCTCGTCCTTGCCGGTCTCGGCTACGAGCTGAGCCTGCCGAGCGTCGCCGGCGCCCCGGTGAAGGTCGCTGCGATCGTGCGGGCACATGGAGGCGAGCTGGGTCACCTGCCGCTTCCGACCAAGCTTGCCGAGGCCGAGGTCGCCGTCGAAGACGAGCACTTCTACTCCAACGTGCTGCTGGACGTCTTCGACGGCGCCGCCCGGGCCACCCTCACGGCGCTCCACAGCAGTGGCGATCCCGGCGGCAGCACCATCGCCCAGCAGCTGGCGAAGCAGCTCTACCCGTCGAGTCCTTCTTTCGCCGGCACCTTGGAGCAGGTCGGGCTCGGCCTCAAGCTCTCACTGAGCTACTCGAAGCCGCGGATTCTCGAGATGTACCTGAACGCCATCTACTACGGGAACGGCTACTGGGGCTACCTGAGCGCGGCCCGGGGCTACTTCGGCGTCGCTTCCGACGAGCTGAACTGGGCCGAAGCCTCCCTGCTCGCCGGGCTCCCCCAGGCGCCGTCCGACTACGACCCGGTCCTCCACTTCGCCCTCGCCAAGCAGCGTCAGCTTCAGGTGCTCGACCAGCTGGTCGCCAATCACGTCCTCACCGGTCTGCAGGCACAAACCGCCTACAAGGCTCCATTGCCCCTGCACCGTTGAGGATCGGGGCGTGGCGGGACATTCCCGTCAGGCCGTCACCTGCGGGCCCGAGGGAGCGCTCCCAGATCCTCGTCGGCAGGGGCCGTGTCCTCGGCGCCTGCCTCGGGGGCTTCCAAAGGCGCCTCTTGGCCGTCACGGCGCCTGCGCACCCGGCGCCAGACGAGGAATCCCGCCACGGCGATGGCCAGAATTGCGACGATCGACGTTGATGCCGTGCCCGCTGCCGAGATGACGCGTTCGTAGGAGCGTCCCGCGCCGTAGCCGGCCAGGGTGAAGGCGACACCCCAGCACAGTCCCCCCAGCGCGTTCCACAAAAGGAACGTCCGGTACCGCATGGCGGATAGCCCGGCGGCTCCGGGGATCACGGCCCGGAACACCGCGGTGAAGCGACCGAGGAAGACCGCCGGGCCGCCCCGGCGCTCGAGGAACTTGCGACCCTCCTCTGCGCCGCGGCGGGCCCTTCCGGGCAGGCGACGGACCAGCGCCGGGCCGAAGCGACGCCCAACCTCGTAGCCGACCGAGTCGCCCACGATGGCGCAGGCGACCACCAGTACCATCATCCGCACCAGGCTGACGTGGTGGAACGAGACGAGCACGCCTCCGAGCACGACGGCGGTCTCGCCCGGCAGCACGAAGCCGACGAAGACACTGGCCTCCCCGAAACAGAGGGCGCCGACGATCAGGTAGGCCACCGTCCCGTGAAGAGTGACGATGCCGTGCAGCAACGAGCTCATGAGCTCTCCCGGCCTCGCGGCGTTGCCGGGCGAGAGGCCGCCGTCCTGGTGCTGCAGTTCGGGCGAGTCGCCATCGTTCTCCTCACGGCGGGCTCGTGAGCGAACCTACGACCACAGACGGCCAGCTCGTCCCCAGTGATTGGTAAAGACTCGGCAAAGACTGCTCAAAGGCTGGCGATTCTGCCGTTCATCACTTCGCGGGACGCTTAAGATCGGCGAGTGTCCATTCCAACGAAACCATCGCGGCAGCGTCGCGACTCGACCTTGACCTCCGCACTGGCAGCTTTCCGGGTCGATTTTGCTCCGGAGCACAAGCAGCCCACGGCTGCACGTGTTCTCCTTGCGACGATCGTTTCCCTCGCCGGCTCCTTGTCAGCCGATGCCGTCCTCGTGGCGATCGGCACGAGGATCTTCCCCTCGACCAGTGGCTACGTGCACTTCCATTTCTCCGACTACGCCAGGCTGACCGTCGTCGGCGTCGTGATCGCCTGCGTCGCATGGCCCGTGGTAACGCGGATCTCCTCGGCTCCCCGCTGGGTCTTCTTCCGGATGGCCGTCCTTGTGACGGCAGTGCTGTGGCTGCCCGACCTGTACATCCTCGCCAAGGGCCAGCGGCCGAAGGCCGTCCTCGTGCTGATGGTCATGCACCTGGCGATCGCACTTGTGACCTATAACGCCCTCGTGCACCTCGCCCCGGCAAGGCGGAGTACGCGGGACAGGCACACCCTCCGGCAGGATCGCTACTAGATAGGCCGCAGCCCCGACCGCTCACTTGATGAGCTTGACGGATTTGGTTCAGGACCACGGAGCGGACCCATTTGACAGTAAGACTTCATCCCGCGAATATCCCGCGGCCGCGGCCGCAGCCGTTCATGGTTATTCGCAAGAGTGTGGATAACCGTCTGACCTACCGTAAGACACCGCTGTGGTTCGCCAGCGTTCGCCTGACCGCCCTTCCCAAGCTGGGTCCCAAGAGCGAGACCGCGACGACGAGGCCCGACACCAACTCCGCGAGAGTGGTTGGCCTTCTTGTGCGTGAAGTCGCACTCCTGCTCGTCGAGAAGAGCAGTGCCCGGGGTGTGGGCACCGGGTGTACGAAAACATCGGACGAGGTGTACGGATTCGATCGGAACGGCGCTCGGAATGGCCTGAAATCCGCAGTAGGTGCTTCAATCCTATAGATCGAATTGCGTCACCGTGCTTCTCCCGCAACTGGGCGACCGGAGGCGTCGTGCAGACCGTCCTCGATGAGGACTGTAGCCATGGTGTCGTACCTATTGGGGGAGGGTCCAGAGGTCCCATCAAGGGTGGCTGTTGACGAACCTGACAGCTCAGTCGGGGCGCCCTTATGTCCGAGGCGGTGGTGAGATGACCGGTCGACGAGGATAGGGAGCCTGATGCGGACGGTAGGGCTTCGGTCAACAGCACGACGTTGGAGGACGCAGTAGAAGGCAGCGGACAAGAAGCTGTCTGATCGGACGCCGACGGTGTGTCGGTGAGCTCTCGTCGACCTGCCGGCGATGGCTATGAGCGCCAAACCCTATGTTGTGTTTTTTGTGTTTGATGATATAATCCAACCCGTGACAAGGATCGATGAAACAGTAGCTGAGAGAAATATGAAGTTGGTCACCACTGGTCAAGCTGCCTCGATCCTTGGATCATCCCGGCAGCACGTCGTCGACCTTTGCGACAGCGGGCGGTTGGGGTACTCGTCGGTCGGAACGCACCGCCGAGTCCGTCTCGACGACGTCCTTAGGCTCAAGGAGGGAGAAAAGACGGCCGGCAAGCTCACCAGGGACCAGATCCGGAGCCTTTGGCTCCACCAGCCGGTGGCGAGGCGGCTCGTGGCCGATCCAGAGCGGACCCTGCGCCGTGCTCGGGCGAACCTCCGTCGCCTCAAGGCAGCGCACCCCCGCGGCGTCGCGGCGCACTGGCTGGGTGAGTGGACGCGACTCCTCGACGGTCCCGTCGATGAGCTGCTCGAGGCCACGACATCGCGGTCGGAGAGAGGGTGCGAGCTCCGGCAGAACTCACCGTTCGCGGGGGTAGTGACCCAGCGCGAGCGGGCACGCATTCTTGCGAACCTCCAAGGCTTAGCAGCGTGACCCGCGAACAGCTCGCCCACGTTCTCCGCGCGGCCTCGCGGATCGCCGAGGTGCGCGACGTCGTGGTCATCGGGAGCCAGTCAGTGCTCGGGACCTTCGCCGACGAAGTGCTGCCAGAGGAAGTCATCGGCTCGATCGAGGTGGATGTCGCGTTCCTTGATGATCCTGCGAGCGAGAAGTCAGACAAGGTGGACGGTGCGATCGGCGAGCTCTCGCAGTTCCACGAGACGTACCAGTACTACGCCCAAGGCGTGAGCACCTCGACGGCAGTCCTCGGTCCCGGCTGGGAAGACCGGCTTGTGGTGTTCGAGAACGCAAGTACGAAGCCCGGACGGGGGCTTTGTCTCGATCCCCACGATTGCGTTGCAGCCAAGCTCGTTGCCGGCCGCGAGAAGGACTTCGAGTTCGCCGCTGCTCTACTCCGAGAAGAACTGGTGCACGCGGCCACAATCATCGAACGGATCGAGGCCCTCCCGATCCCGTCCAGCCAGAAGCAGCTCCTCTCCAGTTGGGTGCGGGCGAGAGCAGGAAAGACATCGGGCGCCTAGCGTCCAGCGCAGTCTGGTCAACGCGACTCGTGGCGTCTTCGCGTCTTTCCAAGATCACGTTGAAGGGAGCGATCAAACGATCGACCATCCGGACCCACGAAGGATTGGCTGCTGTGCCGTTCGCGAACGGCCCATGCCCTGAATTCCGTTCGAGTTACTGTTTGGACCACGGGTGTTCTCTTCTAGATCCATGGTAGATAGCGTTTTGGCTCAGTAAACGCTTGACGTGGCATTTGACAGCGGCGCGGTCCTCGGGTGTCGTCCTGAAGGCGGTTGCTCTAAGCGTTCCACCGATGGCTGGCACACCCCTCCTGTATCGTCGGCGGGGATGCAATCGCCAGCCAGAGACCTTGTTGGTCACACTCAGCGACGTCGGTTCGGAGACGCTTTCAACGGTGGCGCCGGGCTGACCGACCCCGGACGCTCGTTCCTTCTCAAGAAGCTCGGGGACGAAGACGACGCCGGGGGAAGCGGCGACTTGCTGTCGTTAGCGGAGCTGGGCGACGTGAGTGACCCGAAGCGACGCCAGGAGGTTCGGTCCTGGTTCGAGAGCGCGTTCGCACTGGGGTGGGACCGTGCCGTGCTTCGTCCACGCGAATTGGGCGATCTCGCGCCTGCCGCTCGG
>Ga0187884_10001626_pt1 | contig 20017 bp, 14 predicted proteins | sample June2016WEW_20_4_FD_132983 | JGI IMG/M metagenome (GOLD analysis project Ga0187884, IMG submission 132983) | Peatland microbial communities from SPRUCE experiment site at the Marcell Experimental Forest, Minnesota, USA - June2016WEW_20_40 | ecosystem: Environmental > Terrestrial > Soil >...
CCCAACTCAAATAACTATTCTCGGTGAAACAAAGATAACTCCCGGCACAAACCAACAGAATAGCGACGGCAAAACGTCTTCCGATTGGCGGATAGTCTTTTTCACGGGTTGTCTTGTTCTTATCGGTGCTTTCCAATTGTTCATGTTCCGCAAGCAATTGAAAATGATGAGACAAGGTGTTATCGATGCTTCCATTGCTGCTAATGCCGCCAAAGAGGCGGCCGACGCTGCCCGCAAGAGTGCGGAAGTTTTGCCTAAGATTGAGAGGGCTTACCTCTTCGTAGAGCTTGAATATTGATCTCGTGAAACCCAACCACAGAATAACCCTTATAGTGAGAAATGAGGGGGAAACCCCGGAAATTATAAAACGAATCCGTACTGGTTTGGTTGAAGGCACTGACTGTTTTTCTAGCTTCGAGAAAGTGCCGGACTTTCCCATTACGCAATGTAGCATTGTGGGTGGAAATGAGAGAAACAATAACATAGTGGATTGGTTTGAAGTGTCGGAATGGAAGCATATCCCTGAATGGGTTTATTGCGGTTGTATCGATTATGAAGATATCTTTGAAGAAAGCCACGCCACGAGATTCTGTTGGCATCGTGATTCTCAAGCGAGCAAAGAGGGATTCAGATTCCGCAAATGCGACAATAGGGAAGCTAATCGCCGTACATAACAGAAGGATTATGCTTCCGAGGATTATGTTTCGGAGTTTTTGAGAACTACTTGATTTTGAATAATCCTATATGATAGACTCTCTTTACGAGTCCACCCCGGACTATTCAATTTTTCCTGAACAACCCTGATGGCAGTCAGAGTTGTTCAGGAAACTACCCTTCCAGGATAGCTAAAAAATACTATCCTTCTGGAGGGGGAATGTCAATAGAGCGTCCACAAAACATTAAGCTGTCTTTGCTACCACGTGCCACTTTGCATCTTCAGGGGAAATTGTATAAGTATACGGCAGGGACCCTATGGCAGCGATCACATCACACAAGCCCTTTAGTGTGCCACCTAGCCGAACCTGGACTACACCTTGCCCAAGCGATTGAACACCTACACCTTGCGTGGCTATCCTTCCTATCATCGTCAAGACTCGGCTGTATTCTTCTTCGATTTGCTGATTATCGTAGACGTTGTTGGTTAACTCTGGTTTCTTTACGACTAAAAGGATTGAATAAGGCATAACAGACCTCCCCTTCTTAGTTTTCCATAGTCTACCACACCCCTCTACCCCTCATCAAAGTAATAATCACCCATAATTCCGAAGAAAAATCTTGACATTTCTCAAGGGAGTGTTATAATAGCTTGAGAGTACTCAGTTCTATTTTGTGCCATTGCCCTCAGGTGAAGGCTGCAGTATGAACCAGGGCGGCCCATCCCTTAAGACCTGCTCTATACTCTATAGAGAACCTAGACCACCTCTCTATGAGCATGAGCGAGCGCCTCCTTGCTTTTAGGCTTTCCACACCCAAAAGGAATTACAGGATTTGGTTCATGCTCTCAACCTATATCGGCATATTTGTATCCACAGATTCTTGTGAGGAACCTTTGAAATAAACTACCATTCAGAACAAGAGGAGGGGTAGTCATGCGTGGGATTCTCGTCTGTTCTTTATTTGTTATAACCATGTCATTCTTTGGCCTATCTGAAGCCTCTGAAATGACTCAGTTTAAGGTCGCAATGGTGCAAATGAACCCTGTTCACCTTGATAAAATGGCCAATGTCCACAAAATGATGACATTTGTCGAAGAAGCAGCGAATCAAGGTGCCAAGTTAATTGTATTCCCCGAGCTAATAACCACAGGGTATGTGGGGGAAATGTCTCCACCAGAGTACAATGGTTTTTACGAAGCTTCAGAGCCCATTCCAGGACCGACGACCGACAGCTTTCAGAAAATAGCCGAAAAAAGGGGTGTATATATTGTCTTTGGCATGCCTGAGAGGGGGAAAAGTCAGCTCGGACTTGTGATGTACAATACAGTAGCCATCGTCGGCCCCAAAGGGCTAATCGATCGTCATCGCAAAATCCACCTCCCACTTGGTGAGAAAAGCTTCTTTCACCCCGGTGATGAGATTAAGGTATTTCATACGGAGCTCGGACGAATCTCCTTACTGGTTTGTTACGACAACTGGTTCCCTGAGATCCATAGGATCGCCGGATTAAAGGGCGCTAACATCATGATTGACGTGACCAACTGGCCCGAATTCGATATGGACGCCTGGTTTGCCCTGGGATCTGGCCTGGCGGCAGCCCGGCAGCTGTGGTTCGTAGGCGTCAATAGAGTAGGCGGAGAAAATTACTGGCCTGGAGTGGGTGGAAGCATCATTGTCAATCCATCCGGAAAGATCCTCACTAAAGGGGGAAACAAGGAAGGGATCGTTTACGGCGATATCGATATAACCGAAGTAATGAAGAGGAGAACATTCCCTCCAGTCTGGTTTGATCAAAGGCCTGATTTGTACGAATCACTCCTGAAGGGGGTTGAAAGCAAGTAGCTCCTCGTCGGCAGGTCAATTCAAACAATTTGATGGCGAATTTAGGGCGGGCCTTCTTTTCCCGCCCTTTTTTAATTCCTTCTCTTCCGTCGTTAATTATATACGTTTCTGCCACCATGATAAACGAAGCAGGTTTTTCTCAAGTTTTCAACCCAAATTCATTTGACCATCTCCTGGCCTCAAAAGGTGTGGGATGAAAGACTGCCTCGTCTTTGTGGCGACAAGAGAGTGTGCAACATCCTTGGTTCCTGCTCAGAAAATCAACATTTCTTCCCGTAATTCGCGATCAAAGTCAAAAGGCCATATACTCGATAAGTAGGTGAAGCGAGTAAGCAAGGATCCTTTTCCGGCCGGAGGAAATTTTGATGGATTTCGCCGTGATCGAGGGGTCGCGAGCCGGAGCATACTACTTTTGTATGTGAGGACCCGGACACGCCCCGGCGACCGCGCCAGGCGCAAAAAGCGCCCGGCCCCATAAAAATAAGTTGCAATGCGTCGGCTAAAGATGGCAGAATACACCTATGCAAAAAGAAGTGCTGGCACTCGTGGTAGGTGGGGGCCCCGCGCCGGGCATCAACGGCGTGATCAGCTCGGCCACGATCGAGGCGATCAACCAGGGCGTCGATGTCGTTGGTATCGTGGGCGGATTCAAGACCCTCTTCGAAGGCAGGGAAGGTGATATCAGACGCCTCACCATCGACGATGTCTCCAGGCTCCACACGCAAGGAGGGTCGATCCTGAAGACGTCGCGCGATTTCCCCGATAACGCGCAGGAGAAGCTCCGCGTGATGATGTCGACCATCAGGCGGCTCGGGATCGACTACCTCATCACCATAGGGGGCGAGGGCACACTCTTTATGGCGAACTGGATTTACCAGGAGGCAAAGGGTTCCGTCAAGGTGGTCCATGTACCGAAGACGATAGACAACGACATCCCCCTGCCCGGCGGGCTCGCGACGTTCGGCTACGAGACGGCCCGTCATCTGGGCGTGCACATTGTGACGAATCTCATGGAAGACGCGCGGACAACGGGCAGGTGGTACCTTGTCACCACCATGGGCAGGCACGCGGGCCATCTCGCGCTGGGAATAGGGAAGGCGGCGGGGGCTACCATTACCTTAATCCCCGAAGAATTCGGAGAAGGGGTCTGCGCGGACCAGATCGCCGACGTGCTCACAGGCTCCATCATAAAAAGGCTTTGCATGGGGAAAGACCACGGCGTTGCCGTTCTTGCCGAAGGCATATCGGAAAAGGTAATCCTTGATGGGACCAATGCGGGCGAGGCAATGGAAAAGGACGATATGGGCCGTGTGCGCCTCTCTGAACTCCCCCTGGGGGAGGTACTGAAGAGGATTTGCAGGAAGACCCTGGAATCATTGGGTCTGAAGGTAACGATTGTCGACAAGAATATCGGCTACGAATTGAGGGCCGCCGCCCCTATCCCTTTCGATGTGGAGTACACGAGAAACCTCGGGTACGGCGCTGTCCGTTTTCTTCTGGACGGTGGAACAGGCTCAACCATAATCTCCAACGAGCACTCTATTCAAGCCATACCCTTCTCGGAGTTTATCGACGAATCAGGCAGGAGCAGGATACGGAGAGTTGACACCCGGTCGCAGATATACCAGGTAGCCAGGAAGTACATGATCAGGCTGGAGCCGGAAGACTTCCAGGGGAAGCAGCTCCGGCAGCTCGCTGAGACGGCCCATGTCGACCCGGGGCAGTTTCAGGCCAGGTTCGCCGGCGCCACCGGTTGCGATCCCCTGGTTCCGCCGATGAAGAATGACGGACCGACTATTCCGATCCCGGGATAGGCATTTTCTCCGTATAAGAAATGCACCGCGTCCAGATCTATGAAATCGAAGGCGCCGGCGCCCGCAGCAAAAAAGACAGCCGCCGAAAGCCCGACCATAGTTTCGATCATGCACCCTGCCATCAGCTTCATCCGGTGGCGGCGGGCCAGTTCCAGGAGCTTCATCGATTCGCCTATACCGCTTTTCGCGATCTTGATGTTGATGCCGTGGCAGAGATTATGATCGACGGCCCTCTGGGCGTCTTCGACGGTGAGTATCGTTTCGTCCAGGATGAGGGGTATCGGGCAGCGCTCTTTTATGTACGCAAGGCCCTCGAACGCGTTCCTGGGGAGGGGCTGCTCGAAGAGCTCGATCTCGAAGCGCATCTCCTGCAAGAAGTCGACAAAGGCGAGAAAGGTCTCTGCCGTATAGCCCTGATTGCCGTCGAGGCGCAGGCGGAAGCGGGCGATTTTTTCACCGAGGAGCCGGTAGATGAACGCGACTATCTCCCGGTCCTGCGCGAGATTGCCGCTCACCTTCACCTTATAGGCGGTGAAGCCTTTCCTCGCCGCGCGCTCTATCCATGGCACGAGCATCCGTTTGTCGGTCAGGATCGGAACGGTAATGTCCGTCTCGATCCGGCCGGAGCGGCCGCCCCAGTAAAGGTGCTCAGGGACCTCGCGGCTTGCGAGACAGGCCCGAAACAGCGCGACCTCCAGGCCCGATGTCGTCATCGCTGCGGCTGGAAACGTGCCTCTCAGACTATCCAGACGCTCCGCGTAGTCACCTATTTCCACCCCTTTCAATCTGCGGCGCCCTTCATCGAGCACCCGGCCGATGACCGCGATGGTTTCATCGTTGAAGGCAGCGCTGGTCGGTACCTCGCCCACCCCTTCGCCCCCGTTGTCGAGGGTCACCTTTACGATGACGCTATGGAGATGCCGCTTCCGGCCGAGGGAGGTCGCAAATGTCGTCCTGAGGGCCTTCCGCACCTCCCTGAACCGGACCTCTTTTATCCTGGCTGTTTCTGTCATCTGCCGCCTGTTGTGAGCCCGCCGGCGCCGATTGCCCCCTCCATGCGGTCATCTACCGAGGCAGCGGCCCCGGCTTTATCGCGACTTATGGGTATATAAAAGATTTTCACCCTGCCGCTTTCGAGGCCGAAGAGCCCGGAAAGGACCTGGAAACCGATGCCTCCGGGCGCCCTCTCGACCTCTAAAAGGAAGGCCAGCCTTCTCTTCCAGAGCTCCCCTTCCTGTTCCTTCGTATAAAAGCCGTAGAGGAGGTTCATCGTTGTTTTGTCGCCCTTCTTCCGGTATGCGTAGAGGGTCATGAGGGGCCTTATAATCCTGTCGAACCCCGCGTTCCTCCACGGGATGATCGAGGGGAAAAAGAAAACCGTCTCCGCGCTGCCCCGGCGATACTCAAAAAACGGACAGATGTTGAAGAACGTGCCCCGGTCATCCGTCTCGTACTTGTCTATGATGAGTATCCTTTTCTGGGTCCACTTCCTCTCCCCCGGATATCGCTCGGTCTCTTTGTAAATAGGCCAGAGCACGTACGTCACCTCGTCCTTTCCCGCCTTGGAGTGTGAATAGATCGGCCATAAGCTGAACCCGCTTTCCTCTTTGCCCTTAGCAGAGGAGAAAAAGGGCCAGGGGGCCTTTATTTCCGTCCTGTCCTGCACCCTCATGTAGGTGAAAAAGGGCCACATCACCGCATAGAACGATGAGTGGGGGGACGTGGTCTGCATGTAGAACGGAAATGCCCAGAAGCTTTTTTGGGGGTTATCTCCATTGAGATTCTTTTCATCTTTTATAAAGAAAGGCCAGAGCACGAATGACGACCGCCTCTCGTCGCCCACTCGCCGCCGGCCGTACAGCGGACCCAGCTTGAAGCCTTCCTGGCGCCCGCGGTAAAAGGAGAAGAACGGCCACAGGATGTTTGTCCTGGTAGTCCCCTCCCAGATGCTGTAGCTATAGAGGGGCCAGAGGGCAAAACCGATCTCGTCTCGTCTGAACCTATGGTAGAGCCTGCCGTAAAAGGGGAAAACACCTCCGTACGACCTTTCAGCGGTCTTTCCATAAAAAAAGGGGAAGAGGGTCACATCGTACGCGTGCTCCGAGCTGTGTCTCATATAGATAGGTACAAAATAAGCCTTCTCCCCGGTGCTCTTGCCCAGGGGAAACAGGATCGAGTAGGCGCCGGGAGAATCATAGGAGGAAAGGAGCGGCTGGAACGTCACATGGGTCTCGTTATCCTTCGTCTCGTAAGAGATGAGGGGACCGAGCAGGTTCTTCTCATTGCCCAGCTCCCAGTAGACCGGCCAGAAGGCTGCAAGGCTGCAAGGGCTAAGAAGGATGAGAAGAAAGAGGATGCATGCGCGCATCAGAAAAAGAGGCCGAAAATGGTCCCGAGAATGCTGATCGGCGTCATCTCCTGTACCCCTTCGGCCGCCTGCTGTATCTTCTTCATGGTGACCTGCGCCTCGCCAACGAGATTCCCATCCTTGAGACCCGACGTGAACTGATTGACGTTCTTCATCGTATCCGTCGTTTGTACGTACAGAGTGTCGTCCTTCACGAGTTTGCCGAGAGTCCCTTTGCCCTGCTCGATGTCCGAGGAAACGCTCTTCAGGTTGGCAACCATCTCCTTCGCGTCGTCATAGAGCTTCTCGTCCTTCACCAGTTTGCCCAGCGTGCCCTTCCCTTCACCCACACCCTGCACGATGGTGTTCATCTGCGCCACCATCGAATCGGCCTTATCCGCGATGGGCCCGAGCTTGACGCTCGCCTCCGCGACATTCGCGACAATACGGTTCACATTCGTCTTGTTCTCCGCCACCATCTCTTTGAATCCGCCGCTCGCCTCTCTTATATTGGCGAGGCCCTGTTTGAAGTTCTCCTTGTCCTTCGCGTCGATCACGCCTTTGAACTGCGACAGGGTCTCGCCCATATTCTTCGCCGCGACGCTCACGTTCTGAAAAATCTCATCATAATCGGCGTAGGAAACGATGTTTTTCAGCTCCTCGCCGCTTTTGACATACTCCGTCGACCGGCCGGGGGTGATCTCTATATACTTGTCGCCGAGGATGCCGAAAGATTTTATGGCGACTTTGCTATCCACGGGGATTTTCACGTCCTCCTTCATGAGCAGCCATGTCTTCGCCACGCTTCCGTCAAGGGCGATCTTGTTGATCCTCCCGACCTCCACGCCGGCCACCTCGACCGGCGACTTCGTGTCGAGGCCCGCGATATTCCCGAAGTGGGCAGTGACGAGATACCCGTGACCTTCGGTGAGTGCGCCGAATTTGCCCACCCTGAAAGACATGTAGAAAAGGATAACGATGCCCAAAAGGACGACGATACCGACCTTAAATTCCGTTGTCATGGTGTCCCTCCTCCTGCAAACAATTATTGGGGCTCAGCGCCCCCTCCACCGGCAAAGCCGGCGGAGCCTCCCTGCTCGACTCGCTGCGCTCGGTCACTGGGGCTCAGCGCCCCCTCCAGCGGCAGAGCCGCGTCGGGGTACCCGCTTGCGGGTCGTCCCCGCTCACAAAGGCATTTATCCCGCCAGCTCGGCGCCCCCTCCTGCAAAACCCGGTATTCTGGTTGCTTCCAAAAACTCCTTCACGGCGGGAAGATCGCTCCTTCTCACCTCGTCAGGGGGGCCGAAAGCGACGATCTCGCCGTCATACAGCATGGCTATCTTGTCCGCGATCCTGAACATGCCCAGTATGTCGTGGCTTATCACCACGTAGGTCTTTTTCAGCCTCGTCTGGGTCTTCTTGATGAGGTCTTCTATGGTCAGCGAGATTACGGGATCAAGGGCGCTCGTGGGCTCATCGAATAAGACGATTTCCGGATCGAGTGCGAGGGCCCGCGCAAGACCCACCCTCTTTTTCATGCCTCCGGACAACTCGGACGGCATCTTCTCGTTAACGCCGGAGAGGCCCACCTGCCGCAGCTTTTCGTCGACCAAGCGGCCGACCTCACCGTCAGAGAATCTCCTGTGCTCCCTGATGGGGAACGCCACGTTCTCCTCCACGGTCATGGAATCGAAGAGGGCCGCCTCCTGAAAAAGCATGCCGAACCTTTTCCTCACTTCATTCAGTTGAGACTCGCCAAGGCGAGTGATGTCCACCCCGTCGACCAGTATTTCTCCTCTGTCGGGTTTTATCAGGCCTATCAGGTGCTTCATGAGCACGCTCTTCCCGCTGCCGCTCTTGCCGATGATCACGGTAATCTCTCCGCGCTCGACCGCGAGGTTGATGCCGTTCAGGACTTTCTGGCGCCCGAAGCTCTTATAGACGTCCTTCACCCTTATGACGATTTCTTCCATAGCCATCAGAACATGAGAGAGGTGAGCACGTAGTCGGCAACGAGGATGGTGATGCTCGACACCACGACAGCTTCCGTTGTCGCCCTTCCCACGCCCTCGGCGCCTCCTTTTGTGTTGAAGCCCTTGTAGCACGAGATGACCGCTAAAATAACCCCGAAACATGCCGCCTTCGCCAGACCGTTGTAAATGTCCTCAAGATCGACGTACTTTACCATCCTGCTGGTAAATATGCCCTCATTTATACCGAGGAGCTTGACGCCCACGAAGTATCCGCCCACAATCCCCATGAAATCGGAGATGACAGTCAATATGGGGAGCATCAGGAACGACGCGAGCACCCGGGGCACCACAAGATATTTCACCGGATTCAATGCCATGACCGTCAGCGCGTCAATCTGCTCCGTCACCCGCATGGTGCCCAGCTCGGCCGCAATGGCCGAGCCGGCCCTTCCAGTCACCATCAGCCCGGTCAGCACGGGACCCAGCTCCCTCGTCATGCTCAGGGCCACCGTCGTCCCCACAAGGCCCTCCGAGCTGAACCTCCTGAAACCGTAATAGGTCTGGAGGGCCAGGACCATCCCTGTAAAGCCGCCGGTCACGATGACGACCCACAAAGACTTGACGCCGATGAACTCCATCTGCTTGAAGATGGCGTCGATCCTCACGGGCCGTCTGAAAGTCAAGTACGCCGCCGTCGTAAACATGATCCATATGCCGCCAAACTCGGCCGCGAACGTTCCGACGGGTGTGAAGAGTTTTTTCGCGTGGTCTTTAAGAGACATAGCGCCTCGTGATACGCCTCGACACGTTGCAGAGGACCTCATAGGGGATCGTCCCGGCCTGCTCCGCTATCTCATCGGCGGTGATGGTCCCGCCTTTCTCGCTGCCCAGAACGATAACCTCTTCGCCGGGTCCCACTCCGGGAAGCCCCGTGACGTCGATTAAAACCCAGTCCATACAGACTGTCCCGGCAATCCTGCACCTCCTGCCCGCTACCAGCACGCATCCACGGTTCGACAGGGCCCTCGGGTACCCATCCGCATAACCGACAGGCACGTAAGCCACCCTCGTCTCCCTTTCGGTCACGTAAGTCCCTCCGTAGCTCAAGGCAGTGCCGGATGGGAAAGTCCTCACGAAGGAGACATACGAAGTCCACTTCATGACAGGCTTCAGGTCGAGCCTCTCTTGCAGGGCCTTGCCCGGGTAAGACCCATAGAGCATGATCCCCGGTCTCACCATAGTAAAATGGGCTTCCGGGTAGTTGCAGATGGCGGCGCTGTTTGCCATATGCACCAATTTGGGCTCTATCCCGTTTTCCTTGAGCAGCTCCAGGCTTTCAGTGAAACGGGCCACCTGCCGCAAGCCCCGGTCGTCTCGCCTCTCCGAGGCGGGGAAGTGGCTCATCACGCCTTCGATCTCGACCCCCCGCAATGCCTTAAGCCTGCGTGCCAGACCGTCCAGGTCGTCTGCCCCAAAACCGAGTCTGCCCATGCCCGTGTCGATCTTCACATGCACCTTCAGGGGCCTTCTCCCCCTGAACGCCGCGACTCTCTCCAGCATGTCAAACGTGCCGACAGCGGCCGTCAGGTCGTAATCGATAAGGGCCTCGAGCTGCTCCCACGGCATCACCCCGCTAAGGATGAGAATCGGCGCGCGAATCCCTTCTTTCCGAAGCTCCTTCCCCTCGCCCACGGTTGCGACCCCGAAATATGCCGCACCAAGGGACTCCAGCCGGCGTCCCACTTGTACGGCGCCGTGACCGTATGCATCTGCCTTTATGACGCACAAAAACGTCACCCTCGCCTGGACAAGGCCAACGAGGGCCCGGTAATTCTCTTCCAGAGCACCGAGGTCGATGGATACCGAAGTCCTCAGCCTCCCTGCGTCATTTGAGTCGTCTTCGCCATACATCCCTTTCTCTCCCACACTCACCCCGGAACATACCATGTTGACGCGCAGACACTCAAGAGAGATGCTTGATCCGCCCGAATACCCGCCGGCAGGTCTCAACAGTCTTCTCGACCACCCCGTCATCGTGGGCCAGTGTCAGGAACGCCGCCTCGTACTGGCTCGGGGCGAAGAAGATACCTTCGTCCAGCATCGCCTTGAAGAACACCGCATAAAGACGGCGGTCAGAGGAGACCGCGGTCGCGTAATCGACGACGTCGCGGTCGTTGAAAAAACCGGTGAACATGGAGGTTACGCTGTTTACGGTGTAGGCCACCCCTTCGTCGCGGGCGACCTGTGAGAGCGCTGTTCCAAGTCTTTCCAGTCTCGCCCGGAGCCGGTCGTAGGGCATCTCTTCTTTGAGACGGGTCAGCGTGTAAATGCCCGCCCTCACCGCGACGGGGTTGCCGGCAAGGGTACCGGCCTGATACACGCCGCCGAGGGGGGCAACCTTCTCCATCAATTCACGCCTTCCCCCAAAGGCGCCGATAGGGAACCCGCCTCCTATGATCTTTCCGAGACAGGTCAGATCGGGTCGCACACCGTACATTTCCTGTGCACCCCCATAGGCAATCCGGAAGCCGGTGATCACTTCATCAAACACCAGGAGGATACCGTGCCGGTCGCAGAGGTCTCGCACATCGTGAAGAAACGTCTCCCCGGGAAGGATCACTCCCATGTTACCCATGACCGGTTCCATGATCAGGCACGCAATATCCTTCTGTTCCTTCACGATCCGCCACACCGTATCGATGTGGTTGAAGTCGGCCACCAGCGTGTGCTTCGCCAGGTCATCGGGTATCCCCTCGCTGTCCGGCACTCCATAGGTGGCCAGACCTGACCCGGCCTTGACAAGCAGACTGTCCACGTGGCCGTGATAGCAGCCCCTGAATTTGATAATCCCCGCCTTCCCCGTCGCGCCGCGGGCAAGCCTGACGGCGCTCATGGTCGCCTCCGTGCCTGAATTGGTGAGACGCACCATCTCCATGGATGGAAAGGCATCGATGATCGCCTTCGCAAGGGCCGGCTCATAGGGGTGACAGGCGCCGAAGCTCGTCCCGTCCATGACCGCAGCCTGCGCCTCCCGGATTAGACCTTCGTCTCCATGGCCGAGTATGATGGCGCCCCATGAAGAAACAAAATCGAGGTAGCTGTTGCCGTCAACGTCGAAGAGGCAAGGCCCCTTTGCATGGTCCACGTAAAACGGTGTGCCCCCCACCGAAAGAAAGGCCCTCACAGGGCTGTTCACCCCGCCGGGGATGAGAGCAACTGCCTGGTCGTAAAGCTCCTCCGATCTCTTTCTCTGCATAATGCTTTAATTCTACCGTCGCGGACAGCCGCTTTCAAGGAAAATATGGACTTGCCCCGGGCAAGGGCATGCGCAATGGCGCTTAAGCATACGTCTTATAGGTCCTCTACGACCTATAATTTAAGCACAGGAACCGCCATAATTTTCAAAACCGCTCGCTTTTTTGCATTTGGCCTGTTAATTTGAAAACTTCTGTGCTATAGTAATCCTGCCACTTACAGCCTCTCAGCTTTCCCATTGACCTCAACTTCATGGAATGGCCGATTGCCGGGCAGGACGGAGCGGCCAGAAACTATTTCAAGGAGAGCTATGCAAAGTACAAGGTTTGACGAGTTGGATTTGTCGAGAGAGATGCAAAAGGCAGTGGCGGACATGGGATTCGAGACGCTTACCCCGATTCAGTCCGAGTCGATTCCTCCTATACTCGAGGGAAAAGACGTGATCGGTCAGGCGCAAACGGGCACCGGCAAAACCCTTGCCTTTGGCCTTCCCATTATTGAAATGCTTCCGCGCAGGGGAATCAGCCCGGAAGCGGTCATCCTCTGTCCCACGAGGGAGCTTGCGGTACAGGTCGCCGAGGAGTTGATGAGGCTTGCAAAATACAGAAGAGACCTGCACATAGTGCCCATCTACGGTGGGCAGGCCATACAGACGCAACTGAGCAGCCTGAAGAGAGGCGCGCGGATCATCGTTGGGACGCCGGGACGCGTCATGGACCATATGCAGAGGGGCACGCTCCGGTTTGATAAGGTCCGCATGGTAGTGCTCGATGAGGCGGACAAGATGCTCGATATGGGGTTCGTCGATGACATGAAGACGATCCTCTGGGCCATGCCGGAAGAGCGCCAGACGCTCCTCTTTTCCGCGACGATGCCCCAATCGATCATGGACCTTGTCCGGAAATTTCAAAAAGACCCGCTGGTGGTCAATGTGGTCGGCGAACAAGTGACGGTGCCCGAAGTGGAGCAGACGTTCTTTGAGGTGAAACCGTGGATGAAGCTGGATGTGTTGTGCCGGCTTATCGACGCGTACACACCTACGTCATCGCTGGTCTTCTGCAATACGAAGAGACGGGTTGACCAAATCGTCAGAGACCTGCAGAGCAGGGGGTACATGGCGGACAGCCTGCACGGAGACATGACCCAGTCCCGCCGCGATCACGCGATGTTGAAGTTCCGCAAAAAACTTCTCCGCATACTCGTGGCGACCGATGTTGCCGCCCGAGGCATCGATGTGGACAACATTGAGGCGGTCATCAATTACGATCTGCCCCAGGACGACCAGTATTATGTGCACAGGATCGGAAGAACGGCACGCATGGGAAAAGGCGGCCGGGCCTTTACCCTGGTCCTGCCTGATCAGCTTCCGAAGCTGCGGGACATACAGGACAAGGCTAAAACGAGGATAATGCGGCAGATAACGCCTCGCCTCAAGGAAAACAAGAAACAGAATACCGCAGCCGCCCGCGAGCCCGAAAGTCTTGCAGGGCGCTCCTAGAGGCCAATCAGAAGTCAGGAGTCAAGAGTCAGGAGTGAATGAAACAAGAGGAAGGAAGAGACGCCATCGTTCTCAGTCGTCTCTCTTGACTCTTGACTGATGACTGATGACTCCTGACTGATGACTCTTGACTGATGACTCGTCACTGCTCTTCGAATATGCCCATCTTTCTGAATTTCTCATACCTCTGTGCTTTTAGGTCTTCAGCGCCCACCTGCTGCAACTCGGTGAGGTGCCGCGCTACCACTTTTGAGGTGGCCTCGAAGGTTGCGACCCAGTCCCTATGGGCCCCCCCGAAGGGCTCGGGTGCGATCTCGTCGATAATTTTCAGGGCGTAGAGGTCCCGAGCCGTGAGCTTGAGGGTATCAGCGGCCAGAGGCCCTTTCGATCCGTCTCTCCAGAGAATCGCCGCGCAGCCCTCCGGTGAGATGACCGAGTAGATCGCGTTTTCCATCATCACGATCCTGTTGCCTACACCTATGGCTAAAGCCCCACCGCTTCCGCCCTCGCCTATCACCACCGAGATGACCGGGATGGAAAGGGAAAACATGAGCTCCATACTCGACGCGATAGTCTCGGCCTGGCCCCGTTCCTCGGCCCCCACGCCGGGAAAGGCGCCCGGTGTATCGATGAAGGTCAAAAGCGGCTTACGCCATCGGTCGGCCAGCCCCATCAGCCTCATCGACTTCCTGTAGCCTTCCGGGTTCGCCATGCCGAAGTTCCTCGCCGCCATCTCGCTCAAGGTGTTGCCTTTCTGCTGCCCCACAACCGCAATGCTTACGCCGTTGAACCGGGCGAAACCGGTTACCACGGCCGGATCGTCTCTGAACCTCCTATCGCCGTGGATCTCGACAAAATCGGTGCACAGGTTCTGGATATAATCGAGGGTGTGGGGACGGTTCAGGTGGCGTGAGAGCTGGCAGCGCTGCCAGTTGCTTAAAGTGCCATAGATCTCGCTCTCCGTCTTTGAGACCTTCTTCAACAGCCCATCCAGCTCCTTCGCGTAATGGGCATCCTTTATATCGTGAAACTTCTTTATCTCTTCTATTCTGCGCTCGAGGGGCTCAAGCTTCTTTTCGAAATCCAGATAATATCGCTTCATCCTCTCGTTACCTCGATATCCAGGCCGGCATCGAAGTATTTCCTGATCGTTGCGCTCTTCCCCGCGTCAATACGCACCTCAGGGATGAGAAGCACCTTCCGGTCGCCGTTCTGGAAAAATTCGAGGGAAACCCGGGAGTCCCCCTTGATGGTAATGAGGATGTCCCTCAGTTTCCGCAAATGATCCTTCTTAAAAACGCTGCAATCGATCTTTATGCGCACTACCAGTTCCCGCTCGTTCCGGATCTCCTGCAGCAGGGTGATGCCCTTCGCCCTGATGCGGGTTGTTCCGTCCTCGGTCCTCTCGAGTGACCCGGTGACCACCAGGGGATTGTCGCTCTTGATGATGAGGAGGTTTTTCGAGAAGAGATCGGGGAAGACGATCGCCTCTACGATGCCTTTTGTATCTTCGAGGGTGATGTTCGCCATGCGGTCTCCCCTCTTCGTGGTAATCTCCTTGCACCCGTTCACGATGCCGACGATCGTCACATCGTCGCTCGTCTCCGTCTCCTTTATGCTGCTCGTGTCGAGGGGGGTAATCCGGGAAATGATGTCCTGGTACGCCGAAAGAGGATGCTGGCTGAAAAAGAAGCCGAAGGCCTCTTTTTCCCCTTTCAGTATCTCCGCGCGGTCGAGCTCCTCCGTTTCCGGGATCTCTTCTTCTTTTGGCGCCCAGCCGGCCGCTCCGAAGAAATCCATCTGAAGGCTGTCCTTGCCGTTCTTTTTCGAGAGCCTGTCCCATTTGTCCTGCACGAGCGCAAAAAGCTGGGACCGCTTGAGACCCATGCTGTCGAAAGCGCCTGCCTTTATAAGGCTCTCTGCGACCTTCTTGTTCACCTTCCTCGAATCGACGAGGCTGCAAAAATGGATGAACGATGAAAAGCCCCCGCACTCCGACCGGGCGCTGAGGATGCTGTCAAGGGCTGCTTCTCCCACACCTTTTATGCCGAGCAGTCCGTATCGTATCTTATCTCCCACTATGGTAAAGACTTTCGCGCTCTCATTGACGTCGGGCGGCAGGATGATTACCCCGCTTTCCCTGCACTCGGTAATATACTTGATCAGACTGTCGGTGTCGTTCACCTCGTTCGTCAGGATTGCAGCCATGAAGGGCAGGAAGTGGTGTCTCTTCAGATAGGCCGTCTGGTAGGCCACGAGGGCGTATGCAGCGCTGTGCGATTTATTGAAGCCGTACTGGCCGAACCGCAGAATGACATCATATATCCGCGTTGCGGCTTCCTGCCTTACGCCATTCGCCGCGCACCCCCGTTTGAACTGCTCCTTGTAGGATTCCAACTGCTCGGGTACTTTTTTGCTTATCGCCTTTCTGAGCGCATCCGCCTCGCCCTTGGTAAAATTGGCAAGCAAGGAAGCGATCTTCATGATCTGTTCCTGATAGACGATAACCCCGTACGTCTCCTCCAGGGCTTCCTTCAGGAGCGCCGTCTCGTACTTGACGAGCGTCGGGTTATGCTTCCTCTTTATAAAATCGTCGATCATCCCGCTCCCCAGGGGGCCTGGCCGATAGAGGGCGATAAGGGCGATAATATCCTCGAACTGGGAAGGCCTCAGGCGCGTGAGAAGCTCCCTCATGCCCCTGCTTTCAAGCTGGAATATGCCTGAGGTATTGCCGGAGGCGAGAAGCTGATAGGTTTCCACGTCGTCGAGGGGAAGACTGGTGATGTCGAGCTCCAGCCCTGCGGCCTCCAACATCTTGATGACATTATCGATGATGGTAAGGGTCTTGAGACCGAGGAGGTCGAACTTTACCAGGCCTATCTTCTCGATAGTTTTCATGGAGTACTGGGTAACGGTCTCACCTTTTTGACCGCGGTAGAGAGGCACGTACTCCATGAGCGGCTTGTTCGATATGACGATCCCGGCTGCATGGGTCGACGCGTGGCGCGCAAGCCGCTCGAGCACCATCGCGTTGTCAATCAGCTCCTTGACGGCGTCATCCGTCAGGTATTGCTCCTTCAGCCTCGGCTCCTCGGACATCGCCTGCTCGATGGTGATATCGAGCGTCGCGGGTATCAGTTTTGCTATCTGGTCGACGTGTGTATAAGGAAGGCCGAGGGCCCTTCCCACATCCCTGACGGCCGCCTTCGATTTCATCGTACCGAAGGTAATGATCTGGGCTACGTTCTCCTTCCCGTACTTATTGGTCACATACTCGATGACGCGCTCACGTCCTTCGAAACAGAAGTCGACGTCGATGTCGGGCATGCTGATCCGCTCGGGGTTGAGAAACCGCTCGAAGAGGAGATCGTATTTAATAGGATCGATGTTCGTGATATCGAGACAGAAGGCGACCAGGCTGCCCGCGGCTGAGCCCCTTCCCGGCCCGACCGGTATATCCTGCGATTTCGCATAGCCGATAAAATCGGCAACGATAAGAAAATAGCTGGCAAAACCGGTTGACTTGATGACATCCATTTCGTATGCCAGTCTCGCTCTGTACTTCTCTCGCAGCTCGTCCGTAAAGTCCGCATAGCTCGACGCGACCCTCTTTATCTTCTTCTCAAAACCCGCGAGACAAAGCTCCTCGAAGTGCTCTTCCGGGCTCCGGTTTCCCGGCAGGTTGAAGGCGGGGAAGTGGTAGACGCCGGTTTGAATCGTGACGTCGCACATCTCGGCGATGGATAAGGTGTTGGAAATTGCCTGGGGATAGCCGGAAAAGGCAGACACCATCTCATCCGGCGACTTGAAGTAGAATTCATCGGTTGAGAGCTTGAGCCGGTCCGTATCGCTGATTTTCTTGCCTGTCTGGATGCAGAGCAGCAGCTCGTGCGCCCTTGCCTCCCGCTTTCTCAGATAGTGGCAGTCGTTCGTGGCGACCAGGGGCACGTTGTACTGCCCCGCGAGACGCACAAGGCCCTCGTTCACTTTTTTCTGCTCAGGCATGCCGTTGTCCTGCAGCTCCAGGTAGAGCCGATCCCCGAATATGGAAAGATAATCCTCCATATGCGTCTTCAGACCGCTTTCGTCGTCCCTCAAGATCGCCTGGGGTATCTGTCCCTTAAGGCATGCGGTCAGACAGATGAGGCCGGCGTTGTACGTGTTGAGGATCTCTTTATCGATGCGGGGCGCATAGTAAAAGCCTTCCATATGGGCGATGCTGATCAGCTTCATAAGGTTGTGGTACCCCTCGTTATTGAGGGCGAGGAGCACCACGTGGCAGGCGTTGTCCTGGTGCCGTTCTTTGTCGGTGCGCGATCTGGGCGCTATATACGCCTCGCAGCCGATAACCGGCTTTACGCCCGCAGAACGGGCCGCAAAGTAAAAATCGACCGCCCCGAACATGTTCCCGTGATCGGTGATGGCGCATGCCGGCATGTTGTAGGAGCGCGCCAGCTCGAAGAGCGGCTCAAAGCGGATAGCGCCGTCGAGGAGGCTGAACTGTGTGTGCAGGTGGAGATGGACGAATTCGCTCAACCTATTCCCATTCAATCGTGCTTGGTGGTTTTGACGATATGTCGAGGACCACGCGGTTTACTCCGGGGACCTCGTTGATGATCCTGCGGGAGATCAGGTCGAGCACGTCGTAGGGTATCCTTGCCCAGTCCGCGGTCATGCCGTCTTTGCTCTCCACAGCCCGCACCGCGATTGCGTGCGCATAGGTGCGCTCATCTCCCATCACTCCCACGGTCTTGATGGGGATCAGGATCGCGAAGGACTGCCAGATGTGGCTGAAGGTCTTCTTCCTTTCAATCTCCTCCCGGATGATGTGGTCGGCTTCCTGAAGCATCTCGACCCGCTCCTTCGTGACGTCCCCGATCATCCTGATGGCGAGGCCCGGGCCGGGGAAGGGCTGTCTCTGGACCACATGATCGGGAAGGCCAAGCTCTTTTCCGACGACGCGCACCTCGTCCTTGAAGAGCTCCCTGAGCGGCTCGATAAGCTTCAGCCGCATCCGTTTGGGGAGACCGCCGACATTGTGGTGGCTTTTGATCGTCGCGGAAGGGCCTTTGAACGAAACACTTTCGATCACGTCGGGATAAAGTGTCCCCTGGCTGAGATACCGCACGTCGCCAAGGCGGCGCGCCTCTTCTTCGAAGACTTTGATAAAGAGCCTTCCGATGATCTTTCTCTTTTTCTCCGGGTCTCTGACGCCGCGCAGCGCGGCAAGAAACCTTTCCGACCCGTCGACGTATCGCACGTTCAAATGCAGGCGGTCTTTGAACAGATCGAGCACTTCCTGCCCTTCGTTCTTCCTGAGCACGCCGTTGTTCACGAAAACGCAGGTGAGCCTGTCGCCTATCGCCCTGTGGACGAGGGTCGCCACAACAGACGAGTCGACGCCTCCACTGAGGGCGCATACCACTTTCCCTTCCCCGACTTGAGCGCGGATCTTCTGCGTCGTTATCTCAATGAAGGAAGCTGTAGAAAAAAGGCCTTTTGCCTTGCAAATCTTGTAGAGAAAGTTTTTCAGGACGACTTTGCCTTTAGGGGTGTGGTGGACCTCGGGATGGAACTGCACGCCATAAATGGTCCCCCTCTCCTTCCTGATGGCCGCATAAGGAGAATTCTCCGAGTGGGCAAGGGCCATGAAGCCGGGAGGCATCGTCATGATGCTGTCGCCATGGCTCATCCAGATGATATCGCCGTCTGCAATGCCTTCCAAAAGGCCGTCCCGGCCGTCCAGATAAATATGGGCGCGGCCGTACTCCCGCTTGTCCGATCGCTGGACCTCACCCTGATAAACCTTGGCTATCAGTTGGATGCCATAGCATATCCCCAGGATCGGGGCGCCAAGACGGAATATGGCCGGGTCGCATGCGGGAGCATCCGCCTCGGTGACGCTCCTCGGACCTCCCGAGAGAATTATCCCCAGGGGGTTCAGAGACCTCAACTTTTCGACATCCGTATTATACGGGAATATCTCGCAGTAGACCTTCAGCTCCCGCACCTTTCTCGCAATAAGCTGCGTGTACTGGGACCCGAAATCGAGAATTGCCACCAGTTCCTTATGGTAGTCGCGCACGCTCATGCAGCCGGTCCGCCTTATTCGATTCTGTAGTTCGGCGCCTCTCTCGTAATCATCACATCGTGCACGTGGCTTTCGCGCAAACCGGCATTCGTGATCCGCAAGAATCTGGTATGCTTCTGCAGCTCACGCAGATTGCGGCATCCGAGATAGCCCATGCCTGCCCTCAGACCCCCTATCAGTTGATGGAGGGTGAACGAAAGGGAGCCCCTGTACGGCACGCGCCCCTCGATGCCTTCCGGCACGATCTTCGACTCGACTTCGTTCTCCGGGATGGAGTAGCGGTCCCTGGTCTTGCCGTCTTTCATGGCGTCGAGGGACCCCATGCCGCGGTACATCTTGTACGTGCGGCCCTGGTAGAGCACCATTTCGCCCGGCGTCTCATCCGTGCCCGCGAAGAGGTTCCCTATCATCGCCACGTCCGCGCCGGCTGCAATGGCCTTGGCGATATCGCCCGAGAACTTGATGCCCCCGTCCGCGACGACCGGGACGCCACGCTCGTGCGCCGCCCTTGCGGCGTTGAAAATGGCCGTGATCTGAGGAA
>Ga0187884_10001628_pt1 | contig 20009 bp, 17 predicted proteins | sample June2016WEW_20_4_FD_132983 | JGI IMG/M metagenome (GOLD analysis project Ga0187884, IMG submission 132983) | Peatland microbial communities from SPRUCE experiment site at the Marcell Experimental Forest, Minnesota, USA - June2016WEW_20_40 | ecosystem: Environmental > Terrestrial > Soil >...
ACACCTATCTTCTCCATGGGAGCCTCCCTTCTGGCTGCGGCGGTCACCGCAGCGGTTTGTGGTTGAACTACTCAGAAGGGTCATGGCTCCCATTCTCATTTGCGTGCAACACCTGTGCAGGCCAAGCACATGGTAACTCCGTGTCGGAGAGGGGCTAGGGGAGAGGTTTTTCCCGAGGCACTGACACCATGACCAACCACTCCCAACAGATCGTCCAGAAGCTCTGGAGCTACTGCAACGTCCTGCGCGACGACGGGTTGTCGTACGGCGACTACGTCGAGCAGCTTACCTGCCTGCTGTTTCTCAAGATGATGCACGAGCGGACGCAGGAGCCGTGGAATCAGTCATCACCGATTCCGGCCGGTTTCGACTGGCCGAGCTTGCTCGCCAAAGACGGCGACGCACTCGAAGCGCACTACCGCCACGTCCTCGAATCGCTTGGCAAGAGCAAGGGCATGCTCGGCATCATCTTCCGCAAGGCGCAGAACAAAATCCAAGACCCGGCGAAGTTGCGCCGCCTGATCGCCGACCTGATCGACCGCGAGCAGTGGACCAGCCTCGAAGCCGACGTGAAAGGCGACGCGTACGAGGGCTTGTTGGAGAAGAACGCGCAGGACATCAAAGGCGGCGCCGGGCAGTACTTCACGCCGCGCCCGCTGATCGCTGCGATCGTCGAAGTGGTGCAACCGAAACCCGGCGAGGCCATCTGCGATCCGGCGTGCGGCACCGGCGGCTTCTTGCTTGCCGCACACGACTACATCGCGAAGCACTACCCCAATCTCGACAAGGACCAGAAGCGCCACCTCAAGCTCGAAGCCCTGCACGGCGTCGAGATCGTCGACAACGTCACCCGCCTGTGCGCAATGAACTTGTTCCTGCACGGCGTCGGCCCGAGCGGCGACGAGACGTTACCACCCGTCCTCACCGATGACAGTCTGCGTGCCGACCCGGGTGATCGCTTCGAAGTCGTCCTGACCAACCCACCCTTCGGCAAGAAGTCGAGCGTGTTGGTCGTGAATGAAGGGGGCGACGAGGAACGACAGGCGCTCACCGTCGTACGCGACGACTTCTGGACCTCGACGACGAACAAGCAGCTCAACTTCGTCCAGCACGTGAAGACGCTGCTGAAGATCAACGGCCGCGCCGCGGTGGTCGTACCCGACAACGTCCTGTTCGAAGGCGGCGCGGGAGAGACGGTGCGCCGCAAGCTCCTGCAGGAATGCGATGTCCACACGCTCCTACGCCTGCCGACGGGCATCTTCCACGCGCAAGGCGTGAAGGCCAACGTCCTCTTCTTCGAGCGCAAACCGGCCAGTGCCGATCCGTGGACGAAGCAGCTCTGGATCTACGACCTGCGCACCAACCAGCACTTCACCCTCAAGACCAATACGCTGAAGCGCGCCGACCTGGACGAGTTCGTCGCCTGCTACCACGCCCAGAACCGCCACGACCGCACGCCGACGTGGTCGGAAGAGAACCCAACCGGTCGCTGGCGCGCGTTCAGCTACGACGAGCTACTCCAGCGCGACAAACTCAGCCTCGACATCTTCTGGCTCAAGGACGAGAGCCTCGAAAGCTCCGAGAACCTCCCCAATCCCGACGCCATCGCCGCGGAGATCGCCGAAGATCTGCGTGCCGCGCTGGAGCAATTCGAGACGATCCAGACCGAACTGACGGGGGCCTGATGACCGACTCGGGAGTCGCTCACGGCAGATCCTGAGGTTCAGCCCTTAAATAAGAGTTAGGTCAAATCGCAATCCGCTCGATCTCGTCGAGGCTGGCCTGGTCAGTGGTACGGTCGTAGAGCTTCGTGGTGCGCGGCGATCTAACGGCTGGAGCCCTCGGCGGACAGGTTCCGCCTGCGGCCCGGAGCCTTCGGCGGACAGGCTGCTTGCAACCCGAAGCCTTCGGCGAAGGGTTGCGCGTGCTCCAGGGTGCCGCCGTTCTCGGGGTCCCTCCTTCGCAGCTTGCTTCGGAGGGCCGACGGGGCGGTGATGCCGGTGGCGCGCCTCCTCACGGCATAGCCCCTCCCAGTCCTCGATGGTGACCACGCTCCATCGGGCCGTCGCCTTGGGCCAACTGGTCCGCCCGACGTATTTGGTTGTCTTCACGTGAATCCCCTCCACCCCCGTCGTCACTGGGAGCATTGTGGTTCCGTCCGCACTTCCTCTGCAAGTGCTCGGCAAGCGCTTCGCAGACGAGTGTGCTATACTAAGAATGCGTGTCGGGTTCATCGAGAACCCTGACTGACACGCGGCAACACTGCGCACGGCCCGCCGATCATTGCGGCACTCCTTGTGCGGTGAAGGAGGAGTCCGAAATGAACGTGCGCGCTAGGAACGGAAACGAGTTGCCCCCGGGTTGGCACCCGGGTCAGCCCCTCACGGGAAGAAGCGTGGATCTACATGCTGCGGAGGAGTGCCCATTTGGTCCTGAATGCCATTCGTGCCGGGATGGACTCTTGTGGAACCGTGCTTTTGAGACGCACCTGAAACCGCCGCGAGCGGATAGATAACAGACGGTGCCCTGCTCATAAGTCAGAGCTGTTCCATCACCTACCTGCCGGAGCATCGGGTCAGCGGAGGCAGGGTCAGCTCCGGGAAGTGGTGTGAGACGAATCCCGCAGCCCATCCTCGGAGTTGCATTGCACCCCACCAGACTGCCGCATTATCCGTATTGTGCGGAACCTTGGGCGTTGACGATCTTGCCCTTCAAGCGACAGCCGCGCGGCTTCCGGAATGGCGGTGTGTGGTCGGGCACTGGAAAGGGAGGAGCTTCGTGATAAAAGAACAGAAAGAGACCCGCGGGGTGTGCTGATCAGTGGCAGCCAGCGCAGCAGGGCAAACATCGCTCCGCCGCAGCCAGATCGCCGCCGATGAGTCACCGGGCAAGCGCACGTGAGGCGGCGCGCCTTGCGGCACTGCCCCATAGAAGGAGGATGACAAGTCATGGCCTTGCTCAATCTGACCGAGGTTCTCGCGCACGCCGGCGCGCGGCAGGGCGTCGCCGCGATCGACGTGATCGACTACGAATCCGCCGATGCGGTCTTCCAGACCGCTGCCCACCTCGGCGTGCCCGTGATTGTGATGGTGCCGGAAAAGGCGTTCCCGTATCTCGACGTCCCCCTGTTCTTCGCTTTCCTAGTCCAGCGCGCGCGGTTGAGCCCGGTGCCCGTGTGCCTGCACCTCGACCACGGTGAATCACTGGAAGGGGTGATGATTGCGATTCGCCACGGCTGTTCTTCGGTGATGATCGACGGCTCGTCGCTGCCGTTCGCCGAGAACGTCGGGCTTACCTGTTCGGTGGTGGACATTGCGCACAGGGCAGGCATCTCGGTCGAGGCGGAACTCGGCAAGGTCAGCGGGGACCAAGGTAACTTCGAGTCAGACGGCGGCGCCGGAAACATCTACACCTCGCCGGCAGAGGCGACGCGCTTCGCCGCGGAAACCGGCGTGGACGCGCTTGCGATCTCCTTCGGCACGGTCCATGGCGTATATCGCGGTGCGCCGCGGCTCGATTACGAGCTCGTGCGGACGATCGCCGCGTCGATCCCGACACCGCTGGCGATGCACGGGGCCTCGGGCCTGCCGGACGACGAGTACCGGCGCGCCGTCCAGGCGGGCATTCGCAAGATCAACCTGTTTACCGAGATCTCGCTCGCCGGCGTGCGTGCGGCGCATGCCGCCTACGAGTCCAAGGCCGGAAAGCTGCACTTCGCGGAGCTCGTCGGAATGGGCAAGCTCGCAATCGCCGAGCAGGCCGCGCGCTACATGCGCCTCATTTCCGACCTCTGATCCGCGGAGCCCACCATGACCGGCCGCATCCTCGCCATCGACCGGGGGACAACGAACGTCAAAGCCGGCCTTTTCGACGAAGGCTGTGAAGAGGTCTTCAGCGTCACGGTTCCCAACGATCCTCCGATTGCGCCGCGCGAGGATTGGCGCGAGGCGGACATGGAACGGATGTGGCGAACCGCGGCCGCCGCCATCGGACGCGTCCTAGCCGCCGGCTACAAGGCCCACGATATCGAGGCCGTCTCGCTGGCCGGCCAGGGCAACGGCCTGATGCTGGTCGACGCGGCGGGGCGACCGGTGCGTAACGGCATTCTGTCGGTCGATCGGCGCTGCGCCGGCATCGTCGGCGAATGGCAGGCGGATGGCCGTCTTGCAGCAGTGCTCCCGGTGCTCCGCTTGCCGCTGAACGCGGGGTCGACCGCGCCGCTGCTGGCCTGGCTCGCGCGCCACGAACCGGAGGCCCTCGCTAAAGCGAAGCATCTGCTGTTCTCGAAAGACTGGATCCGCCTTCGCCTGACCGGCGAACTCGCGACCGACTACACCGATGCCTCCGGCGGCGGGCTGCTCGAACACGCGAGCCAAGGCTATGCGAGGCGAGCCCTCGGCGAGCTCGGCCTGGGCGGTGCGCTGGCGCTGCTGCCGCCGCTGCGCGACAGCAGCGCCGAGGGCGGACGGGTCACCGCGGAGGCCGCCGCGATCACCGGCCTGCGCGAGGGAACGCCGGTCTTCGTCGGCGCGCACGACATTTGCGCCTGCCACAACGGAATCGCCACCCTGTCGGCCACGGCCCTGCTCTCAATATTCGGGACCTGGGCGGCCAGCCTTGTCGTCGTCGAAGATACGTGCCAGATACCCGTGGTGATAAATCATCCCGAACACGGACACTTTCTCACCGGCGCCGGCGATGCCAATGCGGGCGCCTGCCTCGACGCGACGATCGACGCTCTGTTCGCGCACGAGTCGGCACAGTGTCGCGCGGCGGGTGAGAGCATCCACGCGGCGCTCGAGAAGGAACTTTCCCCCACGGGCCGCAACCGCCTGCTGTTCGTGCCGCACATGTTCGGCCATGCGCTCGATCCGAACGCGACCGGATCTATTCTCGGGCTGCGTGGCCGCATTGACCGGCTGGAAGTCCTCAAGGCGGTCTACGAGGGCATCGTTCTCGGTCAGTGCGCCTATCTGACCGCGCTTCCGCAACTCGGAGCGATGGACGAGATCTGGCTGGCGGGCGGCGGCGCGAAGAGCGGCCTCGTCGGCCAGATCATGGCTGATGCGCTGGGCCGCGAGGTCCGCGTGGCGGCATGTGAAAACATGGTCGGCCGCGGCGCCGCGATCAGCGCGATGCTGGGTCTCGGGCGCGCGCACACACTGGGCGAACTGCCCCGTCCGCGTCTCGCCCGGAGCTTCCAGCCGGTTGCAGGCATGCGCAGCTACTACGGTGCCAAGCTGCAGCTGATCGCGTCGCGGCTGCAGCAAGGCGAGCCCGCCGCCGCGGCGCTCGCAGCCATCGAGGGCTGAGCCACCGCCGGCCTATCGAAGAGCCGTCCCCGCCTTGAGCGCATCGACGGCGATCTGCCGGAAGGTCGTGAGCTTGCCGCCGCGATGGCCAGACGTTCGTGCTGTTTGTTACGCCACACGCTGCTTCACCCCTTCCTCGCCCGATCCAGCTCGCGGCGGACCTCGCGCTCCTTGGTGGCCTCGCGCTTGTCGTAAAGTTTCTTGCCGCGCGCCAGCGCCAGCTCCACCTTGGCGCGGCCCTCCTTGAAATACAGCCGCAGGGGGATGAGTGTCAGGCCCCTTTCTTTGACCTTCCCGATCAGGTGCTGGATCTCGCGCCGATGCAGCAGCAGCTTGCGCGAGCGCGTGGGATCGTGCCCGAACTGCGCCGCCGCCGCATAAGGGCTGATGTGCGCGTTGAACAACCACACCTCGCCCTTGTCGATGCGCCCGTAGCTGTCCTTCAGCTGCGCTTTGCCGGCCCGCAACGACTTCACCTCACTGCCGGTCAGCACCAACCCTGCCTCGAAGGTGGCCTCAATGTGGAAGTCGTGGCGGGCGCGGCGGTTGACGGTGATGTTGTGTTCATGCGGCGATCGGCCGTTGCGCGGCATCGGCGCAGAGTAACAGGAGAAGTGAGAAGTGAGAAGTCAGGAGTCAGGAGTCAGAAGTCAGCGACCAGAAGCCGGCGGCTTCCGCGACCAACAACTTCATTGAGGAATATAATCTGTCTTCAGTCGAAGTTCTGAGCAATTGCCCGCGCTGGCTCAGAATCGGGGGCTGCGGCGGCACCCTCTGCCGGCGCCGAGACTTCGGCTGACGGGGCCGGGACTTTCCATAGCAGGAACACCAGGCCGCCGGTCAGGCCGGTGATGAGCACGACGACGCTGGAAAGTAGCCCTAGCGCCACAGCGGTGTGGCGCGCGACGCCGATCTTGTGGAGGAAGAACAAGTAGAAGAATTCGCGGATGCCGATGCCGCTGAAGCTGATCGGCAGCATGCCGAGGATGTTCACCACCGGGACGAAGATGAAAAAGAACCACACCTCGGTCTTCATCTTGAGCGCCCACGCCAAGAAGACCTGCGTCAGCACCTGGATGGTATGAAACACCACGGCCACGAGGCTGGTCTCGATGAGCAACCGGTAGTCACGCCAATACGGCGCCAGATCGTGCTCCAGCAGTGTGCGCCAGCGGTTGCCGGGCGGCAACAACCGCGCCACGAGCCGCGGCCCGAATAGCCAGGCCAGCAACGTTCCCGGCGGAATGGTCCAGGCGCCGTAGTACAGCGGCGCCGGCAACCGGTAACCGGGCTGGGTGAATATCGCGATGGCGCCGATCCAACTGAGGACGACGAATCCCAACCCGCGGTCGGCGATGACCGTGGTGAAAGCCAACGCCTTGCGTTTCTGACCTCCCAAGAACAACGCCCGGCCGATGTCGCCGGCCACCGTGCTGGGCGCGAACAGGTTCATGTACATGCCGGTGAAGTATAAACCGAAAAAGTGGCCGAAGGGCTCCCGAAAGCCGAGCGCGCGCGCCAGCATCGTCCAGCGGACAGAGCTGACGAATTGACTCACGATGTAACCGGCGAGCGCGGCGATGACCCACCAGCGGTTGGCCTTGGCAACCGCTCGGCCCAACTCCGACAGATCGGTCTTGTAGAGCAAGACCGCCAGCAGCACGAGGCTGAGGCCGAGCTTGAACCAGATGGAGGCCCACCACCGTGGCGGCGATTGCGTGTTGGTCGGCGCGGCCATACTCACCAGCCGGTAGCTTCACCGCCCTTGCGGGGATCGGATGCGCCTTCGAATACGCCGGCGCTCCGTTTGACGGCCTGCACGGCACCCATGCTGGCCATCTCTTTCACAACATAACCGTATCGCGCAAGTACCAGTTTGGTTGCCTCTGGAATCTCCGGCTCCACCGCCAAGATCGCGGGCGTCCACTGATCGTGAAAGCGCGGAGCGGTCACCGACGCCGTGGCGCTCATGTCGAAGTCGAGGATGTTGAGCAAGACCTCGGTGGTGGCGCTGATGATAAGCGGGCCACCGGAGCCGCCAACAGCCAGGATGGCCTGACCGCCGCGCGTGACGATGGTTGGGGTCATGCTGCTGAGCGGGCGTTTCCGCGGCGCAATCGCGTTGGCCTCGCCGCCGATCAGGCCGTACACGTTTGCCATCCCGGGCTGCGCGGAAAAGTCATCCATTTCATCATTCAAGATGATTCCTGTATCGCCGGCCACAAGCAACGAGCCGAAGGCCGTGTTGATCGTGGTCGAGCACGCCACCGCGTTGCCCTCGGCGTCCATGACCGAGATGTGTGAAGTGCCGGCGTCACCGAGCGCGGCGCTGTGGCTGCCGATCCTGCTGCCGTAGGCGCTGGGTTCGAGGGTGCGCGTCCGGCTGATGTGCCGGCGCAAGGCGGCCGTATTCGCTGGCGCCAGCAGCGCGGTTAAGGGAACATGCACGAAGTCGGGATCGCCGTAATACCGGGCACGATCGGCGAAGGCGTGCTGCATCGCCTCGGCGACAAGATGCACGTAGCTGGGAGAATTCTGCCCGAGCCGGCCGAGATCATCCTGACGCAAAATGTCGAGGATCTCGAGGAGGACGCCGCCGCCGGAGCTGGGCGGCGCCATGGTGATCACCTGCGCCTCGCCGTGATTGCCCCACAGCGGTAGCCGCCATTGCGGGCTGTACTCGGCGAGATCGCGTTCGGACAGCACTCCGCCGGCGGCTTGCACGCTGCGCGCGATGCGTTCGGCGATCGTGCCGCGATAGAACGCGTCCGGACCTTGGTCCGCGATGCGTTGCAGGGTCTCCGCCAGTTCCGCTTCACGGACGGTCTCGCCGGCACGCAGCGGTGAGCCGTCCGGGTGCAGGAAGTTGCGGGCGAGGACCGGATCGGCAAGCAGGCCCGCGCTGGTGTCCGCGATTTCCTGCGCCAAGTGCTTCTCGACCGTGAACCCGTCGCGGGCGTAACGAATGGCCGGCTGCATCACGGTCGACAACGGCAGGGTGCCGTGACGGCTGAGTGCTTCCGCGAGGCCGGCAACTTCTCCCGGCACCGCGACGGCCAGCCCACCGTGCAGGCTCAGCTCGGGAACGGCGCGCCCGCCACGCAGAAACATGTCGCGGCCGGCCTTGGCCGGCGCGGTCTCACGATAGTCCAGCGCTACCGCACGCCCGGATTGCCCCAGGTAAATCAGCATGAACCCGCCGCCGCCGATGCCGGACGAAGATGGATTGACGACGCCGAGCGCGAACGAGCTTGCCACCGCTGCATCGACAGCGTTACCGCCGCGTTGCAGCATCTCGATGCCCGCTTGCGACGCCAGGCGATGATCCGCAGCGACCATGCCATGGGCGCCAGAGGCGGCGCGGGCGGGTAGCGAAAAGAGAAAGAGCCAGGCGCAGAGTGCGAGATAGGCACCTGCTTGCACACCGGGTGTACAAATCATCACCGCCAATCGAAAATAGGAAGAGGGGAGAGACAGCGAGCGGCGTTGCCGGTTTGCCGGCTTCTGGTTTCCGGTTCTCTGTCCCCGGTTTCTCATCGTCTTTGCCCGGATGCCGCCGGCTGTGACAGCCGCAGCGCTGTTCTCAAGCCAAGGACGTGGACGGTTGCGTGGCCATCGTGTAAGGTTGCGCCGCGATTACCGGAGAAGCAATGGCAAAGCCGCACGCCTCGAAAACTCCGCCGCCGCTCGATCTGTCGAAGGTCCGCACCTATCCGTTGCGCACGCGTCGCAGCATAGTGGGGAAGCAACTGGTCGCGGTGCCGCCGCGCCGCGGCATGCGGCTGGCGAAGTTTATCAACGGGCTCCCCGATATCCTCGCGGCGCGCGACTTTCGTGTGGCGGCGCAGGCCGTTGCAGCGCGCCACCGCGCCGGCAAGCGCATCGTCTTGGGCATGGGCGCGCATCCGATCAAGGTCGGGCTGAGCCCCCTCATCATCGACCTCTTGCGCCGCGGCATCGTATCCGGCATCGCCATGAACGGTGCCGCCGTCATTCACGATTTCGAGATGGCCTATGCGGGCGCAACCTCAGAAGACGTCGCCGCCAACCTCGCCGACGGACGCTTCGGGATGGCGGAGGAAACCGGCCGCTTTCTGAACGCCGCCATCTCCGCGGCCGGCCCGGATCAAGGTCTCGGCGAAGCAGTGGGCCGGCAGTTGCTACAAGCCAAGTTTCCCAACACGCACCTGAGCATCCTCGCTGCTGGCGCGCGCCTAGGTGTTCCGGTGACTGTGCACGTGGCCATCGGCACCGATATCATCCACATGCACCCGAGCGCCGACGGCGCTGCCATCGGCGCCGCGAGCTTGCGCGACTTTCACCGACTGGCTGCGGTGGTGGCGGGCCTGCGCGGCGGCGTGTTCATCAACCTCGGATCGGCCGTTGTGATTCCCGAGGTCTTTGTGAAGGCACTGAACCTGGCGCGCAACGTCGGCAAACGTGTCGACCGGCTGATCACCATCGATATGGACTTCATCCGCCAGTACCGGCCGCAAATGAACGTGGTCCAGCGTCCCACCGCCGGCAGCGGCCGCGGCTATCACTTCACCGGCCACCACGAGATCATGTTCCCGTTGCTGTGCGCGGCGGTGTTGGAGTATCTGGGGTAGCAAGCGTCCCTGGCTGCCCGAGCTTCCATTTGAACTTCGAGATTCTGACGCCTTTGAAGGACCGCGCTGCAAGCGGCTCGAAGTCGGCGTCGGCGTTCACGCGAGCCAGCAGTTGCTTGGTGCTGCCGGGCCAGTAGGTATCCTCGACGACGTAGAAGGTGTCGGCCTTTGCCCGCCTGAGGGTCTCGAGCAGGGGAGCCTTGTCGCTTTGGAAGAGATAGAAGATGAGGGCCCCGGCTTGCTCAGGTATTGCCGCCTCCGGCCCGGCCATTTCCACAATGTGGTGATCGTAATACACCAGCACGGAAACCGGCACGCTAGCCAGCAGGACCAGCGGGCCCTTGGCCTCCCGCATCTCGGCGGCGAAATACTGCGCCGCGGAACGCCAATCGTTCTTGGGCTTGTACACCGTCCAGGCGTCCGCCTTCGCTACCCAGAGGTTGAACAACGCGCAGCCGTTCAACACCAGGAGAGCTGCCACCATCAAGTGCCGCAGCAGCGGTCCGCGCCAGGCGCACGCCCCCGCCGCGATCAGCACGAGGTACGGCGGAAGGAGAATCAGCATGCTGCGCTCGATGTAGAGCTGCGGGTTGAAGCGCGAAGCGATGAAGGCACACACCAGGGGTACCGTAAAGTACAGAATTGGCAGGATGCCCCTCCAGTCCTGCAGTTCGCCGGCGTCGTGCGCCTTGACGCGCGTGATCAACTGCCACAGCCCCATGAGGAGCAGCAATCCGAAAAACCCGTCCACCAGGAAGAACGGCCAGGGCTGCAACAGCAAGGCGCGAAAAGGCGCGTACGGCGAGATCGTCCGCAGCGTGTTGCCATGGCTCAGATAGATCAGCAGCAGCTTGTAGACCTCGGGCGCGGTGAATGGGCGCAGATAGCTCAGCCGCATTGGCTCGAGATGTCCCAGCGTCCAGAACAACAGCGGCACGAACGGGCAAGCGGCCACCCCGGTCACGATGATCACCGGGCGCAAGCGACTGCGCCAGCGCCGTTGTAACGCGCCGCTCCACAGCCAGAGAAAGACGGCGGCCAGCACGAAGATCGCAAAAACGTTGGTCCACGGTGCGAGCACCGCGGTGACGGCGACCCAAGTCCATTGGCGCCGGTGATTGCTGCTCCAGGCCCGATCGGCGGCCCAGACGAGACACGCGGTCAGCAACAACATCAGCATGTTGGTTTTGTTTTCCTGCGAGTACCAGATGTGCGCCGGCGACAGCGCCACCAGGGCGGCGGCGAGGAAGGCCACGCGCCTGTCGAACCACCGCCCGGCCAGAGCGAAAACGACCGCTACAGAGGCGATGCCGCACAACACCGAGGGCAACCGGACGGCAACTTCGGTGTCACCGAAGACGTGGATCCACAGCCACAAAACAGAAGCGTACAGCGGCGGGTGCACATCCTGCGTCAGCACCCAGCGCAACAAATCGCCATTCAGAGCCGCACCGGTGTAGACGACTTCATCGTACCACAGGCTTTGGTTCAGATACGGCAGACGCAGCACCAACGCCCCCGCGAGCAAACCCAAAAGCAACAGTTGCTGGCGCTGCTGTTCCGGCCAGTCGCTCGTGCGCGGAGCGGCGGGACCTCTTGCCGCTGTGTCGGGGCGTAATGAAGCCGCGGCGGCCGCGCGCCGCGATCTTGGTTTCGTGGAGTGCGTGGAGCGGCTCACTTCAGTCTCGCGGGAAACGCTGGCGTCATCCTGATCAGATCTCGACCACCGAGTCAGCACAGCGCCACTAAGGTCGACCCCGCGGTACTGGCGGCGATATTATCGTCGTGGCTCAAGGCGAGGGGTTTGTCCTCTGGCGACGAGAACACCGGAGAGAGTCAGGGCGGCTCTCCACCTCAAGCTCAGCTGAGCCCCAGGCGCTGGCGGATGGCCTCCATCCCCATCTCATCGACGATGGCGCCAAGCCGCTTCTTGATGCCGAGCGTTTGCACCAGATCGATGATCCGCGCCACCCGCTCCATTGCTTGATCCGGCGGGACAGCTTCCTCGAGTGCCTCGGCCAGCCGAGGGACCGCGCCCGCGCTGCCCCCGATGTAGAGGGTGAAGCCCTTCTTGCTGCCGATAAGACCGATATCCCGCACGTGGCTCTCGGCACAATCCATGGGGCAGCCCGACACGGCGATCTTCAGCTTGGCCGGCAAGCGCATGTTGGCGAATCGTGCGTCGAGCTCGATTCCGACCCGCAGAGAATCCTGCAGGCCGAGCTTGCAGTGGGAGGATCCAGGGCAAGCCTTGACGCTGCGCACGCATTGCCCTATGGCGGCGCCCGGCTCCATGCCGAGATCGCTCCAGGCTCGGTCCAAGTCCTGCTCCTTGATCCCGAGGATGGCAATCCGCTGGGACGAGGTGATCTTGATCGCCCGAGCGCCGTAACGTTCGGCCGCCTCGGCGATGCGCCTCAGAACGCTGAAGTCCGTGATGTACCCGCACGGGATGCGAGGCACGATGGCGAAGGTCTCGCCGTCCCTCTGAACGATGGCCCCTTTTTCGGTGATGTCTTTCTTCGGCATGGAAAACCTCTCGCTAGGCCGACACATGGGCAGGTGCAGCGGCAGCGTGCATGGCTGGAGGGCGAAAGTCAATTGTGCGCGGAGCGTTGAGGCGCGACGTGAGGGATAGGTGTTCGCTGATCAAGGGGCTAGCGGCCTTCCGCTAACCCCTTGATTTTCCAACTCCCCGGGCCGGACTCGAACCAGCGACCAATCGGTTAACAGTCTCTTTCCGGGCGCGAAGCACTTCAACGCGCCCCAAAAAGATCCGACTCACGAAAGCAACCCGTGCGTGCCGAGTGACGCATTCCGACGCAGTGTGCAGGCGGGTCCCCGCACAATTCCCGCACACTCTCCCCGGCCGCACGTGCGCCAGTGAGGTTCGCGAATCCGCGAAATCGCGCGCTGGCACACGTGGTCTCCGACCGACTGTGCCCGGAAAAGCGCTTGCTGTGGCGTCGTTTTCTGGTGCCCGTGCGGGAAGTGTGCGGGAGCGCTGAATGGTAGCGAAAGCGAACCACAACCGCCGACCTGGCAACGCCAACGCTCAGAAGCACGGCCTTACCCGCTTGAAACATGCGGTGAACACCCTGGGTAACCGCGCGATCGACCGCCGAACCACGATCGGCAAGGCGCTGGCCGCTTGGCGCTTCGAGCTGCTCACCGATCTTGGCGGCATCGAGGCCGTCTCGACGCAAGAGCTGGCGCTGGTGGAAGAAGCGGTGAAGACGAAGCTCATCCTCGACAGCGTCGATGCCTGGCTACTGACGCAACCGACGCTGATCCACAAGCGCAACCGGTCCGTGCTGCCGGCGGTGCGGGACCGGCAAGCGCTGGTGTCGACGCTACGGGGCTTGCTCGGGGATCTTGGGCTCAAGCGGCGCGCGAAGGCCATGCCGTCGTTGGGTGAGTACCTCGCAACCCGTGGCGGCAACGGCGGTGGCGACGCACAGAACCGGCCGGAGAGCGACGCGCCGGCCGCGGGACAGGCCACGGACTCAGGCGGACCGGAAGCGCCGCTGGCACGCGACGTGGCGCACCGGTGAGGGTACTCAGAGCACAGAAGGAGCCGCGAATGAACGCCCCCGGACCAGCTCAGCCACGCGCGGCGACTCTCGCTTCGAGAGCGGCTAGGCGCTCGCGGATGTCGAGCGCTTCGTCGAGCCGCTTGTTCGTGTGTTCCAGCTGGTCCTTCACGGCGTCGATGCGATCATTCACCGCCCGCAGCTCCGATCGCAGACCGCTCGCTTCCGCCTTCAGCTCTGTGCGCACTGCACCGATTTCGGCCCGGAGGGCGGCCAACTCCCCCTTGATGCGTTCCAAGTCCGGGGCAATCAGGTCCTGGATGGCTTGTTTGACGTTCTCGTACACGCCCTTAGCGGCCATGCTCCTATCTGCCCACCGTCGCCTGTCCCTGTCAAGCCGCGGGGAGCTGTGATGACCATTCTGGAAGCCATGCGCGACCCGGCGCTGTTCGGGCCGTGGTTCAAGGACCGGGACAGCTGGCGCGCGTGGGAAGCGTTCCTTGCCGCGTTGTTCGGGTTGCCGATGGACGCCGACGCCTGGGAGTTGATCGAGCGCCGATGGCAGGCGCGCGCTCGGCGCAACCGGAAGACGAAGCAAACGGAAGTCCCGCCGCTGGTCTTCCATCGCAACGGGCGGCCCATTGGCGACTTCCGCAAGACATGGGCGAAGGCGTTGGAGAAAGCCGGGCTACCGACGGACAAGGCGCACCGCAAGCTTTTTCATGACTTCCGGCGCTCCGCCGCACGTGACATGGTGCGGGCTGGTGTGCCGCAGTCCGTGGCGATGACCATCACCGGCCACAAGACCGTGAGCATGTTTCTCCGGTACAACATCACGGACGGCAAGGACCAGCGAGAGGCGTTGCAACGGATGGCCGAGATGCGGCGTCAGCGGACGGAAGCGGCGGCCGAGAACGCAGCGAAGGTTATACCGCTGCGCTCGGGGGCGCGCTCATGACGACCGACGAGCGCCGCGGGCTGGTGTTCAGGGTACCGGGCAAAATCGTGTAGAAATGCACGCTAAGGGGACGGGCGCCCAGCCCAGGCTCCAGCCCACTCCTTAAGGTGACGCTTACGGGTCACTTTGGTATTTAGGGGTGGAAAACAGGAGATATGGTGGAAGGGAAGAAGCTTTGGTCAGTTTTTCCTCTGTTGGCCACCTTCGCTTTGGGGATCGCCGCCACTGTGATCACCCTCACTATAACAAGGTGTTATGAGAAGCACGACGTAGCCCGACTGCTACTTTCTGAAGTCCAGTTCAACGACGCCAGAGCCCAAATATTTAGGGGCCTGCATGAGCGGCTTTCATCAGGGCAAGAGTTGAAGGACGTGCAGGGAAACCCGATCCCACTCGATTCTTTTCTCCAAGCTGAACTTCTTCCCGGTTCTTTTAGTTTCTCCACCTTCGACGCCACGCTAATGCGACAGGCGTATTTCGATCGCGACCTCATGGACACACTTCACGAATTCTATCGACGGCTTCGGCAAGCGGAACAGTTCAGAGAAGCCGCGGCGAGTGCCAACACCTCCCGTTGTCCCGATTTGCGAACGGGGCTTCTTAAGAACGTTTTTGAAAGCGCCGCACAAGCGGCCACGCTTGCACAAGAAAAAAACCTTGTCCGACGATTGGAAGAGATCGCAAGGTGAACAGTTCAGTCTTGGGTTTTGGTGCAGGCCGCCGTACTCCGCGAGGTGGCCCACAGCCGATCGCCCCAGGGACGCTCCGCACCTGTCGGGCGAGGAGATGACAATGCGAGCACGCTGGATTCACGATGATCCACAACCAAGGCACGGCTCAATCGGCTACACAGTTGTAGCGACCTGGGTGCCCGGAAAGTACTACGCCGTGATGACCTCCTTCGTAGAGGCAGACGTCCACTTCGATGTCCCGGCGTCTTTTGTGACCACGGTAAGGCCCTGCACCAAAAGTGGATTTGAGAGGCCTGAGGAATTTCTAGAGGATCCTCTGTACGAACGCGAGTACGGAGATGAGGAGGAGGCCCGACGGGGCCACAAGGAAGTGGTGGAGTTACTAGCTCACGGCGAGCTGTTGTTGGGTGCGCCTGATTGGGAGACGTTCCTGGGAGGGGTATTCGGCGACAAGCTTGACCGGAGGGTCTGCGACTTCTTCACTGCGGACAATCTTGACCAGCTAAGGGTGACGAGGAACCTCGCCTTGTTGACGCGGGTGTGCGTTGGAGAGGGAATCCGCGCCAGGGACGCGAAGCTAGCCACCAGGTCTATGGGGCTGCTCGCCGCGTCAATGCTGAGCGCTAACGAGCTGCATAAGGGGGGTCAGTTGGAACGCTTTGCGGGTTGGGAACGCTTTGCGGGTTGGTTCCTTGCAGCGTATCCGGACGTAGCGATGTGGCTGCAACTAAAAAAGCGAAGTGAGCTAGAAGGGATGACCGGCACGAAGGACCTGATGATGCAAGATGCCGACGGCAACGTCGTGTTCAATTTTCCGAGCCTTCGGCGTTTCATAGATGCCTACAAACAAGAGGCCGGGAGTTTGGAGACGGCTCGTGGTACTCGACGTCGAGGTTGAGCACCTCGTGCAGTAGGGCGAGCCAGGCGCGGGCCTCGGCGCTTTTCGCCAAAAGGGCGGCCGGGCCTTAGCGTGCAAAATTACATGAATCGGCCTGGTGCCCTTGTTCGTGGTCGCTTTCTCCACGCGGCTGGCGATCCTGTTGGGCTTCGGGCTGCGAGCGCTGCTGGGATCGCCGTAGGCAGGGGAGTCTGATGCCCTACCGCGGCGTTGCCCGGCAATGGTGACTTGCCCGCCAATTCGGAGGTCTGCCCGACAATTCGGTCGGCTCGTTGCCTGCTCCGGTTTTTGGCACGCTCAGGAGCGGATGCCCGTTGCGCAGACCAATCAAGCCGGCTTTTTGAAAGTGAGCCCGGGCGCTCTAGGCTTTCTGATCCAATCCCACACCCATTGTGGAACCCATCCCGCACGATTTCCGGGACTCAAATCAATCTTGCAAATGAACACATTGTCCTTGGGTCCGAGTAGTGGCTTCAATTGCCGGAACCATTCCGCCGGTGTTCGCGATGTCCACAGAATCCAACAGTTCGGCGCATAGCACATCCAATCAACTGCCTTATCAAATTGGGCCTTGAGGTCGTCCTCGGATGGCCCCTCCCATGGCATCTTTTCCCCGAAATTGAATGTGACGTGTAGAAACTGTCTACTCATTTTGATTGCTCAGGTTCCGATTCGTCTTCCTCTATGAGTAGAGGCGGATTGGACGGCAACAGCGAAGATTCTGGATCAGGCACAACAACGGCGCGAACAGGCTTAGGTTCCTTCTTGGTGCCGCCCTGCCACTTCCAAAAGCTAACCAGTTGAGTCCCTTCAAGGGATGCAAGATCCGGGTATTTGGCGGTATATTGCCGCATCGAAAGAAACCAACCAACGGCCAAGAGACCGAGCAGCGCAATCACGGTGAGAATAGCCGCATCGCCCTGAAGTTTCCAAATCGCAACGGCACACACACCGCACAGGGCAAGGACAACGGCAGTCGACTTACCCATAAATCCCTGCCCGAACTTCAGCACCCCGCCGATTCCCTGCAGCGCGCCCTTGATCAAATTGGACATCTCGTCCCGAGCCATAGAAATGCCAACTTACATCAGGTACGGCTGCCCGCCAAATCCGGCGGTTGCCCGCCAATGACGGGCGGGGTAAGCATCTGCGGGCAAAGCCCCCTGCCGCAACCAAAAAGCGCCCCCAAAGCGCCCCAGATGCATCAAGGGGCTAGCGGCCTTCCGCCAACCCCTTGATTTTTCAGCTCCCCGGGCCGGACTCGAACCAGCGACCAATCGGTTAACAGCCGCAGTAATACCTGTCACCGCGCGTGACTCAGCCCCAAAAGCCACGAAAAGACACGAAAACCAGCAGCGCCCGACGCCCGAACTGAGACGCATTTCATACCCGAGTTGGAACGAACATGCGGACCAAAAACGGACCAAGCTGGGGGTCGGCACATGCGCTGGCGAGCGGGCGAATTGTCGGAAAACTTGCCGTGGTGGCCCGCCGCGCTTTCGGTCAGAAACCGACTGCGCTTCCAGGGACGCCGAAAAACCCACGCTAGCACTATGCTTTTTCGATCCGGCTGACACTGGTCCGCATGTGGTCCGTGTTAGGAGGGCGATGGCGTGAACGGCCCTGACGACGGCCGGAACCGTGGCGGCCGGCCGCCTACGCATGGCCGATACAGCCTGATGCGTGGGCTGTCGCGTCCGAGTCGGCGCACGATGCTCGACCGCCGAACCACGATCGGCAAGGCCCTGGCCGCATGGCGCTCGGAGCTGCTGGCCGACTTGGGCGGCATCGAGGCCGTCTCGACGCAAGAGCTGGCGCTGGTGGAAGAAGCGGTAAAGACGAAACTCATCCTCGACTCGGTCGACGCCTGGCTGCTCATGCAACCGACCCTGATCAACAAGCGCAACCGGTCCGTGCTGCCGGCGGTGCGGGACCGGCAAACGCTGGTGTCGACGCTCCGGGGCTTGCTCGGGGATCTTGGGCTCAAGCGCCGGGGGAAGGCCATGCCGTCGTTGGGTGAGTACCTCGCAACCCGTGGCGGCAACGGCGGTGGCGACGCACAGAACCGGCCGGAGAGCGACGCGCCGACCGCGGGACAAGCCACGGCATCAACCGGGGCGGAAACGTTGCAGGAAGGCGCAGCGGGAACGTGAGAGCACACGTGACCATCCTCGATGCCATGCACGACCCGAAGCTTTTCGGGCCGTGGTTCAAGGACCGGGACAGCTGGCGCGCGTGGAAATCGTTTCTTGCGGCGTTGTTCGGGCTGCCGATGGACGCCAACGCCTTGGCGATCTACCAGCGCTGCACCGGCCGGAGCAGGCCACCGACCGAGCCGGCAACTGAAGCTTGGATGGTGGTCGGACGCCGGGGCGGAAAAAGTCGCATCGCAGCCTTGATCGCTTTGTTCCTTGCCACGTTCCGAGATTACCGTGAGTACCTCGCGCCGGGCGAGGTGGGGATGTTGCCCGTCATCGCGGCAGGCCGAAAGCAGGCACGAACGGTGATGCGCTACATGACGGGACTGATCAACGCCGTTCCGATGCTCCGCCAGATGCTGGCGTCAGAGCCGACCAAGGAAGCCATCGAGTTGACGAACCGCGTGACCATCGAGGTGTTAACCGCCAGTGTTGCAGCGGTCCGCAACTATACGATGGTGAGCGCGGTCTGCGATGAAATTGCTTTCTGGCCGACCGATGAAGACGGCGCCAACCCTGACGTGGAGATCCTGAACGCGCTGCGGCCGTGCATGGGCACCATTCCCGACTCCATTCTGATCGCGCTCAGCTCACCCTATGCCCGGCGCGGCACGCTTTGGGAGGCGCATCACGAACACTTCGGGCACGACGACGATGAAACCTTGGTGTGGCAGGCAGACACGGCAACGATGCATCCGCACCCGCCGGACTCACGTCTCGGGCGCCTGATCGCCAAGGCGTACAGGGACGATGAGGCGCGAGCGTCGGCAGAGTACGGGGCGCAGTTCCGGCGCGATATTGAATCGTTCGTGAGCCGCGAAGCCGTTGACGCCTGCATCGTCCCTGGCCGGCGCGAGCTGCTACCGGTGCCGGGCACTCCTTACGCCGCGTTCGTCGATCCGTCTGGCGGCAGTACGGACTCGATGACCCTGGCGATTGCGCACCAAGAGAAGACCGGCCGCGCGGTGCTTGATTGTGTGCGCGAGCGGAAGCCGCCGTTCAACCCCGACGACGTCGTCAGTGAGTTTGCCGCAACGCTCAAGACCTATCGTGTCGGCACTGTGACCGGCGACCGCTACGCGGGTGAGTGGCCACCGGAACGGTTCCAGGCACACGGCATCGGCTACACGTCGGCCGAACGCACACGATCCGAGTATTACCTGGAGCTGCTACCGCTACTCAACGGCGGTCGGGTAGAGCTGCTTGACCACCTACGGCTGATAAACGAGCTGTGCAACCTCGAACGTCGCACCGCGCGCGGTGGACGCGACTCAATCGACCACCCACCGAACGGGCGCGACGACGTCGTCAACGCCGCGGCCGGGGCACTGGTGGCCGCCGCAAAGCCGCTGCAGAAGTTCGAGTATCAGACGGAGACGCAAGAACAACAATTCTGGCGCGGCAAGGTGACGATGGACGGGTTACCTCTCGATGATGGCTCTGAAGACGATCGCGATGCCGGTCACGGGCGCTGGGGTGGCCGCATGGGCAGGTTTCGGGCTGGGGGTTGGTGATCATGATGGCTGGCGCTGTCGTCGCTACCCCACGTTGACCTTGCCCGCTAGCTCGCACGACGCCGGCGTTTCGTTGGCACAGTCCGGCGTTCCTGAGGCGACCTCCCGCCCCATTCCCGTTCGGTTTCTGCCATCAGCGTCGACATGGGCAAGCCCAGCGCCCAGGCAAGCTGCTCCGCCACGTCGATGCTCGGGCTGCGTTGCCCGCGTTCAATGTACCCGACGTGCATCGGGTGGATATCAGCCAGTTCCGCCAACACTTCTTGCGAGAGCGCGAGAGCGTGGCGCCGGCGC
>Ga0187884_10001639_pt1 | contig 19915 bp, 10 predicted proteins | sample June2016WEW_20_4_FD_132983 | JGI IMG/M metagenome (GOLD analysis project Ga0187884, IMG submission 132983) | Peatland microbial communities from SPRUCE experiment site at the Marcell Experimental Forest, Minnesota, USA - June2016WEW_20_40 | ecosystem: Environmental > Terrestrial > Soil >...
AGCATCTCCGTCCCACCTCGGGTTCAGGCGCGCTCCGAGCCTCAGGTGATCGGCGACGCTCAACGAGGAGTAGTTCGGCGTGTCCTGAGCGACAAAGCCGACGCGCCCGAGGGTCTCCGCGTCGGTGGCAGGTGGCCGACCGAACACCTGGATCGTTCCTGACGATGGAGCAAGCAGGCCGACGGCCAGCTGGAGCAGCGTCGTCTTTCCGGCACCGTTCGGTCCGACGAGGCCGATGACGTGCCCGGTCGGGACGGTGAGCGAGCAGTCCGACAGCGCCCAGCTCTGCCGGTAGCGCTTCCCGAGGCCGCAGGCCTCAACGGCGGTGCTCATGAAGCTTCTATCGGTGAAGACGCCCGAAAGCGCTCGCGAAAGAGGGCTTCGATGCTTTCTTCGTCGAGTCCTGCGGCACGCGCCTCGGCAAGCCAGGACTCGAGCCCGACGCGCAGCCGCCCGTGCTCGGCGAGTGACGGATCGCTCAGGGACTTGACCACGAACGTCCCGACGCCGGTGCGTGCGGCGACGAGTCCCTCATGCTCAAGCTCCCGGTACGCCTTGGCCACGGTGTTGGGGTTGATGGCGACCGTACCGACGACCTCCTTAATGGTTGGCAGTCGGTCACCCTCGCCGATGAGCCCGAGCTTGAGGGCTCGTCGAACCTGCTGGACGAGCTGTAGGTAGGGGGCGACGCCTGACTTCGTGTCCAGATAGAACTCGATCACGTCACCCTCTCCATCTTGTCTAGTAGCCTAGGCTCCTAGTAAAGTTACGGAGTGCTTGGCGGGCTGTCAACTGGCCAAGGGTTCGAAGCAGGGCCAGTGTCGTGAGGCACCGCAGGGAGTTCCATCCCGACGAACGCAGGCCAGCATTTGAAGTTGGAATGTTTCGAGCAACCGGGCCTCAGAAGGCCCCTGCCTCCTGTGCCGCCCGGACCACCTGATGTGCAGCCTCGCCCACTGCAGGCGTCTCCTCCTCAGGGAAGGTCATCGCGCCATCATCGAACGAGATCAGGTACCGCGTCATCCGAGGACTCCGTTCTCCCAACGGCCTCCTCCGGCCGCCTCACCCTTTTACCACGACCCGCTCACAACGCCGGGTGGTGGCCGCGCCCGCTCGAAAGATTCGAGCGAACTCCCGACCAGGTACTCAGCGCGCGTGACCGGATTGAAGTGGCTCGCGGCACGGGCGAAGAGTTGGGGTCGATGACCTGCAAGCTCGTCGGGACCATGACCATGCTCGGCTTTCTGGCGCTCGCATGGGGCTGGCTGGAGATGAGATCTGTGATCCTCCGGAAGGTCGGAGCGCAAGCGGCCGCCAAGCGCGGGACCGAAGGTAAACGCCGTGCTATTCGGTGGAGCCGCGATTCTCCTGCTGCGGTTCGGCGATCACTGCCTAGCCCTGACCACCAGGCCAATCCGCGGCATCGAACACTGCCACAGGGTCTAGGTAGTCCCGCCACCGTGTCACTTTGCCATCTTTGATCGTCACGATGGAGACGAACCGGTTGTCGTACGGACGACCCGTCTGCACTGATTCGCCATGCACCTCATACTCAAGGATCACGACCGACGCCGCGGGATCTCGATAGACATGGAGACCGTCAGCGCTGTTCACGGCCATAAAGCTGTCGTAGTCGCTGTATAGGTCGATGATGTTCTGTCGCCCTTCAACCCGCTTCGGATAACCAGGTACGGAGATGACGTACTCGAAGACGACATCGTCAGCGAGCAGATCGAAGTAGTCCTCGCCGTCGGCTAGGCCTTGCAAGCCTTCTCGGATGATGCGGAAAAAGGGGCCATCAGCTCCAAAATTCGAGCTGTCCTCTATGTACTTGGTCACTCGCCCTCCCCTTGCGCCCATCTGGTGGTGATGCGCTGTACCGATCTATCGAAGCTGGCGGCTCAGCTCGTGATCGTGGAGCCCGAGTCGTGGAGACTGAGCAGCCGTTACGACCCGTTGGGTGGGGTGCCCCCAATCGCCGGGAGCGGGGCGGTTCCGACGGGGTTCGAACATAGTCTCATCACTTCCGGCGCTGACCTTGCGGCGAGCCATCCGGCACCCGAAATTCGCCCAAGCTCAGGCTTTCGTGCTGCATAACCCCAGGTCAACGGGCCAGGAGGGGTTCGAACATAGTCTCATTACCTCCACCCGAAAGTCCTGGTACACGTGTTGTATGGGGGTCCTTACAGCCCCGATCTAGAGGCCACCCGTTCGCCGGTCTTGACCCTGTCTTGCCGATGGACACGCGGACCGTAGTGGCCCGATGTGCTCGCTGTCGGTTACCGGTCGCTCGCCGCGATGGTTCTTGCGTTCATGATCAGCTGGGGCTTTGTCAGCTCCGGTAGGCGTCCCGGCGATGGTCGACGTCGAGTACGTAGACGAGTCCATCGGACTGCTCGATGCGATAGCGCACTCGGTATTCGCCGCGGCGCGCTCTCCACTGGCCTTCGAACGGTTTGCGCAGCGGAGTTCCAACTCGTTCTGGATTGTCGGCTAACGGCCCGAAGATGAACTCGATGCATGCTGCCGCGGCGGCTTCCGGGAGATGTTCGGCGAGCTGACGGGCGGCAGTGCGGGTCACGACAACCCGGAAGCTCACTCAGCCGGCTCCGACTTGCGTGCTGTGACCAAGGCGCGAACTTCCGACTCGCCCAACACGTCACCGCTGGCGATGTCTTGCTCGGCAAGTGCTATGCGCGCTTGCGCGTTGGCATCACTCAACAACTCCAACGTCGCCTCGATCGATTCGAGGTCCTCTGCAGCCATCAGGACGACGTAGTCCCTGCCGTTCTTGGTGATCTGAACACGCTCGTGAGTGGCTGCCACCTCTTCGGCGATCTCAGACAGGCGTGCCTTGACCTCAGACAGCGGGAGTATGGTCATAGACTAGTATTCTAGTCCAAGCTGAATCAGACGGTCACACGTTCGGCTACGGCCCGTCGAGTTGGGCGATTGTCAACATCGGTTGCCCACGTTTCTGAGTTGTTCGTCCAGCCTGCCACCGTCCATTTCAACCGCTTGTGGCCACTTTCGGCCTCAAGCTTCCGCGGCAGGGCGACCACAGCGCGATGGCCCTGACACCGGGACGGGTCGTCAGCTGGGTGGCGTGGAGCTGCCCGAGGCGCCGCTGTCAGTGCCGCTTGAGTCGCTCGAGCCGGCGCTGCCGGTCGCGTCCCGCAGATAGTCGAACTGCAGGCCGGATGCGCCCAGGCCCCGGCCGGGCCCGCTGCGGTTCGCCAGCCAGGTGACGGTGCTTCCGTCGGGCAGCCGGGTCCGGCGCAGGTAGCGTTGCGCGCTCACACCGATCGGCGTGACCACGCGGTCGGTGAGGTAGAAGGGCCCGGCGGGCTCGAGGAGTTCGGCGACGGCAGTCAGCTGCAGCACCGTGTCGCCCGGGCCGGGGATGTCCATGGTGCCGCGCCGGAACACCGATGCCGCGCCGATCGACGGCAGCACCGGAACGAGCGGAATCCAGTTGTCCGGCGGCGGATGTTCCAGCGTGTAGGCGACGCTCGGCATGTCCGGGGCGGGCGGTGGCGGCGGCGCCTGGTTCTCGTCCCGCAGCCTGGCCAGGTAGCCCTCGAACCCGTCGACGCCGACGTCCGCCGCGCCACACACGGTGTTCTCCACGGCCCAGGCCAGCGCGGCGGTCGGATCGCGGGTGATGAGGATGTCCTCGATCGGATCGGCGTCCTGGGTCTGTCCGAGCGTCGGGGCCAGCAGGATCTCGCTGCCGACCGCGCCGGACGGACCCGCGACCTTGAACATCGACCAGGGCCGCGAACTGCCCTGCACCGGGTACTGCTCCACCGGGCGGATCAGCGTGCGCACGCCGAACGTGTCGGTGACGACGAGCGTGTCGACCGTCTGCGCCGAACCGATCGGGCTCGGGACCGGGATGTAGAACCAGTCGTTGCCGTAGACCAGGGCGAACTCCATCACCAGCAGCTTGGCGAGATCGACGTGCTGGGCGTCCAGTTGCCCGAAGTCGGTCTTGCCGTCCTCGAAGCCCCACCAGCGATCCGACGGCATCCCGTGGAAGGTGACGTGCCCGGGCAGCATGGTGATCGTCGTGTACGTCGGGTCGACCGGCGCTGAAGCGGTCGGTCCGGAGCCGCTGGTGAAGGAGTACCAGTCGAGCTCGCCGCCCGGAAACGAATCCGTCTCCAGAACAAGGGAATTCCCGTCGGTCGAGGCGGCCTCGATGGCGAACGCGTAGTCGAGGTCGGGCGGCTGCCAGGAGTCGCCGGAACCACTGCTGGTGCCGCCGCCGGACCCACCTGAACCGCCCGCGCCGCCGGAGGCGTCCGCGTGCTCGGTGAAGGCGCCTCCCCGGAGCGCGACGAAGCCGGCGAGCACCGCCGCGGTGGCCGGATCGCTCGCCTCGGCAGGCAAAGGCGGATTCGCGGTCGCTCCCGCCGCGCTGGCCTGCGCCGACCGGAACAGCGCCTCGCCGTCGAGCGCGCGCCCGGCCGCGAGCGAGCGCAGCGCCAGGCCGTCCGCGCCTGCCAGGTACGGGTCGGGATCGGCCGCAGCGATTGGGAACGCCGCCCGGAACGCGTCCACGGTCGCGGCGGGCAGGCTCGCGTCGTCGGCCAGATCCTCGAACAGCAGGCCCAGTTGGACGCTGCCGCGCAGCTTCAGGTTCACCGGACGCCGTTCGACCTGAGTCTCGAGCGCGGTCGCGTTGTCGAGGGCGACGGTGGCGGCGCCCGGCTGGCCGCCCGCCGAGGGTGGCCCGGGCCGGTAGCCGGTCAGCGCGCGGGTGGTCAGGCCCAGGGTGGCCTGAACCGGCGATCCCCCGTCTTCGCCGGCGAATTCGCCGACCTGCCACTGCCGCGCGAGAAACCACAGCGGGTCTCGCACCTGTGCCTGCAGCGACCGTTCGAGCGTGGCGTCCCGGGGTTGGGGTTCGAGGCGGGTCCAAGTCGTGACCGAGGGCTGCAGGATCTGGGTGGACAGCCGTGCCGCCGAAGCATCGACGAACGCTCCTTGGGTCATGGCTCAGCCGAACTGCTTGATGGCGCTGATGACGCTGTCATCGATCACCAGCTCCTTCGCGAACGTGGTCGCGGGCGTGGCCGCCTGCAGGTTGAACGGGAAGTACAGCGCCGGGAGGATCTGCCCCACCTCGGTGATGCTGGCCAGGTCGACGCCGCGAATACGGGCCAGGTCGTAGGTCTCGTCGAGGATCTGGGCGATGAGCTCGCGGTCCCACGTGGCCCGCCCGTCCGGGCACACCGCGAGCAACCAGGCCTGTGGCGCGCGGGCGTTCGGCTCGTCGTAGTGGAAGGCCACGCCAGCTGTGGTGCTTGCTGCGGGGATCCGCTCTACCCACTCGTCGACGAGCAGGCCGGCGTAGGCCGACGCGGTGGCCGGATCGCCCACCGTCACCGCCTCGATGGCCACTCGGCCCGATCCCGGGGGGTTGTTCTCGTCCAGCGGCAGACCGAGCCAGCGGTCGCTCGCCGTGACGGGCAGCTGGGCCAGTTCGACGGCTGGGCGCTCCGCCCCGAGCAGCCGGGTCGTGGCGAACGCGAGGTCGAGCCGCTGCGCGCCGTCCCTTACGTGGCTGAGCTGTAACAACCAGCGTCGTACCGCCTGCGGGTCGACAGCTTGCATAGCGGCCGACTGGGCGAACGAGGACTGCAGGTCGCCCGCATCCGGCGGGGTCAGTTGCGGAAGCAGCAACATCGCGCCGCCGAGCACCGCCTGCGCGTCGTCGGTGATGTCGGTGAGGGTGGCCGCCGAGCCGGTGACCGCCGCCCGGTGCTGCTGGAGCTGGTCGACGATCCGCCCGCCCAGATCGAGCAAACCGGCTCCGGAGGTCCCCGGAGCGGGCAGCGCGCCGGGGAGCGCATAGGCGCTCACGGTGACCAGCGCGTTGACGACCGCGGACGCGGCGCCGGTGTCGTCGGGCGTCGCGGTGAGCGTGGTCAGGGCGGCCTGCAACGCGGCGAGGTCGGTGTCCAGCGCGGCGACTACGCCGGCCACTCGGCCCGCGGCCTCGGCCAGGTCGACGGCGCCCGTCGTCGGCGCCTTGTCCGGCAGGGCGAACGCGGCCAGGTCGAGCGGCCGCGCCGAGTTCACTAGCGCCCGCACGGCGCGTGCCGCGGTGAGCAGGTCCGGGAAGGTCACCGAGCCGGCCAGCAGATGATCCGCCCCGTACGTGAGGGTGATCGTGTCCGCGCCGGCCGGGGGATTCGCGGCCAGCAACAGCCTGCTCTCCAGCTCGGCACGCTGCGGCGCGCCGGAGGCGTCGGCCAGCGCGAGGACATCGAGCGGGCCGATGTCGAGGTCGCGCAACGACACAGAGGCGGCGTCGGTCTGGGTGCCGACCGTCCAGGTCACTTGTGCGCGAACCGTCGCCGGGTCGGGAAGCCGGCCGGCGACCCAGGCGGACAGCCACGGCTCCGCCTTTGCGCGGGGCCGAGTCGTGACTCCCGACCATGCGGCGGGCTCGGGCGGGGCGCCGGCGAAGAGCAACATCAGCCGGTGGGTCATGTCGAGCCCGGCCCGGGGCGTGCTGACGATGTCCGGGTCCGGCGGATGGTCGCCGCGCGACAGCGCGTCGAGGATGCCGCCCACCCGGCCGTAGTTGCCGCGCATGATCTGGAAGACGCTCTCCGCGATCGACACGTCCGACAGCGCGCTCATGGCGTCGTCGATCTGTTCGAGCATCCCGGTGGTCGCGGTCTGCGCCGGGTCGCCGGCGGCGGGAAGCCCCGCGCCCCAAGGCCGGCCCGGAGTGAGCGCGCCCGACTTCCATGCGTCGCGGAGCTTCACGCCGTCGACGACCTGCGCGATCGGGGTGACCACGCCGCTGGCCGTGGTCCCGGTGAGGTCGTCTCCTACCAGGGGATAGGCGTCCCGGAACGGCTGAATGTATTCGTCGAGACCGGCCTCGTGCAGCTGCTCCTCGAACTGGAAACCGGTCAGCGCGCCGAGGCTCAGGCCCTGGCGCACGCCCGCGAGCACCCACAGTGCGGTCCGGACCCGGGTCGAGGACAGGTCGATGGCCAGGGTCGGTTCATCGGGGGTCGCCTGGTGGCTCAGGTATCCGCTGCGCAGCACTGCGCCGGCCGCGGCCTGGGTCATCGACGGCGCGTGCAGGTACCCGCCGCTACCCGGGTCCGGGACCTGCACCGCCGCAGAGCTCGTGTTCGAGGCGAATTGCGCGCGCGCCCGGTCCAGCTTGGTTACGGCCGCCTCCTCGGCGCCCGTGACCGTCGCACGGGCCGTCGCCGGCGCGACCTGTTCGGTCCAGCCGTACGCGCCGAGGTGCAGCACCGAAGTGTCCGTCGAAGTCGTCGTAGGCGCGTCACCGGCCGAGTTCGGAGGCTGCGCGGCCGCGTTCGGGAGCTGATCGGCCAGCAAAGACGTGCTGATCGCAGTGATCCAGGCGTCAAGCCGATGACTTGCGGTGTCCAGCGTCTCGGAGAGCAGGCGGTCGAGTTCCGCGCTGGGAAGCACGGCGAGGCGGTCCAGCGCGGCGCGCAGGTCGGCCAGCTGGACGAGTGGGGACTCCAGCGGCGGCGCGGCGAGGGCGTCGAGGTACTTCGCCCAGGTGAGCGTCGACCCTGCCGCATAAGGGCGTTGCGTGATCTCGTACGCGGTCGTGGTCGGCGTCTCGACGGCGACGTTGACCAGCTCGACCTCGCGCAGCACCGACGCGTCCAGCAGGCCGGAGCTGACCTGCGCCTGCCCGGCCTGGGTGACGTACTCGCGCAGCATGGACTGCCGCAGCACTCGGTAGAGGATCGAGGTCGGCTTGGTGCCCGGGTAGCTCTCGGCCCACACGTCGTCCATCGCGGCGTGCGCGAGCCACTGGATGTAGTTGACCGGGGCGCCGTCCAGGATGGCGTCCGCGGCGACCGGGTCCGTCTCCGACAGCGGCGCGTTCTGCACGCTCGAGTACGGCACCGGGTAGCTGTCGGTGCCCATGGACGTGTGGATCACCCGCGGATCCCAGGTCGTCAGCTGCAGGCCGTCGAGCAGGGCCCTGCCGCGCGCCAGGTGCTCGGTCCACCATTCCTCCGACGGCGGGCCAGGATTGGCGAAGACCAGCATGTTCCACAACAGGTCGTCCCCGACGACGCGGCGGCCCCGGTAATCCAGGGAGCTGGCGTCCATGCCCAGCACTTGGGCCAGGTCGGCGTCCGGGTCCGAGCTGGCACCGATGTGTGGGACCGCGCTTATCCCGTTGTCCCAGGACGGCAGCAGGCGTTCGGCCAGCTGCGCGAGCGCGTTGCGCGCACGGTCGTTCGAGCTGCCCAGCCGCGACGTGGTGGGCTCCGCGGCTAGCACCGCGGCCAGCGACGTGGTCGGCAGGATCCCGTACGGCGTCGCGCCGACCCGCACCGCAGCCAGCGGGCCGCGCGGGCGCACGTAGTCCCGGGTGAACTGCCGTATCGTCTCCCGCTGCGCGGCGGTGAACACGGGGTCCATCATCTGGTCGAGGAAATAGCCGAGCGTCGCCGGCCACAGTGCGGTGACCATGTCGGCGCTGTTCTGCCCGCCCGTCCCATCCGCGTAGCGGATGTGGCTAAACGTGCCGGTCGGCAGCCTGAGTGTCGCGGCCAGCGTCGGACCGTCCGCGGCCGGATCGGTCGCCAAGTCGCCGTCGGCTTCGACCGCGTAGCTGATCGCCTGGTTCGGGTCCGCCGTGCTGAACGCGGACGATGCGTCCGACGTGTTGTTCGTCGGGGCCCCCTGTGGGACAAGGGCGAACCCGTCGGTGAAGCGGTGCGCGGTCAGCAGCCCAGCGAGCTGCGCCTGGCCGGGCGCGTCGTCCGGCGCGTCGCAGACGCCGAACACGTAGACGCGGTCGAAGCCGGCTCGCTCGCTGGCAGCGAGGGGAACCCGGATGCCCATGCCCACCTGCTCCGCCTCGGCGAAGTCGACCAGCCAGCGCATGCCGGCGTCGACCGAAAGCCCGTCCGGGAGCTGGCCGTCGTGCGGGGTGAAGCCGACCGCGAGGCCCGGCGTGATCGGGCCGCCCTGCACCGTGCGACTGGTGGTCCCGTTGTGCAGGACCACCGTCCAATGCTGTGGTAGGGCTTCTGCGGTAGGGGCTTTCTCGTAGGAGCTCGCCCTGGTGGCCGGGCTGGGGAAGGCTGGCGCGGCGTCCGTGCCGCCCAGGTTCGTCGGCGTCATCGTCGCGGCGACCCAGGCCGCGCGCGGGGCGCCGAACTGGTTCGCGAGCGTGGTCCACGCATCCCGTCGCGGGTCGCTCGCCGTGCTGCCCCAGCCGGTCTGCCAGTAGCTGGTTCCCGCGGTGATCTCGGCGCTGGTCAGCTCGGGCTCGAAGGACGATGTGCTTATCGTGTCGGGGTAAACGCGGATGAGGAGCTCAAGCCCGGTTGGCCGGTTGACCACGATCTGGGCGAGATCGACTTCCGTGGCGGTGTTCTCGGCGGCCGTGTTCTCCGAAGTTCCCGTCGTCGCCGCGTTGACGAAGCGGGTTTCGAGCCGAACCGGCAACAACAGCAGCGGGACGCGGGCCGGCAGTCTGGTCTGGTTCGGGTCGGCCGCGGTGATCTCGCGCGCAGCCTCTTGCTCGTCGTCATCGCCGAGCATCCGGCGCCCAACCTCCACTAGGGAGTGGGCCGCGGCTTCGAAGGCATGTGTCATGACTGGGCGTCCATGTCCGGGATCATCAGGTCTGCGTGGATGCCCACCCTGAACGGCAGACGGGCGGTGATGTAGGCAGTCTGGGCCGCGTCGACGCCCCAGTGGAAGCCCCCGTCGACGCCGCTGATCGACACGCCGGTCGGGCCGTCGCCGGCGGACAGGAAGTTCGGTATCGGCTTCTGCTCGAGGACCCGGCGCATGGTCGACGAGGCCAGGAACAGCTCGGTGAACGGAGGCAACAGCGTCGGCGGGGTGACGATGTTGGGACTCGCGGCCGGCGCCGGACCTGCCGGCACAGCGGGAGCCGTTGCAGGAACGGAAGCCGCGGGAGCCGAGCCGAAGTTGGTCCACGCCAGGTCCGACCACTGGCTGATCGTGCCGTCGGCGGACGGTTCGAGCCCGAATCGCGGACCGGACGGGTGCTGCTGGAAGACGAAAAAATAGCCTTCCGGCACGGCTCCGTCGCCCTTCGCGTCGTCGACGGAGATGTTGAAGCCGAAGAAGTTCATGTCCGGCGCGAGGCTGCCGTGGAAGATCGGGTGTTGCTCCGGCGCCGAGTCGTCGATGGTGCGGGTGTCGCCGTCGAGTCTGGCGGGCGCGGCGTAGATGATCGCGTCGGGATAGCGGCGCAGCAGTTCGCCCCGCACGATAAGGACGAGCGGTGTGACGCCCGAGCGGTTGGGGTGGTCGCCGAGCGGGTCCGGCAGCGCCCAGGTCACGATCGGCGGTATGTCGTAGAGCATCTCGACGAGCGCGGCCGGATCGGTCGGGTCGCTCGGCTGCGGCACGTATCCGCTCACGTTCCAGAACTGCCGGAAGTAGGTGCCCATGCAGTCGGTGGGGTAACCGACGAACAGCAGTTGCCGGGCCATCTCGTGTGACAAGCCGGCCATGTAAGCCTCGATGAAGGCCGTATTGGTCAGCACCAGCCCGACAGACTCGTTCGGGATCTGGTCGGCGCCCGGCATGATGTACTGCAACGACAGGTCGCGTAACGGCGCGTACATCGGCTGCGGGAAGGATGGCGCGGCCATGATCTCGCGGATCGGATCGGCCGGCCGCCAGTTCAGTCCCGCGGCGACCTGCACGATCGACGACATCCGCGCGGAGATCGTGAGCACCGGATCGAGCCGCTGGGTGAGCGTGCCGCTCAGCGTCGTGATGTCGAGAGCTTCGGCCATCGGCGGGTCGGTGGCAACCCCGGCCCAGGCCTCGGCGAGCGGACCGAGGGCCAACCGGAACCGCGCCGCGTCCGGGGAGTCGGACCTGCCGGGCCCAGTGCCGGTTCCGCCCGGTGCCACCGCGGTTTCCGGCGCGGTGATCATGAAGTCGGGCTGGGCCGACACCGCGTTGATCGCGTCCAGGGTGAAGGCCACCGGGTTCACCGACGCCACCGCCGAGCCGGGTCCCGACCCCGAGCCCGCCGCCAGGCCGGAACCGGACTCGGAGCCCAGGCCAGAGTCCGACCCCGAGGTTGGCGAGCTCACGTCGATCGTAAAGGTGAGATCTCCGGCCGGCGTGTCGACGTCGACGGTGAGCGGGAACCAGCGCGACCACGGGAAGCCGTCGCCCGAGCCTGAACCACTACCACCGCCCGAGCCGGAGCCGGTGCCGACCTGCTCGATCGGCACGAGCCCACCGGGCAGGGTCACCGGGGGGACGACGCCGATCCGGCCGGAGTTGACGGCGTTGAGCAGGCTGCCGGGCGTCGCCCGCATACCGGTCAGGGCGGCCTGCCGGCGCCGGATCAAGCTTGTCGGATGGGTCAATCGTCGCGCGGTGGGCGAGGTCAGCCGCAGCGGGACCCGGCTCGCGTCGATCGTGGCGCGGATGGTCCTCGGGCTAGCGAGAACCTTGGCGTGCAACGGCGTCGTCAGGGTGAGGATGGTCGACGCCTGCGCCGTGCTCAGCCGGGCGTGCAGCGTGGTCATGGTGGCGCGGGCCAATTGAGCTTGCCGCAGCGCGGCGTTCGCCGCCTCGATGCCGGCGACCTGTTGCCATGCCGACGCGAGCAACGAGGTCTGGTTGGCGTCGACCACCTGGGCGCCCATGCCGCCGATGGCGCGGTTGCGCGGGTCGAGTCCTAGCTGGTCGATCCACCGGGTGCCGTTCACGGCGAGCGCGTCGACGCCGGCGGGCCAGCGGCCGTACATGGGCGGAACCACCTGTGGATCCGGCCCGTTCGCGTCGTCGACGAGTGGCGCGACGCGGTTGACCAGGCCGGCCACCGCGGTCTGGAAGGCCGTCTTCGCCGGGTCGTCCCACTCGCTGGTGGTGGCCGCGATGCTATGCAAAGCCCCTTGCAACATAAGGGGAACGCCCGCGCTCGGCACGTCGGGCATCGGGTCGTCGACCGCCATCGGCCGCTCGCCGATGTTCGCGCCGAACTTGCGGGGCACCAGCCGACGGACCAATGACTCGAAATCCCCTTGATCTGAGGTGTGGAACTGCCACTGGTAGAACACCGGGAGCCGCAGCGGCGTGCCGGTGCTCGACGTCCACGCCGGGTCGGAGGTGTGCAGCGCGGAGACGTCCAGGCCTAGCCCGGCCTGCCGGCCGATCTCGAACGTCGGCACCACCAGTGCGGTGTAGGCCGTCTCCGGATCGAGCCGGCGCGGGCACAGCAGCCGCGAGATCACGCTCGACGGATCGGAGGCAGCCGTCGCGGCGAGGCCGGCGTCCCCGGACACCTGGGTGTGCGCCCAGTTCCACGCGTCGTCGAGGAATTGCAGCGCGGCGATCGAGGTGACGTCGATGGCGGGCAGCGGGTTGACCACGCCCGCCACCGGCGTGAACTCCGAGGCCTTCAGCACGATCAGCGTTATCCACGACCGGATCCGATCGCCGGCCGGGGCGGCGGGCGTGAACAGCCACGGAAAGTCAGGGGTGTCGAACTCGATGCCGACCAGGTAGTTCGGTTCGAAGTTGGTGGTCGAATCCTTCGGCTCGGTGCGGACCACCTGCCGCGGGTCGATGCCGAGCACATCGCCAGGACCGAAGGTGCGCACCGTGATGCTCGGGACGGCCGTGACGCTCGCGGGGTTCTGCGCGGTGACGTTGAGGTCCACGGTCACCGTGGGTCGGTCCGGTAGCGAACTGCCGTAGTCGGGATTGTTCAGCGTCGTGGCGATGCCCTGCCGCGACCAGGCCAGGAAGTGATGCCGACCGAACTCGTCGTCCGTCGGTGTCGTCATGCCGTCACCACCTCGGGCGCCGCCTCGTGGCTCGCGATCACCTGCAGGTCGGCCGTTTCCTCGGGGTGAGCGGTCAGGTGGGACGCGAGCGCCACCTGCGCCTGGTAGTAGGTGGTGGCGTCGGCCAGCACGTCGGTGCGCTGGGTGAGGTCGATAGTGCTGGCGACGACGTAGTTCGTGGGCTGCACCGCGATCGGGTCCGGGGCGTGCGAGGCGAAGTTGTGCAACCCGGTCTCGGCGATGGGAGCCGCGGCCCGGGTGCTGGTCAGCGCACTGTGGATGTGTGCGGGCATCTGGTACATGCCGGCCACCCGGGACACCTCGTGGTAGTCATCGATGATCTTCGTGACGTACTCGATCGTGCGCGGGGCGTCCTTGCCGTTCTGCAAAGGGGCATTGCCGACCTGGACGCCCGCGTCGAACAGTTCGTAGGACGGCGCGCTGACCTTGTCCGCGTCACTCATGGCCGTGAACTGGCCGATCGCGAAGTGCTCTTGCTTGGGCGCGGCCGTCACGGGCTCGGAGTTCAGCCGGACGTCGGTGATCGCGAACTCGGTGCCGTCCGTCGGAGTGGCGTTGTCGAACATGGTGATCTGAAGGTCGAGCGGGACGACGATCTCGCGGACCGCAAGCACCCCGGTCGGCTGGACCACGATCACCGTGGGGTCCGAGCCGATCGCGCGCAACGACACGGCCGGCGCGCCGGCGGGCAGGCCGACCGACCAGTTGCGCGGGTCGCCGAGCGCTGACGTGAGCGCGGGCAGCACGGTCGCGGGCGGCAGGGTGGCCTGGTTGGCATCGCCCCAGGTGAGGTCGATGGACGCGCTGACCGAGAAGAACAGGAACGTCAGTGACGCGTCACCGTGCAGGTGCCACGGGGTGGGGCCGGACAGCGAGGCGTCCAGGGTGACGCCGGCCAAGGTCGCGCCGTCGTAGCTGATGTCGAAGCCTGCGGAGAAGTCGAACTCAAACGAGAACGGGCTGAAGATGAACAGCGCGTCGAAGCCGATGTAGCCGTGCACGGCGAACCCGCCGGCAGCGGCGTAGGCGTCGACATTCGCCCCGAACTGCAGGGAGTTCGACGTGACGGCCAGGTAGGCCGACGCCGACAGACGCGGGTTGTCGCCGCTGCCCAGGCTGATGCTGAGCCGTTTGAGCGCCGGCACGTCCGGCGGCGGCGTGAAGTGCGGGTTGAAACCGCCCAGCGAAAACAGGAAGTCCGGGTTGCCGCCCCAGTTCAGCCGGAGCGCCATGTCGCCGCCGAGCTGGAAGGCCAGCAGGTACGAGTCGTACATCGTGCCGTCGATGGCCAGTTTCTCCAGGCCGAAGTCGATCGTGCCGAGCACCTGGATCTTCAGCGAAATGATCGGGAAGTCCGGTGACGGAATGTTGGCCTTGATCTCGCCGAGGATGGCCAGCCGGATCGGGTCCGGGATCTCGAGGATGACCCCGACCTCCAGGTCGAGCAGTGTGGGCGTGCCCCAGCCGATCGAGAACATCGGCCCGAACAGGTACCGCCCTTGCTGCGGCGGGAAGAACGACTCGATCTCGCTGACGATCTTGGTGGCGTTGGCGACCGGGTCGGGTGGGAACAGGATGTCATCGAGGCTGTGCGCCCGCAGCCCGGCCTGCAGCGCGTCTACCACCATGGTGCGGTTGACACCGCCGAGTCCGCCGACACCGTTGAGGGTGAAGCCCAGGCCCAGCTGGATCGGCGGGAACTCGAACGTGATGATCATGAGGAACGAGAAACCTGTGGAACCGTCGGGCAGTTTCGTGTCGAGGACCGCGATGACCTTGACCGCGATGGTGTCGACAATCGTCACGTCGAGAACGCCGGCGTAGCGGCCGGAGTCCGGGTCGAACGAGATGAACCCGCCCCCCGCCGCCAACCCGGCGTCGATCTGGATGCCCAGCCCGGTCGGCGGTTTGAAGCCGAGCGAGAGGTCGACCGGGCCGAGGTTGCCCCGCTGGAACTTCAGGTCTGATGTGACGCCGAGGCGTTGCACCGCCACCTGCAACGGGCCCAGCGAGGCGCTGCCGTCGAAGCTGATCTCCACCGGAAGGTCGGGCTGCCCGAGCGTCATCACCAGATGCAGGACGCCCAGGTGGAACGGGCCGATGTCGGAGTTGAGGTTGATGTCGAAGTGCGGGCTCGCGTTGCCCTCGATGAACAGGCCGCTCGCCGAGGACCACCCGAGCGTGAGGTTGAAGTTGCAGGTCACGTCGATCGGGATGATCGTCGCGACGAACGAGTCCAGGTTCTTGGTGCTCAGGGTGAACACGCCGTTGGTGAGGGTGGCCGAGACGAGCGCGCTGAGCTGGCCGGCGTTGACGTCGACGCCGCCGCCGACGCCGACCGAACCCACGGTGATCCCGAGACCGTCTGCCACGGTGAGCAGGTTCATCGGGGTCTTGTCCGCGTTGGCCACCGTGAGGGTCGCGAGGATGTGCCCGTCGAGCGAGTCGGCGACGTTGTCCGCGAGGAGGCCGCTCTTCATCACCGGGGCCGAACCAGCCCGGAAGACAAGGGCGATCCCGGTGTCCACCTCCAGCGAGGCGTCGATCCCGAAGGTGACCGTGTCGCTGATCGGGATCGTGATGTCGCCGCCGCCCATCACGTACGGCGCGAACGCGATCCCCATGTCCAGGCCGCCTGCAGTGGTCGGGCGCAGACCGGTCAGGGTGATGCCCACGTCGACGCCGGAGTCATCGAGCGCCTTAAGGAAGCTGACGAAAACCTGCAGCATCGGGTCGGTGTCGGCCTCCGGTACGTCCTGACCGACCAGCGCCGACTCGGCCCGGCGGGGGAGCGCGCGCGAGCTGACCGACACGCCCAGCCCGGAGATGATCGTGCCGAGCGCGCTGACCAGCACGGACGGGTCGGCGTTCGCGACGCCCCACTGGAACACCTCGGAGAGCAAGCCCTTGATGTCGCTGAACAGATGCGGAATGCGGTCCCAGTTCACGACCTGACGCACGTGCTGAACCTGGTAGATCGTCGGATCGGCCGGGTACGGCTGCAACTCGACGATGCCGAGGAACATCAGCAGCCCGATCGTGAGCAGCGACGTCGACTGCAGCGTCGAGACGACGCAGTAGTCGAGCAGCCGCGGTATGAACTGGTCGACGATGTCGGTCTGGGTCAGGTAGTCGCCGGTCGACGCGAAGGCATTGACGACGGTGTCGATGCCCTGTAGGAACTCCCCGAGCGCGACCGCGACCTGCGCGAAGCCGGTGTCGAGGTCGAGGCCGGTGGTGCCTGCGTCGATCAGATCCTCGAGGTTCGCGATCGCCGTAAGCAGGTCGGAGAAGTCCAGCGCCGCCAGGCCGATGTCGTCGACCTCGGGCGGCAGGTCCCAGCCGAGCCGGCCCAGTAGGTCGGCCGGGCCGTCCGGGCGTTCGACCACGTCGGCGATGTCGGCAAGGACGTTGCCGAGCCGCTGGATGGCGAGGTCGAGGGAGGATGGCATGGCTTCAGCTGTTCGCGTCGGCCCACTTGCCGTCGTGGAAGTTGAACGCGGTGGTCTGCTCGAGCAGGCAGACGGGGTTGGCGATCTTGCCGCTGGAGTCCTTGGCGTTGATGCCCGCGGCCGCGAGGAACTTGGCGTAGTCGCCGGGCGCCGTCGGTGGGAACGCGAGCACCCGGCCGTTGGCGTTGTTGGGGTCGATGGTGGTCGGGCTGTTGATGAGGACATGCAGCTTCGCGGCAGCCTGGGTGTTCCACAGCGTCAGCCAGTTGCTCGGCGGCGTCGTGGGCTTTGCCAGTCGCGAGTCGGTGGTCGGGATACCCAGGTGCTCGCTCCACACCGCCACCCGAAGAGCGTCGGCGAAGCCGCTCGAGGCGTGGCCGTCTACGCCGTCGTAAGCCACGCAGTTGAGTTCGTCGTTGCGGTTGACGCCGATGAACGGCCGCATGATCTGGAACTCGTCGAGCGAGGCACCGTCCAGGTTGCCCGAGCCGATGGTCGCCCATTTGCCGTCGACGATCGCCGTCTTGGTGTGCAGGTAGTTCGGCATCAGGAGCGGGTTGTTGTCCTTGTTGTCCTTCCGCTTGTGGTCGGCCGACGCGGCTTCGTGCGACCAGGCAGTGAACACGCCGAACCGCGCGGCGGCACTCGGCGCGTCCTTGCGGATCCGCGCGAACAACTCGGTCTGCCAGTGCGGGTAGAACGGCATGTCCGGGACGACGTTCACCATCAGGATCGCCTGCAGGTTCGCCTGCTTGTTGAGCGCCGCCACCAGCGCCTTCGCGATCGTCTCGTTGGTGAAGTACTGGTTCTCGAAGTAGATGTAGTCGGTCGCGTTCTCGATCGCCCGGAGGTAGGCCTCCAGCAGGCCCAGCTCGCCGTTGGGCACCGTGGGCAGCGTGTCCACGTTGACGGTCCGGACCAGTTGGGCCGCGGCCACGTACTCGCCTTGGTTCGCCGTGGTGATGGCCGCCGGCGGATTGGTCAACGCGGCGGCCGGGTTGCTGCCGTCGTCCGCCTTGCTCCAGTGCACGACGAACTGGTCCTGAAGGTCTTTGACCAGCGGTCCCCGGATCCCGATGCTGACGTCGTGCACCGGAACGGGCTCGCCGGAGCACGACCCGCGCCGGGCCTCGTACACCTGATGGTTGCCGCTGTCCCAATAGCTCTGCTCGAACGGCGACCCGAGCAAGTAAGCGTTCGACAGGCCGGCGCTGGCATCCACTGCGTCGACCAGCACGGCTTTGGCGTGGACCACGCTGATCCCGGTCGTGGTGAAGGTCAAGGCCTTGGCTGTGGTACCGGCCTCGGTGAAGTACTTCTGGACCTCCCCGGCGTCGGGGTAGGGCGCGCCGTGGAACAGGTGGTTCCACACGTGCACGACCGTGACGATGAAGTTGATGAAGGCGTTACCGGTACTGGAGATCAGCACCTTCACCGCTTGGCCGCTCTGCGCGGCGGTGACCATCGTCCGTTCCGGCCGGGGGAAGGTGGTCGGATCGTTGGCGGTCGTCGGCGACGTGTTGCCGTCGAACGTGTCCGGAAAGCCAAGGACGACCTCGGGGCTCTCGTCTGCGGCGTTGGCCTGATAGCTGCGGGGCATGTCCAGCGCCAGTTGCATCATCGAGATCGCGCTCTTTGCATTCGCCATCGCGGTGTTCACCGCGCTCCACGCGGTTTTGTCGTCGACGAATGCCTGGAGCGCGGTGCCCTCCCGCACCGGGAGCGCGTTCGAGGTGCCGGGCAGTGTCACCGCCCAGCCGGTGACGTCGGTCTGCTTGAGGGAGACGGTGTCGATGGTGGTCGTGTCGCTGTCGCTGTCCGGGTAGGTCTGTTGGTAGAGCAGCCGGCCCACCAAGGCGGTTCGGATCGACACCTCCAGCTGCCGCGGGCCAAGTACGGTGCCGCTGAAGGAGTCGGCAGCGATCGGGACGGTGAAGCTGCCACCCGGTCCCGTGGTCGTTGTGCCCAACTGGCTCGCGACGATCATCGACGTGTCGCGAACGACGACTAGCAGCCCGGAGAACCCGTTGCTTGGGTTGTCATTGTCGACGACCTTGCCGGTCACGGACGTACTCACATCCCCCCTCCATGGACCGCGAGCACCCAGACCGCCCTTAGGTCTCGCAAGGAGTATCGCGCTGATTGCGCCCCGTGAACAGAGGCTGAGACCTTCTAGATGTGATCTTGCACGACGTGCGCCGAAATGAATTGGGAACGACTGGACCGTGAATTCTTGGTGATCCGGTCCGCCTGAGCCGGCGATTCTCTTTCTTTTGGCGCCGCAGAGCGGATACCGTCCGAACTCCCTGAGCAAGTACGGGCGCATGGCCCCTCGGTCTACTTCGGATGCCGAACTCGCACCGTCTTGTTCGCGCCCGGGCGCTCGCGGGGCGGGCCCCGACGTTCGTGACACAGGAGAGAACGTGCTGCGAGACCGCAGGAAGCGGATTTGGACATGCGGCTATCCCGCGCTCATTGGCCTCGTTACGGGGCTGACGGCACCGGTGGCGTCGGGCGCGGGCGCCGACACCGCGATCACCGGTGTCGACCTGTCGAAGTACGCACTCGTGGGGCGCTACGACCTTCCGGAGCCGACGCGTACGCCCGCGCTCCCGAACACCCTCCTCGCACAGGAGGCCTCGTCGGTCACCTACGACTGGGACACGAACACGCTCGTCGTCGAAACGAGCCCGAAATGCAACCGCTCATGGGTGAGGTTGAGCATGCGGAATGGTCTCCGCCAAAGGCCGGATCAACAGGGTTGGCTGACCCTGGTGCGAAGAGTGGCCTCCAGATGGCATTGAAGCCCTCACCTTCCCAGGTCCCAATCAGATCCTGAAGTGGACCGAGGGCGACCACTACTTCCTGGGTTGGTCCTCCCAAGCGGATCCCCGTGCCGCGCGTTAGGCGAGCCTCGGCTTCGGAAGGGTTGTCAGGAGACATCGTTAGGGGTCCCCCTTGCGCTCGCGAATAATGCGCCGCGGCGCTGTTCATCTCCGCTGTGTGGAGGCTGAGGGCCAGGAGGCTGAGCAACGATCGGACGGTTACGTGTATCAGCGAGCAGCCCCACTACCACGAAGAAGATCGTGTCGAGGAGGTCAGCGACGTCGGCGTCCGCGACCTGTCGGGTGCCGAGAGTCGGCGAAATCGCCTAGCGTTACGGCTGTCATCGAAACGCCGACGGCAAGGAACTCGACCGAACCGGTGCACCGCGTCGCCGAGCGGTGTCCCTCCCCACCGTGTCCAGGACGCGATCGATGCCAACGCGGGCGCGGCCTCGCTCGCCACGATAGGTGCTGAGCTCTCGGTTTCATCCGACAACCGGCCGAGCGTGATTCGTGAGTTGGCGCGATGGCTCGCCGGAAGTGCCATGCTCTGGCATGGCGTTGGAAGATCGTCTCGCGGTTCTATCCGTAGCTGAGGAGACCTACGTGCTCCGTTTTTGCGCCTCGGGACCGGTCCATCTGGCACGGTGATTAGACGCAATAGCGTCTAAGGGCTCACCGCACGTTTGATTGTGCAGTTGCCGGTGTGAGTGTGTAGTTCCAGTCACCGTGGAAGTTGTGGCGGGTGAGGGGCAGGGCGGCCAGTTCCTTGTCGGAGACCTTCACGCCG
>Ga0187884_10001645_pt1 | contig 19811 bp, 20 predicted proteins | sample June2016WEW_20_4_FD_132983 | JGI IMG/M metagenome (GOLD analysis project Ga0187884, IMG submission 132983) | Peatland microbial communities from SPRUCE experiment site at the Marcell Experimental Forest, Minnesota, USA - June2016WEW_20_40 | ecosystem: Environmental > Terrestrial > Soil >...
GAATTCGCCCGTTGTTGCTCGGGTCACGCTGGGCGGAGCTTAGCGAGTGGGCCCGGCTCCCAAGTGCCGAAGGTCTGCTTTCTGGGAGGGGCCCGAAAGAAGTTTGAGAGGCGTTCTTTGCCGAGGTTCTCAAACTTGTTTTGGGAGGAACCGAGACCCCGAAGGGGCGCTAAATGCGAAGCAGAGGACCGAGTGCCGCCGGGCGCCGGAAAGGCCCCGAAGCTGTGACCGAGCAAAAGACGGGATACATAACGGCAGACACGCTCTAGATCAAAGTTGTCATCTGCACACTGGCGGAAGTTCACCGCAATTGCAGCCCGATTCGAGCTGGCATGTCCACCGTAAGAAGGGCGCAATTCGCCACCGTAGTTGCGCATCGAAAGGCTCTTGGTCGCCTGCTCTACCAGGCACGGGGACTGGTGGGAAAAGCCAGCCGGATTAGCAGCATGAAAGGACATGAATATGCCTCTGGGCAGGTCGCTGAATCCCTAGCTGAATGCCTGGTCGGCCCGGAAGCGCACGATGGTCAGACCGAGGGGGTTCACGGCAAGCTCATTGTTCTTCACATTCTCGCGAAAGACATAGGTGACGCTGGCTGTCCATCGCTCCCGCTTGAGTTCGCTGTGATCTGCGGGGTTGGTGTACACCTTCTCGAATTCAATGCGCGCCGAATACGGCGACTGTCGCAGGTCGTCAAGGATGACGTTCTTGATCTCCACATCGACGTAGGGCAAAGAGCTGTCTTTGATGTAGTTCTGAATGCTGTTGTCTTTGCGTTCCTGGTCGATCACGGCACGTTGCACGTCGCTATTGAGGAAGTAAAGTGACTGCGTCTGATCACGTTCGATCGTGAAACGATTGCGGCTGAAATATAGTTCTGCCCAGCGGGTGAGGTAATACTTGTTCTCCGCTTCTTGCGGGCGATACTGAAAGTTCCGATAGTCGATTGCTTCGGCGTGGCCCACGTCGTTAATCCGCACAATCATGGGGTGCATGTTGGCGAGCGCTTGCTGACTCTTGAAGGTGAGCACCGCTAGGCCGATACAGACGCCGGCGAGCACAAGAATCGTCACCTTCAAGTAGCTATTCATCACCAGTGGATCGCCGTACTGCTCCAGGTAACGCTCTGCAGCTCGGGTGATTTTCGGGGTCGCTTGGGTTTCCATATTCGTTGTTTCTGTCATCTGTGACCTCGTTTCTCTTGCCGTTTAGATCGCGGCCCGTATCGCCATTACCGCAACGCCCAGACCTCCACCGTGTCCGCCAGTACCGCCAGTGAATAAGCTGTGTGTCATGGTCGGAATCTTGAAGAGGATGTAGATGTTGACGAGGACGAGAAGGACAAGAAGCGGTAACGTCTGAACTATCGTTGACGGGTCCGACACGCTCTGCCCAAGTTGGATGTAGTAGTTGGTCAGCACGTGGGACAGAACATTCATCGTGGCTGCGGCGACGACCTTGTAAAAGCTGAACCCCAAATACGCCTTGAGCCATCCCCAGAACAGCCAATCAAGTTTGTCGACGACAAGGAACGGGATAAAGATCGGACCGAGCACTCCGATGATCGTGGCTGCAATCGCTCCATAAGCCACAATTGCGGAGACGATCGCGGCCAGCATGGCTAATAGGAATTGGACCGCGAAGTATACGATTGCGTAATAGGGATTCATCACGGTGTTCAGTATCGACGGGCCGGTCTTGGAGGATGCTGCGTGGATCTCGTTCAGCATGGTGTTTGAACCATCCGATCCAATTAGGTTCACGAGATTGATAGTTCCGCCGTCGATGAAGCCCTTGATGGAAAACCCAAGTCCGGGAATGGAACTGTCGTAGTAGTTCACCATCACGTAGGCAAAGGTGAGCAGCATGAAGAGGTTCAGAAACCTCCCCATGCTGAACCCTGGCCCGCCGTGTGCCGATGCCAGCGCCTCTTGCACGCCGAACCAAACCATCATGATGGTCGCCAATGCCAGGACGATGTGAACCCCCATTGCTGTTATTGAAGGAGCCACTGTCGCTGCAAGCGACTGGCACGCCTGAGCGATGTATTGAAAGAGACTCATATATCGTGCCCCTTAGTCTTTGTTCTCTCAGTACGCCTGCGTTAGGAGGTTCCCGGACCCACTGCTGGTCGTGGTGATATTGGCGTTGTAATAGCTTTCGTACCCAGAAGAGTCGCGAAATGTCGATTTCATCGCGTCCTGCTGCTGCTTTTGGGCAACGATCTGCTGTAACGCAAGATTGGCGTTGATCTGGTTTGCGTCTTGCAATGTGCGCAGTTGTAGGAGCAGAGCCTGGTTGATGCGCTGCAGTTCAGCCATGATCGTTTGCTGGGATGGGTCCTGGGTTTGGGTCGCGGCCTCCAGATTCGCAATGTCCGTTTGTCTTGCGGTCTGGTTGGCGCGGATGGTTCCGAGCGCTTGCAGGTTGTTGGTCATCACTGAGTCGCTGATGTCAACGGTGGCGCCCTGCGCGGCAATCTGCAGTTGCCCGGCCATACTTGCGGTCCCGTAGCCGGGAATTATGTTGTTGGTGTTCGGAACGCTAACTTGCTGGTACGCGGATGCGGCCCCCTTCCCCGTATTTGCCGAATTGAGCCAACCCATCGAATTGCCATAGGTATTCGAAATTTGTTGCAGCATCAGCAAGTCAGAAGTTGGAGACAGAAATCGCGCATAGAGCATCCGGGGAGCGAGAATCATCTGATGCGCGAGTTCGTATTGTTGCTTTGCGACGTTGTAGGCTTGTAGCGCTGTAGTGGCGATCTTCACGGTATTGGTGAAGATTTGTTGACCTTGCTCAATCTGCTGGAATTGGTTGGAGATGGATTGTTCTTCGTGTTCGATTTGCATGATGGCATGGCCCGACTGTGTCGGGTCGAACACGATGCCAGAACCGAATTGTGCATTCGCGAACGGTTGCAACGCCGCCGCAAACGCAACGGCGAGCAGGGTAAGGGTTAGTCTTTTCATATTTCTCTTCCCTTCGTCGCCGTTGGTTTCGTCATGCTTTACAGCGGTACGGCTTTACTGCTGTGCAGCGAGAATTTCTTTCTGGAGGTCAGCAAGACGGTCGGCCTGTGGCTTGCACCGTGCGTCTCGTTCTTTCTTCTTGGCTTCTAGGGCTGCGATTTCTTCTTGAGTCAGTTTCTTTCCTGTCAGCAGATCTGCCGATCCGGCGGTCTCCGGATCGAGACACTCCTTGGCATAGGCCGGGTATTGGGCGTTGTATTGATCCTGCAACTGCTTCACTTTTGCGGCTTTGCTCTGACAGCCGGCAAGGGTGAGAGTCCACAGAGCTAAGAGGGAGAGGGCAACGATTCGCATGAAAGGCCTCCTCAAAACGTCTGTGGAATAGTGTGGTTGGAGTACGCAGGAAGAAGCAAGTCCTGCGTGAAATACACTTTGACGCGGTACCCCTCCCGGATCGTGATGGTGGGCGGTATCTGGATGAATCGGTCAAGGATAGTGGTCGCAGACTGCGAAACACTGCCCGCAGCCCCGTTCGTGAAACCCTGGGAACCGCTCGTGGTAATGGTGCCGCCACCCTGAGTGATCTGGCTTGCCCCAGCAATCACACCCAAAGCGATAGAGGTGCCGAAGATTTGGAGGTAGTGGTTGTTGACCTTATCTTTGAGTCCTTCCTCTCCGATCTGATCGAGACCTTGAAATTGATCCAGATCGACGGAGTAACCGTCAGGCATAATCAGCCGGTGAAAAACAACGGCCATGCGCCGCTGTTGGCCGAAGCCGGCCGCTCCAATTTTCTTTGCTTCGCCCAAAACAACCGTTCCCTCGGGAATGATCACGTGTTGATGATCGTGGGAATATAACGGATTTGAGACAAGGACTTTGACCGGTCCCACGGCATCGCCATCCAGACGATTCATGAGAACCGTGTCGAGAACAGAACCCTCGTAGACGAGATAGGGTTGGCCGATGGCCGAATCGATATTGGCCTCCAGTGGGCGTTTATAGCCTCCGGGCGTGTCCTCCTGCTTTACTTCGGCTGGCGCGGGGACGAGATTACTGTTTGCCTGCCGTTCGGCAGGGCCATACTGGGCGGGCATCATCTGGCCTTGCTGTTGTTGTTGCGGCGGATCGGCAGACCGCGAGTACACAAGATTAGAAGCGAAACGCGAATCGTCCGCCCGCTCGCGTTCTTTCGCTGCGATCAACTGTGCCTGCTGTTGTACGGGAGTGAGTTGCATCTGCATGTTGCCCTGCTGCGCTTGCGGGCAGGGCTGGCCCGGAATACAGGGCGCGGCAACGCCGGTCGGTCCATAGGCCGCCGCTGCGGCCTGCTGTTGGGGCGTCGCAGATGCGAGCGCCGAATCTCCCGTCGCAGCGGCCGCCATTGTTGCCTGCTGCTCTTTCTGACGTTCGGCCTGAAGTTGGTTCTTCAACTCCTGCACGTTGCTGTCGGTGTTGTCCTGCAAGGCTGGTTGCGGCGGTTGCCCTTTCACGCTCGCCTGTTGTGCAGGGGTTTTCTTGCCGGATGAACTGAAGAGTGCCGCCACAATCACGAGCAATGCTGCACCTAGATAAACGAGGGTCTTGAGGTTCTTCTGCAAGACGCCTTTTGGCAGCTCTAGGCTGCGACGCAACGTTGGTTCTGTCTGCGGCTCTGTGTGCGGAGTAAAGACGTTCTCGCTCATGACGGTGACCCCTTGCGCGTGAATTCCATCTTCTTTTTGCCAAGCTCGACATATCCGCTGTCCATGATCTTCGGGATGACGTACGTCCCTTCCCGAAGGTCGTAGGTAACCAGGTTGGGCTTGTCATCCTTCATCTCATACACGCTGAACTTTTCAGGCGCATTGGTCTTGATGTAGGTGAACTTGTCATCGTGATAGATCGACTGGATATAGAAGGGGGCTTCGTTCGCTTTGTAGGCATAATCGAACTTGAGCTGTGTTGGATAGGCGCTTTTGTACTCATCCACTGCCTGTTCAACGTGCGATTGCAGCGCGGCAAGCTGCTGCCGCGACTGTTCGAGCTGGGCGGCTGGCACGAACTGCGGAGGGCCGCTGGCGGCCACAATCGCAGAACGATCGGCGGGCTCGACAATCACTTTCAGATCAGGGGTCGTCGATAAGGCAGAGATGTCCTGGAGGGTGAAACTGTAGATGTTCCCCTTGTCCGTAATGAGATTCAAGTTGGAGCTGATGCCTTGCTTCGCCGGATGCACAAAACAAAAGTTCCCAACCACGTCCACGATCCAGAACTCCTTGTCGCCCGTGGCGGCTTCCATGATTTTTTCGGTCGTGGGTAGTTCGATGAGGGTCGTGTATTTGACCTTGGCGCGGATGGGAACGATGTCCTGCGAGTGATACTGCACAGTGCGCGCAGAGTCTTGGGCGAAAGCACCGATGGAAGAAAAAACCAAAGCGCAATTGACGACGAATTTCAGATGCCGCATAGAGTTCTCCTTAGCGGTTAGTGTTCGAAGTTGATACAGCCATCGTGCGCGGCCTGAATGGATGATCTTCCGCGAGATGGCGAAGGCCATCCGCAAAATCGAAGCGGTCGAAATATTCCTGTTTCATGAGGTTATCGCGAGCATTGTTGGTTGCTATCCAGTGCGAGACCGAATCGACGTTCAAATGCACCTTCTTTGAGGTCTGCGCTTTCCGAATCAGCATCTGGCCCGGTGGAACAAGGCCGTCGATAAGGTCCAGTTCCGTGTCGTTCAGATGAAATGCCTCGCGGTAAACTTCCCGGTTCATGTCCGGGTTGGCGAGGAAGATCTTTGTCGGGCAACTCTCAGCCACTATCGCCAGCATCCCCGAGTCCTCAAGTTCTTTGATGGATTGCGTCGCCAGGATCATCGCGGCTAGGTGCTTGCGCCAGGTCTTCTGCGCCTGCACTACATAATTGCGGATGGTCTCGTTCTTGATGAAGAGCCACGCTTCGTCGAGCAGGAAGAACTTCGGGGTGCCGAGATTCTTCGGGTCGGTAATTTCATTCGATGCCCGGTGCAAAACATAAAACAGCAGTGGTTCCAAGACTTCCGGCGCATCGTTCCAACCGTGGAAATTGAACGTCTGAAAGCTTCTGAACGAAAGCGTGTCCTCGGCGTTGTCGAACAGGAAGCCGTACTGTCCACCGCGGGTCCAGCGGTGGAGGCGTTCTTTCAACTCGCCAATGATGTTCCCAAAATTCGAAATCGTGCGCTGGCTCGGCTCCAGTACGTAGATGCGTTCGATCGCGTCCCACAGGCGGCGTTCTTCTTTGAAGTCGATACGGTAACGTTGCTCGTTACCCTCAATGAGCACGCGGAAGAAGCTGTAGAGAAACTGCAGGTTCTCTTTGGTCTGTGGCAGGGAGAACGGGTTGATGGTGAAGTCCCGAGCTTCCTGACCCACATTGAGATACGAGCCCTTAAATATCGTCGTGAGCGACTGGAAGCTGCCCCCGATATCAAAGATGAAAGTGAGCGGGTCGTACTTCTGGGCGTTCTGCAGCAGAAAAACGCAAAGATAGGACTTGCCACTGCCTGTCATCCCGAGAATCAGGGTATGGGCAACGTCGCGGGTGTGCAGGTTGAGGAAGTAGGGCGTGCTGTTGTCGGTTTCGACGACTGCCAGGTACTCCGTGCCGAGATGTGCGTTCGTCTTTTCACCGGGTAGGATCGTAAACAGAAACGACAGGTCGGCGTAGTTCGTGTTCAGGAGATACAACTGGCGGAGATTCATCGCATAGTTGCCTGGCACGGTGGCGAAATAGGCATTCAACTGGTTGTAGGTTTCCGCGAACAGATTGCCGTCCGCGTTGGTGAAGACGCCAGTAAACTCGGCCACAAGCTGATCGAGTTCTGTTCGTGACCGGCCGTACAGCACAATCGTGAGCGAGAAATCGCCAAGCGATTGACCGTCACCAAGGGCTCGCAGACAATCCCCAAGGTTCTCAATGTCGGCCTGCTTGGACTCGTCCACGAGCACGTCACGTGGGTTCGTTTTCGTGGCATCGTTGCCCATCTGCGAGACAAATCCTGTTTTGGACATATTGAAGTGGCGGCGTCGCTTGTTAACTTCCTTGCGCGCCTTGTCCGCCGGGAGTGGCGTCCACTCCGTAACCACATAGAAGTTGGCTGGAATCTTCAACAGCGCGTCCAGCACCAGGGGCTTTGTTTCGGTGATGGCCTCTTTCATCGTCAGCACCCGGACGATGTGATCGCCCACTCGGAGATGATCGCGCTCTGCTTCGATGTCGGAGTTGACCACCTGATAGTCGAGAAACTGCGCGGTCTGCGGTCTGCCCGCAATACGCCAATCGTCATAATTCAGCAAGCGGCGGAAAAACCTGAACTGCCCCTGTTGATTCAAGACCTCGATTTGCATGAAATCCGCGAACTGCCGAGCGAACGCCTGCACGTGCTGGTCGAGTCGTTGAAGATCGCGCTCGATATGCGTCCGCAATAACTTTTTCATGCTGTCGTTGGTGAACTGCGATTTGAGTTCGGCAATCGCGCCCTCTGGATCGCGCAACAGGCGAGCTAGCGCAGTGCCGACGCCGGTTTTCGACCGGGCGCCTTCGAGCAGGATGCAGTAGAAGATTTCAACTTGATAGAGATGGTCCAGCTTCGCTTCAAAGAACTTCCGCCGCTGGTCAATAGCCGCTTCGACAATGGGGTCATCATATGTTGCGAACGGTATGTCGGGGCGGTTCGACTTAAAGAGGTACTGGTAAACATGGAAGCCTGGGCCAAAGGCTTTCAGTGCCGCTTCCAACCGCTTCACCGCATATTCCTGTTCCGAGCGGTCAAGACTCTCGTAGTCCACGCCGGGGACGCTGAGAATCGTGCCGACATCACCGCTCTTGGTAAGGAAGGCCGTCTCGTTCCAGAAGCCATAGAGGTTGATGTGGGCGTCGAGAGCCGCACTCTCTTTCCAAGGCTTGATGACTTTATCGAGACGCAGCATCACACTACCTCCACGCGGGGAACTTGCTGCTTCGCGGCGTCATAGCGCAGCTTGTAGCGTTCGGACTTGGCCAGGATACGGAGGAACGCTGGATCGCTGTTCGTTACCCAATGACCAAAGGCAAAGCCGCCAATGAAGACGGCGATGCCGGCGAGTATGGAGTTGAAGAGGTTGAAGGCCCCCACTGCGCCGACGCATACGAAGTAGAACAGCGTCCGTTCGACGCCCAAATAGGTGAGAGGCTTGTGGAGGCTCTTGAAGACTCGATTTGTGCGGCGTTTCAGCTGTGCTTTGTCGGGCATGTCGTTCTCCTTTGAGCGTGGCACGCAACGGGATCGATGGCGGAGCGACGAACAGCTGTTACACTCCCCACAGCCAACTCAGAACATTCACAGCAAGGACGGCGATGCCCGTTCCGGCAGCAACACCGGCGAGTGCCTTTTTTGCACCGGGTTCGCCGTGCGCGAAGCCGTAACCACCGATCACAATTGCAACCAGACTTGCAACCTTCGCGATCGTGCCGGTAAATAGACTTTGGATTGCGTTAAAACCGGTGTCGAACGGTGAACCCTGTGCCATCGCGGCTATCGGTACGAGAAAAAGCAGGGCAAGAACAACGGCGGTTGGACGAACGCATTTCGCCCGAAGAAGGGGCTGGACTTGGCGGATGAGATGGACTTGGGACCAACGTGGCATATGCACCTCCGGCAGGGGCTTAAAGCGGCTGCTTTTAGCGCAAACCTAACCGCACTGAATTACGCTGTCCAATAACTTTTCGGATCGAGTTCATTCCTGGGCGTTATGAGTCCGAGAGGTAGCGTGATTCGACCTGGAACTTGTTGTCGAGGTCGGCATGAGAAAAGCTGCATCGACCTTGCAACAAAGGACATACATAATGTCGCTTGTACAACCTTCGATTGCCTCCATAGATGTGGGCAACCTGCGGCGATTGTCCTGAATAGCAGCGCGAGATGGCGAGTCCTAGCACTGCCTCAATGAATCTCAGGCGTTCTCGGCGAATGATTGTCCTTCTGTAAGCCCAGTTTGTTCAATAAGTTGCCCATCCGCGCAGTGGATTTGTCAGCGGGAATTGGATGTGACGATCGGCCCAGCGCTGTCTTTAATAACCTGCAGGAATGAACTCGATCCGAAAAGTTATTGGACACGGCGGCAGGAATGAATCAACTTAGTTAACACCCTATAGCCTGGGCCGGCGACCCGGAGGCAGTTGCCAAAAATGACTCTCATTGAGCAGTTGCGGTCCAAGAAGAAAGCTCTCACCGTCGAAGAGTTGGCTGAACTGCTGTGCATTGCTGCTCGGACCCTATACAAAGAAGTGGAGGATGATCACATCCCATTCTTCCGCGTGCGAACATCCATCCGCTTTGATCCGCACCAGGTAGCAGACTGGTTGGAAACAAAAATGCCCTCGCATTCTGTTGGGACGCAACAGCAGGGTAGATCAATTGCTCGTGCTTAGCGTGGCATACCACGAACGAATATCCATCCGGCTCCGCTGCACTGCGTGCAAGTCTCGTTGTCAGATCTTCCTGTAGCGTGACAGGATGGACACTCTTCCCAGTCAGCGATATTGATGGCGCTGCTCATAATGCCCTTACACTTCTTCCCCTTCCGGCCTAAGACTCTTCGGCACTCTGTATTTAGAACGGGAAATGTCATAACCGACACCATGCGAAAGTAATTGGCGTGGGTTACTGAGATAAAATGTAACTATGAGCACCGTGCCTATTCGCACGCCGATTGAGCCTACGGTGGACGACCTGCTGCTTCCGTTTGAGAAGCAAAACTTTCCACTGGAATACATGGAGTACTACGGTCTGAAGCGAAATAACTTCTTCGCGACGGTTCAGAAATTCCGTGACCAGTGGAACTACTACTTGATGTTGGATCAGATCTGGATGCAGGAGTTTCGTAGCCTGACTCCGGCCACAGACCCCAACACGATCTTCCCCATCACGGTCTACATGAATGCTCATCTCAAGGTGCGTATCGCCATTGAATTGGCGTTCGCTGGCACCCTGCCGGAAGCTCGTTCCATCATGAGAGACGCAGTCGAGTATGCCGCTCATGCTCATCACATGCTGAAAGACCCCGCGCTCCAAGAGCTTTGGCTGAATAAGCTGGATGATCAAAAGGCCTGGGAGCAGGAGTTCTGGCACAACAAGCCGACTCAATTGTTCGACGGGCTACCAAAGCTGCTTGAAGTCTGGAAGCAGTTATCGAACATGGGTTCCCATGCGAACATTGTCTCGATGTGCGAACGCTTTCACACGGTTGAAGTTGATGGTCAGACCTCGTTGAACGTGGCTTATACCGGAGTGGAAGAGAAGACGTGGGCGCTAGGACTCTTCGACTTGCTGCTCCAGGACTTCATGATGGAGGAGATGCTCTTCAAGGACTACTTCACGCGTCTACAGTTCGATGAGAAGTTGCTGACGATGCGAGCGCGATTTGAGGTCTACAAAGAACAACTTCGTCGCGACATCGCGACTCGGTATAACCTCACGCCGCCTGCTGGCCCGACCATCGTGCCCTAAATGAAAATTCTAATCCCAGATCAGGAAGCGCGATTTGAACACGAACTGCTTGTCTTCGAGAACGAAGTTGATGAAGCCATGCGGTGCTTCTACATCTGGCGTGCTCTTAAGAAGGCGGCTCCCAAGACTCGAAGACTCTTCAGCCAATTGAATAAAAACGCAGAGTTTTGGAACACGGTTAGCACTTCCATTCAGTCGAACTCTCTGATCGTTTTAGGGAGAATCTTTGATAAGAATAAGACCAACAATGTCGAGCGGCTCCTGAATGTCGCTAAGAGTTGCTCAGCGATTTTCTCCAAGGCTGCGTTCAGGCGGCGGAAAGAAAAACAAAATCCGAACGCCAGCCACATCGTAGACGAGTTGATGAAGAGAGTGAAAGAACCCACGGGCGCTGATTTCCGGCCACTTGAGGAGTTCGTAGCGGCTAGACGGCGCGTTTACGACAAATGCTACGGACAGATTCGCGACAAGCGATATGCCCACAGGGAGCGAGCAGACCTGAGTGGCGTGTATGCGCTGACCAACACGACAGAATTGTCGAGGCTCTTGACCGACCTGAAAAAACTGCATGGCGAGCTTTGGCACTGGTATCACAACGGCATCAAGCCGCAGATGCGCCGCCGTACCTCCAGCACGACAGGGAAGAATATCGAGGAACGGACGCTGAAATTCCTACGGTCGCTGCCTAGAGGTAACGGAAGCCTTAGCCTATAATTCCCGCATCATGGCACCTTGGAAACAAATTCTGCTCAAGTCTTTGGGCGTGGGCATTGGCATCGGTGTGGGACTGGCAATGTCCATAGCGTTCTACGCTTGGTATTCTTCCCGACCTAAGCCGCCAAAGCCTTGGGACGCGAACGCCATCACAGCAGCATTTGAACACGCTGATACAAACGGGGAGAACCATCACCTAAGATTTCTTTACAGCATCGAGAATCACACTGACCTCGACTACAAAATTGAGACGGCTAACCTGCGGGTTTCAGCAGTCATCGCACCGGATAACAGCCTATTGTCAGGGCCGGGGCAAGTGAAGTTTCAAGACGAGAATGTGTTCCTTCCCGCAAAGCAACGAGTGCTCGTCCTCCTCGAAATGCCGGATTATGCCTATCCCGGTGGGGACGTTCTGCCACACGGGGACACCGCCGAAGAACGCAAGAAGTATCGAGACGCCGTGCAGAAATATATTAGCGATGACTTCCCGCGCTTGAACGGATTCGCCGCTTATGATGAGATCAATAGATACCGAATCAATTTCCCGAGTGGTTGGAAACCTGCGAAAAACAAATAATCCTATTTGGCGATGGAGAGTTCAAACTTCTTGGGGAAGTTCGGATCACGATCCTTCTCAGGGATAATGTGGAGCTTGACGTTAGCCGGGAATCGTTGGGAGATGAAGACGGCAAGCATGGCTTCCGCCTCCTGCCACGCGGAGTCGAACAAGACTTGCGCCACCTCCGGCTTGTAGTAATCCATGAACTCCCCACGAGGGTAATTCTGGTGTTCTAGAAAATTGTTACGGATCGCGGCGAGCTTCTCTGTTGACACGCGGACATTCTTTATCCAGTCCCCGAACGTGGGCAGCTCTGGGTATTTCTGGCCGAAGTCTTTACAACCCTTCTCGAACGCTGCATCTTGCTGGAACAGGAACCCGATGTCATAGCCGATGGCTTTGGCAGCAGCCTGAGTCCTATCCTTGAGTGCTCTTACAAGGTAGCGATAGAGATCGTCGTAATTCTTGTAGGTGTCGGCCAAGCCAGCATCCGCATCTGGTTTATGAATCTTTCGCAAGGCGAGAAAGCCGGGTAGCAGGCAGTCCGTGTAAATCTCCATGATGATGGCTTTGATCTCAGCGTGCTTGGCGGCGTCAAATTGAGCGGCGTTGAGCAAGTCCGTCAGACCGAGGAATGCTGCGGTGAACGGTTCCTTCGTTCCAGCACCGCTGGCGTATTTTTGAACTGTGAATTTCTGGTGAGGCATCACAAGTACCTGTGGCCCGATTATATTCCCACGATTGGTCATTCCAACTCGTCTCCCACTGTGATCTTTCCATCCTTGAAGGCGCAACCGCACGACTGTGTAGTCTCGGTAGCGAAGGTAAGCTGGATTGGTTACTGAACGGTGAGGAAGGAGCTTTCCGCTTTGCTGGTTGAATCTGGCCCGCCAGAGAGGGTCAGTAGAACTCGAGCACAAACGCGCCGTAGCTTACTGAGTAGACCACGAGCGGGAACCGGGCCAACAGATGTATAGGGGTTGTGAACAATTTTCCAGCGACCTTCCAACTTCATGGTGCTCTCGTGAAGTGCGTGATCCATGCCGACCGCGCCTACCAGCCGGAATGAGTCTATCGGCTTCAGACTCGGCCAGCTTACAAGAGTCCAAATGATGTCATCTCCGGTATCACCTTTCCCGGTGACTTCGGACGTGTAGTATTTCCAGTTGTTTGTTAAGTCGCCGTTGTGAAAAACGAAGAGGTAGCGACTGGTAACGGCGACCCGGTCGTACATCTTGGTACACAGCGGCCAGAAAATTTTCCTTCTCAATCCTCTTGCAGCCCAAAATCCAGTCAGGACTATGGCCGCGAGAAAGAGCCGCGCCATAAGAACCGGGTGAGTCTTCAAGACCGGGAATGCGTCCTGCAAGGTTTGGAAGAAATCTTTCATTTGCCGCTGGGATTCTCCCGCACATCGAACACCTGCATACCACGCTGTTTCAGAATACGAATCGCGTCTTCCATCGAAACGGTTTGCGGCGTGAAGTAGATCACGGCCCGCATCCCGCCGCCCTCAGCGTTAAAGTCAACGTGCAATCGCTTGCCGAGCTGGTAAAAGCTCGGAATGTAGTGGGATTTCAGTTGATCCAGCAGGGTCGTCCACTGGTCGCTCGACAGGTTGTCCGCTGGGGAATCAAATCTCATGACGATCCCCATCTCGTTGACGTGTGCTTTTATCATTTCCTGATCGCCGTGCTCGCTTTTGAGCATGACGCATGAACGGACTCTGATCAAGTCCAAGCTCATGTTCCGTGTCGTTTAACTTTTGAAGTTCTTGGCCAATAAAGATCTGTTTGATGACCTCGCCTTCCTGCCCCCACCGCTCATCGAACGGCCCGGTGAAGACGTCAGGTGGGAGCGGTCTCTTCGCATGAGGGTTTTCGTAGACAATGGTTCGCAGCACACGACGCCCGTAGCTTTCGCGATTAGCTTCCATCATCGCTAAGTGCTCTTCCAGAGGAAGGCTGCGTTGTTCGGCTCTCTCCTTTCTTTCAACTTCGATTTGAAGCTCATGTTGCCCAACATTGAAGCGTTCCAGAGCGATGATCGAGCTGATCGTTGTGTTCTGCGGAGTCTTGATGTGTGGATGGAACATCTTGCCGCCGTCCATGAAGACGTTGTCTATGACTTGGGTGCCCGACCAGTCCCCCGTGGTCTCATTGAAGGGAACAACAAATCCGACGCTGCCGAGCATCGAACCGAGGACAATGCGCGGTGTGCAAATGTCTACGAGATTAGTGCGCTCATTGAAGAGAACGAGGGAGCAGCACTCGTTGTCGTAATCGCGAAATTTCTCTGCGGCCTTAGCGATCTTGGTTCGAACGCCGACATGAGGATCGAATGCACCACCACCGCTGCCGGCGAATAAGGTTGGGTCATCATCAAACTCTTTCACTTCAAACCACAGCGGGTACTTGGCGTGCGCGATCCGGTAATCGACGCGCCGAGTAGAGCCGGGGAAAATTGGTTCATATTCCAACCGCCCGAGTTTGTACTCCTCGGCGTATTCCTCGAACAGCAACTCGGAAACATTCCGCCGTCGAAGAAATGACGTGAGCTCGCGCTCAGGGATGCGCCATGCTTTCTGGCTAATGCGACTTGCCCGTATCTTGCGAGTTCGGAGCCAGCGATAGATAGTCTCGACGTTCAGATCGAGCTTCGCTGCAACTTGTTCCGGTGTCAGGTAAACGTCGGCAACGTCTTTCATTCACTGATTATGTCGTCTATAGTCGTGCTGAGTCAAGAATAAAGTTATTTGGCGAACATAAGGCGAAGCTGATACACTTCCGCGGATGGAAGAAGGCCGCAAGCGCGTCATCGCGATCATCGCGGGGATTCTCGTCGTGAAGCAGGTTCAGAGCCTGAGACCAAACACAACTAGGCGAATGCTGCTAGGCTGCCCTTGTTGATCCGGGCCTGGACGTCGCTGTTGCGGACGCCTTTGAGATAAACCATCGTCGAAGCGATGTCGCGGTGTCCCATCCATTGCTGCAGGGTCCGGATGTCGATGCCGTCCTGGAGGTGTCGCGTGGCGTACGTGTGGCGGAATTTGTGCAGGAACCAACGGCCACAGTAGGCTCCTTCGGCACAGCGATTGATCTTTACGGTTCCGTCTTCCAGCTTGTGGCTCACAGCGCAATGACCGCAGTTCAGTTTCCCGCGATATGCGAGCGCCTTGAGTTTTTCCAACATGGCGCCGTCTGGCCGGCCAGTGGCGCTGGGGAACAGAGGATCGTCCGGAGTCGCGTTTGCGGGACGGAATTTCTGAAGCATTGTCACTAGCTTTTGCGGGACCGGGACCTCCCTCTCTTCCCAGTTCTTCGGTTGAAATCCCCAGTGCGGTTTCGCGGTCACGCGAACCGCCATGTGTTTGAAATCCATATCGCGCCAGGTGACGAAGCGACCTTCGGCGTCACGGAAGCCTGACATGAGATAAAACTTGAAACGCACTTCCTCGGAGAATGTGCAGGCGCGGAAAAGCTTTGCGAGTTCGAAATCCTCATAGATCGGCCGCACCGTTTCGACGAAGCTAGGCCAATCGGAAGCATTGAGCAGCTTGCCCTTGCCGTGCTGCTTCATTACTTGCGAGATCACGACCAGCTTGTTGTAAATGCTCTTGCCTTTCTGCCCCTGCTTCAGGCAGTCGGTGGCGAAGTCGAGCAGATCCTGGCGCTCGACTTCATCGACGTAGGTTTTCTTGCAGAAAGCCTTGAATGAATCCAGGATCGGACGGTATGTGCGGAAGGTTCTAAGGCTCCGGTGATAGCGCACATATTCGATATAGCCGTCCAGCACTGCCGAGAGACTAGTGCGCTGCGGGTTCGGTTCAGCTACAGGCGCGGATGGAATGATGCCATTATGGGCCGCAGCCAATTCCGCCTGCTTTATCCGTGCTCTCTCGGCGGCGTCCTGGGCGAGTGCGCCCGCCGCTTCGCGGTGGCGTTGGCCTTGATCCCACCATTCTATGAAGTAGCTTCCTTCAGGATGGCTTTCGTCATTTCCGCTGACGCGGACACGATCCTTTCTCACCCTGCCCTTGCTGTCGAACAGAGCCGTAGCAAGGACCCACCTGTCATTGATTTTGACCTGCTTGAGGAGTTTTACGCGTGACGACCTGGGCATTTGGCGATTCCTTGGATGAACCGCCAGTAGAATCGCCTATAAGGAAGCTAAATGCAAGCAAATAAAGACGTAAGGTGACAGGGCAGCGTTCTAACCAACTGAACTACGTCCCCTCTTGCTTTTCATACGGTTAGGGCCAAACCCGCATGTTTACTGTCTACTCTTGCTGTCAACCGTTTCGCCTGCTTCAATCCGTTCCACCGAATATAACCAGTTTTCGGTACGAAATGGACAGTAAATGGACAGTATGAAAAACCGCCAAAAACCGTCCGCAGGCTATCGCGACGCCGAGCATCTGTCCATGCTCTGTGCTGAATTGTAGCAGACCGAATTCAAGTCGGTACAGGTGCAATCCCGCACACTTCTGGGTAGTGTCCCAATCTCAAAAATCTAAAAAATGCACTGCTAGACACTACCCCACTTCTGGCACTCATGCTTCTCTGGGATCCCATTTCCAGAAAAGATGCAGACGCTAGCTTATCCGGCCATCAACGATTAGGGCCGCTCTCAATTCGCGACTTGGTTCTGGTGCGCTTCGGGCTTGAAGATTACGCCTTGACTGGTGCGGCTGTTCATCACGATGCGGATCGGTTCCGCAAACTGCAAGTGGCGGACACAGCCTTGCTCTTCGACCGCCGGCTGTTCCGTTAACCACTGCCAATCGACGGAGCCTTCTCCGGCGTCTGGATTCACGGTGAAGTAACCGATCTGAAAGGCAGTGAGATTCTGGAAAAAATGGCTGCCCTGCGATGGGGTGACGCGAAAATCGTGGAATCCGGCCTCCACAATCACGCGGGCGCCGGAGATTTCATCCCATTCGACCGGAATGCCCAGCCAGGGTTCGGTCGATCCCCAGCGCCCAACCCCAATCAGCAGATAGGGCCGGTTCTCCCCAACGAGCAGGCGATTGAACCGAGCGACCGCCTTGGCTACTTCCTGGCTGCGGCTGCGCTCGAAGCGCTGCGAATCGACCACCACGACATCGTGCAGATTCTCGATGCGGCCGTTGCCCAGAACTTTGCTGCTCAGGCAGATCAACCGCTCGGGTTGCACATCGTCCAGGGCTAGGTCCTCGCTGTCGCGCGCCAGCGTCAAGGGCCGTATCTGCAGGAAACCAAACTCTGCCGCTTGGTCGGTTACGGGGCCAGCCACTGGACCCGCCTGTCGGGACAGACGCACGGCAAATTCGATCTCCACGGGATTACCCAGCGCATTCTCACCTGCCCGAACCAGGACATCGAGAATCTCGGCCAGCGGGAAAGTGCCGTGCTTGAGCATGGGGGCAAAGGTCACGATGCGGGCGCCCGGCCGGCTCACTCCATCATAGACGGCGTGGTTGTCCCTCGAGTAAGTTGAGGCCACCGCCTGTAATGTACCGTCGTTCTCGGCGGCGTCCAGACTGAACCGCCTCTCGTGCCAATGCCCCGGACGGCCGTCCGCAGCGCCATGCAACTCCAAGGCCCAGAATTCCGACTGCGAGTTGGCCAGTATGTCTTCGACTGAGGAAAACTGCAGCAAGTTGTGGGGGTAGCGCGGGCAGAAAGACAAACACTTCCCTCCATCCACCACCGCCCGGCCCAGGCCCAGAGCGACGGCCGCGATGCCGTCTTCAAAGGTCATCGGAGGAACGGGATAAAAATTGTGCGAACGCACGACTCCGGAGAAATCCGGATAAAAGCGCTGCCCGTGGCGCGTGCCCACAACCTGCTGGAGAATCACCGCCATTTTTTCCTCTTCCAGACGGTAGGGCGTAGCCCGCACGTAGGCCTTGGCATGGCGGCTGAAGGTGGAAGCGTAGACGCGTCGGATGGCCTCGCTGAGGGCCGCCAGCCGGTCTTCCAAATTTGCTTGCTGGTTGCCCAGCATAAAGGTCTCATACACGCCGGTGAAGGGCTGGTATTGCGAATCCTCCAGCAGGCTGGAGGAGCGCACCGCCAACGGATGCGTTACCTCGGCCAGAAACGATTTCAGGTCCCCGTTGAGGGATTCGGATAACGGTGTGGCCAGGAAGCGCTGCTGAATTTCAGCGTCATCTTCGCAATGCAAGGCAAAGTCCAGGAGGTTGTTCTCAACTACGAATTGATCGAACACATCCGTCGCCAGGACGACGGCTGGAGGCACCGAGATGCGAATGCCGGGAAAGCGGCGGGCGATACGGCTCTTTCGCAAAAGGTGGCGCACAAAGGCGAGGCCGCGAGCCTTGCCACCGAGCGACCCGGAGCCGATCCGCAGAAAACTTGATTCCGAAGGTTTGAACGTATCGGCCCTGAAGTCGCCGATCAGCACCTCGCCCTGTTCGCGGCGATACTCGTGGATCGACTCGATCAGATCGCGCCGCAGATGTTCCGGGCTCGGGAAATCCGAAACCTTTCGCGGGCGGAGCTTGGCCGCCAACGCAAACTCGGTGCGTGCCATCAGCCAGTGCGAGAAGTGGTTGCTCTGCGCGTGGAAGACGATGCTTTCCGCCGGAACCGTTTGTAATTGCTTCTCCAGTTCGTTCAAGTCTTTCGCCCGTCCGACTTCGCTCGAATCCGGCAGACGAAACACAAAGTCGCCAAACCCGAATTGCTCGGTCAATATCTGGCGCAAGTCTTTCAGCAGCGTGGGCGAACGTTTACGCAGAAACGAATAGCCCTCGGCGTGCGCCCGCGGGCGGAACTCGGTGCGGCTGGTTTGCAGCACTACGGGCACGTCGGGCACCAGGCTCTTCACCATGCGCGCCAGTTCAAAGCCCGCCTCCGGACTCAGCTTGCCCTCCCAAGGGAACTCCACGTCCGATACCAGGCCGAACAGATAATTGCGATACTCCTGCACCAGCCGGGCCGCGTCTTCGAAATTCGAGCTCAGCAGAATTCTTGGCCGCGCCTGCATGCGCACCAGCTTGTGCGCCACGTTGAAGCCTTCCTGAATCACGCGCCGCGATTGCTTGATCAGCTCGGTATAGATCACGGGCAGGAACGACGAGTAGTAACGGATGTTGTCTTCCACCACCAGCAGCACCGGCACGCCGATGGCCCGCGTGTCGTGCAGGACATTGCGTTTATCCTCGATGTACTTGACGATCGCAATCAGGATGCGGGCATTACCCTGCCACAGAAAAACGCGTTCGATCTCGGTGACTGGATTCCGCGCCACGAAATTCTTGATCTCGCGATAGTCATAGGCCAGCACAACTACGGGAACATCGAGCCCGGCCTGCTTCACCTCGCGCGCCAGTTGCGCAGCGTTCATGTCGCCGACCGCAAGGTTGGTCACGATCAGGTTGAATTGGGGCTGAGAGCGGGCCAACGCTGCCGCTTCGGCGCAGGAAGAAACGTGCGTGATTCCCGGGATTTGTTGCAGGTTGAGATCGAGCGATTCGTCGATGAGCAGCTCATTGAGGCGGCCGTCTTCGCGCAGGATGAAGGAATCATAGAGGCTGGACACGAGAAGAATGTTTTGCACTTTGAACGGCATCAGGTTTTCGAAACCTTCAAAGCGCTCTTCGGCGTCCAGAATCGACTCGGCGATGCGGCGGACGCTCATGGGGAATATCTTAGTCCAGGTTCGCTAGAGCCAGTACCGTGACTGCGTGATAAGTCATACGGCGGAGGGATTGCGCTGCAACTTCGCTCCGGGCAGCCATCGAAACTGCTCTACTTCGGCCAAAGATCATTTTGTTACCGGGGACACTTCCCTTCCGCGCTGGTTTCGCCAAGAATAGAAGCTTCTGTGACTGAAGCCTCCATCAACCCGGGCGGGATCACTATGGCCAAGGCCATCGAGCGCTCCTTTAATGTGGCACTTTATCTGCTCGTGCTCAGTGGCTTTTGCACTCTGTCCTCGACCGGAGGGCTGGATCTGCCGGCAGTGGTTCTGGTGGGGCTGGCGCTGGCTCTCCGCGGATTCCAACTTCTGACGCGGCGCGAGTTTGCCATCCCGGAACGCTGGACCA
>Ga0187884_10001649_pt1 | contig 19794 bp, 16 predicted proteins | sample June2016WEW_20_4_FD_132983 | JGI IMG/M metagenome (GOLD analysis project Ga0187884, IMG submission 132983) | Peatland microbial communities from SPRUCE experiment site at the Marcell Experimental Forest, Minnesota, USA - June2016WEW_20_40 | ecosystem: Environmental > Terrestrial > Soil >...
CCCACCATCTTGAGCAGCCCCCGACGCGAGGCATGGTCCTTCTTGTGCGACTTGAGATGCTCCATGAGGTGCTCAATGCGCGCCGTGATCAGCGCCACCTGGACCTCGGCCGAGCCGGTGTCCAAGTCGTGCCGCCGGTACTCCTCGATCGTCGTCTGCTTCTTTGCCACTTCTTCCACCTTCATCCCGCGGACCCCGAACCTTTCCCTGCGCTCTATGGCTTAACCTTGCAGTCGCCGGCCTCCTCTTTCCATTAGTTCACATTAGGAAAAATCGTAACATTTCCGGCTGAAGATTGCAAATCGAAAAGTTTCCCCTGCCTTCGCGCTTTCATCCGGCTTGCATGGCGCGCGGTTTCTTGTAGAATAACCGGCGAAACCGCGCTCGACCCGGGACCCGAGGCCATGCCCGCAAATCTCACGCCGCAATACATCAAGGCCGAGAAGGAGTTCAAGGCCGCCAGGACGATCGAGGAAAAGATCGCCTGCATGGAGAACATGCTCGCCCTGATCCCGAAGCACAAGGGCACCGACCACATGCAGGCGGACCTGAAGCACCGGCTGGCGCAACTGCGCCGGGAGCAGGTGGAAGGCCACGCCGCCGGCAAGCGCGCCGCGCCGGTCTACAAGATCGAGAAAGGCGGCGCCGGCCAGGTGATCCTGCTCGGCCCGCCGAACGCCGGCAAGTCGCAGTTGCTCAAGTCGCTCACGAACGCCACCGTCGTGGTGGCCGAATACCCTTTCACCACGCAGGTCCCGCAGCCGGGCATGGCGCGCTTCGAGGACGTCCAGATCCAACTGGTGGACACGCCCGCCGTGACGGAGGATTATTTCGAGGTCTGGCTGCCCGACCTCGTCCGCCGGGCCGATGCCGCGCTGCTCGTCGCGGACCTCGGCGACGAGGGGCTGCTCGACGCGCTGGAGGTCGTCATCCGCCGGCTGGAGGCGGTGAAAGTCTGCATCGTCGGCGAGGCGCCCGCTGGTGCTGACGAAGACCTCCGCACGTTCCGGCGCACCGCCATCGTCGCCAACAAGATGGACCTGCCCGGCGCGACGGACCGGCTCGAGGTGCTGCGCGAGTTCTACTCGGGCCGGTTCGAGATCTGGCCGGTCTCCGGCGCGATGGGCGAAGGGCTCCAGGCGCTGCCGGCGCGGCTCTTCGATTTCCTGCGGCTGATCCGCGTCTACACCAAGGAGCCGGGCAAGAAGGCCGACCTCGCCGCGCCCTACACGCTGCCGGCCGGGAGCACCGTCCTCCAGCTCGCGATCAGCGTGCACCGGGAGTTCGAGCAGACCCTCAAGTCGGCGCGCATCTGGGGCAGCGGGAAGTACGAGGGCATCTACGTGAAGCGCGACCACCTCCTGCAGGACAAGGACGTGGTCGAATTGCACGAGTAATCTGCGGACTCGGAACGACGGCCGGCGACGGCGCTCATTCCGAAATCGGGTTCGCTTTGGGCTTTCCCGCCGGCGCCCGATCCGAAGAGCGGGCCGCCGCCCGCATCTCCTCCTCGGTCAGTCCGTGCGGCTTGTTGACCCACCAGATCAACAGGCCGATCACGACCAGCGCAATGGCGCCGTAGATGAGCTTTTTCCGGGTCTCGTCGTCCATCTCAAATTTCTTTTTCGTCTTTGATGCCGGCGCCGCGCTCTTGACTTTCGTGCCGGTCGCGAGGGCCGTGCCGCACTCGACGCAGAACTGCGCGCCGTGCGGCATGTCCGCCTTGCAGCTTGGGCACTTGGGATTGCCGAGGCCGTATTCCGCCCTCTCCGCATGGCCGCTCGGCGCATCCGCGACCACCGGCTCCTGCATGACCGGGTCCGGAGGCGGCGCCTCGATAGCGAAGGACAGGTCTTCCTTCGGAGCCGCGGCGGGTTTCTGCGGCGCGGCCGGCGCCGACGCGTACGACGCCGGGGGCGGCATGGGCTTGATCACCGGCGACGACGGCTTCCTCGCCGGGGCGGGCACGGTGATTTCCTGGTTGCACTTCGGACAGAGCACCTTCTTGCCGGCCGCGGTGGCCGGCGCGGCCAGTTTTTTCCCGCACGAGCACGTCACCGTTATCCTCGAAGGCAACGGGCCCGCCGGCGCTGCGCCGGGCATCTGGAAAATCTTCTTGCAGGCGGGACAGCGGGCGCTCTTGCCGGCGAGCTTATCGGGCACGTTAAGTACTTTGCCGCAACTGCACGTGACTTGCATGGGGGACCCTCAGAACGTCCAAGAAATGCAGTACATTTATTCTATGCCGCCGCGCCGCCGGTGTCAATGCTGCTCATACGGCTTTCTCGATCGACACGATTTCGTACTCCGCCTCGCCCTCGTCGAACGAGGCGCGGACGTGTTCGCCTTTCTTCTTGCCCATGAACCGGCCGCTCAGCGGGGCGAGATAGGAATAGATGTGCCGCGGCAGGTCGGCGTCCCACGGGCCGAGGAACGTCGCGCTGCGCTCCCGCCCGGTGGTCACGTTGCGCAGGTGCACGGTGGTGCCGACGTTGACCTCCAGGCCGGAGACCGCGGCCGGGTCCAGCGTGCGCGCGTGCCGGAGTTCGTCGCGCATGCTGTTGGCGCGCTCGGTCAGCCGGTCGCGCTCTTCGAGGGCTGCGGTGAACTCCGAGTTCTCGCTCAGGTCGCCGCGCGAGGCGGCCTTGCCGATTTCCTGCGAGTTCCGCAGCAGCTCCACGTTGACCAGCTTCTCCATCTCCGCCTCGCGTCGCGCGAGCCCCGCGGCGCTGGAATAAACCCAGCCGTCTTCCCAGAGATTCCTCTTCTCCGCGAACTCCTCCGGATGCCGCTCGCGCAGCGCGTTGAGCAGGTCCAGCCGCGTCTCGCCCGGGAGGCCTTCATTCGAGACGATCACCTCGTGCAGCCGGCGCGCGGCCGCAGTATCGGTCCCGCCGATCACCGCCCGCGCCAGCCGGCAATCGCCGCCCTGGATCAGGCTGCGCAGCTTGCCGAGGATCTCGCGCGACTCGGCCCGCTTGCCTTCCTGCCGCGGCACGCGCGGCAGGCGGTTCATCAGCTCCAGCAGCGACACGGTGGCGGAAACGCGGTCCAGCCGCCCCGGCGCGGATTCCTCCGACGACAGGAGCCATCGCCAGACCCAGCCGAACGCCTCCGGATACTGATCCGGCGTCGCCGCCGTCTTCTCGCAGGCCGCCGCGAGCAACTCAAGTCGCCCGGCGCGCGTCAGCTCGCGGTTGATCCAGTCGCACAGGCGCAGCGAGGCGGCCGGAAACGCGGCCGCGATGAGATCGGGAAAGCGGTCCGGGCAGGCGTCCTTGAGCGATTCCAGCACAGCGCGCGCGATCTCCTCCGAAGGCGCGTTCTGGATCAGCGCCACCGGCTCCACGCCGGCGGCAATGCGCGCCAGGTCGGGCCGGGGGTCGGGCGCCTGGCCGTAGCGCGCGCGAACCTCCTCCGCCGCCGCGAGCGCCGCCAGCGCCGAGGTGGCGTCCGCCGCCTCGCGCCCCGCGCGCAGCAGCTCGCCGCCCCATTCCGCCGCCAGCGCCGGATCGCCCTCGTGGCCAGCCTCGACCTCGGCCAGGTAAGCCAGGACCATCTTCACCCGCGCGAACAGGTCCGCCTGCGCGAACGCGGCCCGCAGCCGGTCCGCGTAGCCGACCTCCGCCGCCCGCAGCGCGAACTGCGGCTGAGTCCCCTCGGAGACCTCGATCAGCGGGTTGCGCTTGAGGCCCACCCGCACCGAGTTCCACCACGCGCTCCAGCCTTCGGCCGGGATCACGCCCGGGATCAGCATCGCCTTGAGCTGCTTGAAGTCCGCCCGCCCGCCGCACACCCGCAGCGCCCGCTCCACCAGCCGCGCCGGGTCCTCGGCCGCCAACCGGCGCAGCCCCTCCGGATCGAACGCCGCCATCGCGCGGAAATCCGCCGCGTCCACCTGCTCCCACTGCGAAAGCACCTGCGCCGGCGGCAGGACCTGGACGGTCTTTTCCGACTCGACCGCGAACCCGTCGCGCTGAAACTCGATCACGCGGCCGATGCGCCGCGACCGGACGTGGATCACGAACGTCCCCGGCCGGAGTTTCAGGCATTCCTCGACGCAGTGGACCGCCTCGGCGACATTCCCGGTCCGCAGGCCCGCGGCCTCGATGATCGCGTCGAACTCCGGCACGTCGGGCGCGGACCGCTTGTAGAGCGAGATCAATTCCTCGCGGAGCGCCGGCGCATCGGGCGCGATCGCCGCCGCGCGGCCCGCCACGTGAAGCGCCTCGCGCAGGTCGCCCTTCTCGGCGACCGCGGCCACCAGCGACCAGAGCAGCAGCGCCGCCTGGTCGGAGTGTTTCTTGCGGACCAGGTACTCGGCCACGGCGAAAAGCTCCGGCGCATCGCCGGCGCCGAGCCGCTCCAGGCGCTGCATCCAGGCCGCTTCCAGCTTATCGAACTCGCGCTCGCGGGCCAGCGCCAGGAACTCTTCCGCGAACCCGGCGGACGAAGGTTGCTCGCTCATCAAGGCTCCTTAAGAATTGCGCCCCGAGTATTATGGCCTGTCGGGCGGCTGAAGGCAACCGACGTAATTGCCGAATGCCGATTGGCGAATGCGGAAAGCGGAAGATGAACCGATGAGCGCGGCTTGCCCGCCGTAGCTTTAGCGAAGGCGGGAGTGTGGGATGAGAAGCTGAAGGCAGCGGCCACCCGCACCGGGCGTGCCGATGCCCCCATCAGCGCGCCCGGTGAACAAGCTGTTGACCGGTCAAACCATGTTCCCGTCCTTGCGCGTGGTTTCGTCGGGCGCGAGGACGTTTACGCGTTGTCCTTCCTTGCCAACGCCGGGCTACGGTTCTCTCTGATGTATGCCTATATCTATTTGCGTATTGGGCAGCGCTTGGCTCAGGTCCAGCAAGCCGGCGGCGGTTACCTGGGTGTTAGCCAAACCGATATACTCCAGGCCTTTCATATCCTTCAGATAAGCTAACGCGCCGTCCGTCACCTTCGTGCCCGACAGCATGAGCCACTTCAGGCCTTTGATATCCTTCAAGCTCGCCAACCCGACATCCGTCACCTGGGTGCCGACGAGATTGAGCGATTGCAAACTCTTCATCTCCTTCAGGTCCGCCAACCCAGCGCCCGTCACCTGGGTGTCCGCCAATTCGAGCTGCCACAGGCTGTCCATTTCCTTCAAGTTCACCAAGCCGGCGTCCGTCACCTTTGTGCCACTGAGCGAGAGCGATTGCAGCTTCTTCATATGCTTCAGGTGCTCCAACCCGGCGTCTGCCACATGAGTGTTATCAAGTTGGAGGGACTGCAGGAGTGTCATCTCCTCCAGGTTCGCCAGCCCGGCGCCCGTCACCTGGGTAAGACCATCCAGGTCGAGATCACGCATCTCTTTCATCTCCTTCAGGTTCACCAACCCGGCGTCCGTCACCTGGGTCGAACCCAGCTTAAGGTCCCGCATGTCTTTCATATCCTTGAGGTTCGCCAAGCCGATGTCCGTGACCTTCAACCCGGTGAGATCGAGCTGTTGCAGGCTCGTCAACTCCTTGAGATACGCCAACCCAGCGTCAGTCACCTTTGTTTGAGTAAGCGACAGCGTCTGCAGACCTTTCATCTGCATCAGATACTGCAAGCCGGCGTCCGTCACCTTCGTGCCCATGAGATTAAGTGACCGCAAGTCTTTCATCTCCTTCAGTTGCTCCAACCCCGAATCCGTCACCTGAGTGGCAAACAGATCGAGGTTCCGCAGGGACCTGATCTGCCTCAAGGTCGCCATGCCCGCGTCACCAATTGTCCTGACCGTGAGTTTGAGCGTTTTCAGGTTCTTCAACTGCACAAGTTCCGCCAACCCCGCATCCGTAACTTTCGTGCCACCGAGATCGAGCGCTTCCAAGCTTTGCATCTCTTTCAGATGTTCCAGCCCGGCGTCCGTGATCGGCGTGCCGGTCAGATCGAGCTTCTGCAAGGCTGGCATCTGCTTGAGGTACACCAACCCGGCGTCCGTCACATTGGCGAACTTAAGACCGAGGACGTGCAGGCCCTTCATCTCTTTCAGGACGGCCAAAACGGCGTCCGTCACGCTCTTGTCATCTAGATCGAGTTCCCGCAAGCCTTGCATTTTGCTCACGTACTCCAACCCGGTGTCCGTCAACCATCTGCACCCCAATCCGAGTTCCCGTAAGCCTTGCATTTTGCTCAACTGCTTCAACTCGGCTTCCCTCAAATCGTTGCCTACAAAGTGGAGCTTCTGCAGACCTTTCATTTTCGTCAGATATGTTATCCCGGGGACCGACAAACGGTTCCAATAAAAATCGAGTTCCTGCACGTCTTGCCTGTCCTTCAAAGCGGCCACGTCATCATCCGTCGCGAAGTACAGAATCAAGGACGTTCCGGCCCCGGGTCCTACGGCCGGCGCGGCCGCGTCAGTCGCGGGCCCGGCAAAACTGAGTGCTGCGGTCAGGACAGTGGCGAGCGCGGTCAATGTGCAGATCATGGCAATCGCTTTCCAGGAAAGAGACGAAACCCAATGTCTCGACGTGTCCAGGACGTGCGTCACGCGGCGGCCCAGGGACGAGCGGAATCGGATGACGCCGAGCCCGGCGGCGGATTCCGGCCGCCGGAGCAAAAGCCTCTCTGCCGCTGCGGCCAGGTCGCTCGCATAAGCCTTCGCGTCGGCGCCCAGCGCCAGCACCCGGTCGTCGGCCGCGTCTTCGCCGGCATCCTCCAGCCGCCGGGCCAGCACCCACAGCAGCGGCTGGAAGAAACCCGCCGCGCGGACGGCCCGCGCGAGGAAGTTCCACAGACAATCCCGCCGCGCCTGGTGCGCCAGTTCGTGCATGAGCACTCGATCCAGCGCGCCGTGGAGCAAATCGTCTTCCTGGGCTTGAGGAATGATGACGACCGGCCGCAGTGCGCCGGTGAGGATCGGCCCGCCGATGTCGGGGCTGGTCCGCAGCCCCGGCGCGCGCACTCGCAGCCGTTCGCAGAAACTCCTCAGCCTGGCGAGAGTGGAGGAATCTTTGACCGGCACGCTCCGGCGGCGCGTTCTCCAGAGCGCGACGTGCGAAATCAGCAACCACGCCGCGAGCAGCCCGGCGCCCGCCGCCCAGAGCGCGGCGATGATCGTCGCCGGTTTCGGCATCGCGCTCGCTGCCTTCATCGGCGGCGCGACGGGCAGGCGCGCCGGCGCGCCAGGGACCGCTCCGACGCGAGCCGCGTCAGACGAGGCATCCATCGGCGCGGGCTCCGACGGCGGCGGCATAACGGCCGCCAGCGGCGCCGCCGGCAACCGGACGGCGCAGGACAGCCCGGCCCGCTCTATGGATAACGATACGACCGGCGCGAGGATCACCGCGAGCAGCGCGGCGCGATAGATGGCGCTCCGCGCCAGGCCGCTCCTGCCGAACAGCCTTGCCAGCAGCAGCGCCGCCGCGATAAGGATGCTGGAGTGAAGAAGAAATCGCGCCCCTTGCGCGCAGAGGAATCCGCTTGCCCCTGTCGGATCCAGGTTCATGGCTTGGCCTCCTCGATCACCTTCTTAATCTCATCGAGTTCCTTGCGCGTGAGCTTCTCGTGCTTCACCAGGTAAGCGACCATGCCGGAAGGCGAGCCGTTGAACACGCGCCCGATCACGTCGCGCAGCGCGAAGCGCGCTGCATCCGTCTCCGTCACCAGCGGGAAGAAGATGAACGTGCGGTCATTGACCTGGTGGCCGACCGCGCCCTTCGCCTCGAGTTTCCGCAGCAGGGTCTGGACGGTGGAGTGGACCGGCGCGCCCTGCCCCGCGAGCGCCTCGGTGATCTCCCGCGCGGTGGCCCGCTTTCGCTTCCAGAGCACCTTCATGATTTGATGCTGCACACGTCCGAGTCGAACGCTTGCCATGAGCGGCCTCCCATCAAAGACCCGTTACACACACCGTGGTAAATCTACCACAGTAAACGCTGCGTGTCAAGAGAATTTTTCAAAAATTCCGAATCCGTAATTACCGACCCGTTCGCCGCAGCTTCAATGAAGGCAGGAGCGCCGAATGCGGGAAGCGGAGGAGGAACCCGACGAGTGCGGAGTGCAAAATGACGCCGGGTGCGTTCCAGGGGAACTCGGCGAGATGTTGCATTCGACCCCGTTGTTCCGTAGAATTCACCGTGGAATATACGCAGAGAGGAGTTTTTATGGCACGATTGAAGCCGCTGGGAATCGAGGTCAAGGATGTTGACGCGCTTCTACTGGATGACGGAAACCCGAGACTTGTCGCCATGGGCGAGACCAAGACGCAAGACGAACTTGTTCAGGTCCTTTGGGATGAAATGGCTGTCAGTGAGGTGGCGCTCTCAATCGCGGCCAACGGGTACTTCGAAGAGGAGCCCCTCTTCATCGTACCCGGTGACACGGGCAGACCGGATCAGAAGGGAAAATTCGTCGTTGTTGAAGGCAACCGCCGGCTGGCTGCCGTCAGGTTGCTGCGGGATGCGGCGCTCCGCCGCCTTGTCAAAGCGACAGACCTGCCGACGCTGACCGAGGCGCAACGCAGGGCACTGGCTCAACTGCCCGTATCGGTCTACCCGAACAAGAAGGCTCTATGGGAATATTTCGGCTTTCGGCATGTCAACGGTCCTAAGGAATGGGACTCCTTCAGCAAAGCTGCTTACATAGCCAGTGTCCGCCGCAACTATGGCATAAGCCTAGATGAGATAGCGCGAAGGATCGGCGACCAGCATAGCACAGTTGCACGTATCTACCGTGGATTCGTGTTGCTGGAGCAGGCCGAGGAAATGACCAACTTCAAGCGGGAAGACCGAATTGCAAATCGTTTCTTTTTCTCTCACCTCTATACGGCGGCTGATCAAAAGGAGTACCAAGAATTCCTGGGCATTGACCCAGAAAAGCCCCTGAGGGATAACCCAGTCCCGAAGTCTCACCTGCCCCAGCTTCGGGAACTCATGGTCTGGCTATTCGGCAGTAAGTCCGATGGAAAGTCGCCCGTGGTGGAACGACAGAACCCACATCTGAATTGGCTCCGCCACGTTCTCGGAAACAAACAAGCCGTCTATGCTCTTCGTTCTGGTATAAGTTTGCAGCGAGCGTATGAGATTAGTCTTGGTGACGACCGGCGTTTTCAGGAGGCCCTAGTCAGAGCGAAGGATGCCCTGCAGGAGGCAAAGGCCACCGTCACAACCGGCTACAAAGGTGAGGGTGACATGCTTCGTGTAATGGACGGGCTCCTTGACCTAGCTCGTAGCATTGCCGACGAAATGCGCCGGAAGGCAAAAGAGTGAATCATGGCATCGAACATCCCTCTACCCTCTGACGTCACCGACCCCATCATCCTTGCGGACTGGCTTGAGGTCTTAGCTCTGACAACGGACGACGGAAACGCCAGCCACGGAGACCTTCAACGTGAACTGAACAGACTCGGCGTTGACGGTTTCGACGGCATCTGTACGGAATGCATGACGGAACTGCACAGACGCGTCGCCGCCACACCAGGGAACTATCCTTTCACCTTCTCTGGAACGCTGCTGAGAACACGAGACGACTGGGGGGACTACACGCCCTATATCTTCTGCCTGCTTCTTTCCTATTGTGGCGAAAAAACAAAGAACATCAAAGGTCTCGATCACGAGAGGATGTTCGAAGAGTTGTCCTGCCTCGCCGCGCGGAACTACATAGGCGGTGAAGTGGTCCGATTCGGTTCCCCCCGGAAGGAATTACCCAGTGGGTTCCGTGAAGCCCTGACCATTGTTTGCGGCAAGGTCAAGGAATGGACGCCGGTTACTGGCAAGACGCTTCACAGGCAGGATGGCGGCCTTGATCTTATTGCCTGGAAGCACTTCCCGGATGAGCAGATTGGCAAGATTATCCTTTTCGGACACTGCGCATCGGGGGCCGGTTGGAACAGCAAAATTAATGAACTCCAACCGAATGACTTCTGCACACTGTGGCTTGGCGGCGACAGAAGCCCGGTCGTCAAGTCTTTCTTCATACCTTATCGCCTTTCGCCAGAGATGTTCGCAGATCGAGCCGTGTCCGCCAAACTGTTTTTCGACCGCTGTCGGATCGCCCACTGTGTGCCAAGTGGCGAATTCGTTGCGCGTACCAAGAAACTGTGTCTGCAATGGTGTCGGCAGGTTCTGAAGAGGGTTCGAGCATGACTGCTCGAAGACTACCCCTCCACGCCATCTGCCCCTACTTCGCCATGTTCCCGGAGAGTTTCGTCCGGGAACAGGTCGAGTCGTATTCCGAGCGGGACGACTGGGTTTTCGACCCTTTCTGCGGGCGCGGGACAACGGTCCTTGAGTCTCTACTCGCCGGAAGGAACGCGGCGGGCTCTGATGTGAACCCCGTCGCCTACTGTGTGTCACGTGCGAAAGCTGAACGCCCAACACTTGATGCGGTGCAGCTGAGGATAGATGGGCTCCAAGAAGTATATGTACAGGTTCCGCATGAGCGCTTGGAGCAGACCCGATCGAATCTTCCTCCTTTTTTCCGCCGAGCGTTCTACCCGACCACGCTTCGTGAACTGCTGTTTTTGCGATCGGCTTTAGCCTGGCGGCGCACCTGCGCTGACCGGTTTATCGCAGCTCTTATCCTTGGGTCTTTGCATGGCGAGATGGATCGTTCCAGCGCATACTTCAGTAACCAGATGCCGCGCACCATCTGCCTTAAACCGGATTACTCTACGCGCTACTGGCGCGCCAATGGCCTTTTCCCGAAGAAACGCAAGGTCTTCGACATGCTCAGGGAAAAGGCCGAACATCGGCTGCAGGACCTCCCGGAATGCCCCCGAGGAAAGGTCGCACTGGTGGACGCTCGCCAAGTTTCAAGACGCTTCAAAGAATTGCGCCACAAGGTTGCCCTCGTCGTCACCTCCCCGCCATATCTTAATGTAACCCGGTACGAAGAGGATCAATGGCTCCGACTTTGGTTCCTCGGTGGCGAACCCCGGCCTACTTACGGACAGGTATCGAAGGATGATCGTCACGAAGGCGTTTACAATTACTGGCAGTTCCTCAAAGAATCGTGGATCGGAATAGCGCCCTTGCTCGCGAATCACGCAAAAATCGTTGTCCGCCTGGGCGCTATTGGCCTAGAGGATGTCGAGATAACGCGAGGATTGACGGCGTCCATAAGAGCGACATTCTCGAGGGTTCGCGTAATTCGCCAGCCGACCCGTTCCAAGATTGTCAGACGCCAATCACGGAACTTCTTGCCGAGGAGCAAAGGCTGCTTGTTTGAAATGGACTACGTTTTCTCAGTCTGATACCGTGATGGGGCGAACCAGGGAAAGACGGCCTATTCCCTTCGTCCGCGAAACCCCCTCGGGCGATATGCAAATTGCCTAAGCGGCATCTATCCACTGGGAATAGCGCGGTCAAGGCCCGGGGAGTAATGTCTTTCTGACGGGGTCAGTCGTTCCGTTTGCCATTCTATGCCCTTCCTTCTTCGCCGTCTGTAGTAGCCTTGTTGGCTACGAAGGATGGGACGGGCACACTACGAGCCCGCCGTTTGACGCCGGCGGAGCATTGCGCGACAATGGATGAATTGGCGGACACGAAACGCTGTCTTATGTTTGGGCGGGTAGTTATGCCGGAGTTGCCTCGGGCGGACGTGCCGATCGCGATCACCGCGCACGGGAAGGGCGTGGCGATTTTCCGCGCGGCCAGGGATGGGCTGGCGTGGGAAACCTCGGCCGACGGGGTGCGATGGGAGACGGCCAGCGCGCCGGCCGGCGACGCGGGGCCGCTCCGCCCGATCTGCTCGGCCGAGCGGTCCGGCGAGGGGCAGTTGCTCTGCGCCGACCCGGAAGGCCGCATGCTGGGCGTGGCCGCCGGCGACCGGCGGCTGTCGCTGAACGAGCGGTTCCGGCCGCAGTTCTCCGACGAGCCGTGGTACGAACGGCTGCCCGCGCCGGAGGAGATGACGATTCTCCACGATGAGGCGCAGGCGGTGTACCGCGCGTTCTTTTCCGCGCACCGCAAGAGCGGCCGCGATCCCGAGCGGCGCGGCTGCGTCGGGTCGGCGACTTCGCCCGACCTTCGGACCTGGAGCACCGAGCCGCCGATCTTCGCGCCGAACCTGTTCAGCGATATGGTCGCGCCGAGCATTTTCAGCGACGGCGGACGCCACGTGCTTTTCTACGCGACGCCGGAGCTGGGCGGGCTGCTGGGGCTGCGGTTCGCGATCGCGCCGCACCTGGAAGGGCCGTACGAGCGCCTGGAGCCGGACCTGGTGGCGCGGGATGCGCGGACGGCGGTGCACGCGGTGCGGGTGGGCGAGCGGCGCCTGGTGTTCTTCGGCCGCGCGGAGCCGGCGCGGCCCGGCGGCGCGGCGGTGTCGAGGCCGGGTCTGCTGGAATTCCACGCCGACGGGCGGCCGTTCGTGCGGTTCTACGACGGGCTGCTGGGGCTGCTGGGGCGCACGCTGTTCCAGACGGAGATGGCGCTCAGCAGCGGTGAGATTCTCGCGCGGGTGCTGCCGCGCTACGGGACGGATTTCCGGCTGACGCTGAAGGTCCGCAGCCTGGGCGCGAAGGCGCTGGGGGTGCTGTTCCGGACGACGATGACCGGGTCGGACAACGTGACGCTGTGGCTCGATTTCGCGGCGCGGGCGGTGCTGCTGCGCCGCGGGGTGAGCGGGCGGCTGCTGGCGCGCGCGCCCTGCCGGCTGGCGACCGGCGAGGAGCACCGCGTGTCGCTCTGGGTGGAGGGCGGATTCGCCGATGTCTACCTGGACGATGAGTGGGTGCTGAGCTGCGCGACCGAGGGGCGGAAGTCCGGCGGGTTCGGGCTGGCGACGCTCGGCGGCGAGGGGCGGTTCGATGCGGTGACGGCGCAGGCGATTCAGACGCTCTGAGGCGAGTTCCGTAGCAGTTTCGCCATACCTCGATGTATTTTTACTATACAGCCAAGTCCGATAATGCGTCGTTTCCACGCATCCCGCCTGCCAGAATCGCATAAACCTGCGATTTTGCGCTAATCAGAAATCCTTGTCCCACGATAGTTAATGCGGCGGCGCTCCGCAATGCCGCGGAGATGCGCCGTTGGGCATGCGCTTTGCTGAACTGGAGGTCGCAGGACAACGAGGCGTCAAGGAGACCGGGATGAAGAAGCCTGATGAAGTGGCGCAGAACGAAGTGATTCTCGGCGTCGTCGCCGAGGAACCGACCGAGTACGACCGACACGGGTATCTTCGTCCGTGGCGCTATTTCCGCTTTTATATGCTCTATGAGCCCAATTCCCGAAGAACCTGCTGGCTGCCCGAGGGATACGAAGTCTAGCCGATGGGCGATTGACGAACCGCGAAGTGCTCTAGGGGGAAGAAGATGCGTTCCGATCGCTTTGGGAAGGAGTGCTTGAAAGCGTTCCTCCACTACGCACGGCCGTCACCCGAAGGACCCGGAACTATTCACCTGGGTATCTCGGATCCGCTGGGCGGACTGCCTCAGCACGACGCGCAAGCCCCGAAGAGGAAGCCCAAAGAGCACCCGCCCGCGGAACCGGAGTAGACGGCTGGGGCCGTCGGGACCGGCGCAAGGACGGGTCAGCCCTTCTTCTCGACCGGGTCATAGCCGCCGGGACTGAACGGGTTGCAGCGCAGGAGCCGCCAAATTCCCTTCAACACGCCTCGAATCGCGCCCCGCGTCCGAATCGCCTCAATCATGTACTGCGAGCACGAGGGATAGAACCGGCAGCGGGGTCCCAGCAGCGGCGAGAGACCCTTCTGATAGCCCCGCACCAGGGCGATCAACATGCTACCGAGGGGCGAAGACCTTTCCAATTCTGCTCAAGGCCTCTCTGAATACCGGCTCGATCTCGGCCAGCGTCAGGTTCCGCCAAGTCGTCCGCGGCACGATGACCAGGTCGCACGGGACGGTCAGCCCATGGCGGTTGAGGCGGTAAGCCTCGCGAAGGAGCCGCTTGATGCGGTTCCGCCGGACCGCGTTCCCATGCCGTTTGCCGACGCATAATCCCAACCGCGCGTGGCCGAGTCCATTCGGCAGGGCGCGGACGCTTATCTCGCGAAGCTCAAAAGCGCGCCCTTCCTGAAAAACGCGGTCGAACTCCCGCTTCAAGCGCACATGCTCAAAGGCTCGAAACCGGCAGTCCGTTTTCACTGGAACGTCCTCCATTGTGCGGCGGAACTTCTCGGCCGGCCCGAACACTATAGCATATTCTTCATTGCGTTCCACGGGCAAGCGGCGCCATCGCGGCCGGGCGGCACGCGCAGCCATATTCCGCGAAGCTCGATCAGTAACTGTTTCTTTCTGCTACGATGTCGCTCCAAGAAGCATTGCGGGTTGCGGGGCTCAAATTGAAACCGCCGTCGCAAGTTTCCATCAATATTGCGGTTATGCTCGTATTTATTAATTAGGTTCGCGCTCATGCAGCGGCACTGGCTTTGCAGCTTGCTGAAATGAAGATTCCGCCCCAGCGAGAGATGATTTCGAAATGGGCGAGGGTAGACGACAGTGACTGAGACCGGAGATTTCGCGGGAACGACTGGGCGCAATCGTTGTCGAGCGGAGCCCGGCCGCGTCGGGCGACCGTCGCAGGCAAAAGGCGGCGATCTCCGTGGCGGCCTCAACTCGGATGCTCACCTGGTTCATGCAGGGGCCGGACGGGACGCCCGATATGACCCTCGCACTGCCGAGAGGGCATAAAGATGGAACAAGCGATTCTGCTGGTTGAGGGGAGCGCGACGGACGCGCTGATCGTTAAGCACGCGCTCAGGAAAAATTTCGGCGTGCATCACGCGCGGACGGCGCAGGAAGCCCGGGAACGGCTGAAGCGGCAGGCCTTTGCCGGCGTGGTGCTCGACTGCTCGCTGCCCGAGGCCAACGGGCTGGCTCTTCAACAGTGGATCATTCAGCAGGGGCTCGACGTGCCGGTCATCGTCATCTCCGACGAGGGCGATGAGCGCCTTGCGACCGAAGCCTTCAAACAGGGCGCCTATGACTACGTCGTCAAGTCCGAAGAGAGCCTCGCCGCGCTCGGCGCGGTGGTCCACCAGGTGCTGCAGCGGCACGAGCTGGAGCAGCGCGCGCAGATCCTGCAGCAGATCGTCGAGAACGCGTCCGAGGCGATCATCACCATGAAGGAGGACGGCCAGATCCTCACGGCGAACCGGGCGGTGGAGATGACCTTCCTGTACCCGCCGGAGGAGGTCGTCGGGCAGCCGTTCACGCTCCTGTTCCCGGAGGACAGGCCGGACCAGCAGGCGCGCGGGATGCTCGCGGCGGGCGCAGCGGGGAAATCCTGGCAGGGCGAGCTGCCGGCGCGGCGCAAGGATGGCTCCGTCTTTCCCTCGCACATGTCCTGTTCGGTCCTGCGCGACCGCTCCGGCCGCACTCGTTGCCTGATCGGGATCGTGCGCGACGTCACCGAGCGCCGCCAGTTCCTCGACCAGCTCAAGCATCTCTCGATCACGGACAACCTGACGGGCCTCTACAACCACCGGTTCTTCCACGAGCGGCTGCGGTATGAGTTCGCGCGCGCGCGGCGATATCGCGAGCAGCTCGGCTGCATCATGATTGACGTGGATTTCTTCAAGACCGTCAACGACACCTACGGGCACCTGCTCGGCGACGAGGTGCTCAAGTCGCTCGCCGGCATCGTCAGCGGGGCCACTCGCGCGGTGGACATGGTGGCGCGATATGGCGGCGAGGAGTTCGCCCTCCTGCTGCCCAGCACGGACCTGGAAGGAACGGCGCGGTGCGCGGAGCACATCTGGGAAAGCGTAGGGACCACGGAGATCCGCACGCGCCAGGGCGCGCTGCGCCTGACGGTCTGCGCCGGCGTCGCCGCGCTCGCCGACGATATGAAGGATGAAGAGGAACTCTGCCGCCGGGCCGACGGCGCGCTCCTCATTGCCAAACGGCGCGGACGCAACAACGTCTGCGTCTGGGACTCCGCGCTCCTGGGTGCGGACGTGCAGCCCCAGGTGCTGCAAGGGCAGAACTTCGCCGAACTGCGCTCCAACCTGCTCCGGCTGAGCGGCCCGGCCAAGGGACGCTACGTCGAGGCGCTGCGGCCGCTGCTGGAATCCTGGTGCCGGCGCAACCCATCGCTGCAGCGGCGCATGGCCAACGTGGCGATCTTCGCGATGGAGCTGGGCCGCGCGGCGCGGATGCGGCCGGAAGAACTCGAGGCCCTGCACAACGCCGCCCTGCTCCACGTCATCGCCGGCGCGGCCGCCGGGCCGGAGCCGCCCCGAGAGCGCCAGGACGGCTCCAGGCGGACGGACGCCGCGCAAGAGCCCGCGAACGCGGCGGAGGAACTCGCCTGCGGGTTGCGCGTCCTGGACCTGGAAACGGAATGCCTGCGCCACTGCCGCGAGCGATACGACGGCGCCGGACTCCCGGACGGACTGACGGGCAAGGACATTCCGCTGGGGGCCCGAGTGCTTGCCGTGGCGGATGCCTGCGACACGCTGATCTCGGACCGGGCCGAAGGTCCCGGCTCGATGGACGGCGAAACCATGGAGGGCTTGCGCCGCCGATCCGGGAAGGAACTCGATCCGGACCTGATCGCCCTGTTCGTAAAGGCGCACTGCGTGAACGCGAGCGGATGATCGAAATGGAAAGCGCGGAATGAGCAGGGTCAGCCGATGGCGAAGGGCGCCAGGGCAATTTCGCGCGAATCCTCGCCGGCGGCGATGGCGCATTCCATTTGCGCGCGTTTAATTCAACGCCCGACCGGCTCGAAGATTGGGGCATCAACCCGGCCGACCACACCGCCTGGGCCGTCATTAATCACGCCGCCGACGCCTTCGCCGTCGGCGGAATTCGGACGCGGCCCTGGTAGGGCATTGCCGCCGTGATAGGGCGCGCGCCAGGCCCTGCCGCCCGCGAAAAAGCGGCCCCGCTCTATTTTCTAATAACCCGCCTGACTGCAGCCAGTTTGAGCGTAGAATCCAACGTTCGAATATGGATTAAACTTTCGAGGAAGGTCAAATGGGTGATCGCGACGGACAGAAAAGGCCTCGCAGTCGCGGCTGCGGGCTCAACAAACTCCGCCGGATCACCAAAGGGGATAGAATGAATGGTATTGTGTGGGGCTGTTGAAAAAGGCGTCCGACGCGCTAACTCCGGCGCGCATCTCCATTCGGTCATTCCCGCGCAAGCGGGAATCTAGGCTTTCCGCGCGCGGCTCTGGATTCCCGCCTTCGCGGGAATGACAATGAGCATTTTTCAACAGCCCCTTGTGTCCCCAGTTTCCGCCCAGTTTCCGGCAGGGGTGGGCAAGGAGACGACAATGGAAGAATTCAGAAATCCGTCGAATTGTGATGGTTGTGGTAAGCCAATGGAGGCTCGTGTGACAAGATTACCCTTCGATCGCAATTTGTGTTCGGAATGCCGTATAAAGGAGTGGGACCTCTTGCACAAAAGCGAGCCGCGCTCTGAGCAGCCAAAGAGGTGCGGGCGCTGTCATGGAACGGGGAAAATCAAGGGGTATAAGTGTATGGCGTGCAATGGTACTGGGCGACCATAGGGGCAAACAGAACGACTGGAGCAGAGCCTATCTATCATCGCGCAATAGCCCACGGTGCGACGACACGGAGTTGTCAAGGACTTCGGGGGAATTCCGGAGCATAAACCCTATTTTCCCCCACCTTCGCATGCGGGCAAGCTACCCCGCTGCCTTGCGCATGTCAATCAGGAACAGGATTTATGTAGCCGGAATACTGCGGGAATATTGACCAGAAACGCTGGGGCAAGAAACACTTTCTCGCCGCTGGATCAATTCCCGCCGCCGGCCTGCGTCAGGACGTAATAATACGGTTTCATGGCGACAAAGACGTCGTCGTAGGTCTTCCATTCGTAGAAGAGGTATTTCTTTCCGTCGAGCGTCTTGATGGTGTAAGCGGAGGCAATATGCTCATTCTTTGACAGGACGAGACCTTTGGTCCACGTGGGCGCGGGAGCGGGCGGCCTGCTCTTATCGAACGCGACCACCATCTTGCCGTCGTCCAGGAAGCTCATCTCCGTGAGAAACAAGCTATTCCGCCATTGTTTTTCACCAGGACGAAATTCCTCGATCGTCTTTACATAGTCCACGGACAACCATTTGCCATGAACCGCCGGATCATCCACGAAAGGATAGTCGGTGCGCTCAACGGTCCTGATCTTTAGTTGGTCGGCCGGCCGCGGATTTATTTGCGACTTGCGAGTGACGTAGAGGAGGTATACTTCGTCGTTACGGAAGTATATTTTCACGCCGCGTTCCTGCCGAGCGTAGTAGCCCACACCTTGTGAACCATTCTTGAATAACACGCCATCGGGAGTGCCGGGCAAGTCGCGGCCTTTGAGATCAACGGTCAGGTCGGGCGCGTCCATCACTTTCAGCGCCTTTTCCAGGCTCGAACCGACCCGCAAGCCGTCGCCGAAAACATAGTCACTTTTTTGGCTGAAGTGCAGTTCCCAGACCTGGAGGTTGAGTATTACCACAGAAAAGCCGTTGTTGTAATACATAATGTACGAATTAGGCAGATTGTCTTTCGTGATGGGCTTGGGGCCCGAGTTCCTGTAGAAGATCGGTTCGCCGAATAGGCGAATGATGTCAGCGGGCGTGGCCTTTTCCAGGTTCAACTGGGCGACTTTCGCATTCATGTCCGTAATGCTTGTTGCCGTTGGGTTCGCATCGGTTGCCGGCTCGGCTTTCAGGGCGGCCATCGGCATGACGAACAGCGTTACCAGCGCGGCTGCGGCCGCCGCCGCAATCCAGCGCAACCGGCGATGCTTCCACGCCGGATGGGCGAGATACTCGATCCGGCGGCGGAGGAACGCGGGATTCTCGAAAAGGCCCAAAAGGCCCAGTTCCGGCTCGAGCCTGGCCTGCCGGTGACGCGCGGCAGCGGTCAAGAGAGTCAGGCCGTACTCGCGCGTCCGCTCGCGCAGCCGGACCGACACGGCCGCGTCGCAGCAGATTTCGCGCAAGTCGCGCAGCCGCCGGCCCGCCAGCCATAGGGCGGGGTTGAACCAGTAAACGATGTAAAGGAGCGATTGGATGGCACTGACGATGAGGTCGCCGCGTTTCAGGTGCGCGAACTCGTGCGCGAATACGTGTCCCAGTTGTTCATCTGACAGCTCGCAATAGGATTCGGGCAATAACACAACCGATTGAAAGACGCCGCAAACGCCTGCGCTCTGAACGCTCGTCGTCAAGACCATTCGCGGCGGCCGGCGCATGTGGAATTGAACGGCATGATGCGCGAACGCTTCAGCGACGCGCTCGGGAATCGGCGTCTCACCCGCGCGGCGCACCAGCCGGCGCAGCCGCAGGAGCCGAGCGAGCAGCCAACCCATGAAAAAAAGGCTGGCGGCGGTTGCGCAAAGCATGGCCCACGATTGGGTGGACAACGTCGCATGCGGCAGCGCCGGCAAAGTCAAGGTGGCTTGAATCGGCGCCATGACCGCAACTGAGTCGCTCGGGGTGAGCGCCGCCGATTGAATCGCCGCCACGGCTCTGCCGTGCGAGTGGAGAAGTCGCGCTGAGAGACTCGTCGGCAGTGCAAACGACGGCGGAATCACGAGCCGGGCCACGACCAGCAGCCACAAAGCATAGCGCACTTGCGGCCAGCCTCGGCGTTTCAGGATAAGGTCCGCCGCCCAGACCAGCCCGGCCAGGAGCGCCGTCTGCCAGAGCATCGGCAGCATCCACGTCCACCAGCCAGCGGCAAGGGCATTAATGTGGTCCGTCATCGCTTGCCCTCCTTTTTCTTGACGTTGTCCTGAAGCAGGCTCATGAGTTTCTGAAGCTCGCCCGGCGGCAACTCTTCCTCTTTCACCAGGAAATGAATGAGATCGGCGAACGCCCCGTCGAAGGCGTCCGTCGCCAGCGCCCCGAG
>Ga0187884_10001650_pt1 | contig 19790 bp, 15 predicted proteins | sample June2016WEW_20_4_FD_132983 | JGI IMG/M metagenome (GOLD analysis project Ga0187884, IMG submission 132983) | Peatland microbial communities from SPRUCE experiment site at the Marcell Experimental Forest, Minnesota, USA - June2016WEW_20_40 | ecosystem: Environmental > Terrestrial > Soil >...
ATCAAACTCAAGATGGCGGTAGCGCGCCAGGGTCTCGCGCAGTTCCCGCACCACCGGCAACGTGGTTCCGGCCTCGCCGAAGAACTGCCGCCGCATATCGTTGTCGACGCCGACGACATTCCATCCCTCGCCGTGCAACATGCGTACGCATTCGGACCCGATCAGTCCTCCCGAACCTGTGATGAGAGCTTTCTTGCTTTGCATGGAAGTTACCCCGTGTACTACGCGATCAGAATGGATATGGAATGGCTGAAAGACGACCGGCCGCCTACCCCATCAGTCCGCGCCACGCTCCGGCGCAGATCCTCAGCATGCGCACTCCGTTGGAGAAGACCTTGGTCATCTTAGTGACGCCGTAGATGCGTTCCTGATAGTGGACCGGAATCTCCTGGATCTGGAGCTGCAGTTTGCCGGCGCCGAACAGGAGTTCGTAATCGCCCCACATGTCGGTGATGCCCCACTGACCCAGGTTGCGCTCGATACGCTGCCAGTCTCTTTTCCAGAGCACCTTGGTTCCACACAACGTGTCTTTGATTCGCTGATCAAGCAGGTAGGAGAACGTCATGCCGAATAACTTGTTGCCCACGCGGTTGGCAAACTTCATCGCCTGCCGTGGGATGGGATAGACGAGGCGGCTTCCATTGACGAACTCGCCGCTGCCCGACAGCAGTGCCCGCAGAAAATGGGGAAGCTCTTCCGGCATCACGGCCAGGTCGCCATCCAGGATCATCAGGACATCGCCCTTAGCCGCGCGAAATCCGGTCCACACATTTTCCGCTTTACAGATTCCGGGACCTGGGACGAGCCGGATGTCGCGATGCGGATACTTGCTCATCATCCGCTTTACTTCGTCGCTGGTTCCGTCGGTGGACTTGTCGTCGCAGAAGAGGATCTCCGTGTGATTCCCCATGTCCGGAATGCGCTGCACCGCGAACTCGACATTGTCGCGCTCGTTGCGGCAGGGAATGATGACCGAGACGGAAACCTCGCTCTCGGGTTGCGGTTGCGGCTTGGGCCGGGCCACGATCATCTGCATCAGGCACAGGCGCCGAATTCCGGGCAGCCGCGCCAGAAACTCATTGCAGAAGCCCGACAACAGGGGAACGTACTTGGGCAGCAGCAGCAGCCGATACGTGCGCACCACGGTGAATCCAGCTAAATCCAGAAAGCCGGTGATGTCACGCTCCGCCATCCAGTTAGGTTCTTCGAAGGGAGCGCGCAATCCCAGCTTGCTGGCCAGTTCCAGCAGCGGCTGCCAGAGCGGGTTGTAGTTGCACACCACCAGCCGCGTATCCTGACGGCAGACCCTGCGGGCACGCCGCAGCGCCGCCAGAATGTCGACGGTGTCGAACAGATGGCTGACGATGACGTAATCGAAGCTTTCGTCGAGATCGAGGTCTTCCGGATCCGACGTCATGAAGTTGAGCTGCGGGTAATTCCGTTTCGCCCTTTCGGTCAGGCGGCCGCTGATCTCGACTCCCACGCCGTAGGACGGCTGGACCGCAGCCAGCAGGTGCCCGGTCTGGCAGCGGATTTCCAGAACGCGCTTGCCGGGTTCGACGATGAAGCGCAGCAGGCGCTGCAAACGGTCGTAGAAATACCGGTTGGAATGCACCCACCGGTCGCGAGTAGCCGCCAGTTCTCCCTGCCGTCGCCGTCGCGCCTCGCGGCTGGCGCGCAGCGCGTCGGGACCCCATGCCTGTGCAGGCGCGGTCGCCTGGGCTGCGCCTGGCTCGACTACGATTGCAGTTTTTGGAGCCGCCATCGTTTAGTCTTCCACCACGTGCGTCTCAAAAATCCCACGGTAGTGAGCCCACAAGTTCTGGTCGAAGCTGCCGTCGGGGCAAAGGCACTTGGCGGCTGCGTTCGCCATATACAACGCATGATGTGTGTTGTCGTGCACGAACAATCCTTGCCGGCCGAAGGTAAGCAATCCCTGAATCCCCGCCAGCCATTCATCGGCCAACGCGACATCCTTCTCGTAGCCGCGCAGGTACACGGGGTACGCCTGCCGCAGCCGGCGCGTAGTCGTCTGAAGCACGCGCGCGCGAACGGGCAAGCCGGCTTTTTCCATCCAGATGCGCATCCATTCGCCGAGCTGCACATCGCTCATCGCCCATTCGGGACTGCCGGGATCGGAAGGCAGTTCGGCGCACAGAACGGTCTTGCCCTTAGGTTCTTTCGACGCGCTGTAGTTCTTCGGTTCGGAGAGCCTGGAGATGGGAATCGACTCTTCGGGGAAATAATGCGCGTCGTACTCGGAGAACTGATCCTGCTCCAGAGTGACATAGATGAGGATCATTCCTCGAAACGAAATACGCGTCGCTGCTTCCAGCGTCTCGCGGGGTGCTTCGGGCTGGAGGCTTTTCACCAGCAGGCTGATGGGCAGCGTTGACCATACGTTGCGCGTCGGAATCCGGTGACTCTGGCCGTTGGCTTCGTAAGTTACGGCGGCGACGCTGTCGCCGTAGCGCTCGATGTTGGTTACGCGGGCGCCCATCACGAACTCTGCGCCGGCCTCACGCGCAACGTCGGAGAGCCGTTGCGTAATCTGGCCGTAACCTTGCCGGGGATAGAAGAATCGCCCCGCCCCCGGCTTCTTCAATCCTGGGACCGAGTTCGCTACCTTGCGGAGAATCTTGCCGACGGAGTTTCCCGAGACCCGCCGACGGGCTTGCGTGGCTGCGATCTGCTCCGGCGGCAGCCCCCAGAGTTTGTAGGCGTAAGGGAAGTAGAAGCCACGGCAGATGGTGCTTCCCAGGCTGTGTTCCAGCACCGAGGCAAAAGTTTCGGAGTGTCCATTGCCCGTCGATTTCTTATGCAGCAAGTCGCGGGCGACCCCGAACGCAAACCGTTTCGGCATGCGCAGCAGAAGGTCGCCCGGCTTCAGGGGGAAATGGATCCACTGGTTTTCCAGGCGGATTCGCCCGTGACGTGGACGGTCGAGCAGGTCGTCACCCATCAACTCGCGGAGGTTGCTCAAGATGGCGGGATCGCAAGCCGGATGCAGGCGGTGACTCCCGTAGTCGACCCAAACTCCATCGAGCTGAAAGCTGCCGGCATTGCCGCCTACGACGTCGCGTTGTTCCAGCACGGTCACGCGTGCGCGCGCGGTACGCGTGAGCTCATACGCGGCACCCACTCCAGCGGGGCCGGCACCAAGAATCACAACGTGCGGCAGGTCCGAATGTTGTCGCGGCATGTACGTCATGGGCTGCACTAAGTGATGGGTGTCAGCTCTTCGGAAGAGCGCAGCCGGTCGAAGTGAAGAACCGAGCGCGCAAAGTCCGAGCCGCCGATCAGGAAGGAGATGACACCGGCGCAAAGTCCGCTGCCGATCACGACCGATTCCCAGGCCAGACCCGCGGCCACCGCCAGCGTCGCCGGAGTTCCGAAGGGTGCCAGCAAAGCCACCAGGCCGGCCTCGCGCAGGCCGAGACCGCCCAGCGTCAGCGGCACCAGCGCCAGCAGTTTGGCCAGCGGCCACACCAGCAGCCATATCCGAAACTGCACGTGCAGCCCGCAGGCGTTGGCGATGGTGGCGGAGAGAACCAGCAGATTCATCTGGATGATGAGGCCCAGCGTAAAGGAGACCAGGACATACTGCGGCTGGGAGGCCATGGAGCGCGCCGCTCGCCGGATCTTCACTGAGAGACGCCGCACCTTGAACGGCAGCCGTTGCCACGGGATGAAAGCCAGCGTGACGAACAGCCCAATAAACGCCAGCGCGAATACGATAGCGAGCTCAAGGAACGCTCGCCGATGGTGGGTGTGCAGCGCTCCAGGGAGAAGTAACACGCCGGTTCCAGCCACGACGGCCAACGACATGGTGTCCAACAGTCGATCGACCAGGCTTCCCAGCAACACCCCGGCACGATTGCGCTCGATGCGAAAAGCCAACCCCATCCGGACCACGTCTCCGCCCACAACCGAGGGAAGAAACAATGTGCCGAACAATCCGGCGAAGTAACAACGCACCGCCTGGGCGAAGGTCAGGTGGGCATCGCTCAACCGCAGCGTCAGGCGCCACTTGGCCACGCCGATACAATGGGTCACCAGATAGCCTGCGATCACCGCCGCCCAAAGCCGCAGCGGAATGATGCGCAACGCTGCCGCCAGCTTGTGCACCGGCAGAAACGCCAGCAGAAGCGCCAGAATGATGAGGCTTCCTGCGATGCGGATCCAGGGACGCCGCAGTACCTGCTTAACAGCTTTCATTTTGTGTTGGAACTTACCGCGATCCGAGAGAGCTGGTCAGAGAGCAGGCCGACCGCCCAGATGATTAACGCTGCAACCACCAGCAGGCCGCCGTTGGGCGAGAACTTCCAGCGCCAGACGTCATATCCCAGCTTGCCCAGCCCCACGGCGAAGAACGCCGCTCCCAGAGGAAGGAAGAAGCGCAGCGGGTTGAAGTAGATGGCTGTCCGCAGGATGACCAGCAGGAAATCATAAACATGCAGCGCGCGAACTTTCGAGAGTCCCACGCGCTTGTGATAGTCGATGGGGAGGTAGAGCACGCGATAGTCATTCAACAGCAACGACATGGTAATGGTGGAAGTGAAGGAGAAGCCGGAGGGCAACAGGTGTTCGTATTTCTTCGAGAGAGATTTCCGGAAGACACGTAAGCCGGAGTTCAGGTCGGGGATGGGATGGCCGGCCAGATAGTTTGCCAGCCTGCCCAGCACCCACTTCATGGGACGCCGAACCAGGGGAATATGCACATTCTTCCCGATTCGCGCGGCCACGACCATGTCGTATTCGGGAAGCGCGTCCAGCATCTCGGGGATATTTTCGGCAGGATAGGTGCCGTCGGCGTCAATGATGAGGATCCAGTCATGCTTGGCGGCGGCGATTCCAGTCTTGAGAGCGGCACCATAACCGCGATTGTATTTCTTGGAAATCAGCACCACGTCATCATGCTGACGTACGACGTTGCCGGTGCCATCCGAGGATCCGTCGTCGACCACGATCAATTCATAGGCGTAGCCGGTGCGATCCATGACTTCGCGAATGTGTTCGATCTGCGGGCCGACCATGGCAGCCTCGTTGTAGGCAGGCACGACCACCGATATGGCGACGGTCTCGTCCAGTGGCGCAGTGTCAACCCACTTGAACGTCGAAGTGATAGTTTGTTCGGCGTGTTTCACAGTGACCTCTCCTTCCGTTTCAGCGTGCATCTTGGCCTGTCTTCTGATTGCCGCTCCAGCGGCTGACGTAAATGTCCCCTCCGCCTAACGTGCCGGGAAATTTCCGGACCAGGGTGAACCTGCTTTCGATTGCGCTCCACAGCTCCGGCTGGCTACTGCGAATCGAACCGGGCATGGCGTAGAGCAACCACGCGCTCTGCGCGCCGCCGGTCAGAGCGTCCAGTTCCTCGCGGGTTTCCATTAGCCGCCACGGCTGGCCGTAGTAGCGCTGATAAGGCGTCATGACCAAACCGGCCGTAACGATCGGCTCGCCCCCCTGCCGCTGAGCAAGGACGAACCTCATCGCTCCCAGATAGTCCTGCTTCGGATACAGGTAGGCCGCTGGCAGAGGTACGACGGAGGCGAGCAGCAACAGCGCGATCAGGGCGACCGCGGCGAAATCCTGAGTGATACCGAATCGCTGCGCAACGAATGTGCCGATGACCACGGCGCCGCGCGTCAGAATCAAGAGAGCGAATCCGATTTCGAAGAAGAAGAAGCGTGGCCAGAAGTTGTGACTCGTAGCCAACACTCCCGCTGCGGTCAGCACGGCAGGGAGAACGATCAGGCCGACGAGGAACCGGTTCTGCTTCCAGTAGCTGAACAGGCCGCACAGCACGACCGCACCGGCGATAACCAAAGCCAGCCAGCCGCCTACCGTCGTGCTCCGCAACCCGCGGCCCAGCTCCGCCAACGCCCATAGCGGACTCGCCCATTCGTAGCGCACCGGATCGCGATGCGATCCCACAGTGTGAGACACGATGCCGGGCAATACCGGCGCGTAGAGCAGGATCGACATCACTCCACAAAGAACGAAGCCATAGAGGAGGCTGAAACGTCGCCGCAGCAGTTGCTGGCTGGACTTTACCTGCGAGGTCAGCATCCAGAGATAAACAACGGCGTGTCCGGCGATGACGAAAGTCATCATCAGATGGGTATAGATCCCGAGCGAGGCCGCGATTCCATACAGAACCCAATCGCGCCGCTCGCCGCTCCTGGCACCGCGCAGAAGGAAAATGCTGGCCAGCATCGCCCAGAACGCCATGGCGGTATAGCCGCGGGCGTTCTGCGAAAACCAGACGTGCTGATAATTCACCGTCATCAAAGCGCAGGCCGCGAGCGCTTCGCGATTGGTCGTGACCAGCCGCCCCAGGAAGTAAAGTGCCGGGATGCACGCGACTCCGAAACACATTGCGGGCAGACGTAAGGTCCATGGCTGTTCGCCGAATGTCCGAATGGAGCCGTGGGCGAGGATGGAATACAGCATGTGCTGGTTCTGCCCGTCGTAGTGGGTGAGGATGTGCCAGATGGGAGCGCGTACCGACTCAAGCAGCGTTATGATTTCGTCGTACCACAGCTGTTGATTCAGGGCCACGGCCCGCAGAATGGCCGCAAGTACGGTAAGAGCGGCCAGCCATCCCCATGCCACCGGTTCGCGCTCGCCGGCCCCAAACCCAAAGCAAATTTCCGATGCTTCCCCGCGAGAGAAGCGCGAATCGGAAACCTGTTGCGGCTCAGAGATTGCCGGCATGAGTGACGAAGGAACGTCGGAGAGAAAACGAAGAGGTTTACAGCCGGTAGCCGCGCAGAAAGCTGTTCTCGTTGAACATACTCATGGGAGAAAATTCCAGGTTGGTGAAGCCCGCGTCCTCCATCCACTCCCTGGTTTCGGCGACCGAATGATTACGTCCGGCCGACGTAATACACAGTTCCAGCAGATCGAGCAGCACGGGAACCTTGTCTCCCAAGCGGTCATCTCGCAGAAATCGAGCCTGAATGACCAGCGAGCCCCCAGGAGCTACCGAGGTGTAGAGCCGCTTCACCAACTCGGCGCTCGCCTGCGGACCTAGCTGATGCAGAGTATTGGAAACCAGGATGACGTCGTATCGTCCGGGAATCTCGTCCTTCAGAGCATCGGCAGCCAGGTAGTGGACATCGTTCTCCAGCGCGTATCTTCCCTGGATTTCTTCCGCTACGCGCAAGACCTGCGGAAAGTCCAGCAGGTAAAGACTCAGCGCGGGGTTCTGCATCCCCAAATAGAATGCATAGGTGCCAGGCCCACATCCCAGGTCTAATAAACTGGTGCAGAAGTTCGTGTCGAGGTAGTGTGCCAACTCTCGGCCATAGATGGCCGCATAGGTGTGCATGGCGAGAGTGAACTCCCGCGTTCGATCGGCATCGATTCCCAGGTGGGTCAGGGGATCGAAGGTCGGCTGAGAGGTCAGCACGGCTTGATCAAGATTGGTCATGGCCACATTGAAGTACGACAGATTGCGAATCCAGTCGCCCAGGTAAGCCTCTCCTGCGGAAGGAAGAAGCACGGACCTGCCAAGAGCGGACGCCCGATAGAATTCACCGTCACGGGCTTCCAGCAGATTGAGCATCACACCGGCATTCAAGAGGCGTGCCAGAGTTTCCGGCCGCGCACCCAACTGTTGTGCCAAATCGTGCACGGACGTTTCTTCCTCGCCCATGCGTTCGAAGATTTTCAGTTTCGCCAGCGCAAACAAGACCGAGGACTGAAAGAAGCTCTCGGCAATACCTAGAACCGTCAAGCGCTCGCGGATCGCCCCAAGATCGATACGTTCGGTTACGCAACTCATCGACGCACCTCCACCAACTCGTCGAGTTCTCCACTACATTTCTCGGCGGAATAACGGTAGACAGCCGGGAAATACTCGGCGATGACCATGACAGGGCGGCCGCCGGAGACGACGCGATAGGTGCGATCTAATAAGAGTTCGGTCTCGGCACATTCGAAGTAATGCGAGAGCGCACCGGCACGCTGGCAACGAACCGCCTGCAATTTTTTGAATGTCTCCAGCTGATGCTCCAGCCACAACCGCCCCAGTGGAATGCCGGAGTCGAGAAGTTCTTTGCGAAAGGATTCGCCGAGCCGGTCAACTGCGATCAGCGACTCGGCGTAGACATAGTTTCTGCCCGTCCGCGCTCCCTGCAGGAGGATCTTTCTTTCGCCCAAAGCCTCTCCAGGAAAAGGGTCCAGCAGCACGTGCGACGTTGTGGCAGAGATGATGTCCTGGCTCACTTTCACCAGCTGGATGCGTTCAAAGAAGTTCGCTTCCAGTATCTCCGTCAACGTTCCGTCGGTGACCAGGAGTATCCGTTGGAAAGGATCCAAGGAACTGACATCAAACTGATCTAGCCTGGCAAGAATATCCATTGCGGACATAGCGTTCCTCTAACTTAGGTCGACCTGCGCGCTGGCAGGTTGGAGTTCATGCGGTTCGCCGGTGTCCCCCGATTGCGAAGTGGGTTCCGGATCGAGATGTTCGCTGGCACCAGTCGGCGGAATCTGCTCCTGGATATTCAAGGCTTCTTCGTGGATATGCTCGAAGAGGTCGCGAGCGAAGTTTTCCGACAGATGTCGCCTCACGCTGCGCTGCACCCGGTCGCGCAGCACGTGCTCCCAGCGTTCCAGTTGGAACAGAGAGACGTTGTGGCTTCGCTTCCAGCTTCCGATCTGCTTCACGCACTCCATGCGCCGGGCAAGCAGGGTGATCAGATCGTCGTCGATGGCATCGATTTCTTTGCGCATCGCGCGCACCGCGGCTGAAAGACGCGTGGTATCAGCCGGGGAGGGACAACGCAACCGGCTGAGAAGTTTGCCGTATTGCGTTGGTGTCAGTTGCTGGCCGGCATCGCTGCGGGCCGCGGCAGGAGCATAGTGAACTTCGATCATTAGCCCGTCGAAGAGGAAGTCCAAAGCCTCTTGCGCGATGGTCAGGAGGTGTTTTCGGCTACCGCAGATATGACTGGGGTCGCAGATCAGAGGCAGGTGAGGCATTCGCCGGCGAAGCTCAATAGGGATTCTCCAGATCGGCGGATTGCGATAGGAACTGGGGCGGTAAGTCGAAAACCCGCGGTGGACCGCCATCAGCTTGGTGACGCCGACTTTGCTGACCCGCTCAATGGCTCCAATCCACAACTCCAGGTCCGCGTTCATCGGGTTCTTGATCATCACGGGAATATCGACGCCCCTTAGGACTTCCGCAATTTCCTGAACCGCGAATGGATTGGTCGTGGTGCGGGCGCCGATCCAGAGAACATCGATGCCGGCTTTAAGACATGCTTCCACGTGATGCGGCGTGGCCGTTTCCGTGGTAACTGGGATACCTGCGGCGAGGCCGGCATTTTTCAGCCATGGCAGGCCCTCGACGCCGATACCTTCGAAAGAACCCGGATGCGTGCGCGGCTTCCAGATGCCGCCGCGCAGCATCGTCACATCGTGAGCAGCAAGCTGCAGAGCCGTCTGCAGGACTTGCTCTTCTGATTCCACACTGCATGGGCCCGCCACCAGGAACTTGTTCCTCAGACGGATATTCCACTCGCAAAGACTATCTACTGCGAGCTTGCGTTGCATGATCGTCTCGCTTGGATTGCAAAACATGGGTTGAGCGTTGAAGGATACGAGCGTTTCGAGAAAAGTGCTGCAGGAAATTTGCGCGGTTGTTCGAAAATCGATTCGCCAAGCCGCGCCGTTACGCGATCAAGACACCAGGTCCTTGCGCAGGATTTTCCCAAAGGCATTGCGCGGAAGTTTGTCGACGAACTCTACCAGCCGCGGAATCTTGAAATCCGTCAGGCGGTCGCGGCAGAAGTCGACAATCTCCTGCTCCCGACAGCTCTCGCGGGCAACAATCACCGCCTTGACCACGTGTTCGCCGAGGTAGCCGGGCACGCCGACGACAACCACTTCCTGCACCTTTGGGAACGCGGAGATCACCGCTTCGACTTCCATCGGATCTACTTTTCGGCCGGCGCTCGAAACCAGCCATGCTGCCCGCCCTTGGGGATACAGGTAACCGCGCGCGTCCTTGCGGCCGACGTCGCCCGGCCAGAAATAACCGTGATGAAACTTCTGCTGCGTCAGTTCCGGCTGTCGCAAGTAGCCCGCCGGCATGGCAGCGCTTTGAATTCCAATCTCCCCAACCTCTCCGGGCGAAACCGCGCTGCCGTCTTCCCGCAGTATCTCGATGCGAACATTCTTCATCGGCAGTCCCACCGACTCCAGCGATTCCTGCAGGTTGAGGTCGAGATTGATGGCGGCGGACCCTACCTCGGTGGTTCCGTAAAGTTGGCGCACATAAACTCCGAAGGCTTCGCGAAATTCACGCGAGGTCGCGGCCGATAACGGTGCTCCCGCCGAGAAGACCAGACGCAGCGCATTGCCGGGACGCGACTGTCCCATCACGCGTCGTGACAGTAGATCGAAGATCAAAGGAACGGCGGGAAAGATGGTGATGCGCTCGCGAGCGAAAAGTTCGACCACCGCGGCGCGATTGAATTCTTCCATGACCACCAGCGTCGCGCCGGCGTAAATAGCGGCCATGAACGCATTGGCAAATCCGTGAGCGTGATACAGAGGAATCGTGCACAGGATGCGGTCATCCGCCGCCACCCCGGTCGTCTGATTGAAATGGATTGCCTCGCAAGCCAGGTTGCGATGAGAGCGCGCGGTGCATTTGGGCACGCCCGTGGTGCCTGACGTGTATTGCACGATCGCGATTTCATTTTCGTATTCACGTGGCGGAGGCGGCTCGGTAGAAGAACTCAGCAGGCTATCGAAATTGCCCCCGCGTGAATAGATGGGGAAGTGCTGCCCGGTCTGCTCGCGGACCTGCTCGATAGGCGATACCTGATCGGACTCGGCTACCGCAACCGCGATCTGATTTTCCGTAAATACTCGTTTGAGCTCGCTGGTCTTGGAACCCGAGTCCACCAGGAATGCCGGCACGCCCAGGCGCGACGCCGCCAGATAGCTGACTACAAATTCCGGGCTGGTCTTCAGGACCAGCGCCACACCTCGATCGGGTTCGGCGCCCAGGCCTCTTAAACCTGCGGCGCAACGCGCGACCTGTTCTTCCAACTGGGCATAGCTGTAGCGCTCATTCCCGCAAACCAGCGCAATGCGGGAACCATCCTTGCGGCAAGCTTCTTGAAAAATACGATTCAGCATTCCAAGATCCGTGGTTCTTATAGACTCAGCACTCTTCGGGCGTTTTCACCCAAGACCTTCTCGATGGACTCAGGCCGAAGCGGAAGGCCCTCAATGGTCTCGATCAGGGAACGAAGAGGCTTTGGCTGGGCGGGAAAGTCTGTGCCGAACAAAATTCTATCGGCGTTGCTTTCGAACTTGGGGAAATAGCTCATCAAATGTTGTGGCGGAACTCCAGCCAGATCCATGTACAGATTTTCGTGAAGCCGCGACAGATAAAAGGCCTTCTCATACCAGAATGGCCGGCCGCTATGGGCCATCACGACCTTCAATTGCGGAAAGTCAACGGCGACCTCCTCAATGTAGATAGGATCGCCATACAAAGTTTTAGAGCCCGGAAAATTGGAGGTTCCGGTGTGGAACATGACTACTTTTCCCGCGCTCTGCAAAAACTCGTAGAACGAATACAGCTGGCGATCGTTGGGATAGAAGTACTGGTAGGTCGGGAAGAACTTGAAGCCGCCAATGCGATGGCGCTGAACGTAAGGCACCATCATCTCGGTAATGTCGGGATCGCGCGGGTTGACCGAGCAGAAGGGAATCAGCTCCGGATGCCCCTGGCAAAAGTCGAGCAGGAAGTCATTGGGCACGCATCCGGTGATGGCGGAGTTGTCTGCGATACAAACGGCATAATCAATGCCCTGGCTCTTGAAAAAGGTGATCAGGTTCTCTGGAGTCATCAAGGATTCCATCGAGCCGACAAAGGACGGGCTCAGCCTGGCGAATTCCTCGACGATCTCGGGTTTCCAGAATCGCCGGTGTCCGACGTGGGTATGGAAGTCAACAATCACGATGGGTCACCTGTTTTCGGTCGCGCCAGCCAAGTTGCATTCCGAAGGACGCTCACGCCTGTGCCATCCGCTTCCGTTCGACCAAGGCGGCGATGTCATCAATGCGGTCGAAATTCTCAACTCCGGCTTCGTACGCGGAAACCTCGATGCCGAACTTGTCTTCCACCATGCCAACCAATCGCAACAAACCCATCGAGTCGATCATCCCGCTGGTTCGCAGCGGAGTCGCGTCTGTCACCTTTGCGGAGGTCCCGTTCGGCACCAGTTCAGCGACGAATTGCCGGATGTCCTGTTTAATCTCGTCCATTGCTTACCTCTCGAGTAGTTATAGTTTCGTCAGATGTTCAGCGTCGGCGGATTTCCCCAACAGGCGGGCGCTAGCCTTCGGGTCCTGCTGGATGCGCTGATAGAGATTCTCAAAGATGATTTCGTGACCGGCGGCATTGGGATGCACATCTACGCCGTATTCGACCTGAAGCTTCTGCTGCGGCCGGTGCCGGAAAGTGTCCCGAAGATCGATGACAGGGACGCCGAGGCCGTCGACCGTGGGACGAATCTCATCGAATATCTCGGAGACAATCGCGGGATCGATGGGCGCGGGCACCAGCAGAATCACCATCTGAGCTCCCTCGGCGGCGGCGTGGTCGCGCATCGTGGTCAGCGCCCATGCCGTCATCTGATCGTGAAAGGGAGCCAGCTTCTGGATCATGACGTTCAGATGATCGCCTGGCTGAAGTCCGGCCTGGCTGGCGATGTTGCGAAGATAGTCATACTTAAGGTCAACCCCATCCCGCCGCAACCGCGCGACGTGCATCGCGGTGGACGCCTTGCTCCTGCTGGCTTCCAGCGTGGTAAGCGCTACCAGGTAAACATCAGGATGAAACTTCGGAGCGGTGTCCAGCATTACATCCATCATCTGCAGGACGTTGTAACCATAGACCGCAAAGTTCAGGATCTGGAATTTCTGTCCCGCAGACGTAGCTCCATCGCGGTTCAGACGATTTTCGAGGAGAGCTTCATAGTCCTGCCCGTAAGGACCTAGAGAAATGGAATCGCCAATGAGCGCGATACGCCGGGTATGCGGCGGCTTGGCGTAGCCGTATTCCGGGTTCGCCATGCCCAGGCTGTTGGTGACTCGCAGCCCCGCCGGATAATGCCGGTTCACGTCAGGTCGCAGCTCGTAGCGGCGAAAGTCATCGCGAAAGCGGATGTCCTCTCTCTCCTCGGGCAAGCCCGCCGGCGGCGCGTCCTTTTCCAACCCCTCGTAGTAGCCGGCTGCCAGGGCGTCGAAGTCCTCGCGATTCAGGTCGCCCTGGTGGGCCGACTTCAGCATCTTCTCCAAGACCAGCCGCGAATGGGAATAGGTCATGACTGTGGGCAGCCAATTTACAACCAGCAGACAAAGCAGCAGTGCCACCGTCAGAGCGAACTGCCTTGTAAAGGCGCCGTCCACGGGATCCGCGGAGCCGCTATAAGCATTGGGAGCTGAAGCCATCAGATGTTTCCGGTCCGCAGGAAGGCCAGCCAGTCAGCGAGACTGTCGGAACTCCACATCGACCAGAGCACGGCGATGAAGGCGAAGGTGGCCCCGATCTGCACAGCGTGCTGCAACCTCAGTCCCCAGCCGGATCGACGCGGTCGTTGCCGGTTCCTGTACTCAATCCAGACATTGATAACCATCGCGGTGCCCAGAATCAGCCAGAACAGGGTGTCATTCCAGGAGAAGCGGAACTGACCCTTCAGCCAGAAAAATTGGTACGCATGCAGAACATAGGTTGCCGCTACAACCAGTACCGTGGCCAGAAGCTCTGCCCGAAGTGCGCCCTTGTGGCGCAATTTGAAATAGGCTGGAAAGTAAACAACCTTGATCATGAAATCTTTCCAGTAGATATTGATCCGGCGCCACAGGTCATTGATGCTATGGGCGAGCAGGTAGCGGTGGTTCGTCTCCGGCAGATCGTAACCAAACAGGCAAAGCATGCCGGCAATAATGTGAAACTGGCCGGAGATTCGAAGGTACAGTAGATAGCACGAGACAATTTTCAGCGCTACGGCAAGAGCTACCGGCATAGCTGGCGGGGCCAGTCGAGCCTGCATCTGGTAAATCAGCCGATAAAGCAAGAGGTGTGTCGTACCGCGGAAGATCCACCAGATACCCTGCTGCGAGACAGGATGTATATTGCGCTGAAAATAACTTCTCCTGAAGGTTTGAAAGTCCACCACTGGAAAGAACAGAAAGTAATAGTTAGGCAGTAAGAAGAAGTAGCTCAGGAAGTCGGTAAGCCGCGCCGGTCCAGCCTGATGCTTTACATCATATAGGTACACAATCATCCGGAACATGAAGACCGCACCGAGCACCGGCCAGAAGGCGTCCCAGGGATGATGCCCCTTCAGTGTGCGGCCATAGACGCACACTGCCAGAATTCCCAGCAATGCACCGACGCGCCACGCAAAGCTTAAGGCCTGGCTGCGGACGATGCCGAACATCAGCAACCCCGCCCCGATGAGCATGCTGGCTACCGCCGGACCAAGAAGAACGTAGGCTCCGGCCAGGGAGAGCAGTATCTGGAACGTTTCTTTGAGGCGGAATGGCAACCAATAGGAGACCGCAAATCCCCCAAAGACCAGATACGCCAGAGTAAGGAAGGCCGGTTGTTCCAGAGCGTAAACCTTGAAGGTGACCAGCAACAATGCCAGCGGGACCACCAGCATGACAAAGCGACGCACATCCGTCTGCGAGCGCTCAATCTGCGGCTCGACGGCGGATACTAATGCCGGGGATGCGACTGCGGTTGCTGTGGCCATTCGTCTGGTGTTAAAACAGAGTTTCGAAGAGTTATGTGGACCAAGTAGGTAGAGAGATGGTCAGGAAAGTCGTCAAATCCATCCCTTCCACTTGTACATAGCTAAGGCAGCATACTCATAGGTCGCGTGGTAAAACGCCCGCCAACCCGAAGAATAGTAGAAAGCTCCCATGGGACGGCCGAATTCGGGGACTTGCTGGAAAGAGATATTCGAATAACCTAGCTTGCGAAAGACAGCGCGAACCCTGGGTGCATCCAACTCCGAAGTGACAATGACTGCGCTGTTCCAGCCATGCGCCCTCAGAATCTTGATCACCTGTATGCCCGATTCATAGGTGCGGGAGGACTGACGCTCAACGATAACGGCAGTGGAAGGTACTCCGGCCAGCATCAGCCATTTCGCCTGCAAGGTAGCCTGGTCGAAACCATGACGGCTGCTGCCGGAGCTTATGATCACGGGCGCCGCGCCCATTTTGTACAGCTTCAGCGCTGCCCATGTCCGCTGTGCTCCTTCGGGGGAAAGCCACTGATTATCCAGTTGACCATGCGAGAGCAGAACAATCGCGTCACTGGGTTGCGGAGAACTGGGCTCCCGCAGTGGGCTGCCATAGTAGTACGCCAGCGGCGTAAGCGTCAGCAGGCCTATAACAACAATCGCCAGCACGATGATTCGTGAAGCCCGTCTCGCCATACGCTGCGGAACTCTGCTTCGTTTCAGTTGAGTCTGCTGTCTCAAAGCTGTCCACTCTTCCAAGCTGATCTAGGACGGTGCCGGAATAACCAGATGCTGCTGTTTCTGACGACGGTGCTCGTGGCGGCTTGATGGCCGCTTGCAGTTGCCATCCCGGGTTGGTGCCGCTTCCGGAATACGCTCCGCGGAATACTGGCGCCCCTTTCGCTTTGTTCTTTGGTGTTCCATTGAAATCGAGGTTGTAGTCTGCGTCGCTGTGGAACGGGATGAGGCTGATGGTCGGACCTTGGCATTTTCCTGTGCGTGGATAAAAGTCCATGGAGCCGAGCTCAAATGACGGCAAATTGACATAGCCAAGCGCGCTGGCGAAAGGAGCCGCCAGATTATTTGACAAGCGGCCTATGGGTCCAGTGATGGGATCGGAGGCGAAAACGAGATTTCCGGTAACGGCGTCTGCGGTGACCGCTGGGGTTCCAAAGGAAATACCGCGTCCCTGTGTATAGACGGTGTTGTTGTAGACATAAGCTAATTTGAGAGGGAAGTTTTGGCGGCGTAATTCTACAGCTGAATAATTAAGCGGACCGTCGACAAATATATTGTCGTGCAGCGAGACTCTGCCCGATCCTTGAAACAGCGCTTCGCGATGATTGTGGTAGAAAAAGTTCCCATAGATTTCATAGAGATTTAGAAACCCTATACCAGTCTCCGGAAAAGCCCCTACCAGCAGGTTAGGGCGATCGCCGTCCGGACTTGGCGAATCGTCTTTGATAAAAACGTTGTCTCGAATGATGGTTGAGCTTGACTTCAGCGGCATGCCCGGTACGGCAGGTATGGAGAACTGGTCCTTGATTTCCATGTTGTAACCGATGGTATCTTTGACCAGGTTGTGTTCGATCAGGCCGCTAACGAAGGGATCGGTTCCATCGGAATTGCCGAGATAGATTCCCGTACCCGCGCCCAATATTTGATTGTTGCGAATGATCCAACCCCAGGTAGGTATTTTGGTAGATATTCCGTCGGTCTGCTGATTACCGTTCTGACCAACCAGAGTGTTGCCTTCGATTCGGATGTCGTGGGTGTGGTTACGCTCGCCGCCTTTCGCGCTGATGCCGAACGCTCCGGGGATGCCGCGGCTATCGATCCGCAGATTTTCAATCGCCAGGAAACTGCTGTTCACGATTTCGATGGTGTTGCTGCCGATTTCGCCCACCACGGCGGCCGGCTTTCCGGTGGCTGGACCCTTGATGGTGATCCATGCGTCCGGCTCGCCGTTCAGCTTTGCGATCGCCAGTGGAGGATATTGTCCCGGTTCCAGGTTCATGGTGTCGCCGGGCTTCAACGCAGACAGAAGCTTCTGAAACGTAGAAGGAGTGGCTTTCAGCTCTGCGCCGGACGCAAACGGCACGGCAGGGAGCAGGGCCATCGCTCCAAGTATCACGGTCGCGGCAGGTATCTTCCAGTTCAGCAAAGCCGTGCGGGCTTCGAAGCTCTTGACTTCTGCTATCTCGTCCAACCGAGGCTAAACAGGCTCAACCTTGTAGTCATCGATGCGAACGGAGAGCGAGCGTTGAATGGGCTCGACAGAAATGACCAGCACGCGATCTCCATTGCGCGACGTCAGTATGCCTTCAACCCCGTGCAGTGCTCCGCCCCTGATTCGCACGCGCTGGCCAACCTGAAGGAAGGGACAAATCTGATACGACAGGTTGCTCGAGAGAAGCACCTGCAAGGCGTTGATCTCGCCGTCAGGGATCGGAATTCCTTCGCGCCGCACTCCCACAAAGCGAAGGACGCCGGTAACACTCATGACACGGACCCATGATTCCGGCAGGAGGCTCATATAGACGAACGCGTAGCAGGTAAAGAGCGGCACTTGAACGACTTTTTGCCGATCGCTCCAGCGGTGGACCTCGCTGACCAGGGGAAGGAACGTAGTTAGGCCCTGCCGTTTCAGGTGCGAAACCACGGACTTTTCGTGCTGGGGCCGGGTGTGGATCGCGTACCACTGTGCTCCCTCACCAGGGAAAGGACCAACCGGCGGCGCTGCCGTTGGCATAAACTCTGACGTGCACATAGCCACACCTCTGTCCTCCGAGTCACATTTTGTTTCATGCTCGGTGTCTTGTAACTGTTTGCTAGGGGTATTAGCACGGAAATGGCCAGAATGCCTGGAGCGGAGTTTTCGCCCGAATCTAACGTAACCATATGCCAAACGTACGCGAAAGCTGTTAACTCTACTGGTGTTAACTTCCCGAATGGACGCCGGAACCGAGGCTTCCCCTGACACGCCGTTAAGACGCGCTCTTTTCCGAGGTAGCATGTGACGCGCCGCCCCTAAGATGTTGGTTTATCTATACGTCGTCATAGCAGGAAACTTCCGAATTCCTAGGAAAAAGATTTCTCTCAAATCGTGCCGGTCCCGCGACGGGATAATAGAGGCGAGGCCTACTTCAACCCGAGTCGAACTGCGTTCACGGCTTCGATTGTGACACTCTGCGGTGAGACCGAAACCCAGTCGAACGGTGTAATCAGCACCGCGAGCCTGGTTGGGGGGCTGACGGCCGGCCATTGCGAGGCGTCGTCGGAGAAGTAGCCGCCCATGTCCTTCGTGCGTCCAGGGTACACCCAGACCTCGGAGTCGTGGTTGGGCTCAACCACAAAGGAAACCAACCGCCATGAGCGATCGGCGTAGTGGATTAACACAGCCAGCGACGACGGCTTTCGCAGCTTCCACCAAAAGGGGTAGTCAACCCGTACCCGGAACGTAAGAAAATCGGCGCCGGCGGCAGGCCAATGAATCGACCCGAGGTCCAGCCAAGTCTCGCGTTTGGTGACGCGAACCGTCCCCAATGGATCGGTAATGCTCTCTTCGGTAAAGGTCAGGCGGCGATCGCGCGTGTCGTCGCGCCGTAAGCCGATGATACCGGGTGCGGGAGTGCCTTCAGCACGATAATGACGCAACAGGTAAAACCATACGTCCGGACTGCGCGTGAAATTCGGCACTCCGTCCATCTCGTAGCTGTAGGTCCCCTCGGATGGGGAAGCGCCGAACGATGGGCCGGCTTCGGGTAAGTAGAGTCCGAATAGAGGATTGGCCTTACGCAATCCCCCCACGTCAAGATTGGTAAGAAAGTCCCCATTTACGAGGTAGCTTTGTAACACGCCACCTGAGACGGTGCTGCGCGCCATAACTCCAAATGCGTTCTGATAGGGAAAGACGACGATGGGATCGCGGGCACTTGTCCGCTGATCAACGTAAGCCGAGACCGTCGCAAACGTTTGTGCGTCGGCTGGCGAAAAACACGCGCGGTCGAATTCCTGTTTTTTCGCTGGGCAGGTCAACGTCGGCTGCACGACTTCCCGCGCTGCTTGCCAAAGGCTGCCGGGAAAATGTTCCGCGAAGGGCGTATCGAGGAGTGGAAGCGACGCCGCGAACATCGCCACCAATATCACTGACAGCCATGGGCGGTTGGTCGGCCTTCCGAGTAGAATGGCGCCGCTCAGAAAGACGAGTGGGTAGATGCCATTCACCACGTGAATAACGTCGGACCGTACCAGGCCGCTCTGCATCATGACGAGCGCCACACAAAATCCCGCCAGCAGAAAAGCTGGCCGCTGCGTCCAACGATCGCCCTGCGGTTCCCGGCGCCACCATGCGACTCCGAAGACCGCGAGGCCCAGCGCCAGCACTCCCAAAATCCGCCATGTCGACGGGAGCATCATCGCCTTGGCCTCGAACCAGCGATAGCCGGTGGCAAGCTCCAGGCTCGATTGCCAATACCTAAAGTTAAGCGGCGTGAACATGACGGCGTTCGTCGCCACTACAAGCATTGCAATGCAGAAGCTCGCCACGGCCAGAAACGCGCCTAGCGCGATAACTGCTCCGCGGCTTTTCCGTTGCACGAAGGCTGTCGCCGCCACAGAAAGCAGCAGAGCGGCGAAGGCATACAGACCTGCATCCGCTGATACCAGAAAGCACGCAAAACAGAGCACCGCTGCGGCTATGCCGGGCAAGACCACGCCGCCAGCGCGCACGGCCACGCGGTCCGCAAGCCGGATGAACACCACGAATGCAAAGAGACAGATCGCAATGCGAATGCCGGGTGGCGACCACAGCAAGAGAGCCACAAACAGAGCGCGCTTCCAAGGGCTCACCGTTGGAAGCAGAAGACGGATGCTCGCGAAGACTGCCAGAACGGCGAGCATCGTCGGCAACATAGTCGCAGTAGCCAGGATCGTTCCGGTGGAAATGCCGACCCACCGCGATGGGGCGCCCGAGAGCCATTGGTAGAGCGGTCCGTA
>Ga0187884_10001662_pt1 | contig 19711 bp, 21 predicted proteins | sample June2016WEW_20_4_FD_132983 | JGI IMG/M metagenome (GOLD analysis project Ga0187884, IMG submission 132983) | Peatland microbial communities from SPRUCE experiment site at the Marcell Experimental Forest, Minnesota, USA - June2016WEW_20_40 | ecosystem: Environmental > Terrestrial > Soil >...
CGTGGCGAGAACTGACGGAATGAGCGACAGATCTCGGATAACGTAGCTCATCATCACGGCGAAGGGGACGGTGTTGACCAGCCCGCTTATGAAGGCCGACCCGAAAAGCAGCAGCGAGAGCAGCACGGTGTTGTTCCCCATAGACGCACCTGCCAACCCGCTTGCAAACACGCCGAGGAGCCCGGTCTTTTCAAGTCCGCCAACTAACACAAAGAGACCGATAAAGAACAGGAGTAGTTCGTAATCGACCTTCTTGAGAGTGTCCTCGATACCTCCTCTGCCGACAAGGAGCAAGACAAAGGCGGGAATGAGGGCGGCGAGGGCGGTATTCAGCGGGATGCCGAATGCCGCCTCGAGATAACCCCCGCTGACGAGAAGTACCACAGCAGCGATGAGGGCGGCGAGGCCGAGACGGAGCATCCGTTTGCTGATGATGGCGCTCTCAGGAGCGATTCTCGAGAGCGCACGCGTGTCAACCCTTGCGAAAGGCGTCAGCGCCCTTCGCTGCGTAAGATAGAGCACCCCTACTGCTAAAAGGGCGGCAGCAAGCGCGATGGGAGCGTTATTCCTCAGAAACTCGTTAAAGCCAAAGCCCAGCTGGGTCCCGAGTATGACGTTGGGTGGGCCGCCGATGAGGGTTGATGCGCCTCCGATGTTGGCAACGACGACCTCCGCGACGACGAGGGGCACCGGGTCGATCTTCACGAGCCGCGCGATCTCGATCGTAATCGCCGCAAAAAAGAGCATGACTGTAATGCTATTCACGAACGACGCCAGCAGCCCTGCCAAGAGAGGAAACACGATCAGCATGGTGCGAGGGTTGTAATTCAGCCTCTTTGCAAGGATGAATGCCACGTATGAGAAGAACCCCGCATCTGACAGCACCACGACGATGATGAACATCCCAAACAACAGGCCGATGGTCTCCCAGCTGACATAATTAATGGCCTCAGCGAGGGTGAGGACACCCGTGATGAGCAACACCAGACTCCCTGCGCCTACGACGACTGTCCTGTTGATTTTTTCTGTGGCCAACGCTCCATACGTTACTAGAAAGGTCACAAGAGCGATAGCGGCGTATGGTTCCACAGGAGTTCTCCAGCACACAGCCACGACGTTCCGTGCTGCGCGTGCTTTGACACTCATAGGGCGCGAGTCGCGCCACTCACCCACTATTCCGGTTAGATATGATAAATCATTGCGTGCTGCAGGGGCGGGTTGTTTGAAAAGCCGCAACCGCTGAGAAGGAGTCGGTAGGACCGGACCTCCTATTAGCCCGCGGCGTGTCAAGCGGATCTGCTAGCGTCGCGATATCCGAGTTTGCTAATATTGAGAGCGATGAGACGGGTCCCGTGGTCGTTGTCCCATGGGAACGCTCTCGACTGTGATGCTTACCAGGCGAAAAACGCATTGACCGACCGACGGATGTTGAACAAGAGGCCACAGGTATATGGCTGAATAGTGTGCTAAAACGACTAATGCTCGTTGGACCTTCAAGAACTCCTATACAACCAAGCACCGCATGCTGCAAAGAAGAATGCTGTTTGGCCAAGTAAGGGTGGAGAACCACATGGGAATTGATGACGCTTCTACATCCGGAACGTCTCATCGGGCCGAAAATGTTGGCGCTTACCTTATCGAGCGGCTTCGATTATTAGGCCTTTCACACGTCTTCGGAGTGCCAGGGGATTACGTGCTCGGCTTTTTCAAGCAGCTCACCGATAGCGAGCTCAACCTTGTCACGACGTGCGACGAACTGAGCGCGGGCTACGCCGCTGATGCCTACGCACGTATACGGGGAATAGGCGCTGTGTGCGTCACCTACTCCGTCGGCGGCCTGAAGGTCGTCAATGCCACAGCGCAGGCATATGCGGAAAAATCTCCGCTGATAGTCATCGCCGGAGCTCCGGGAATCAAAGAAAGGGTAGGGAACCCGCTCCTCCACCATAAAGTGCGAACCTTCAACACGCAAAAGAAGATTTTTGAGGAAGTGACTGTCGCGTCTGCGGTTTTAGATGATCCGCACACTGCGTGCCAAGAGATTGACCGCGTGTTATCCGAAGCAGTCCGCATTAAGCGACCGGTATACATTGAGCTCCCGCGCGATATTACGTTCGCCCACGTGACGCCGCCACATCAGGCTTCGGCACCGAGAGCACAAGATACGAGCGATCCTAACGTTTTGCAGGCCGCTCTTGACGACGCGGTGATGATGATCAACGAGAGTCAGCAACCCGTCGTAATTGCCGATGTCGAGCTGCACCGGTTCGGACTGCAGGACAAGCTTCTCGCCTTAATTGATAAAGCGAAGATCCCTGTCGCTGCGACAATTCTGGGTAAATCAGTTGTCGACGAGTATCATCCCCTATATATGGGCATCTACGAAGGGGCGATGGGGTTTGCGTCCGTCCGCGACTATGTCGAATCAAGTGATTGCTTGATCCTCCTTGGTGCCTTTATGACGGACGTTAACCTCGGGCAATATACCGCGCACATCGACCAGGAAAAGGCAATTTACGTCACGAGCGAGCGATGTTCGATTCAGTATCGCACCTACGCGCGCGTCGGTCTACACGACTTCCTCGAAGGCTTGCTGACCGCCCCCATCACGCCGCGGACCCGCCGCGACTTTCCACACCCGCGGCCTATCGTACCCTTCTTGACGAAAAGAGGACGGAAGATTACCGTCAAGAGGCTGTTTGAACGGCTTAACTGGGCGCTCGAGGACAACACCGTGGTCATCGCCGACGTCGGCGATGCGCTCTTCGGCGGGCTTGACCTCATCACCCACCGCAAAACTGAATTCCTGTCGCCCGGGTATTACCTCTCGCTCGGCTTTGCGGTGCCCGCGAGTATCGGAGCACAACTCGCGAATCCCAATCTTCGTCCGCTAGTGCTCGTCGGTGACGGGGCCTTCCAAATGACCGGCATCGAGGTCTCGACCATCGCACGGCTCGGCCTGAATCCAATCATCGTCGTGCTCAACAATTATGGGTATGCGACGGAACGGCCAATCCAAGACGGGCCCTTCAACGACCTGCAGGTATGGCAGTACAGTCGATTCCCGGAGATCGTTGGTGGGGGGAAAGGCACTGTGGCGACGACGGAGGATGAGCTTGACCACGCGCTCGACGCGGCGCGGGCATACACCGAGGGCTTCACGATTATTGAAGTTCAGCTTGACCCGCACGATAGCTCGCCTGCGTTGCAGCGGCTGGCCGAGGGTCTTGCGAAGAAGATTCGTTGAAATTCAAGCTTGAGCCATCAGCCGGTGCTGGTTGCGTGACCGTTCATTTTCTTTGCGGAATCAAATTACAGGAGAGGCACCGTCCCACGTCAAAACGGTATTGGCTCCGCACTCACCTCTTACGGCTGTTTTTGTTCGTACGTAGTCGAATCGTGAGTATGGCGGCGAGCGAAAAAACGAGAATCGCTCCAAGAACCGGGACGTCCGGCAACCCGTTTGGTACGTCTGTTGCTCCCACAGCAGTGGTTCCCACGCTGTTCGATGAAGCGACGGCGCCATTACCCGTCGTCGTAACCGAACGATCGAGCGTTGTGAACTGCACGCGTCCAGTGCCCTGCAAGTAATCGATGTAATCTCCCAGCAGCTTCAATTCCGTGGCATTGACGGTGCCATCGGCTCCCTTGAAATCGGAGGGGTGATACAACACAATGAAGGTATTGATGCTATTAGGATTGTTAAGCCACTGCTCGGTTGCGTTCTCGAGCGACTGAAGGCTATTGTTACCGAGCTCAATCGAGATCGTATCTACTTTAATGCCCTCTTTGTATCCCTGATTCATGTTGACATCTGCAAAGGCAGTGCTATATTCCGTAAACCCCAGCGCTTGTGCCGCCTTTAGTGTGTTGTTGTCGCTCTTGTCAAACGGAGGGAGAAACGAAGTGGGCGTGACCCCGAACGCCTGGGTGATGTCGTCGCGCCCCTGCTTGATTGCGTTGTATTGAGCGGCATACGGCCTCCCATAAAATTCACTGGGCCCCTGCGGTGACGGTCCGGTATCTAGGTGCGTATAGCCGTGCTGTGCGAATTGAAAAAGATGGTTTGAAGTGAGCGATCGCATGTAATCGAGAAACGTTTGGCTTACTTCAATCAGCTGATTGCCCGAAGGCGTAGGGTACGGATGCGGAATGATGCCCAGCGTCACCGGCACATTCTTGTCGATGTGCACCTGGTTGACAGCCTGAAGCTCGGCGAAGTCGGCGTTAGGCGCGACGTCATCCTCTCTAAATACCACATACTTAGCCGTTTGCGCAGAACCCGTCGCTCCACTGCCTGCGCCCGTAAAGAGCATCGAGACTAGAAGTATTAAAACGAGCGAGCAGACGAGGACGATTTTTGGTCTGACTCTCACATTACGTCTGATTTCATTTGACTTATCTTGCAGCACTGGACACACTCGAGACGTTTGTTAGTAGCAGAGAGAGTTGGCGCATTCTCGCCTGGGATGGGTTCGCGCTGAAGATCGACTGTGGTAGTTCGATCGCTCTTCCCAAAATGGTAAGCGCATGAGTTATTGGGACTAGTGATTTAAATAGTGCTCGCAACATGTTTCCGAGCGTGCGCCGCGGCTTGCAATAGGTCAGACTAGAGTAAGCGGGCTTCCGTTTAAAGTGATGTCGTTTGCACCGCCACAAATGTGTGGCGGAATGGCAAGCTTGAGTCAAATGTAGTCGCTCAAACAACTCTGCTTGTCTATGCGCTAGACACAGGTGGCGTAGGCTTTTTGTGAATTTGCACGGTCGGAGACAATATTAATGCTGCTTGGCGTAATGTACGTAACGAATATTGTAGCGCGGTAGGTCCATAAGCGTGCCAATCTGACGATTTTGCAGGTCACGCGATCCGCGCACCAAGGCGGAAGGTATCGTGCGTTACATTCGAATCATCGGCGCAAAGTCTTTCCTGGAGCTCACACGCGCTGACGTTGCAGGCTGGCACTTGTATGGCACGACGTTTCTCGAGTGGAAAGATGAAACAGGAAAGGACTACGATAGCTGGGTCAGCGAACGAGTGAGCCCTGCGCTGGACGCATTTGACTATATCGCGTGGTATGAAGACGGATCGTTGCACGGTTACGAAGGAGGGTACAGTGTGATACTCGATCAGAGTTTCGGACTCTGGACCAATTCAATACTCGCGCGCGCTAAACGACTGGGATTGCGCGTGGAAGACACGCAGGCGGCTGGGGTAGGATGCTCGATTTGGTAAGTTCACGACGTATCCTAATAGGCACAGGTGAAGAGCCGCCACGACGCCTTGGATAGTGGAGCGAACCGCAACTTGTCTTTCAGTTCCGACACGTAGCGAACGCGATATCTAGGGTGTGTCAGTGGGCCTCAATATTCTCCTCTTCAACGCTTGCAAACTGGAACTGTAGCGCTTTAAACTCCTTCTCGTCGACAAAGTGCACATCCAGTACGTGCCGCTTCGATCGGCCTATTGAGTCAGTGGCAACGCCGAGTAGGGTACCGTCGCTTCGGATAACGAACGCTGAATACTTTGCAAGCAGCTCCTTTATACTCGTGGTGCGTCCTTCGTCGCGTGCCTGCCACTTTGAAAAGGTTGATCGTTGCAGCAATTTGAACTGCCGAGACGTCAGTGCAATAACCTGTGTTTTAATTAGTGAACCCCTCCGTGTTGGCCAGTGTCGTACCTACTTGCATGAATCCCAAACGCTTTAACGATATCTAACGCGATTCGCGAGGCTGATGTGCCAAAGCAACCAGATCAGCTCCGTTTCCCGGGCACTCAGTGAACCGCTTGCTTTACCAACGCAAGCAGCTCTTCTCGCGTTCGTACGCGCTCGCGTGTCTTGGTCTTCCCACTTTTGATGACGTTTGCAAAAATCTCAGGTATGTCGCCTTCCGTGACCCCTGTGAGTCCCTCAATAATTCCGCTGAAGACGTCACGCGTTCGTCGCTCTTCTAAGGTGATGTGTCCGAAATTGCGAAACCACATCTCTATGCGCGTATCTTCCGATACGATCGTTATCTTGCGTATCTGCTTTTCCCACCAGAGGTGGATCATGATGTCATACTTCTTCTGAGCCATGAGTCGTCTCCTGCGGCGTGCGCGCGGCCTGACGCCTACCAGTATGAACCCCTTGTTCTTATGATTTCGCGAATCTTTAGGTGCTCGGTGCTGGCGGACAAAGAAAAGCAAGCGTGCGATTGCTGCGGACTGGCAAAAAAAGAAAAGAAGTGGTGGTTGTGCGCACCTACTTCACTTCCGCTTCGGTCTCTTCGCCCGCCGCTTTCGCGGCGGCACCAGCGATGTATACCGTGGCGATCACTGCGACAATGGTTATGATAATTGCGTATGCGAGGTTTCCTGGAATGCTGTTGGGCGTTCCCAAAAAATAGATAAAAATAGACTGTATTGCTTGATTCCACGCAAGGCCTGCGATGAACGCGAAAGCAGTCGTGATTAGGCCGGCCATCACTTTTAAGTACTCCACTCGACTCACCATGTGTTTCACCTCCGGTAGACTAGTTACAGCGTGAACACAATTTGCATAGAATAAGGCGCTTTCTATTTGCCGCGTTATTGGCTATTAGATACCTTCAGTCACTCCATTGCAGAAAAGCGCGAGCGTGGCGTATTTTGACTAGACGCGGTACGCGATCAGGAGAACGATGAGCAGCAACGGCAACAGGATATCGTTGATATACAGAATCGGCCCAGCATTGCCGGGCTTGTAGTTGTGCCGAAGCCGGATGTCGCGTATGTGGCCGTACGCCGCTCCGATTCCAAACACCGCAAACGCGATTACCGTCGCGCTCCAGAAGTCACCGCGCGCCCAAAAGCAGAGTACCCCTAAGACCCCCACGGCGAGGTTGTGCAGAGCTACTTCAAATTGAAACGGGCTTCCGGTGGGCCATCCAATACTTCGTGCAACGTCGTCAGCGACAAACGCGTGTCCCATAAAAGCGTAAAGCGAACCGAAGCCTACCACGATGACAAGGAACCAGAGGAGAAACGACTCGACGACCCCCGAGGCATATAGGACGATATTGAGGATAGCCGCAATGATCGCGACACCGATCAATCCATAAGGCCAGTATTCTGCCGCACGATTAACCATGGGGTCTTCTCGCAACGTTGCTTCGCTCTCTCGTCGTAGTGCGCAGGTTTAAAGCTGTCGTTTTGTTGACGTTGGCCAATTATAGCCGCTACGAGCACCGAACAAGCCGTCGCACGGTAGGCGAGATGAATCGATCGAAGGGGCAGGTGGGACTCCAAAAAAGAATTGAAACGAAAAGAGGGGAGAGTTTTTAAGTACAGCGGCATTTCGATGGAGTAGTGATAACGAATGTTCGTAAACATTGACGGCATTGTTCTGGAGGGGGCCGGACATGACAATTACACTCACAACGCTTTGTGAGAATACCGCCGCGCAAGTCGGCCTGCGCGCCGAATGGGGATTAAGCATTCTTGTCGAGACTGACGATGTCGCTGTATTGCTCGACACGGGCCAAGCCACCGCGGCGACCTTCAACGCGGCGGTTTTGGATGTAGACCTATCTGCGCTTCACACCATCGTGCTCAGCCACGGGCACCGCGATCACACGGGTGGTTTGTGGTCGGTGCTGAGCGCGATGCGAAGAGACCCTGCCCTTCGCGAAGGGGCGCGTAAAGTCAACGTTGTGGCGCATCCAGACATCTGGATACCAAAGTACTCAGGACCCGTTCATAAGAACATCTACGCGGGGATGCCGCACGTACGAGAGGCGTTAGAGAGCCTTGGCGCCGCATTTGTAAGCACGAGCGAGCCGGCGCGAATAAGCAATCGGATCATTACAACAGGCGAAATCCCGCTGGATACGGCTTATGAGGCCGTCGATCCAGAGTTGTACGTTCGTGACGAAGAAGGCATCCGGCCTGATCCGATGGCAGATGATCTTGCGCTCATCATCACGACAGATCTCGGTCTTGTGGTCGTATTGGGCTGTGCGCATCGCGGTATTGTTAATACGTTGCTCCAGGCACAAAGCGTGGCGAACGAGGATCGCATTCACACAGTCATCGGGGGGACGCACTTGATGAAGGCGTCGGAAGGGCAGCTTAAAGCGACGATCAAAGGGCTTAAAGCTCTCGACGTAGCGCGCATCGGCGTCTCTCACTGCACCGGTTTGCCTGCCGCCGTGAAGCTCTCCAAAGCGTTTGGGGGCCGTTTTTTCTTTAATAACGCGGGCACGCGCATCACGATCGAGGACTAGGGCAGGACAAAGGTGCTTTTGAGCAGCGGCTATTAGGCTTGAAACTATTGGGTGCCTTTTTCCCGTCACGTTGCCTCAGACCACCTTAGCGTGGCAAAGCCTTCGAGGCTCCGTGGGTCAATAGGAGCGTTGTCAAGTGGGGGGGAAGGCCCGATTTGTGAGACCGCGGCTCAGTGCTGCGTTAACGGCGTTTGCGGTAGCAGTGAGTGACTTTGCTGCAACGCTATGCTACAACGCTACAATAATATATGCGTGAGACTAAACTATAAGGAATTAGGGAGTGGTTTTATGCTAGACAAGACGATTTCTGAGCATTTCATCGACAAAACGATAGAAGTGTACTTCGGCGGCAGGCCGAACGAAACTATAACCGGTAAGGTAGTGGGAAGCGCCGATGGAGTTGTTGTGCTCGAGCACGATCAGCGCCGAGATTTTATCAACGTCGGAAAAATTGTGGCCTTTTGGGAAGTGTAGGCCTGGCACCTCGTCGTAGGGCGATTTCAGCGGCCCTATTGCCCTTCTTTGTGATCTAGGGGCCTAATCGACGCTTGACCTTGTACTGCTCTTCAGATCACCGTAAACGGTTGCATCGCCGCGCCTTGTATATGGCTCAGACGAGATTTGCGGCTTGTTCGCTGCCGAAGCCTAGCAGACGTGCAATATCCTGACCGTCACACCTCAGGTTTTTGTTTTGCGCGGCTTGCAGAGGATTTCGCGGATTTCAAGCTCATAGAATTCGTCGCTTGTCGCCGCCTTAGTTACGAGCGCTGTGTCAAGCCCTTTTGAACTCCCACCAAGCGCCACGACCTCGGTACCTGGTTCGACGATCTCTAGCTGCGCTGCAATCAGCGTGAGTTCGACGGCCACTTTGGTGCCTTGTCCGAACCTGCGAAAGGCGTTCTTCACCTCATCGGGGTAATGGTAGTCAACTTCTTTGTAAAACACGTGTTTAAAACCCGCATCTTCAATGCGCTTTTTGGTTTCGGGCGAAAAACGCGTGGGATCGGTGCCGACGAAAAAGAGTATGAAGTTGTCAGTCGCGAAGAAGTCGAGCGCTTTTTCTGCAGAAGCTCCCCGCACCGAAGGGATCAGGATGTGCGTAATCCCGAGTTCGCTGGCGCGCTTTTTTGCGCGGTCAAGTACATCGGCCGTGTTGTCTTCTCCTGGAGCGTCAAAATAGGTTATTGTCTTTTCCATTTTCATAATAGTGATCCTCCCTATACTCGGAAGTTTAGGCGTGAGGACGTGTAAAGGTTTCTATGAGACGCCGCGAGCCGGAATTATTTCTGAATTTTGTGCGCACTCGGGACGATGATTAGTCGTGAGTAGCACGTATGCTCGCTTCGCCGCTCCTGCGAAGGACGTCGCTGCTGCTTCGCGATATAGCTCGTTTGTTATGCTGGCTTAGTTGTCAGTGGACGAACTCTGTCTCTTTCGCAACGCCCGTGAGAGTGCGTCGAGCGTGTTTCTATAATCGGTAACCTCGCCCTCGCTTGGCAATGGCACGACCTTCGATAACTCCGCACTGATGCGTTCGCGTGTTTGGGTGTCCAGTTCAAGCGACTCGAGTGCGGCTTCGGTGATGACCCAAAACGCGTGGCGGTGCGACACTTCGGTAATGCATTCGAGACTGACGACGCCGAGCTGGACTCTGTCTTCGCGTTGCTGACCGTGAGAGTCGAAATATGACCGCACGAGTTCCGCTTGCAGCATGCACGGTCCGAATCGGTCAGCTCTACACCCGTTGTTGGGGCGATAGGTCCATTCGGCCACGTATCCCGTCGCGTTCATAGTCACTTTCACTCTGTCGGTATTCACCTAATCTGCTTAGCAGCGTTCTGCGAATGCTTACACCAAGATCAATGCTCACAATGGCGACTATCGTATTAAAGTTGAGGCCAACAGTGTTTTTTTGTGGCGCTAAAGTCGCGGGCGTGCGAGCGCTTAGCAAACAGAAGTCAAACAACGTAGCGAATCTCCGGCACTAGCGCCTTACGACGCAGGGTGGCATTTATATATAACCGCTTCTCACCTCAGTGTATTCACCGCGTGATGTCATGACGAAAGAAGAACGAATGGAGTTCATTAGCGCAATCGAAGCAGCGCGGGGCTCTACCGTTATCGCGTATGTTGCTGCGGACCGGCAAGGGCTTGAGATCAACATCGCCACAGATGTCTTTCCCATACTCCATAGCCATCTGGCCAAAGTGGGGTACCAAAACCAAATTGACCTGTTTCTGTACGGCACGAGTGGGGTGCCGATGGCCGGGTATGCGCTCGTCAACCTTTTTCGGGAGTTCTGCGGTAGATTCAACGTGATCATCCCGTTCAAAGCGCATAGCACAGCAACGCTCATCGCATTGGGAGCAGATGAACTCGTTATGAGCGAGATGGGTCAGCTGAGCCCCATTGATCCTTCCGTGCAGCACCCGTGGAGCCCAAAGATAACGCACCCCAATCAACTCGTCCAAGACGTGCCCGTCAACATGGAGGACGTCGATGGTTTTCTTAGCTTTGCGAAAAACGAGCTCGGACTCGGAGGCGAGGAGTCGATGCAAAAAGTCCTCGACGCGCTTTCATCGAACGTCAACCCGCTCGTTCTCGGCGCCATGTATAGGTCTCGAGAACAGATCGCTTTTCTGGCGGCGTACCTCCTCAAGCAGCACATGGACGATGATGAGACGATCGACCGTACCGTGAGCATGCTGACAAGCAAGCGATTTTCACACCAGTATATCATCAGCAGGAAAGAGGCGAAGGATGGCCTGGGCTTGAACGTTATCGAACCTGACGAGCGGCTTGCGTCACTCATCGTTGGTCTTTGGGAGCAGTACGTCGAGATAACCGAAGTAGACAAGCCGTACAACCCTCAAACGGTTCTTGAAAGGGAGTTTGTGAAAGTCAGCAACTTCGATCGAGGCATCATCGAATCAAAGGGCCTAACGCACGTATTTCGCACGCAAAAAGAAGTCGAACGATCAGAGATCAGCATACCGCAAAGTCCGTTCCCTCAGATAGCGTATCGCGAGCAGATTCTTGAAGAGGGGTGGATAGAGGACGATCGTTTGTAGGGATCGATCAGACTCAGGCGATACGTGAGTCAGCTGTTCGTAGGCGTTAAAAAAGCGGTCGACGACAGCGAAACCCGCGACGCTGCCGCACGGCGCCAGACGCCGGTCGTACGGTGGCGGGCGTCTCGTGCAGCGTTGGCGTACCTCTTCACTGTAGTAGCTTCTTACGATACATCTTGAGGCACTGCATAGCGCGGCGATGACCGTTTACGCCCTCGTTCGCGTCTGCTCACGAACAAAAGAGAGGAGGTAGTAAGGCCCCCCCGCTCCTTTTCCAGTAACTCCGCTCGCCTTCCATCCGCCAAAAGGCTGGACGCCGGGCCACGCCCCCGTCGTTGCACCGCCGCGCCGATTCGCATAGCACACGCCGAACTGCATAGAAGCGAAGAAGCGCTCCACCTCGTCCGTATCTTCAGAAAAAATGCCCGCGGTGAGACCATATTCGGTCGCGTTTGCCTCCCGCAACCCCTCCTCGAGTGATGCGATGGTGTCGACGAGCAGAAACGGCACGAAGAGCTCTTCTTCGAACAGGCGATGTCCTCGCGGCAGTCCCGTCATGAGGGTGGGGCGCGCATAGCATCCCCTGTTCCACACACCGTCGCGCAGCACCGTCCCGCCGGCCACAACGGTTCCTCCGTCCTGAACACCGTCTTTGACCGCATCGGTGAACTTCGCAAGTGCGGCGCGATCGATGAGGGGGCCCACAAAAACGTCGCTCTTGCGAGGGTCGCCCACAACGATCTTTTCGGTCGCTGCGCGGAGCTTTTCGATGAACTCGGGCGCTACTGTTGACTCAACGTACACGCGCGACGTGGCGCTGCACTTCTGCCCGCTGTAGCCGAAGGCTCCTTTGACGACGCCTTCGACCGCCGTGTCGAGGTCTGCAGAGGCGGTGACGATGGCAGGATTCTTGCTGCCCATTTCTGCGACAAACGGCTTTGGATAGGGCTGGCGTACGGAGAAGTTGCGCTGCAGCCAGATCCCTGCGTCTCGGGACCCCGTAAAAGCGATTCCGGCGACATCGGGGTGCGCCACCACGACCGCTCCAAATGGCGTTCCCGGACCGGTAATAAAATTCAGCGCGCCTCCGGGAACCCCTGCTTGCACGCACGCTGTGTGCAGCTTCAGGCCGGTCAGTGGCGCTTTGCTCGTCGGCTTGAACACCACGGTGTTTCCGGTGAGGAGTGCCGCTGAAATCATTCCCGCTGCGAGCACGAGCGGGAAGTTAAACGGCGAGATAATAGCCCACACGCCATACGGCTGCATGGTGCTGATGCTTCGCTCTCCGGTTACATCGGACAATGGAACGGTGAAACCCTTCTTCCCCTCATAGATAGCGCAGTTGTACCTGAGCATCTCGACTGCTTCACACACCTCAGCGAGAGCCTCAAATCTGTTTTTTCCCGCCTCATAGGTCATGAGAGCGGCAAGGGGGAAGCTCTGCTTCTCGATGACGTCCGCGATGGCGCGAATGATCCGCACGCGTTCTTCCCAGTCAGTTTGACTCCACGCGGGAAACGACTCCGTCGCCTCGGCGACCGCGGACCGGGTCTCGGCCTCCCCGCCTTTTTGAAACGTGCCGATGACGAGATCGGTATCGATGGGGGAGTGTGTCTCAAAATCCTCGATGGCGGCGACGCGCCGGCCGCCGATATACATGGGGTGATGCTGCCCAAACTCTCCTCGCACCGTTTCCAGCGCCTGTTCGTAGCCGCTATGAATATCTTTGTTGTCGCGAAGCGAAGTGTAGGTGAGCTTCTTCTTTTTTGCCATGGTCGAGTCCTCCTCAGCGTCTTATTGGGGAGACTAACACTGCTGCACCCCCGATTCGTGCGCCTGTATAATATGCTATCGGTTATGCGTCGGTAAGTGCTTTCGTTGGATGTGCGTTGAGCCAAATGGCGCGGACGTTTTTTTGCAAAAAATGGGCTGAATGAGTCTCATCGCAAAACGTGGCGCGGCGTCGGGCGCGACTCGGCATGCGAAGTGTGAACGTTGACTGCGTTGAACCGAAAGATACTTGGCATTAGCGGCGTTGAAAAGAGTAGGACGAACGTGGAGGTCAAGTGACGGAAGAAGATGCAACTGGCGAACCTTACAGACGCATAAAGCGCACCATGGAATCTATTTCCGGACGGGTGCGACAAGAGGCAGGCTCGCTCGATCGTTCCGAGGTGAACGCGTTTGTCGCGGAGATCATTGCGACGCACAAAAATCGCCATCGCATATTCCTTCTTGGCGAGGGTCGGTCGGGGTTGGTCGCCCGCTCCTTTGCTATGCGCTTGATGCATCTAGGTTTCGACGTTTACGTCTTTGGCGAGGTAGTCACCCCTGCAGTCAAAACAAACGATCTCGTGATCGCCGTTTCCGGGACGGGCGAAACAGGTCCGGTTAACGAGACAGCGAAGATCGCCAAGCGTCACGGAGCTAGGATTGCCGTTGTCACCTCGAATACGGACTCATCCCTCGGCAAGATTGCGACCAACACGGTGACCATCCGCGGCCGAACGGAAGCCGATGAAACGAGCTTCTTAGAGCGTCAGGTTACTGGCGTATCAATCTCACTCACGCCACTTGGGACGCTCTTTGAGATCAATGTGATGGTGTTCTTGGACAGCGTCATTGCCGGCCTGATCGCAGCTCTACAAAAGAAGGAGGAAGAACTAGAGGAGCGGCATTCAGATCTAAGGGCGCAACGAGAGGTACTGACGGCGAATCCGCGCGACGCCCATCGCGAGTCGTAACGCGTTATCGTCCAGTTCAAATACGAACACGCTTTTTTTAGACACTGCTCGACCCAACACAGTTAAAACCTGCACGGCCAATCAAGAGGCGTCGAGCAGGAGTGGGGGGTGACCATGGCGTGGACAGCATAATTCTGTACGTACTCCTTGGGGCGACTGCCGGAGTTTTCAGCGGCTTGTTAGGAATTGGGGGGGGCCTCATCCTGGTCCCGATGCTCGTGCTGCTCGTCGGGCTCACCCAGCAACAGGCGCAAGGCACCACGCTCATTTTGCTGACCGCACCTTTTGGGTTGCTGGCTGCCTTGACGTACTACCAGAGCGGCTATGCCGACTTGAAGATTGCGGCGATTCTTGGCATTGGCTTCTTTTTCGGAGCTTTCCTCGGGGCGAAAGTCGCAGTAAGTGTCCCGAACGTTGTTTTGCAAAAGGTTTTTGGTGTAGCGCTGTTGGTGGTGGCAGTATACCTGCTGCTAAGCAAATAGCGGGTAAGCGTCGCGTTTTGCCTCCCTATTATCAGTCATCCTACTGGCGCAACAAGACAGCGCACGACGCTAATATGCTCTTTTAGGCAGGGAAAGGATTATAAAGACGCGAAAGCCTATCAAAGTAATTGGCAAATCAAACGCTCTAACGAGCTGAAGTCCGCTGTAGAGCCTATGATGGTCTCTAGACACGTGCACGGTTCCGTGTTTGCGTGTCCGGGGGTGGCAGAGCACGGAATCAACGTTTGAGGAGTCGAAATGTAATAGAATCGAAGCGAGGCAAAAGAATGGGTCTTTTTAAACTAATGTGTCTGCCTATGAAAATGATGATGATGCCCATAACGGCGCCGGTCCGCATGATCATGATGCCTTTGAAGATGGCGTTGCGTTTTCTAACGGTAATGCTGCTGTTCGCGCAACTGATGGTAATGCTGTTCGCGGCCGCCATGTTCGTCATGTTCACCGTCGTGCCGGCCGTTATGTTCGGGCTGTTTTTCGTGATGAAAAAAATGCGCATGGGAAAGATGGGAAGGCATGGAAGAATGCAGAAGCACATGCCCATAGCCCGGCGCTTTAAGCCCTAAGCGTATGGAAAAGGCAGCTTTTCACAAAAAGCAGCGAAAAACCGGGAATTCCGGCCGCTGACACAGCGTGCTGTCTTTTTTATTTTTGTAGTCGCCGCGGCGCGCCGTCCGCGCTAAACGCTGAAAAACAGATTCTGACGCGGCCGGTAGGTGCAAAGGAATTACTGCACTTGAGAAGTCGGCAGATCGACCGCTTTTTCTAGGTCTCCACCAACGTGACGTCCGTTATGATTGTAATCGTGCTTCTTTGCCTCCCTTAACGTCGGCCAGTTCAATCCTTCTGTTCTGATGCGCGACGACCACTTTTACTGTTGCGCTCAGGACGCGTCGGAGCTTCTAAAAAGCGCGAGAACAACGACGTGGACTATTTAGGTATGAAAGTGCGCGTAGGACACTGAGCTGTCTCTCGGTCGCCTGGCACCTCGTGGCTAAAGCAACTGCCTTTGCTGTCGTCGATTGGCTCATAGAACTTACATTCTTTGCACGTAGACACGAGCTCACCCTCCTTTGGCTGTTACAAAGACTTGGTGCTGTGTTATATGTACTCTCTGTTACTGCTGACCTAGGTAGTGGTTCGAGCTGTGTAAACGTCGCTGCACGCTTAAAATCGATCTGCGCGTTAGCTCCTGAAATGAGGACGCGGCTTCTTCCTTAGCATTCATGAACTACCAAGTCTGTCCATCGTGCTTAAACCGCGCTCAATCTGCCCAGTCATCATTGACAGGGGCACGATCCGATGTTTCCAGAGTCTTCATCAAACGCGCTGTGATTTCCGTGCTTTTTTGCTCGCTGAAAATCGTTTGCAGGACGCCGGTGAGCCGGTTGCGGGCTGTTGCGAGGTTTGCCATATCAACCATGAGGTCAGCGTCTTGGAGAATGCCGAGCGTGTGGGAGACGAGCGAATGAATCATACACGCCTTGAGATCGCACTCAAATTCCGACTCCGTCTCGCGGCGCAGGTCGTCGTGGTGTGGCAGGTAAAACTTGCACCCGCTTCCTGGAACCATCACCCCCATTTTTGGACCATCAAGCGCATTGCGCTGCAGGGCAGCGATCAGCTCGTCAGCCGTCAGCACATCCATTTCAGCGGTGATGATATCGAAAACAGCGTGCTCTAAGTCGATCATTGTCAGTGCACTTATGGTCGTTGATTAGTATTTATCTATCTGTCTCTTAGCCTTTTGAGCTTGCCTAAGAATGGCTTGGCATACTCTCAGCCAGAGGCGAGACGGTAAAGGGGGGGCTTGCGACGTTAAATGTGACGCCTTGCATGCAGAAGTAAGCCAAAACCAAGCCAAAAATGTGCGACAATTTCGCGCGCCGAATCAAACACCGTCATTCGCTAATCGACCTATCTACCCGGCTAACGGGCTATACACGCATACGAAAATAGGAAGTTACTCGCGTTTACGGTCGCCGTTCACGCCCTCGGCGATATCTAATAATCCGTTTATCGTCTCGGCTACCGTCATTTTATGCCCCGTTGCGATATGGCGCTTACTAATATACACCATGAACCGATCGTGGGTTCCCTTCGGGACTTTTAACATCTTATAGTGCTCCATGATACACCTTGTACTACTAAGTGACATTTAGATACTTAGATGTATATGCTAACGAGTTAACATATGGTGACAAGTTATATATACTTAGGGTGTGTAGTTAGCTTAACAACCAAATGCATGCCAGAGCTGAGTACGACATGCCCATGGTCATCTCTTGTTCTTTTTCGTGCGGGGCTTCCCCGCCGTTCATCCGATCCTCGTCGCCTATCGCGCGTGTGCTGAGGTTAAACGTTACGCGCCAGTGACAGTGGGTGTGTTGTCTTTGGAAAAAGTACGAGATTAGAGTACAAATGAACGTTTACAGTTAAGCGCGACGTTGGCGTTCGAGGACGTCGCAAACGCGCTATTCGAGGAGGCAGAAGCTAATGACAGCGATTGAACTGTTGGTGATCGAGGTGGCGATAATTGTTGGGATCGTGCTTGAGGGTTTGCTATTTGAGCGATCGTTTGACGCGATCAAGAAGCGATTGGTGACGCCGCAGCCGAGCGTCGGTCGCGTTCCTACCGCGGCCTAATGCTACATTATCGAGATATGAGCGTTTGACGAGGCTGCTAGGAGCATGATCGGCGAGAGTGACGAGGTGGATACATGACGGTTATTATACTTGACTGGGATTTTGCGCACTATTACCGACGCGTAGACGAGCGATATTTGACGCTCGACGAAGCGATAGGGCAGGTAGAAGGGCACGAGGGGCAGAATGGAGAGCTAAAGGAGCGGATAGTGCACCCGCGCAAAACCCATGCAATGAAGGAGGCGCTAACCGACTTGCGAGACAATGCCGCCGAGTTGCATCGCATTAAGCGACACTTGCGCAAGCTCATAAACGCAGGCGTCGAAGTGCTACCACAGCCGGATCCGCGCCTCTCTATGCCGGAGCATCAACGTGCGTTGTATGCTGGCTTACAGTGGAATGGCGCAAAAAACGGATGGGTAACCGAAGCAAACGAGCCTATTAGGGTCTAATCGCTGTTATTTACATGTCTTGTTTTTGGCTGCGGGACGGATTACTCGAAAAACGTGTCTGCTCGAGTTCCAGCCTATAAACTCGGCCAGAAACGGTGAGTCTTAGCCCTAGTAGTTCTTCTCAAAATGAGAGTTCGACATCTCGCCGATCTTGCATATAGTTAGGGACGTGCTCAGGCAGCGGCCGGCACGTTCTTCGGCGTTAGAAACTTATGAGAAGTAATCATGCAATTCTCAAAACTATTCTCTTTTATCGTTGTTGCATCGCGCGTCGCCGTGCTCTTCGCTGGCCTCGTGCGATAAAAATCATGGGATTTTGATCGTATGCGTGCGTACAGCGCGATAGCTTGAACTATCATAACTGCACAAGCAGAAATGGCGTTAAGCCGAATCATAAAGCAGGTGACTAAATTGAAGTTTAATGTAGATATTGCGACCTTAGTAACGCAAGCTGATGACTTGTCCACTTTCTTGAAGGCAGCGATTTCAGGAGATCTGGTAGAAACGCTCAAAGGGCAAAGCCCCTTGACCGTCTTCGCTCCTGATAATGAGGCATTCAGTAAAGTTCCAGCTGGCACACTCGACAGCTTGTTCAATAACAAGGAACAGCTGACTGACGTTCTTACGTATCACGTGGTGGCCGGGAAGCACTTTGCGGCTGATTTGGCCAAGCAGGAGACTCTTTTGACTGTTCAAGGTGGTATGCTCGAGGTTCACGAACATCATTGGCTGCGGCACGGAATCACGATAAACGATGCCGTGGTAAAAGATGCCAACCTTGAGTGCACTAACGGGGTCATTCACATCATTGACACCGTGTTAATGCCTAAGTAGACCTCGATCTAAACGTGGCGCAGAAAGATACTGAGAGCGGTTAACGAAACAAACAGCGGTTTTTTCAAGCGGTAGCTGTTTTATTTCGCGATTAAACGCAGGATTAACGCGCTAAAGGGAGATGTGAACAGCATGAGGAGGGGCGCCCCCAACAAAATGGAAAGAGCAGAGTACGGGGATTAACCCAGAGATACCAGAGTGCGATGAGGCTTTTGTCCCCTAAATCTGCTTTTTTTGTTCACGGGATGGTGAAGCCGAGCACGAATAAAAGTAGCACGAGCAAAGCTCCGGGGATCCCAGCAAGTGCACAAATAATTACAGTGATGAGATTTATGGGCACTGCAAGCCCAAGGAATTTCGCCAAAGCCAGAATGATGAGGCCAAATATCGAATTAACTACGAGATATCTTATTGTGCTCCCCAGACTCATATAACCAACTTAACAACAAGATCTAAAAGAAGGTTTCGATTTTTTAACTCGCTGACGAACAGTCGACAATGTAGTCGAACCCTGCCTGTTCGGCGATGATCGCATACGTGGGCAAATCCGTGGAGGGATATTGTTCGGGTCCCGCTTTCGATCCCACCTTAAGCGTTTTGCCCATCAACCAATGTCATCTATTCTTCTTTCAATCATCCCGACGCCAATGGATTAGTCCGTATCGACTTCTTCCTGCCTACGTCGCTTCTCTTTCTCTCCTTCAGCTATCTTCTTTTGCTTAATTACTTCTCCTTCGATCTCCTTTTTCTTCTTCTCTACGTCACCAACAACTTCTTTGCCCTTCTTTTTTAGATCTCCCATATCCACCATCGTCGTAACCTCCCTGCGTAAGTTGACTCCCCGTAGTTTTTCTGCTCGACGCTTCTCGTTCTTGACTGGCCGTTCTCTTCTAGTCTTCCCGTGTCTTTTCTTCCCATTATCTCCCGCTCGCCTTCAGCGCATCAACAAACTTGCCACGAGCGATTTGGTTTTTTCTCCTTTTTATATCAGCCCAAATACCCGCAAGATGATGAGAATATTACTACGACAACAATGAGCTAAAACTAATATAATGGTATTCCTAATATTTTTGAGACCATCATAAAAAGGAGGTGACAAGTATATGGGTGTCAGGGACTTAGTATGGCTTATTATCGTGCTGATAATTATATTCGTGGCTCTGCGTTATTTGGGTATCGTCTAAGATGATTAGACAAGTAGCATAATACCACGCGGATCA
>Ga0187884_10001668_pt1 | contig 19693 bp, 14 predicted proteins | sample June2016WEW_20_4_FD_132983 | JGI IMG/M metagenome (GOLD analysis project Ga0187884, IMG submission 132983) | Peatland microbial communities from SPRUCE experiment site at the Marcell Experimental Forest, Minnesota, USA - June2016WEW_20_40 | ecosystem: Environmental > Terrestrial > Soil >...
AAAGCCGGCGCAAGTTGTCGGTGAGGCTCTGTGAAGCCTGGCAGTGGCGGCAGGCGAATGGCGCGTTGCGCGACATGGTGTGCCGGGGTATGCTGCTGATGCTGGAGCGAGCCGGCCAGATCGCGCTGCCTCCGGTCAGTTATGTGCGGCATAATCCGCTGTCTCACAGAGCACGGCCGGAGCCGGTGCTGATCGATAAGACTGCCATCGAAGATCCGTTGCGCAAACTGCAACCGCTCGAGTTCGAGCAGGTGCGGCGAACCACGCAGGAGCCGTTGTTCAACAGCCTGATGGAGGAACATCACTATCTTGGCTACGAACAGCCGGTGGGAGAGCACCTGAAGTATCTGGTGTGGGCAGACGGCCGTCCGATAGCATGCCTGGCCTGGTCATCGGCTCCGCGTCATCTTGGCAGCCGTGATCGCTACATCGGATGGGACGCCGCGGCGCGGCGAAGCCGCATCCGTTTTATCGCGTACAACACGCGCTTCCTGATCCTGCCGTGGGTTCGGGTCGAGCATCTGGCTTCGCATATCCTGGGCCGGATGGCGGCGCGGATCTCCGATGACTGGGAGCAGGTGTACGGTCATCCGATTTACTTCCTGGAGACGTTCATCGATCCGGAGCGATTCCGTGGGACCTGTTACCGCGCAGCCAACTGGGTGCTGATGGGCAGGACGACGGGGCGGGGCAAGCAATCCAACAGCTACGTTCCGAACCGGTCGATCAAGGAGGTTCTCGCGCTACCGTTGACGAAGCGCTTCCGTGAACTGCTTGGGGGCACAGCATGAAGACTCCCCGGCGCCGCATCGATGTGAACCTGGAAGAACTGGATCGGGTGCCGGACGGAGCGCGAGAAGCGCCGTTGAGCGAGGCCGATCACAACAAGCTCAAAGATACGTTGCATGCTCTGGCGGCGATGCTGGTGAGGCCGCGCAATACGGAGAAGACCAGCGAGGTGCTGGAGAAACCGGAAGACTCCCAATCCGGAACGCAGCCGGAAAACAACACGCCTCCGCCGGCTGGACACGGCCGCAATGGAGCAGAGGCGTTTGGTGGTGCGCGGAAGGTGGATATCAAGCACCAGAAGATGGCCCACGGAGACCGCTGCCCGGAGTGCGGAAGAGGCAACGTGTACGGGCAGAAGGAGCCGAAGGTGCTGGTGCGGATCGTCGGTCAGGCGCCGCTGGCGGCTACGGTCTACTCGCTCGAACGGTTGCGCTGCGGCGCCTGCGGGCAGATGTTCACGGCACAGGAACCGGAAGGAGTGGGGCCGGATAAGTACGATGAGACGGCTGCGGCGATGATCGCCCAACTCAAGTACGGTGCCGGGACGCCGTTCTACCGGCTGGAACAACTGGAAAGCCAGTTGGGTATCCCGCTGCCGGCGGCTACGCAGTGGGAGATCGTCGAGGAAGCTGCGCAGGTGATCAAGCCGGCGCGGGATGAGTTGATCCGGCAGGCAGCACAGGGCACGGTGGTCCATAACGACGACACAAGTATGCGAGTGCTGCGGCTGGAGCGCGATCCCAAGGACGAGCGCACGGGTGTGTTCACCAGCGGGATCGTGTCTGTCGGTGAGGGGCACAAGATCGCGCTCTACTTTACCGGAAGCCGGCATGCCGGCGAGAACATCGCAGAGGTGTTGAAGCAGCGGAGCGCGGAGCTTCCCAGCCCGATTCAAATGTGTGATGCACTGTCGCGCAATGTTCCGAAGTTGCCCGCGGGCGTGGAGATCCTGCTGGCCAACTGTCTAGCGCATGGACGCAGGCAGTTCGTGGATGTCGCGGAAAACTTCCCCAACGAATGCCGCTATGTGCTGGAAATGCTCGGTCAAGTGTATGGTCACGACGCCGAAGCGCGTGAGCGCGGCCTGACGCCGGACGAGCGGCTGCGGCTTCATCAGGAACGCAGCCGACCGGTGATGGACAGACTGCACGCCTGGCTGGAGGCGCAGTTAGCCGAGCGCAGAACAGAGCCTAACTCCGGGCTGGGCCAGGCAATCTCGTATCTACTGCGGCACTGGCAGCCCCTGACGTTGTTCCTCCGCAAGGCCGGGGCCCCGTTGGACAACAACCTCGTAGAGAGATCACTGAAGCGTGCCGTTCTACATCGAAAGAACGCCTTGTTTTATCGCACTCTGAACGGGGCGCAAGTCGGCGATCTGTTCATGAGCCTGATCCATACCTGCCAGTTGTGCGGCGCCAACTCCTTCGACTACCTGATCGAGCTTCAACGCCACGCCCAGGAACTGGCCGCCAGCCCCGCGGAATGGATGCCGTGGAACTATCGCGAGACTCTGGCGCGAAACTGGCAGCTCCCCGATTCGGCAGAGTTATGATGAATCCCCGATGGCCGGAAAGGATACTCTTCGGCCATACGTGGGGAGCATCGTGAAATGCCCGTAAAACAGGGGGCCGGCATCAGGAAATCCGGGAAGGTTTTTGGCCAGGGGCAAAAGACTGCCAAAACAATCCGCGCCGGTCTTTATGCTCGCGTTTCCACTCAGGATCAGCAGACGTTGCCGATGCAGAACCGAGCCATGCGTGAGTACGCCGTCCGGCGTGGCTGGACGATCGCCATGCAGGTGAAGGAAGTAGGCTCCGGAGCAACACAGCGGCAACGCCGCGAGGAACTGATGGAAGCAGCACGACGCAGGAAAATCGACGTTGTCGTGGTATGGCGACTGGACCGATGGGGAAGATCCGTCACCGACTTGCTGACGACGCTGCAGGAACTTGAACATCTCGGCGTCGGCTTCGTATCGCTGACCGAGGCGCTGGACCTGACCACGCCGGCCGGTCGTGCGATGGCCGCGCTGCTGGCGGTCTTCGCCGCCTTCGAGCGCGAGATCCTGGGTGAACGCGTGCGAGCTGGACTGGCTCATGCCCGGCTGAACGGCAAGCGCCTTGGCCGACCCGCAACCGCAGTACAGTACACCAATCAAATCCGCAAACTACGCCGCTCCGGCCTCAGCAAATCCGAGATCGCCCGGCACCTGCAAATCGGACGCACCTCCGTGCGCCGTATCCTGGATGAGAGGACTTGATCATGAGCAGTTCGACTACGGAGTTCCATAAAATCTGGATCGACCAATGCGCAGCGACCGAAGATATCCGCGACCACTTCGGTCTAAGCAACGCTCTGGACTATCTCATCGGTGAGAAGCTCTTCTCCTTCCTGAGGACAGCGGAGCAGGATCCCCTTTTCGCGGCGGAGTTGCCGGACTTTATCAGGGAGATCCAGCGGCTTTTTACAGCCGAAGTGATCCGCGATTATCTTGATCGCATGGAGAGAACAAAATATCTCGCCCCCATGGACCCTGATCTCGAAATGGATGATCTGGACGAACTCGATGACCCGGACGAAGACGAGCCCTGGCTCGAAAACCCGGTGATGGGCGCGGAAGAGCTGCTGCGCTTCTCCCGTGTCCGTCAACTCCTTCAGTCGTAGACTGCCATGGCAAAACCAAAACGCGATCCCGTTCGTGAGGAGCGCATCCACGAGGAAATCATCGTGGATGCCTCTGGGCCCGAGGAGCAGGCCATGGGCTGGTACTGCTATCTCGAAGATAAGATCCACTTCCCGTTACTGGCAAAGTGCATCGCCTCCAGAGCAATCTCGCCGCTGCGAATGGGCGAATCTGTCGAAGTTATGGGGATGGCGCCCGAAGACACATGTTCCGGCGACATGCTTGTGCTAATCCGGTGGCAGCGCCGCACCATGGCTGTCCCGCTCTCGCAACTCACTGCCATAGACCCGGATGAAGCAACCCGCGAAGCCATCAAAGACTGGCATTACTGGGTGGCCCAAGGGTACTGCTTCTGATCTACGCATACCAAGAATGTTGGCAGACGATTGGTTCGCCAACGAATAAGAATCTGAATCCCTATGACGAGACGACATCCACGATCACAGCCGACATGGACAGATGTTAAGGCAAAGCTCGCGGGCCTTGACCGGATAAACTTAATGGGCCTGGTTCAGGATCTTTATGCTGCGCACAAGGATAATCAGACCTTCCTTCACGCCCGCTTCGGCTTGGGCGAGGATGTTCTGAAGCCCTACAAGGAAACCCTGGAGCGCTGGCTCTGGCCGGATGTGATGCGTAATCAGGAACCCTCTGTTGCAAAGGCCAAACAAGCTATCTCCAGTTACCGAAAGGCGATCGGCGAACCTGCCGGACTCGCAGAGCTGATGGTGTCTTTTTGCGAAAGTGCGGCTGGCTTCTGCAACGATGTCGGCTACCAGGATGAAGGCTACTTCGATGCTCTGGTCCATATGTTCGGACAGGCTCTCAATGTCACTCGTCAGCTATCTGCAGGAGACCGCGATGCCTTAATCGCCCGGCTGGACCGCGTGCGCACCATCAGCCACAATTTTGGATATGGCGTCGGCGATGATATGGACGACCTGCTTGCAAAATACGTCCGCACCTGACTGATCCTCGCAGCCGGTTCACTCTTGCACAGAAATGCTGCGCAACCTTGCCGAAAACTCACTATGCTCAGAACTACCAAGTTGTAGCTGCCGCAGGCGAATCACGGCCGGATCTGATCGGGTTGTCGAATGGGGGGAGTGGTTTGTCTTCGAGGCTAAGGGGCGTTCCAACAACTTTGATGCCGACGCCCTGGACACCGCCAAAGAGCAGGCGGAACAGATCCAGTCCATCGACAATCTTGCGCCAGCTTGCAGCGTCGCCTGCCAGGCGTACTTCACGAGCGTACTTCGTTTCTGTATGGATGATCCCCCGTCAGGGAGGAGTGATCGACCGCGGTCGATTAAGATCAGCCGGTCCGACTTCGAGCACGCCTATGACGATCCCATTCGCACCGTGATCGAGCTTCGCGGAGCCAACGCACCCTTGAGCTATGCGAGCAGACGGTTCCGTGGAGCTAGGATCGAAGAGGCGGACCTCTGGATAGCGGTCCCGGATACGAATCGGGCTCCCGCAGGAAAGTCCGAGGAGGACTTTGTTGCTCATAACGAATATCTCGGTGGAGACGGGGTGATAGTCCGTCTTGGGCCTATGTGGAGCGAAGCCAATATGAGGCTACAACCCCATCTGAGGGCTAACTGACCTCTTCTCCGAATCGTGCGGCTTTGAAATCCGGCTACGAGCCCTTCTTGTCCTCGTAGATCATCATTCCCGAAGCCCCATGCGGATTCGCCTGACTCGGTAACACGTTCGTCGCAATCCCCGCGTAAATTGGCAGGAACCCTTCAAGTCCAACGTCGTGAATAAACGTGGGGTCGAGCCGAAACTGCTCAAATGCCTCAGCGAATCCCCTCCAAGTGCCCTGTAGGTAGGTCGCCAACTCTGCCCAAAGCGCTGATTGGTAATCGAGGGTATCGGTCATCTCGTCCGCGTCCAGTGCCATCGCATAGCTCCATAGCAGCTTGGGATCATCCTTCGATGCGGGCAGATGCTCCAGCTTCAAGATGAGGCCACGGCCGTGCTTGGAGCCGCGGCCTAGATGGCTTCGGTGCGCGAACACGTCACGGTAAGACGTGATCGCGTGAATCATCTTGTCGGGCGACTTTGGAAGGTGTGGCGTTATGTTTGCGCGATGCAGAAGCCTGCCAGCCTGCGCCTGCAAAGCGTTTAGGTTCCCGAGACAGGCTTTGGCGGAAAAGAAGAATAGCTGAGGATGGTTGAATCCGTGGTCGGCTTTCGCTTTTCGGCCGATCTCAATCTGCTCGTGGGCGACCACGCAGTGATAGAACGTGCTGTAGTTGGCCATGAGCAAGGTCTCATACTCTGGTTTCAGGCCATCCCGGAGCATGATCCAGTCCATATGGGCGAAGGGTTCGACGCGATTCGTTAAGAGGACAACGAACCTCTTCCAAAAGACTTCGTACTCGGAGAGCCAGCTCGCGACCTTGGGCCAGTAAAAACGCTCGATGGCGTCTCCGTGATCGAGCAGACGAAGCTGCTCTAGGTTCGTGAAATCGGCTTGCGTCGCCATCGCCTCTATTCTCCAGTGCCAGCCTGCCAAACACAATCTCGCACTCGACGAGAGGCTGAAAGCTTAGTACCTCTCAGCAATCGAAAGGATCGAATCAACCAGCGCAGCAACGGGTCGCACGCATGGCCCGGCGATATGGACTCCGCACTCAAGAGATAGTTCTCGCGAAGCGCGGTTCATGTTTGACGAGCCGATGTACGCTGCATCCTTGTCGCAGAGGAGAATCTTGGCATGGAAGGTCTCCACCTTCGCTTCTCGCGTGTTTGGATCGTGCTCGATGGCGTAGCGATAGACCTTGATGCCCTGGCGACTGTGCTCGCTCCGTCTGGACTCCAGGATTTCCCGGAGGGAGAGGTCGGTGCCGCGCACAACCAAGACTCGCTCCACGTCCGCAGGCGGAGCCGCAAAAAGTTCTTCCACCCAATCCATACCTACATCGTCGAGGAACGGGCTGAGGATCACCAAACGCTTTCGCGCGGTCGATGCAAGAGCGATCAGCGCGTCGCGCGTATTATGCAGCCGTGCCCAGCCGAACTTCTGTTTGGGCAATACCTCCATCAGCCGGGAGGGATGCAGTGGCGGGCTCAGCACAATCTGGACACTATTGCTGTCCGTGAATTCGAAGGCAGCATTGGCTGCTCCTCTCAGGAAGATGGAGCCCTCGAGTGCGTCCGACTGCGAAAGAACGCGCGTGAGGATGCCCGAAGAGCGTTCGAGAATTCGGAGCTCAACGAACGAATCTATAAGTCTGCGCGTGCGGTCGGCGGGGACTCCTTCGTCTCTCGCCATGTCCGCGATCATGTCAGCGCTCAGATGCGAGCTCGGAGATCGCGCGATCGCGCCAAGCAGCCTCGATGCGCCCAGGAGATCGAAGCGGAGAGACCTGAAAAGGAGCTCGTCACTGACCGGCTTGTAAGAGTGTGTTGACAAGACATTCAGCTCCTCAGATAGCCGACAAGTTCGTCGCTGACGAGATCCCAGCCGGGCGCAGGCCCTCCGTTGAGCGCGGCTCGGCAGAGAAGGTTGTTGCCGGTAACACAGGCGATCTCCGGAGCCATGATGCACGCTGGACAGGCCCCGCCCCGCTGGTCGCATAGGCTTCCTGCATCGCATCGAAGGCTTCTGTCGGACAGTAGATCTTCCAAAATTGTGACCCCGTAGTTGCGCCACATGGCAGACAGGTTGCCAAGATCGGGCGTCATTCCGCGCCGGTATACCAGGAAGGCCAGATCAGCGGGAAAGATGTATTCGCCCAAAGACCCGTGCTCAAGACCGGAATATTCGACCAGTGCTTGTGTGAAATGATGTGCCATGGTGTGCAGAAGCAGGTAAATATAGTTGGGGATGGACCGTTGCGTCTTCGGGCCGGAAGTCCCCTCCTTGTAGTTCACCAGGAAGCGGCCGAAATCGACGTATTCAAGCAAATACGTTCCACCGATTCTGGCCGGCGCCTCATCGTTGGCCACCGGAAGACCGTTCCTCTCCAACCATGTTCTGACACGGGCCTCATTCAGCCGAACATAGATGCCTTCATTCTTCTGTTCGAGTACGTATATCGGGCGTTTGTTGGCTTCGACATGATCAAACGCCTTCAATCTGACTGGCATTTCACGATCTTTTATTGTTGTCCACGGGGTTGAACTGACCCGTGAATACCCAAAGCTGAACTCGCAGATGTCGAGACCACGAATCAGCACGATCTCACCGAGACCAAGCCGGTTGAGAGAATCGTCGACGCGGCTAGTGTAGAGTTTGCGTTCCGGAACATCTTCCTGCTCGATGTCCAACACGTCGGGATTGGTCACCGAAATCGCAGGCAGGCTCGGGTCCGAGCCCTCACGGTCGATGATCTCCGAGCGCAGCGACGCGTGTTCGAGTGCAAGTCGAATTGGGTTGTACCGGCGCGCCCACTCCTGGCTATCTTCCAATTGAGCGACCAGTCTCGGCGACTCCCTCCTTTGAACCGCAACAAATCCTTCCTGCTGATACTGGCTTTGCAGTGAGGTCAGTTGGCTTTCAATGACCGTTCGCTTGGTAGGGGGCAGGAAGGAGAGGAGCTCCACGAGATCTTCGTAGGTCTTCGCCTCTGAGGTCCTCCCATTAGCCTTGAGCTGCCGAAGAACCTCATCGTTGGTCAGTTCTCCCCCGGGGAATTCATAGAGCTTCATCAGCCTCTTAACGAGCTCCGCGCGTCTGCCGGCTCCAAGCAGCATGGCAACATCCGCATTCTTGAACACAATGAAGGAATCGCGCTGGACGTAGTAGACGGAAGACGCCCGGTAAGAGACTGGCAGCATGTTCCATTCCTTCGGCAGATTTCCCATGCCCGCGTCCATCCTCGGTTTGAGCAGCGCAAGGGTTTCGCGGTCTGCCTGGACAACCTCTTTCCCGGATAGACAGTTGGTGCATTGAAAGCGCCAGTCACTAAAAAATGGAGAGGAATTTGTCACCAATTGGTATTCTTCGTTTCCGCAATTGGGACAGGTTCTGAGAGCATCGATGTGGCCGCCGCTGTTCATGACGACTCGTGCCGGACTGAGTCCCGCATAATTGCCCGACCAATGAGCGAATACCACATCGATTTGCCGCCAATTGTGCCGCCCCGATTCCGACGCTCTGCAGTCTTGGCGATTGGCCTCCTTCGACCAACGACGGTCAAGCTCGACAACGTCTTGGAACTCCACCAGCCGCTGACATTCTGAACATACGAAGACCAAGGGATCGGGCATGAAACCGATGCGATTGGGTTTGTTCAGGAGAAAGCGGCCAGAGTCGATCTTCGGTTCGTTTTTGTGATCCAGAAAGGCTGCGTCGAGGCATTGCTCCGGAACTACCTGGGGCGCTTGTCTGCAGGACATGGCCCGATCGTGCCAACTCTGCACGAACTCTCCCAGCAGTTCGAATAGCTGGCGCTGTACCCCGAGCGTGCTCGTCTCATAAGGAGTGTACTTGGGGATCGCGACGCAACAGCCCATCCCGCCCTCATACGTAAAGAGCGCGCCGGGCGCGTACGAAGTTGCTATCTGGGTTCGTGAGCGATTCATTCTTAGACCTTGGCCTCCTCTGGATCAAGCTCGGCCACCTTGGTGTGTTGCCGCCGAACAATGCGTAATGCCTTCGCAAGAATGCGTTCCTGGTCTTCTGAAGTTAGCCGCTTTCCTCCTTGGCCGTAACGCCGGGCCAGCTCAAAATGGCCCGCCTCGTCAATGTCTCGAAGCGAGAGCATGGGGCGGGTACCGACCATCGGACCCTTCCAATAATCACTCAGGATCGTGGTGCTGTATTGCCCACGGAACTGCTCGATCATGTCCTTAGCGCAGTTGCGTATTCTCTCGTCGTAATACGTCCACTGCGGCGCCGCCCCAATTGCGCCGATACCCCGCCCTCTCACACCGAGAGCCTCGACTGTAAAGTCAGTGAAATCCTTGACCGCATTGGGATACTCCCGCCCTTCAATGAGCCTCCCGACATCCCCGACACTCAGAAAGCGGGGGAACCGAAGCTTTCCGGCCTCGTCAGCGTCGACGAAGAGTTTTTGCTCGACCCAGCCGCAGAGCCATGTCTGAAACAGACTGGCAAGCACTCGGTCGTGGGCGCTCGTTGCCCAGCGCGTGATCGCAGGAGCGGCAATCATTCGCTCAAGGAAGCGATGGAATATATCGTGCGTTTCAACGATATATCGGTCCCTTCGGGAGTGGGGAGTCGGAACCAGCAGACTAAAGCCGACATGCGCACGTCCCACACGAGACGAAGCCTGTATAAACTCCGCAATATCATTCGGCATTCCGGCAAAAAACATTGCGTTGAACTGATCTACATCAACGCCGTGCGATATCGCCGAAGTGGCCACGATGCTCCGGAGCGATGAGACCAAGTCCAACATTCCCGTTCCATCATCCTCTGGTGCAGCCTCAGCCTCTCTCATGATCTCCTGAATCTCGGCAACGTCGATGCCGCCGGAGATCAGCCGGCTGCGGAGACGCTCAAGATCGCGGCCGTGCCGAAGATGAAACTTCGCCACTTCCTCGCCGAATGCTTCGATTACCTGATCACCGCCTTTCCTGTTTGTTACGTAGGTCAGCGAAATGCGCATCAGGTCGACAAGGGAAAGCAGTACCTCGGGAGCGCCGGCGACTGTATCCAAGGCCGTGCGATGAAAACCATACAACGGGCTTCCCTGTGTCAGCGAACCTGTGAGATCGGTGATCGTCTGCGCTCTCTTCTGTTCATCCTGCAAGTCCTCCCAGAGCTCCGAAATGGCGAGGTGATACGCCGACAACGCGACCACAGTCGTGACCGTATGATTCCGCCCGTTCGTCATGATAGATGTGTAGACACGCATCCACGGCGCTTCAATCTCGGGCGCAAACGGGCTGGTACCGCCCAGTCCCCGCCGGGCGGGATTGATCGGCACTGCCGGCTTCGCATAAAAGGATTCGTAAATTGAGGTTCCGGGGTACGGGAACTGCATGTAATTGCGCTGGTACAGGGCAGCAAACTGTTGCCGGGGAACGCTGACAGTTGCAGTGGCCGCGATCGTCTTGGGAAGCCTTGGGAATTCCGGCCGGTGTGGCTGTCGCGCGATGCGGTCGCCCAGCAGCGATCCAAGCCGGCGAAATAGTTGTTCCAGGGTTGTTTCAAAGAGTCCCGCGAAGGTCCCTAGGCTCTCTTCCAGAAGGTGCGCCTCGTCCTGGATGACGAGAGACGGAAACGGGTCTTCAAACAACTCTTTGCCATTCGAGTACGCCGGCGCAACTGTTTCGCAATCGAATTTCTGCGCGCCCTCCTTCAGCATCGCGTGTGTCGGCGAGACGAGAAGGCCACTCTCGCGTTCGACCCACTTCGAAAGGCCAAACATCCCGACGATTCGGGCAATGGTGCTTGGGTGCTGTCCTATGAGAGCGAGTTTGTCGATTACGCCGAGCAGCACCGAAGGAGCATGTCGATAAATGTCCTGATCGACAATAAGAAAAGGCAGGGGCCGGAACGATGTTTTCTCATTCCATAGACAGCTCTGGTTCTGACAGACAATTGCGATCTCTTCGGCAGTCGGCATCTTCATGCGCCGTAGCGCAGTGATGCCGTGGCAGAGCGGACAAGACGGTATCTTGTTGAAGCTGTTGTTCGCTTCCTGGTAGGCGCTAGATGTGTCTATCTCTTCATTGAACCGGCGCACAGTGGGAACCGCATCCAAGGCTGGATCGTCCGTTCTATTGGGCGTATTGGTGCTGCCCACCCAGAAGCCAATTTCGAAGGGCCGTCCACTCAGGCGTGCTTCAAGACGCATCAATTCTGCGTGGACAAGCAGCGACAGCAAACGTTGTGCCTGCTGCAGAGTTAAGAGCCGCAGGGGATAACGCACGAGAGCGGTGACTCCAACGAGTTTGCCCCGGAGCCTGTCCAGAAAAAGGTTGTAGATCAAGAGACCAAAAAACGCCTCTGACTTTCCACCGCCCGTGGGGAAGTAAAGCAGCGTTGCGGTCTCCTCGTCGAAATCGGCATTGAACCACGGCTCTTCTGCGTACTCCTTCATGCGCGAGGCCAGGGTCGGCAGATGGGCAAGCACAAACGCCAACTGAAAAAGACGCCATCCAGTGATACCGCGCACGAAACCAGCTCTCTTGAAGGTCTCGTTCAGAAGAATCCAGGCACGGTACGGGACCGCAAGGCGGCTGGCTTCGTCCGCCTGAAATGCCGCGAACGCGGAGCAGAGCAGTTCAATGCCGAGCGAGATACGGCGGATCTCGGAACGATAAAGCGCGATGTCCTCTTGGAACCGCCTCCTCTCCCGATTTGCGTCGGCATCAGATTCAGTCCCATCCGTCGGGTTGACCTGGGTTTCCTGGAGCTTTACCCAGTCTTCAAACGCCGCTATAAACGGGTGCAGACTATTTGGGTCGAAGCCCCTAGCACTGAGGGTTGCGAAGTCCGTCGGGAATCCTTCAATCTCGTTCGGGACAATCCTCGGCTGGATATATCGCGGCATCCATTCTGTCGTGAGCGAGAGTCGATCACCTTGCACCTGTTCGCGAACTCCGCAGTTGACTCCAATCGCCGGGTACGAAAGAAACTGCCGGAATCTGTAGGAGGGTTCTACGCGATCCAGGCGAAGCGATCTGTGCGCCGCGCGAGGCAAAGTAACATTCAACTCCACCTGATGCACTGCGTGCTCGAAGCGGTCTCTCTGACGTTTCCTTGCCTCTCGGCTGTTGTTCTCCAGCAAGATGCGGAGGTTCCGACGCGTAGCGTCTCGGAGGTCCGGGGTCAGGGCCACCGTCAGCGCAAGGTCATCCAGTTGGGGCAGGAAGTCCGCTAGCTTCGGAGCCGATGATCTCAAGACCGCCAAGAAGGCGTTCCATGTGGCCCCGGACTTCACATTGCTCGGTCGAACCGTGCCAGGGCGATAAGCGAGTCTCTGCCCCTCCTCGCTCTCCAGCCACGTCTTCACAGTCGAAGCAAGCGCCTGCCGCAGCCGCTGTGACCAATCGTTTGCCAATGTTTGAATGCTCTCTGGCTCTTCCAGACGGAACTCGAGCGGCGCTATTTCGATTTGCAACCGCATCCATTTCTGCGGAATATCGACAGGCTGAGCAGAGTCGTCGTGATCGAAGATCAGGTAGCCGCTCAGTGCGGAGATTCCCGGTCCGGCATCTGTACCATCCGCGCCTGCATCCCCGGCTTGGTCCGAAGGAGGGTTCCCGTCGGGTTCCGCTTTGTTTTCGACACCCGCAACGATGCCGTCGTCCGAGACCCTCACGCCATACCTCAGGAGTTCCTCGCGGTAGATCTGCTGTTGGAGGACACGGCGGGCTTTTCTTCCGTCTGGCGCCTTCCGCATATCCTCGGTGAACTCGATCATGAGCCGTTGCCTCGTGGCGTCGGTGATGAGAAGTTGAATGTCTCGCCTGATCGGTGGCTGAGGCATGATGTCGAGAGGAGGATTGATAAGCTCCTTCCACTCCGGAAGCACCCGGATATAAATGCTCAACCGAACCGTGACGGCTACAACGCCTTCCGACCCGGACAGCACCTGGAAATCCAGTCCATGCGCGCTGATGTGGATGTCAGACGTCTCGTCCTGGACGCCTAGTTCATCGAATCGCGGTAGCAGAAATCCGGACACGAACCGTTGTGACGGCTTCACGCCGTACACGAAACTGCCCTCGCTTCCCCATCCACTGCATCTCTGCCAGGTTCGATTCAAGAGCGCATCGACCAGCGCTTCCTTGGCGTCCGTGATGACCGAGGCCAGATTCGGTGGAAGGTTCCTGAGATCTGCGAGCTTCATGACTCCCTCACGTTCGATACAACGGTCTCAATGTTTTCTTTTGCCAGCTCATGCAGCCGCCACAGTTCTACGGAATCAACGATGCCCGGAAGCCGTGATAGCGTCCCATGCGGATCAACAATGATGCTCATTAGCACCTGATGGAGGTGAGCTCCTCCCTTGATGCGGGTCGAGCGTGTCCAGGCGATACCAAAGATCCAGTACTGCTCCGCAACCATCTCCGCCACTCCGATGGCCTTCATAAAGAGTGCATAGGTCTCAAAATGCTGTGGCGCTTGAGGGCGAACTTCGGAACGCGGCCTGTGTAATAGATCACCCACATCGAGCCAGTTCTTCATCGTGTCAGATGGTGGCAGATCAAATTCAGGATCGAGTTCGTGCATTCGAAGCCGGAGGTGTGAAGCCTTCTGGCTCAGACTGTTTCCTGGTAGTTGTTCGGCCGCTTCGAGGACTTTCCGGTGGTACAGTGCGAGTATCTCGGGGGCGTCTACCGTGTGTTTTAGGATCCCGCGAGCTATGTCAGTAAGCTCATCTGTGAAAACGCAGACCCGGTCGCCGGGAAGCAGCGCGTTTGCGGCGCACTTTCTGAAGACGTCCAAATCGTCATCGTCGTAGACTGGGAGTTCGCTATTCTCATACACCCGCATCGAAGTTCCACTGGCCAACTCGATGCGCCTGGTTGGGAATTGATCACCGGCCGCTGCACCACCTGTGAAATCGATCATTGTGCGTCCCGCGAAAGGCGCATCGGGATCGAACGCCGATATCTCTGCGGTGTGGCCACTCGAACTGCGCTCAAGCTCTTCTACAATCGACCGCAGGCGCGCTGCAATCTGCTGTGCTCCTTCGAGTTCGCTGGTCAAACGCAATCTTCTTGTCAGTTGCGTGGCACGCGGGAGGCTGCACTGAATCATCAATCTTTGCGGCAGCGAACGCCGGCACAGCAGATTCATGATGACTTCGATCGATGGCTCAATGCAGATCAGGACGGTCTTTCCTTCGGCAGGTTGCTGAACGAAGGAATCCAGAAGCTCTCTTGCATCGCGAGGTGCGGCAAAGGTAATCGCTCTGCCGACCGCGTATCTGATGTCGAATAGGAAGAAATCCTTCTCTACCCTCCAACTGGCGAAGTCACGAAGAAAGGTACTCGGAAAAAGAATTAGAGCCCGTTCCCTTTTTTTCTCCAATCGCCGCAGTGTGTCGTCGAAGAGCTTCCTGCCGGCATTGTCCTTATTGATCGCCGTGATGATGCTGTCAAAGGATGTGCTGAATTCGACTAACTCAGTGTGGTGCCGTCCGGCGACGCCAGCCTCGCGGGCTGCCCGCAGTTCAGCCTGAATCGCGGGCGCGTCGTATTTGTCCCCACGCTGCTTGAGCTGATACCCCTCAAATTCCTCCCGCAGATACTCGAAGAACGCTTTGGGCTGCCCTGGCAGCGTCGCGAGGTTTTGCAGGACATTCGAAGCCGCGCCGGCTAGATTCCCCAGTTCTTTCTCGCCGTCATCGACGAGCTTCCGGCGCAAGCGGTAGCCGGCGTCGACAGTTTTGAGCAAATCAGTGCCGAAGATGTTTGCCGTGACCTTAGGGACGTCGTTTCCAATCTCAATGGCCGCGCCGAAGAAGCCCGGCTCGGTGTTCAGCACGAGGCTCGTCGACGGAAGCTTTCTCCCGCGCGCATTTGCGGGAAGTCTCCACCGGTCCCAGTCCTTCAGTACGGTGAAGGCGAGACTCTCGAGGCAATAGATGTCATCTGTAAGCGCGAAGACCGGGGGAGGCCCCACTTCAAGATATAGCTCAAGCACCACATCTAGGAATCCTGACAGCGTCTTCTTCCAGTCCATTCCGAGCCGCGAACGGCTGCGGATGGTCATATCAAGAAGCAGCAAATCTGGCTCTCTTCCACCTTTAGCCGGATCGAGACCAGCCTTGATTAACGCACCCCGGTCGGCGGCATCTCCTCCAATCCCAAGCAGGAAGAAGGGTGTCGTTGCTGGTTCCGAGGCATCGTTCAACAAACGTGAAGCTCTCCGATTGAGCCATGTGTATTTACGCAGTCTCTCCAGAAACCGGCCGGCTGACGATGTGACTAATGATCGATGTACCCCCAAATACGGCATAAGCTCAAAAAGAGTAGGGTGCTCCGCAGCCGGATCATTCTGCAGTTTCTCCCGCAAGGCATCGCTCTTCGTCGCATCGTTGAGGATCGTCTTCAGGCTGTTAATAGCCAGGATGTAGGCATCCTTTTGCGTGGGGGGCCTTCCGGCTAAACGATGGAGTGCCCGCGAAATCCTCTCGCACAACATTGGGCGATCAACGACGAGATTGCGTTGATTCGTTACACCTGACCTGGACCAGGGAAAGAGCATGGTCGTAAGGCGTTCGCGGTCACAGTCCTCTACACGATGAAGCGCGGCGAGGCTGTGCAGCATGGAGAGCTCTCCCAGACGAGCAGGTTCCACGAGCGCGATCCGGCTCTCGTTCCGCAGAATGGTCTCTTCGTAAAGGGCAACTGTTGACTCCGCAGCTCCGCTCAGGGTCAAAGGCACATCAGGGCGCTCAACCGTTCGCAGAATCGGCTCGCCTTTCGGGGCAATCCAATGCGGCACCGCTTCCTGGCGGAGATCGCCGGAAGCTGTTCCGAGGTTCCCGTCCGGCGGCATTATGACGCCCTCCGGGCTTGGCGGATTTCACTTGTCTCGATTGGACGATAGGCCTCCTCAGCGGCTTCGTCATCACCTTGAAACGAAGCGAATGCTTCCAATACCCGCGAGGCAGGGGGAAGTGGCAAAGAGCGCAGTGCCTTCACGGAAACACTCACGGTCCCACTGATCCGGCGAAATCGGGCGTCGACGGCGGCGCTATTAAGCAGCCTGCAGAGAGTCTTGAGTGGAACAGTCTGTGCGGCATCTGCTTTCGGGATCACCAATATCGTGTGATTCTCAGAAACAAATCCGCATCCACCAACAACAGCACGCTGAAAAACCATCCCAGCGATCAGGCGTCTCTTCTGCCTCCGATTGCTGGTTCTCTGCAGAAGAATCGCGTCGCTCGTGATCGCTACGGGGCTTTCCCTCTCTAAAGTCACGAATCCGACGGGCGCCTTTAAAGTAGCATCTGCTACAAGGGGTTCGACAACGCGGTTTGGCCTAATGTTATGCGCCCAATAAAGGGGCACTTCGTTCTTCCTGGGGAGCTGGCCGACGCGGTATCTGTGCTGCTCCCGGTTCCAGACAAAATAACCGGCCTTTACCAAATAGCCGTAGTCGAGTAGGGATGATGCTTTCGCGTCGAAGAAATCTGCGTTGCCTGCGATGTCCGGTAGCGCCCACATTCGATCCGAAGGGGGCGCGGGGATGTCAAGGAACCCCATCGGCTGAGTCGGCCGATTGGTGCACACAAGCGAGCTCGTGGGAGCAACCTGTAATTGCGCAACGCCTTTCTTTCGCAGCGTCAACACGCAAACATCGCAGAGGACATCCATGAAGAGGTCACTGCGCTGTTCGATTGGATCGAGACTGATGACGATGGTCTGTTCGAGAATATGCTTGCGAAGGGCCGCAAAGTAGGGTCCGCCAAGAAACGACATCGGGACAATCAGGCATATGACCCCGCCCGACCGGGTCCAGGCGATTGCCCGTTGTACGAAAAGCGCATACTTATTGACGTAGCCATCAGAGATGACCGGAGCGTACTGCGACAGGACAGCCTTTGTTGGCCGGAAGATCCTTCCGTAAGGTGGGTTGCCGATTAACGCGTCATAGCTAGGAGTGGGTTGTACAGTTTCCAACGTATCGCCGTTTGTGATCGGAATCCGTAGTTTGCGGCGTGCTCTTGAAAGCTCGTCGGCCAGCAAATCCGCGAGCAACAACTCTGACAATTTGATCAGGCTCTTATCGATCTCTATGCCGGCAATCGTTTCACGGATCTTGTCCAGCGTCGCACGAGGATCCAGTTGCCTCTTCCGGGCATCCAGCGCAATCGCTTGAGCTAATGGCACCAGGAACGCAGCTCCACCCGATGACGGATCGAGGATTTTTGATGTTCCTGGGTGGATCCCCAATCCGCGGAGCTTGTCAATAGCGTACTTAGCGAGTTGCGGTGGCGTGAAATACGCAGCGAGTTTACGCCGCTTTTTTTGCGGCATGAGCAACGCATAGTAAGTGGCGATCCAATAATGCTTATCGCCGGACGGCAGTTTATCGAAGAAGGCGCGGATTTCCTGGCTGGGATGATTCCCATTCACGGCCGCTTTGCTTGCGGACAACGCAGAGAGCTTGCAACCTGTTTTCTTTCTCGCCAGTCTCCGAAGGCGGGCGAGCAGAAGCGCACACTCGTTGGCGCCGGGCTTCAACGCTCCATCTGTGCTCGATTGCACCATGGTATCCAACTAGCCTCTTTCTTACGAGAGGCCGTGAAGCCACTCGTTCAGAGCAAAGAAACACCGATTCTGCGGATGAACCAGAGTAAATCTTGAGGGTATACGTGGGCCAACACCCCTTTTGTCGAATTACTGGTTATCGAATAGACCACCCTACCGGTTTGTGATCGGATCTTCGCTCACAAGCTGAACTTTCATGTTCTCCGCAGGGTGGATACGCGGCAAATGCGCCGGCGCCCGTTCCGCGGGGAATAGATATTCCTCATAGTCGAGCGCGGCTTTAGGGACGTCGTCATGCGTTCGTGAATCGGCTCCATCAGCCAACTCGGAGCCCCGGTAATCACAGCGTAGTTCTCGCATCGACTGGTTTTGGAGTTCTTCCAGAAATTTCAGACACCCGCCATGCCGAAGGGCTCCAGCACTGGAATGGAGAACTCGTGCTCCGGCTTTTTCTGGCCCTTGGGCACATCTTTCCACTCGACGATCGCATCGCCACTTGATCGTGCCGACGACCCGAAAATAGAGCTCGCTTCAGGAAGAGACCATGAGACTTCGTCGCAATCAGTTGTGCCCCATTCACCGCTCGTTTCTTTGCTGTGGAAGAGAGAGAATCCCGAGAGCAGAGCGTCAACGCCAGATCGGTATTCGGCGTATCAAAGATGCTCAACATCCACGCGGATACCGCGAGCTCCGTTCGAACGGCGAAATGCGGAAGCTCCTCAACCGGAAAATCGTTGCTCAGAACGGAACGTGCGCCCTCTGCAAAGGAAAGTTCACCGACTACTCCGACGTCGTCCCCGACCATATCAACCCTCGCGGTATGGGAGGAGCGTGGAGGGACGATCATCCCGACAACATCCAGGCTGTTCACTGGTGGTGCAACGGAGAAAAGGGTTCGAGCAGAGTGTGACGACGACTTGGAGCTCTGACTGATCGAACCGAATAGGTCTTCTCTGGGCGGCTACTTTCCTACCCGTTCCAATATCATCCTCGCCAAGCTCACGCTCTCGGACACTACAGCTGTCAGACGAGGAGACGGCCGGCTTATATCAGGGTCCCGGGCCAGACGAACGGCCGCTATGATGGCGGCGGCAATAACCAGAGTCGATTTCATTCGGGTCTGCTCTTGCATCTTCTCCTCCCACGCCTGCCGCTCCCGCGCAATGGCTCGCTTCATTTCACCCATCGGTGCACCACTGATCGCAGGGGTTTAGGACCAAGTTTGTACGAGAGCTTGCCTCGAAAGATCTCGGATGGAAGATAGTTCCTCTTCTCGCCGCAGAGCGGACACTGTGCGGTAATCCAGGTATCTGGCATCGTGCCAACTGGCGCCGGGATATTTTCAACGCATTTCTTGCAGCGGATTGTGAAATCGCACTGCCGAATTGGCGGAAGATTGAACACGAGTGCCAGTATAGGAGAATAGAAAGCGAAGCTCCAATGTGGATTTCACCTGATCGGGAACCCAATCAGACATCTGAAAGGGAACTCGATGGATCTAAGTCACAATAATTTCAATTGATTAGCGTGTTACGTGTTGATCTGTCAGCAGTGATCTGGCAGTATAAAGGCCGAAGTCAACGGTCCGCCATGCGAATTGCGTCCTCCCTCATGTTTCGCATCGCCGCCGGTTTACTGCTGGCCGTCCTGTTGAGTGTTGTCGGCTACCAAGTCGTCCGACAGCTGAATTCTCATGGTCCAGAGGCGTTGCTGCAGCGAGCCGACGATATGTCGTGGCTCAACAGCTGGATTGAGGCAGAGCCTCTCTACAGGCAAGCCGAGCAGAAATTCACTCAAAGGCATGAGCTCTCAAAGGCCCTCTACGCGCGTGTGAGCCAAATACCGGCGCACAGCGAATCCTCTACCTCCATCCCAAGCCAAATTGCTCTGCTCCGAAAGGACCTGGATCTCCCGGAAGCGAAGGATCCCGAGACCCGTCTTCGCATCCTGACCATTCTTGGGATGCTCGAAGTGAACTACGACTCTGGAATGGCGCGCCAGACTTGGGAAGAAGTAGAGGCATTGGCGAACCGGCGGCATCATTACCTGCTGGCAGCG
>Ga0187884_10001669_pt1 | contig 19689 bp, 18 predicted proteins | sample June2016WEW_20_4_FD_132983 | JGI IMG/M metagenome (GOLD analysis project Ga0187884, IMG submission 132983) | Peatland microbial communities from SPRUCE experiment site at the Marcell Experimental Forest, Minnesota, USA - June2016WEW_20_40 | ecosystem: Environmental > Terrestrial > Soil >...
GCGGCGGGGGTTGGAAACGTGGCATGGTTGAGATCGTGTGACACTCGCGGGACGAAAGGGCGAGCAAACCGGGAAAACAAACCTCAACCTAAACCGGCGCGCCAATCCTCGACCCTACGCACAATCGTGCACCCCCTTCGGGAAAGGCTTGTGAGAGAATGGAATCCGAAAGAGGGGTGCTGAGACGGTTGGGGAGAAATACGTGCCGAAGAGGGTAAAAAGAGGGTAAAACGCAGTAAAAAATGGCAAAAACGACCGCTTTTGCGTCGATACGGGGGTTTTTCGTGACCACCGCAAGTTTCTCCCCCCGCCGCTCGTCGGACCGCGCGATCACTGCCACGGCTCAGCCGCGGCGGAGAGGGCTTTCCCGTACGTCATCCGGCGGCCGGGCGCTTTTCACTTCCCTTCGCCATCCCCTGTTTCATCCGTATGTTTCTCGCCAGCCTCTATCCTCGCCCGCTCTTTTCAGGGGCGCCAGCTTGCGATAGCAGGAAAATAGTATAGCCGATAGGAAAAATGTTCCGTGTCGATGAGGTTCGACCCTGCAGCATATGCCCCCTATCGGCTCCCACCGGCAGCCCGTCTCCCCCGCTGCTCAAGGCGTGTTGTCCCCACCTTTCTTCTTGGCATGATTTATGCTTGCAATAGTGACGTGATCGTGATGAAGGCCATGTACCCGTGGATTGATGGGGGCGAGTAAGGTGATCGAGAGAAAGGCGTTCCTACAGATAACGAAGGCGCTCATTCTCAGTTTACGCAACGGCCTGACGGACTCCTCAGTATGTATCAAGCAGAGTATCATAGAGGAGCTTGCAGGGATCCTCGGGGTGGAACGATGTGTCATGTTCAAAATCGGCCAGGAGCAGATAGACGGGAGACGGGAAGAGTTTTGTGAGATAGTAGCGGGCGTCCCCTTTGAAGAGTACGGACCCGAAGCGCGCGAACGGACGCCGTTGAAGACCCATCCGGACATACACGCTGCGGCTGTCAAAGGACAGACATTAGTTGTACAGGATCCCCTCAACGATGAACGGACGGCTTATTTCAGGGGCATCGTGGAAAAAAGGTGCATATCGGAGATTGCTTATACTCCGCTGTTCATCAAGGATGATGGCCAGGTTACGGGTATCATAGTCATCGATGCAATCCACGGCATGAGGTTTACCGGCGATGACATACTATTCTGCTCCGAGGTGGCCGAGCTTCTCAGCTTGTTATTAGGGCAGGAGAGTGTCGTGTTGCAGCATTTCAGGGATATGGTCATCAACAAACTAGTTCCGTTGGGAGGCTTCGCCAGCAAGTTACACGAGAATTTACAAACTACTCTTAAATACATAGACATCATCCATAAGGAGGCAATAGAGATAAGCAGTATTTTACCGAAGAAACTGGAGGTAGAATTGTAGAGACGCAGCGATAATCCACCCGTTCGTTGTGCCCACAACTTAGGCTCAATCGTGTCGGACGTCTCTTCGTTGCGAGGTGGCAGCATAGGATTGCCGTCTGATCACTCGAATCTGATTCCCTTCCCCTCCCGGCATGTGTTACAATAGCGCTTAACGATTTTCAGGAGGCATTCATGATCAGTGTGCCGGTCCCGGGCTGGGGCGAACTCTCGATAGAATATGTGATGGTGGACTTCAATGGCACCGTTGCGCTGGATGGCAGGTTGAAGAAAGACGTCAAAGAGGTACTAGATAAGATCTCGCGGTATGTCAAGGTGTTCGTAATCACAGCGGACACGTATGAGACCGCCGATTCGGAGCTCGGTCCTGCAAATGTCACCTTCATAAAGGTGGACAAGTCTGCAAGCGGAGAGGAGAAGGCAAAGGTCGTGAGGGAGCTGGGTCCCGAGAACGTCGTCGCCATAGGGAACGGGGCCAATGATGCGCTCATGCTGAAAGAGGCGGCCCTCGGCATCGCGGTGATAGGGGAAGAAGGTTGCTCCGCTGCCCTAATGAAAGAGGCCGACCTTGTAGTGACGGATATCATGAACGCCCTCGGGCTGGTCGCGCACCCGGAAAGACTGGTGGCGACCCTGCGCGACTGACCCACCGCCGGCTCAACGTGCCTCGTCGGGTTATAGAAAAGGAGACTCGATGACCTCTACGCTAAATTCTTTGGGCGTTCCTGTGTAGGTGTCCGGAAAGACAATGGAAAAAGGCAGCTCTCCGCCTTTGCGCAACAGGAAGGTGGATAAGTTGGATGATCGGAAAGAGGCCACCTTTTTTTCGATCTCCTCACTGCGCATCTCCCGGACCTCCTCGACCGAGAGCGGGAGGCCGGCAAGCGCAAAATGCTCACCAATGACCGTCCCGTGCTCGTCGAAGAGCTTGGCCTTAAAAATCACGTATTTTCTCGGCTTTGTCGAGCCGTTCGCAATCAGTCCCTTGATAAGGAAGATCTTCCCGTCCTTGGTGACGGTTTCCTGTCCCACCGTATTCTGGATACGGAGCCATTTGTCGGCGGCCCCGATAATGTTTACCCAATAGAGATACGCCGATGCAGCCGCGATGAAAAGCAGTGCGATAGCAACGGCAGAAGTGACGAGGCCCGGGCGGCGCTTTTTCCGAACCGTTATTCCAGTGTGCTCAGCACGGTTCGTGAGGGTTTCCCGGTCGTTCCGGTCCTCCTGCGCTGCCCCATGCTCGTACACGAAAACGTGTCCGCAAAGGGAGCAGCGCACTTTCTGAAAACGCGCCTTAATGAGCCTGTCTTCCAGGCGGTACTTTCTGCTGCAGGAGGGGCACGTGATAATCATTGCAAAAGCTTAAGGGAAGGGGACTTCTCCCCTTTCCCTATCCGCTCAACCTCTTTTTGAATTCTTCAATCAACTTCGGCACGACCTGGTTATAGTCGCCTACTATGCCATAGGAAGCAATCTTGAAGATAGGCGCTTCAGCGTCTTTGTTGATGGCAACGATATAGTCGGACGTCCTCATGCCCGCCAGGTGCTGGATGGCCCCGGAAATGCCGCATGCGATATATATCTTCGGTTTCACCGTTTTTCCCGTCTGACCCACCTGATGCTCCTGAGGTATCCACCCTGAATCAACAGCCGCGCGTGATGCGCCGAGGGCGCCCCCGAGCGTATTGGCCAGTTCCCGCAATACTTTAAAACCCTCGGGCTTGCCCATGCCCCTTCCACCGGAGACAATGATATCCGCCTCGACGAGGTTCACCGCTACCTCTGATTTGATGAACTGGAGGACCGTTGTCCTCAGGTCGCCTTCGGCTACCTCCACTGCTTCCTTTGCCACTTCCGCCTGTTTCGAGCTGTCCCGTTCGGCCATGGGAAAGACCTTGGGCCTCACTGTCGCTATCTGGGGCTTAGCCTTCGTGTTGACGACGCCCACCAGAAAGTTCCCACCAAAAGCCGCCCTTGTGACTTTTACGGTTTTGGAGGCATCGATCTCCAGCCCTATGGCGTCCGATGCCATTCCGGTCTCCAGCGTGGCGGCGCAGGCCGAGGAAAGGTCCGCGCCCTGACTCGTTGCCCGGTAGAGCACGACATCCGGCTTATACTTGTCCATTACCGTTGTTGCGGCCTTGGCATATGCATCCGGCCTGAACGTCTTGAATGGCGCGCCGTCTACGGCGTAGACTTTCGAGGCGCCGTAATAACCGGCTTCTTTCGCAAGCTCATCGGTATTCTCGGCGATAACGAGGGCGCAGAGATTCGCGCCGAGGTCGGCCGCAAGCTTTTGACCGATGCCGAAGAGCTCATAAGACATAGGGGTGAAAGCCCCTTCCTTGTGTTCCACGTATATCCACACATCTTTATAATCAGCCATTATATTATCCTCCCCATAGTTATTTGATAACTTTCAAGCCAAGGAGCTTTTCTACAAGAAGGCAACTTACTTCTTCCACATCCCCCGAGAGCATTTCGCCTCCTGACCGGGGAGGCGGCGTCGTCAGCTCAATCACTTTTATCGCAGCACCTTCCGCCCCTACCTTTTCTTTTGCCGCACCGATCTCGTTAGTATCCCATACGGGTATCTGGACCTTTGCAGCCTTCCGAATACCCATAAGGTTGGGCAGTCTCGGCTCGTTGATCCCTTTGAGCACTGAAACGACGGCGGGGAGTTTGGCCTCCACGACCTCTATGCCGCCCTCGATGTTCCTCTCGACTTTGATCTTCTTGTTGGCCGCGTCTATCTCCACGATCTTCCCGACAAAGGTCAACTGCGAGTAGCCAAGCCTGACGGCAAGCTCGGAAGCGACCACACCCGTGTTGCCGTCTGTTGCCTGTTTGCCGCACAGGACCAGATCGACGTCGCCGATCTTCTCTATTGCCTTGGCCAGTGCGTATGATGTCCCGAGCGTGTCGGAGCCTGCAAGCGCCGGATCGCTGACGTGATGGACCTCGTTAACGGTAAGGGCAAGGGCATTTCTGAGCACGTCCGTGGCCTTTTGGGGACCCATGGAAACGGCCACTATTTCCGCATCGTACTTCTCCTTCGTGAGAAGGGCCTCCTCCAGGGCAAACTCATCAAAAGGATTGGTGATTGCATCCATATCCTCTCTTTTCAGAGTGCCCTTCTGGAGGTCCCATTTTACTTCGGCTTCTGTATCGGGAACCTGTTTCATACATACGACGATCTTCACAGTGCCCTCCTTAAGTGTTTTTTATTGACCACGGTACGTGGGTTTTCGCTTTTCCAGAAATGCAGCCATGCCCTCTTTCTGGTCCTCAGTCCCGAAGCAGAGCCCGAAAGCCTCGGCTTCGAAATCGAGCCCTGAATCGATATCCAGGCTCACGCTCCTATTGATACAGGCCTTTGCGAGCCCTACGCCGACGGGCCCGGCGGATATTATTGCGGCGGCGAGGCCCTCCACGGCTTCCATCAACTGGCCGTCAGGCACCACCTTATTCACGAGGCCTATTTCATATGCCTCCCGGGCGCTTATCACCTTGCCGCTGAAGATGAGCTCTTTTGCCCTGGCAATGCCGGCCAGCCTGGCTGTCCGCTGCGTACCGCCGAACCCCGGGAGAATCCCAAGGGTCACCTCGGGGAAGCCGACTCGCGCCTTCTCGGAGGCATAGATGATATCGCAGGCAAGAGCAAGCTCGAAGCCGCCGCCGAGGGCGTAACCATTCACCGCGGCAATCACCGGCTTATTCATCCGCTCGAGGAAGGACATGGCCATATGCCCCTTTTGTGAGAAGGCCATCCCCTGCATGGGGTTCATCGGCTGCATCTCCTGAATGTCGGCGCCGGCCACAAACGCCTTGTCGCCCTGGCCTGTCACAACGATAACTTTGATATCGGGATTGCCGGCGAGCTCCCCGGCGGCCGCGAGGAGGTCATCGCACGTCGCTGCGTTGAGCGCGTTGAGCGCCTTCGGCCTGTTGATCTTGATGATCCCCGTGCCGCCCTGCACCTCGAGGATAATGTTGTCGTAGGGCATGCTATACCTCCCTCTCGACCACCATTGCCATACCCTGGCCGCCGCCTATGCACATGGTCGCAAGCCCGTATTTCACGCCGAGCCTCGGCATCTGATGCATCAGCGTGACAATGAGCCGCGCGCCTGTGCAGCCGATGGGATGACCGATCGAAATGCCGCCGCCGTGCACATTCGTTTTGGCTACATCGAGCTTCAGCTCTCTGATATTCGAGATCGCCTGTGACGCAAACGCCTCATTAAGCTCGATCATATCGATCTTGTCGAGGGGCAGATCTGCCCTCTTCAAGGCTTTTTTTACCGCAGGCACCGGTCCGAGACCCATGTATGCGGGGTCGACGCCGGCTGCCGCCCAGGAAACGATTTTGCCCAGGGGCCTGATACCCAGCTCTTTCGACTTTTCCCGCGACATGAGCACGACCGCCGCCGCCGCATCGTTGAGCCCTGACGCGTTCCCGGCCGTGACGGTGCCGTTCTTCTTGAAGGCAGTCCCGAGCTTTGCCATCTTTTCCAGGGAGGTGTCCATGGGCCGCTCGTCCGTATCGAAGACGAGGGGGTCTCCCTTCTTCTGAGGGATGACGACGGGCACGATCTCGGGCTTGAGCCATCCTTCTTTGATGGCCTGACGTGCCCTCTGATGGCTTATAAGACCGAACTTGTCCTGCTCCTCGCGGGTAATGCCGAATTTCTCGGCAATATTCTCCGCTGTCAGGCCCATATGGTATCCGTAGAAGATCTCCCAGACACCGTCGAGGACCATGAGGTCGACCGCCTCGGTATTGAACATGCGGGCGCCGAACCTGAGCGCGGGAAGTGTAAAGGGCGCCTGGCTCATATTCTCCATGCCGCCCGCCACGATAATGTCGGCATCGCCCGTCATGATGGCCTGGGCCCCACACACGATCGCCCGCAGGCCCGATGCGCAGACCTTATTGACGGTAAAGGCAGTCGTCTCTTTTGGGACGCCGCCATACATAGCCGCCTGTCTGCCGGTGTTCTGTCCCTGCCCCGCCTGGAGCACGTTCCCCATGATTACCTCGTCAATGGCAACCTCTTTCAAAGAATTATCGAAGTCATAGTACTTCGCCTCGAGGTCGGTATCCAGCAACCCTGCGAAGATCTCAGGCGCGAACTCCTTGTCCTTTGTTCTCGATGGCCTCAATCCTGCTCTTTTGATCGCTTGGTTAATAACCAATCCCCCCAGTTTTACTACGGGTACGTCCTTCAGGCTTTGCCCGAACTGACCGACGGCAGTACGCACGGCTGAAACAATTACGACCTCTCTCATGGTTCGCTCCTTTCGATTATGAAAAAGTTCACATACTTTTATCCCAAATAGGGAGCTTTTGTCAATCCTTAATCTTCCGACACGGCAGCCGGGACTAAACTTACCGCCCGCCCGTTCTGTCCTCTCCCCTTTTTTCGCGTTACTTTCCGCATGTTAAGGCGTTCGTCGGTCAGGGTGGTGCGGGATTATCATGCGGTGAGAGACAGGCGCGTTTTTCGAGGGCCCTTCTCGGGCCGTAAGCGGCCCCTCAATAAAACTCTTTCATTATCCCTTTGAGACGGGTCGGGTCGAAAGGTTTCTCGGTCGCGGCCGCAACATCTGCGAGCGCGGGTCTTGCGTTGAACGGGGGCCGATCGTTGCGGAAAATGACGCCAAGGGGTATCCTGTCCCCGAATTCGAGCGCTTTTGCAAATGCCCCGACCCTGTCGGCAGGATCGTATGAAGGGTCGAGATGGTACACCCGCTTCGCGAACCACTGGTAGGTATTGAGGCGGTTAAAGGTGACGCAGGGTTGAAAGATGTCGAGCAGGGCGAAGCCCTTATGGGTGATGGCCTCTTTCATCATCTGCACCAGGTGTTCGTGATCTCCTGCATAGCCCCGTGCCACGAAGCTGCAGTCGAGGGCGACAGCAATTGCAAGGGGATTGAGCGCCTCGGCTTGGGCGCCATATGGTTGCGCGTTTGTCTTCATGCCCTGCATGGTCGTCGGTGATGCCTGCCCCTTCGTCAGACCGTAGACCTGATTGTCATGGACGAACATCTTCACGTCGATGTTCCTTCGTATCGCATGGATCAGGTGGTTCCCGCCCTCACCGTACCCGTCGCCGTCCCCGGTGACCGCAATCACGGGCATCGTCGGTTTTGCCAGCTTGATGCCTGTTGCAACGGGCAGCGACCTGCCGTGGAGCCCGTTAAAGGTGTTGCATCTCGTATAGTGGGGGAATTTCCCTGACTGGCCTATCCCCGATACGATTGTGAACTGGTGGGGCGCCAGTCCCAGCTCGGCAACGGCCTGCTTGAAGGCCCTCAATATGCCGAAATTCCCGCATCCCGGGCACCATGCCGGCACCTGGCCTTCGTAGTCACTTAAGGCGAGCATCCAGTTCTCCCAGTATCGTTTCCAAAAGGTATGGCCTCCCGTCATACTTGTTGATGGTCGCCCCGAAGGAGAAGCCTGTTTCTGCCTTCACCAGCCGCGCAAACTGCGATGTCGCATTGTTCTCGACGCAGATGCTTTTTTTGGCCGATCTGAGCAGGGCCAGGTAATCGAATGTGTCGGTGTGAGGGAAAGGGTAGAGCTCGCTGAAATGGAGAAGGGCGATCTTCTCGCTACGCGACAGAGAGTCGATCGCTTCTTTCAAGACGCCGTATGTGCTGCCCCACCCGACGACAACGGTTTCCGGCCGGTCATTGCCGTAAAGCACCGGCGGCGCTATCTCTTTCCGGATTGCAGGGAGTTTGTCGAGCAGCCTTTTCTGCACCATCCTCACCCTTATGTGGGCATCTTCGGTAAGATGCCCTTGCTCGTCATGCTCGTCACTGTCGTCGACCACCAGGTGTCTCGAGGAACCGGGCACTGCAAAAGGAGAAACACCGGAAGGGGTGAAGGCGTACCTCCTGTAATCCGCTGCCTCTTCCAGGGCCTTGCCTCGCAGGCGGTAGTCCCGGTATACGATCTTTCCAAGATCGAACCCATCGTAGGTCCATTGTGAATCGGCAAGGTACTGGTCCGTGAGGAGAAAACCGGGTATCTGATATTTCTCCGCGAGATCGAAAGCCTTGTTGGTGAGGAAGAGCGCCTGCTCCGGAGAGCCCGGCGCAAAGATGACCTTCGGGAATTCTCCGTGGCCTGCATGGAGGACGAAGAGTAGGTCCCCCTGCTCGGTCTTCGTCGGCAGCCCTGTAGCCGGTGCCGGTCTCTGTCCTACGGCGACCACCACGGGAGTTTCGGTCATGGCGGCCAGGGAGACACCCTCGACCATCAGGGCGAATCCGCCGCCGGCAGTGGCCGTCATCGATCTGGCCCCCGCGAAGGAGGCCCCTATGGCCATATTCACCGCCGCTATCTCATCCTCTGCCTGCTCGACCACTATGCCGTATTCCTCCGAATTGCTCGCCATAAAGTTGAGTATGCCCGTTGAGGGCGTCATCGGGTATCCGGAGTAAAATGTGCACCCGGACAGGACCGCCCCGAGACTTACGCCTCCGTTGCCATCGATCAGCATGCGGGGAGGACCGGGCGGCGTCGCGCGAAAAGCGCATGTGGTGCAGTGCTCCACGGCGAAGTCATACCCCCTACGCGCCGCCTGCCGGTTCTCCTCGATGCTCTCGGGTCCCTTCTTTTGCATGAACCCCGCGATTACCCCGAGGAATATGTCGAGACCCATGCCCAGCATGCCCAGCACGGCCGCGGTTGCGACGGTGTTGGCCATGATCCTGCTGCCCCCGTCCTTTGTGGCCAGCTCGACAAAGGGGACCTCCAGAAACCGGGGCCCTTCGTAGTGCTGCTTCAGGATCGCGGGATCATAGACGATCACGCCCGACCCGGTGAGCCGATTCTCGCTCTCCGCGATACTTGGCCTGTCGAGGGCGATCACGATGTCCACTGCATCGCGCGAACAGGCAACCGGTTTGTCCGACACGCGCACCTGAAAGAAATTATGGCCTCCCCTGATGCGGGATTCGTAATCCTGATGGATGAACACATGATAGCCCGTCCTCGCGAAGACCCTCCCGAGGCCGTTGCCGATGGTCTGAATACCCTGACCGGCTTCACCGCCTATTTTGATGGTGTAATCCACTCCCGCCTCCCCCGGCTTCATCTACAATCTATTCCGGGCCTGTGAGATTGTCAAGGCGGACCTGGGGGCTTCCGGTGCCTGAGCCGCAAAGCCCTGAGGACTGGAAGGACTACGTGAAAGGGTGGGCGTGCGATCACGGCCTGGAGGGGAATCTGGTCGTACTTACCGGGGCGCCTTCGTCGAAGCACCGGAGGCAGAACCGCGCTTGACGAAGCGGAGCAGGTCATCGAGATTGGCCGTGGCAAGACAGGTCGACGTGTCGGAGGCCCCGTAGTAGATGCGGACGTGACTTTTTCCATCGAGTATCCATCCGCATGAAAAGACGACGTTGCCCACATCTCCGATCCGCTCGTAGGGTTCAACAGGAGCAAAAACCCATGGGTCGCTCCTCGCGATGACGCGGCAGGGATCTTCAAGGTCAAGGAGCGCCAGGCCGAGCCGGTAGATGCATCCTGCCGTGGTCTGTTTGACGCCGTGGTAAAGGACGAGCCAGCCTTCTTCCGTTTCGAGCGGCGGCGGTCCAAGCCCGATCTTGTTCGCGTCCCACCATGCACCGTCCCTGGCCGCCATGAGCGTCCGGTGATCGCCCCAGTGCACCAGATCGCGAGAGAAGGAGAGCCACATGTCGGCCTTTCCTTGCAGAAATGCGGTGGCAGGCCGATGGATCATGGCCCATCTTCCCTTGAAACGCCGGGGGAAAAGGGCCGCGTCCTTGTCTTCCGGGGGCATGACCGGTCCCAGGCGGCGGAAGGTGCGGAAATCATCGGTGCAGGCCAGCGAGACCAGAGGACCGCCCTTCGAATACGCGGTGTAGGCGACCGCCCATTCCCCCGTTTCTTCGAGCCTCGTGATCCGCGCATCTTCAATGCCCCATAGTTCTTCCGGATGATTGACCGGGTCGGCTTCCAGGGTGGGCGCCGGATCGATGCGCCAGTCCGTCGCGCCGTCTGCGCTCCGGGCCGCGGTGAAGTGGGAGTGGCCCCTGCAATCCTCTACCCGGACAAAGAGAAGGGTCTCCTGACCGACGGTTACGGCCGCCGGGTTGAAGACCGAGTTGGCGGTGTAAGGCCACATGGACGCATCGAGGATAGGGTTATCCGGATGGCGGGAGATGAGCCCTGCTGGTCCTGTCTGCACGCTCTTTTGCAGCCTCCTTCGCTAGAACTCCAACGGAAGCTCCACGGGCCTTCCCGTCCGCTTAGCCTCACGGGCAAGCCTGTAAGCCTCATCGTACTGACCGGCCACCTTATCCCAGGATACCACGTTCTCCAGATATTGCCTGAGGTTCCCCCCAAGCTCCAGACGGAGTTCTTCGTCGCAGGCCAGGCGGATCACCTTTGTGCGGAGCATCTCTTTCGTGGTAAAGAGGAGACCGCCCTCGCTCTCAAGGGTCTGTGCGGTCAGCCCTTCCATGGGGGCCGTCGTAATGTAGGGCTTGTTGAGCGCGATGACCCGGGCGAGCGTACCGGATTGGGTCTCGTCGAGAGAAGGGATGACGATAAAATCGCATATCGCCATCACCCTGTAATAGGCGTCCCCCCTCGGGATAAACTCGTAGTAGTGGGCCAGCCCTTTCTCTGCCAGGATCTCAAGCTCCATCTTGTATTTCTCGTACTCATGAAGGTGGTTGGGGTCCCGCATAGCACCGGCGGCAAGGAGGTCCCAATGATCGCCCGTCCGTTCTTTGATTTCGGCCTCGATCCCCTCCCACATGGAGGTGAGGATGTCCCAGCGCTTATTCGACTGGATCCACCCAATAAGGCCGACGAGGTGCTTTCCGATGTGAGGTAGATCGTTGAGGCCGATCTCCGCGCGCAGGCCGGCCATCTCATGGAGCCCCCACCGCTTGTCCGGCCGCGCCCCGTGGGGCACCACCATGATATTGAGGGGCGTCTTCCACCCCTCTCCACGAAAGGACCAGTCGAGGCGCCACTTCTGGTAATGACACTTGAAGAGGACCACGCCCGCGGCTTCGCAGAGCCTGTACACGAAGTCTGCCTCCACATCCCTCATCCGTCCGTGGATTGTGTGGGGCTCGACGACCACGGGCCAGTCGCCCAACGCAGTTAAAAGATCGATAAAACCCTCGTTTTCATCCCCCTTCCCCCGGTCGTCATAGAACTCGTAGAGGCCGTATTCGTGCTCGATGTGGACGGCGTAGGGCTCCAGCTCCTTCACCTTCTCGGCGACGGGTTTCCACCAGTCGTGGCGCGACATGTCGATGAGGGGGAAGACGCCAACTCCTGCTCCGTCAGTGTGGCTGATGACGAGCACCTCCCGGTCGGGGTTCCGTTTTTGGATAAACTCCCTGGCCTCTTCGCAAAAGGTTGCGATGCCGCAGAGCCGCGGAGGGTAGCTGGAGATCATGACGATTGGCGCGTTCTTTCTACGTACTTTCATAAATCAGGCAATCTCCTTTGCTGCAGGAGGCGTGCCATCCTGGTACCACAGTCGGTTCACGTCATCGGAGGTGGCAGTCGAGGTGAGGAACCCTTGCTGAAACATGGCGAGGTTCGCCAGCAGAAATGCAACGGTCGACTCGGCGCCCTGATTCAGGTTGGGACCATGCGGGGTGAGGCCGTCGTAGCAGGCCCCTTGAGCAAAATCATAGAGGGACACCCCCATACAGTTCCGGCCGAAAAACCAGTCGAAGGCAGCCTGGGCGAGATCGAGCCAGCGAGGCTCCTTGGTGATCTCGTAGGCGAGTATATAGGTCTCAACCGCGTAACCCGCGTCCAAGGGCTGTTGATCGAACAGGCTCTTTTCCTTTCCCCTTTCATACCAGCCGGCGCTGCCGACAAAATCGAAGTGCTCCCCGGTGTACGTGGCACGGGTCAGAAACTCCAGGCTCTCCAGGCCCACCGACAGGCAGGTCTCACTCTTCAGGACCTTGTACGCCAGAAGCAGGGCCTGCGGTATTTTCGTGCTTCCGTACGTCACGGAATCACTGAACCAGCACCACCCATCGCTTTTGGTTCTTTGATATTGTTCGATCTGGGCGTCAGCCAGGCTCTGGAGCAATTTCTTTGTGGCTGTCGCGCTGTTATAGCGCTGGAGGAAATGGTAGAGGCCCACCATGGCGTACGCCCTTGCCATGGGGTAATGCATATCGAGATTCACCGTCGCCCTCTCCATGAGTTCCCTTGAAAGGGTGCGGAACCACTCGGTGGGACCAAGCTGCACACCGCACCCGAGCCCCCAGATAGCCCTTCCCCAGGTGTCTTCCGTTTCCGGCCCTTCGTTGAAGCGACGTGAGTAATCCATGAAATTCCGGAACCGGCCGTCAGGGAGTTGGGCATGCCTCAAAAAGGCCATATACGTGTTGGCTAACGACAAGAAACGGTCTTCTTTGACCTGATGATAGGCGCCGAGGGCCACCACGAGGGCCCGGGCGACATCGTCCGTTGAATATCCGTAATGCCGGTCAGGGACCCCATAGACGGAGTGCTGAATGATCCCGGTCTCATCGCTCAGCCGGAAGAGGTGGTCGAGCTTGATCTCGGGTATGGAATCCTGGGGCATAAAACTCGTCTTGATGATCCGGGTGTCCGGCCTTGAGTGGAACGACCCGAGGACTTCGTGAAAGACTTCTACATACTGTCTCGCCACATGCTTCCATATCATCTGCCGGCCCATCTCGTAAGCCTTTTTGCGCATACGGTGGCGGTCCGCTTCGTTCTCCATCAGGTCGATGATAATCCCGGCCATGTTCCCGGGGTCCTTGAATTCGGCCAGCCTTCCCCTGCCGCCGGCGAGCATCTCCTCGGCATAATAGTAAGGTGTGGAGATGACCGCCTTCCCCATGCCGAGCGCATAGGCAAGGGGTCCGCTCGTGCTCTGCTCCTTCGAGAGGTAGGGGGTGATGTAGATATCCGTTGCGCCGATGAACTGACACAGCTCGTCGAGGGAGACGAACCGGTTGTGAAAAATGACGTTCTGTTCCAAGCCGAGTCGCGCGGTCATGCGCTGGAGCGAGAGGCGATAGGCCTCCCCGTGCTGCCTCTTGACCTCGGGATGGGTAGCCCCCAGAATGATGTACGCCACCTTGGGGAAGTGCTTTACGACGGTGGCCAGCGCTTCGATCACGGTCTCGATCCCCTTGTTGGGGTTTAAGAGCCCGAAGGTGAGAAGCACCGTCCTGCCCTCTACATTGAAGCGGTCCTTATGGAAGTTGGGGTCTATGAAGCCGACGTCGGGCACCCCATGATGGATAAACCGGATCTTGTGCCTGGGCACGCGATAGACCTGGTGCAGGATATCCGCAGACTGGCGGCTCATCACGACGAGCGCATGGGAGAGCTCTGCGACATCGGAGAGCGCCTTTTGATATCCTTCGTCCGGCTCTCTCAACACGCTATGAAGGGTGGTAACGATGGGTCTTTTCAGGTTTCCCAGGAAATGGTTGATGTACGCCCCTTCCGGCCCTCCGAAGATGCCGAACTCGTGCTGCAGGCTGACCACCCCCTCACGCGACACATTGATGTAGTCGGCCGCAAGGCGGTAGTCGTGGATCTGGTTCTGCGCAATCTCGAAGGCGACCTCCTGCGGGTAACTGCGGTCCTGGTTGTTCATGGCCACAATGTGAAATGCGGACTCTCCTATCTCTCCCCCGACCGCGTGCGCAAGGTCGTAGGTGAACGTAGCGATGCCGCAGTTTCGCGGCGGGTAGGTTGCGACGAAGTATATGTCGACGCCCGGGCCCGAATGTACGGTGTGCGACACTTCTTGCAGCATGATCGTTATCTCCTTTGCTGATGCGCGCCGGACTTTCGTAGGCAGGAAAAACCAATCGGAATCGTTGAGCCGGCACTTTGCGCGTGGTCTGTGAAAAGGTCCCTCTGTTGCCTTGCAGAAGAATTTACGAGAGGGGGTGACGCCCATCATGACGGAATTGCTCTCCAGCCGAGGGCTGGAATCACCGCTGTTATCCGCTAAAATGGCGGCGGAGCACGAGAAGCGATGCGACTGACCGCATCACCACGGGTTGGTGTGGATCGTCTCACGAAATGTGAACGATCCGAATCTCGGGAATGTGGATAAAACCCTATTACAGTATACGCTCAACCCGTGGATTATGCAATTTCCCTGCAAACAGGGTAGGGCCGGTGTGCGTAATGATCGCCAATGCAGCAATCCGGGCCTTCGGCCACCATCGACCATCGGCTGTGCCCTTGTTGCGCGCCGCAATAATAAAGCTTATAGTAAATTGGGATACTGGAATATATGGGGCAATAGTCGGGATTTGTCTCCTTATCTCAAATCCCCTTTATTATCAATATCTCAAGCGTGCCACTGTTAATGGACCATTTGTGGGCGGGCCGGAAGGCGAAAAGCGGGCCGGCCGGGCCGGCAGATTCCTCACACTGAGGAAAGGAGCGTAAAACAATGAAGTTCACACCGTTACAGGACAGGGTGATTATCAAGAGGCTCGAGGAAGAGGGGAAGACAAAAGGGGGGATCATTATTCCGGATGCCGCTAAGGAGAAACCTCAGGAGGGGCGTGTGGTCGCCGTCGGCAGCGGCAGGATGACGGAGAAGGGACACAGGGTGGCGCCAGAAGTAAAGGTGGGCGACAAGATCCTCTTCGGCAAGTACTCGGGAACGGATATTAAAATTGACGGCGAGGAGCACCTGATCCTCAAGGAAGAGGATATTCTCGCGGTAATCGAAGATTAACAGAGGAGGAATACCATGGCGAAAGAGATTCTCTACGATCAGAAAGCGAGGGAAGCGCTCCTCAAAGGGGTAAATGCGCTTGCTGACGCGGTCAAGGTTACCCTGGGACCCAGGGGGAGAAACGTCATACTGGAGAAAACATACGGGTCTCCTACTATCACAAAAGACGGTGTGACGGTAGCCAAGGAGATCGAGCTGGAAGACAGGTTCGAGAACATGGGCGCCCAGATGGTGAGGGAGGTAGCGAGCAAGACGTCGGATATTGCCGGTGACGGCACCACCACGGCCACGGTGCTTGCCCAGGCCATTTACAGGGAAGGGACAAAACTGGTGGCTGCCGGGAATAGCCCCATGGAGCTGAAGCGGGGTATAGAAAAAGCGGTCGAGGTGGTAGTCGCAGAGCTGAAGAGGCTCTCCAAGCCGACGAAGGACCAGAAAGAGATCGCCCAGGTAGGAACGATCTCCGCAAATAACGACGAGACAATCGGCAATATCATCGCCGAGGCCATGGGCAAGGTGGGAAAAGAAGGGGTCATCACGGTGGAAGAGGCGAAGAGTATGGAGACCACCTTGGACATCGTCGAGGGCATGCAGTTCGATAAGGGCTATATTTCTCCCTACTTCGTCACTAACCCGGACAAGATGGAGGTCGTCCTCGAAGAGCCGGTCATCCTCATCAACGAGAAAAAGATCAGCGCCATGAAGGACCTCCTGCCCATTCTGGAGCAGGTTGCAAAGATGGGAAAGAGCCTTTTGATCATATCTGAAGACGTGGAAGGCGAAGCCCTGGCAACCCTTGTGGTGAATAAGCTGAGGGGGACCCTGAAGATCGCGGCGGTCAAGGCGCCGGGCTTTGGCGACAGAAGAAAGGCGATGCTCGACGATATCGCGGTCCTCACCGGCGGCCAGGTAGTATCCGAGGAGCTCGGCATTAAGCTCGAAAGCATCAGCATAAAAGACCTCGGCTCTGCAAAGAGGATTACCATCGATAAAGACAACACGACCATCGTGGACGGCGCCGGCAACAGGAAGGATATCGAGGGCCGGGTGAAACAGATCAGGACCCAGATCGAAGAGACCACCTCCGACTATGACCGCGAGAAGCTCCAGGAAAGGCTGGCAAAACTGGTTGGCGGTGTGGCCGTTATCAACGTCGGCGCAGCAACAGAGACGGAGATGAAAGAGAAGAAGGCGCGTGTCGAGGACGCTCTCAACGCAACGAAGGCGGCAGTCGAGGAAGGCGTCATCCCCGGCGGCGGCGTTGCCTTCATCAGGGCCATTGAGAAGCTGAATACCCTGAAACTCGAAGGGGAGCGACAGTACGGCGTGCAGATCGTGAAGAAGGCGCTCGAAGAGCCGACGCGCTGGATTGCGCTCAATGCCGGCCATGACGGCTCTATCGTCATTGAAAAGGTGAAGAACGGCAAGGGCGGTTTTGGTTTCGACGCGGCCAAAGAGGTCTACGTCGACGACATGCAGGAAGCGGGTATCATCGATCCGACCAAGGTTGCCCGCACTGCGCTGCAGAACGCTTCTTCCGTCGCATCCCTGCTTTTGACGACGGAAGCCATGATTGCCGAGAAGCCGAAGGAAAACGCTGCGCCTATGCCTCCGGGAGGCGGAATGGGGGGCATGGGGGGCATGTACTAACCGGCACGTCTCAAAAGAGCAATAACCAACGAAGGGGGACTCCAGGGTTCCCCCTTTCGCTTTTGCTTGCGGAGCCCTCATCGCGTGATGATGACAGCTCTTTTGCTCCTACGTCATCGAGTGGAGTCCCACCCTATTTCCCTCGCTGTCGAGAAACAAGGCGTAGTATCCCATTTCCTTGCTTATCATCGTCTTAGAGACCAGTATCTTGCCGCCGGCAGCCTCGACACGGCTCAACGGATCCGATAGGTCCCGGCCGCCATTCAGGTAAATTGTGGCCGCCTTCGCCGAGGGTTGAAAATCCATGTGTTTTACCAGCGCGCCACTATTACCGTAACCGCGCATGGGGAAAAACCCATAGGGCCTATCGCCGAGGTCCCGAACGTCTATATCGAGCTTAAAAACGTCGGAATAAAACCTTTTCGCCCGTTCCATGTCCGTCACCGGGATTTCGAACCACACAGCGAGGTTTTCCATAATGACCTTCCTGGTTATGCGTGATAAAGAGCACCTAAGTCGCCGGCCATCCGGTCGCCGGCCCTCAATGTCTTGTCTCCTCCTCTTTCTTTCTCCCGTGGTATTCATCCATTTCCTTTTTGCACTTCGCCGGGTCATACTTCTTAAAGCAGTCGTCGCAGTACTCTTTCAGATTGTTTTCCTTATCGATGATCGCCCAGTATGCTGCAAGCGAGCATTTCACGCATGTCGGCATGTGTCCTCCTGTAATAACCGCGCTTCAAATGCCGCTGATGAACCTTTCGATGCATGGGTACTCCGTCTTTGAAACCGGCGTGACGGCCGGGGCAGGTCACGGTCCATCGTGCCGATGCCCGCCGCTGTCTTGTAAAGCCTGAAACTGACGAGGGGCTTCGTTGAGAGAAAGGGCGCCCGTTCCTTCTGCGGCTTGATCGGGCCGACCCTGCCGGGGATCCCACTTTTCCCTGTTGTCAGCCCAATCAAGGGACGTGTCGATGTAGTTCGCCACGTGCTTGCCGGCGAAGTTGAGTAACAGGAAGACCAGAGCCCGCCTGAGGTTTATGGGAGAAACTCGTAAAAGAGACGGAATGTGCCGAAGGATCGAAGAGAAAGAATAAAACTCGCTTTGGACGTAGCGGTGTCCCTCGGCGAGCTCCTCGGGGGTCATGTTCTTAGGTTGAAATACGACGGTACGATGGTCGTAGTGGCGCCAATCGTCGGATATGATGCGTCCCTGGTCCTTGAAGCGCCGGTATAGCCGGGTCCCGGGATAAGGCGTCAGCACATGCAACGCCATGGTGGGAAGCCTTGTCCTCGCGAGAAACTCTAAGGTATCATCGAAAATGGCTTTCGTATCCGTATCAAATCCGAGGATGATGGAAGGGTGAAAGGCGATGCCGTTGTCCTGGATAATCTTGACGGCTTCCTCGGTCTCTTCTATGGATTTGAGTGATTTTTTCAAGCCGATCAGGCTTGCGGGCGATACCGATTCAACTCCGAAGAATAATGCCGCGCAGCCGGATAGACGACACAGTCGCAGCATCTCCTTGTCTTTCGCCAAAGATATGGAACTCTGGCCTACCCATTGGATGCCCAGCGGTATCAGGGCTTCAAATAGCTGTTTGGAATACTCCGGATGTCCGGCGACGTTGTCGTCCAGGATCAAAAAAGCCTTGGAGCCGGATTGTTTTATATCTTCAACGACCATGGAAACCGGCCTGTGCCTGATTTTCCCGCCATAGAAATCGGTTACCGAGCAGAATTCGCAGGCGTACGGGCAACCCCTGGTCGTCACCAGGCCGACGCAGTTAAAAAGCGCCTTGTCAATCTGAAAATCGCGCCGAGGGGAAGGAGATTGCGACAGATCAGGGGCCGGGACATGATAGAATCTCCGGAGTCTGTTATTTCTGAAATCAGCGATGACATCGGCCCAGCAGCCTTCCGCCTCTCCAATGACGACGGCATCGGCATGCTGTATGGCTTCTTCCGGTAAGATCGTGGGGTGAATGCCGCCGAGAACGACCTTGGAACCTTTTTGTCTATACTTATCGGCCAATTGATAGCTTCTGTTGGCCGTTGCAGTCATGCACGAGATAGCGACCAGGTCGAAATCCAGAGAAAAATCTATCTCCCTGATCTGCTCATCCACCACAGTGACAGCAATATCCTCCGGCGTCAATGAAGCGATGATGTGGAGACCCAGTTGAGGCATCCTGATGGCTTTCAGTACCTTTCTCCCCGGCTTGTTGGAAGGTGAAATCAAAAGGAGTCGCATCTAAACCACCTTTCTTTCCACTCGTCCAGTTCCTTCATGGTTGTCTCCAGACCCTGGATCTCCTCTTCGATCCCGCTTGTCGGGCTTTTTGCCGTCTTCTTTGGCGGTTCCTTCCGTCTTGTCGGCCTCGTCTCCCTGCAGGAGAATTTCCAGGCAAAGTTATACTTTTCAAAGATAACGCTCCATCTTCGTGGAAATGCCCGTTTTACAAGCTCGACGCACTCTTGTTCGCCTCCTGCCTGTTTCACCGCCTGAGCCAATCTGTAGAGGTCGGTATCTTTGACCGATCGGGCCCTCATCTTTTTGCTGTGAAGCGAAGCTGAAAGGGCAGCCGCTATCTCGGCCCTGACCTCCTCGTTTTCAGGGTCTTCCCCCGTTGCCTCGATAATCTCGGTAATTTCCTTTGCATGCTCTCGCAGAAACGAGTCTTTTTCATACATTACCCTTATCTCCTTTCCCGGCGGCTGCAAGGTGGTGGAAGGTCTATTCGGATTACGCTTACCTCTACAACAAGGATAAGGCCACGCCGCCACGATGGCAAGATGGCAGAGAGCGAGGTTCAGCCTTCCATTTCGCCCCACGCAGGGAGAAGACAGAGTGGCTATGACACC
>Ga0187884_10001681_pt1 | contig 19604 bp, 20 predicted proteins | sample June2016WEW_20_4_FD_132983 | JGI IMG/M metagenome (GOLD analysis project Ga0187884, IMG submission 132983) | Peatland microbial communities from SPRUCE experiment site at the Marcell Experimental Forest, Minnesota, USA - June2016WEW_20_40 | ecosystem: Environmental > Terrestrial > Soil >...
GCCGGTGTATGGTTCCGGCGCGGTCGTCTTTGCATGGTCTCTCCTGATTCGCAGGCAACAGCGTGCCCGCCGTCAGGCAGAAACTCCACCTATCGTCCTGTGCAAATTTCCGAGGCCAGCTCTGCCGTCGCAACTACGCTTGCCCAAAACGCAGGCGTGAATAGTTCCTCAGGGCGGCCCCAACGTACGCCCGGTACTATCTCGTCCGCAGGTGAGAGGGGGCGCATTGGGGCGAATCGTTATCAATCCCACTCCAATTCAACGCACGACAGCAAAACTTACTAGGTGAGGGAAGAGATTGATCACAGATTTTGAAATCTAACGGAAAGTAGCTCTTCACGTCTCCAATATAGTGATTCGTCCATCACAAAGGCGCCGGGCACTTGCCGTTCAAGGATAGAGTAAATTATCAATCGTCCTCCCGTAGGCCTTGGACCTCTCGGCTCGCTTTCTCGATCTTTTCCGTCTTTTGGGGGACTTTTCATGATCCGGCCATCTGCCGCGCTGGTGTGGTGTGGGGTTGCGATGAGCGTCGCGGCGCTTGGCGGCTGCGCCGACAATGCGCCGCCGCCGGCCGAGCCGACCTTCTATCAAGACCTGGCGCACTCCGATGCGGCGGTCGATGCCGCCGCCGCGGCCTCGATGATCTCGGGCTATCGCGGCAACAACGGGCTTGGCCCGCTCACCGTCGATCCCGAACTGATGCGGCTTGCTGCCGAGCAGGCGCGCAGCATGGCGGCGCACGACAAGATGGCGCACGATATCGGGCGGCCGTTCCAGGAGCGCATCCGCAATTCGATCTTCCGCGGCGGCGTCGCGGTCGAGAACATTTCCGCCGGCTACCACACGCTGGCCGAGGCGTTTTCCGGCTGGCGCGATTCGCCGCCGCATCGCGCCAATATGCTCAATCCTGCCGTCACGCGGCTGGGCATCGCCGCGGTCTATGCGCCGGGCTCGAAGTACAAGGTGTTCTGGGCGCTGATCCTCGCCGGGCCCGCCGGGCGGCAGGGGTAGCTGCTGGGGCGTCCTTTCCCCCAAGCGGGAAGGGGTGAAATGGTGTCGCCTCTATCGTGACGGGCTCTTGACACTCGTCCCCGTTTCGAATACATCCAGCGAATCTCGCTCACTTGGGACGCCTTTCCGGAAGGCATGCCTGAAGGGTGGAGCGGGAGCGGTCCCCGCGGGCGGAATTGCCAATCCGCACCCGGGCGGCTCCGGGCATCGTCCCGGCCGGCACTACGACCGGTCCGCGAGGTGCTCGCTGCACTGGCGCCGGGGAGGGTCCTCCCGTTCGCACCCGGTAATTCCAGGAAGCGCGGCCCGGAGCTGAGCCAAGGGGTAAGAGCCTTGGCGAGTGCCGCGGCGAAGCGCCGGAAGGCGAGCGGGCTTCCGATAAAGCCCGCTTCCGCGCCCGTGCATATTCAAGCGGTGACGTTTGGATGTGTGGCGCGGACAGTGGACGGCATGCGCCTTTCGGCGCTCCGCCTCCCTCTTTGTTGCGCATGATCTTGTCCGAAAACTGGACACCACCCTCGGATCAAGTCCAAGGGCAAGCTTTTCGGGATCATGCGCGGCGGGAGGCGAATCATCTTTGTGGTTGGCAAACCTCGGGCGCAGCGCGTCGCGAGAACGAATTTTTATTTCGTCATTCCGGGGCGCGGCCGAAGGCCGCGAGCCCGGAATCCATAGCCGCCGGCATTCGAGATCAACACGCGGCGACAGTTCTGCCAGGTCGGTGGTTATGGATTCCGGGCTCGCCGCTTCGCGGCGCCCCGGAATGACGAAACCGCCCCTCGCCCCGGCCCTCTCCCCGCACGCGGACCGCAGCGGGGAGAGGGAGCCGCACTCGGTAACGCCACGCACCTTGACCTCACGGGCCGGCGCGGCTTCTATCGGCGCGCATCATTTGCGACTGGGAGCATCGCGTATGACGTTCCGCATCGCCGTCGTGCAACCGCAATCGTTGTCGCGCGATCCGTCGCCGTCGCGCCAAGCGGCGGATTTTTGAGGCAGCACCTGGCCTCCGCCCGTCACGATCTCAGCTTGGAGCCGCGCCAGGCCTATGCGGGAAGCCGCATCGAGCGCGCCGCCTTCTATCGCGGCGACGATGCGGCGCTGGCGGCGGACGGCCGCGCCCGCTATTATGTGATCGTCGGCGAGCTCGCGGTGCTCAAGAAGCGGGGCGAGGAATTCGATCCGCTGTTTTCGCCGGCCGAGGCGGCTGCGTTCGGCGCCGCGCGCGACACCGTGTTTCTCGGATTGATGGATGAAGCGCCGCGCTTCGGCGCCGGCCTCGATGCGGCCGCGGCCGCGCCCCTGAAAGCGCGCGACGATCTAAAACTCGTCGATCTGCGCAGCATTGCGGTACAGGCAATCGTCGCGGCCGAGCATGTGCCGCCGCTGGCGGAAGCGAAATCCATGCTCGGCTGGCATGCTCACCATCGCTTCTGCCCCAATTGCGGCGCGGTGACCGCGCCGACGCAAGGCGGCTGGCGGCGCGACTGCCCGTCCTGCAAGGCCGAGCATTTTCCGCGTACCGATCCGGTCGTCATCATGCTGGCGATTGCCGGCGAACGCTGCGTGCTCGGCCGCTCGCCACGCTTTCCGCAAACCATGTGGTCGTGTCTCGCCGGTTTTGCCGAACCCGGCGAATCGATCGAGGAAGCGGTGCGCCGCGAGGTGCAGGAGGAAGTCGGGCTCACCTGCGCGCGGGTCAAATATTTTGCCTCGCAGCCCTGGCCGTTTCCGTCTTCGCTGATGATCGGCTGCCATGTCGAGGCGTTGACGGACAAGATCGTCATCGATCGCAGCGAGATCGAAGAGGCGCGCTGGTTCGACCGCGACGAGCTCAAGCTGATGCTGACGCGAAAGCATCCGCACGGCCTGACCGCGCCGCCGCCGATCGCCATCGCCCACCACATCATCCGCGCTTTTGTCGAGAATGGCGGCGAGGTCTTGGGCTGACATGCCTTCGGTTGATGACTTGCCGGCGCAAAACGTCGGCACGCGCGCGCCGCTCGTCCTGTGCGCCGGCATTATCGTGCTCGACAAGGTTTTTCGCGTCGAGGAGATTCCACGGCGTGACAGCAAGGTCGAGGCCAAGGATTTTTTCATCGTCAGCGGCGGCTGCGCGGCGAACGCGGCTGTCGCCGTGGCGCGGCTGGGCGGGCGTGCGGCGCTGGCCGGCCCGCTGGGCGGACCTGACGGCGAGGATGGCAACGGCGACCTCGTGCTGGCGACGCTGGCGCGCGAGACTGTCGACTGCAGCGCCTGTCAGCGCATCGACGGGTTGGCAACCGGGCTGTCGGCGATTTTCATCGACTCAAGCGGCGACCGCACCATCGTGACCTACCGCGACCAGCGCATCGCCACGGTCCTGCCGGCCGATCCGGAACGCGTCCTCGCCGCCGCCGACCTCGTCCTCGCCGATAACAGATATCCGCAATACGTGCGGCCGATCTGCGAGGCGGCGCGGCGCCACAAGCTGCGCATCGTGCTCGACGCCGACAAGGCGACGGTCGCCGACGATGCGCTGTTCCGCATCGCTTCGCATGTCATCTTTTCCGCGGAGTGCCTGCGCGCAACTAGCGGCCGCAGCGATCTGGCCGAAGGGCTTGCGGTGATCGCGCGGCAGACCGACGCGTTCCTTGCGGTCAGCAACGGGCCGGACGACATCCTGTTCCTCGCGGCCGGCGCGTTGCGCCGCGTGCCGGTGTTCGCCATCCGCGCGGTGGATACGCTCGGTGCCGGCGACGCCCTGCATGGCGGATTCGCGCTGGCGCTGGCCGAAGGACGAAGCGAAGCCGAGGCGTTGCGCTTCGGCGCCGCGGTCGCGGGAATTAAGTGCACCCGCATTGGCGGCTCCGCCGGCGCGCCGCGGCGGGCGGAGGTCGAGGCGTTTTTGGCGGAGCGCCGCGTCGCATCCTCCACCTGACGCTTCCTCGCCCCGGAATATCGGCTTGCTTTAGAATATTATTCTATTATAGATACGTAGGCTTGGCTAAATTGAAAAATATTACTCCAGCCCTGCTCGGGCTGGGATTTGAGGTTCTCGCCGCATGGATGCCATCGACCGCAAAATACTGGCCGTTCTGCAGGACGACGCTTCGCTGTCGGTTGCCGAGATCGGCTCACGCGTCGGACTGTCCTCGACGCCCTGCTGGAAACGCATTCAACGGCTGGAAGCCGACGGCGTCATTCAAAGGCGCGTAGCGCTGGTCGACCAGGACCGCATCGGGCTCGGCGTCACCGTCTTCGTCTCGATCGAGACCGGCGACCACTCGCAGGACTGGCTCGACCGCTTTGCCAAAGTGGTTGGCGCCATGCCGGAAGTCATGGAGTTTTATCGCATGGCCGGCGACGTCGATTACATGCTGCGCGTCGTGGTGCCCGACATTGCCGGCTATGACGGCTTCTACAAGCGGCTGATCGTGGCGGTACCGTTGGCCAACGTGACCTCGCGCTTCGCCATGGAGAAGATCAAGTCGACGACGGCGCTGCCGATTCGGTGACGCGGCGCCGGCGCGGCCTTTAGAGCATGATCCGGAAAAGTGGAAGCCGATTTTCCGTCCGGACGCGCGATAAAACAAGAACTTAGAGCGGGATGACGATTCGAAGATAAGTCATCTCGCTCTAGTGTCCCGAAGACATGGCGCCGGCGGCCGTGGCCTGGGCGTTGCGGTCGCTGGCCTGTTTAAGCGTCCTGGCAAAGAAGTCGTTGTAAAGCTGCGTTGGCAGGTCGAAATCATCCTTGCCGGTGTCGCCGAGCGTGATCCGCGGCGAGCAGTCCGGCGTGCAGCTATAGGTCTGCCGCGTCGGGCCGCGATAGACCACGACGGTCGGGTCGCTTGGCCCTTTCACCTCGACAGTCTTCTCCATCAGCACGGCGCCGTTGCGGTCGAGCGCGATGAAGTTGGTGGCGCCGTAGCCCTTGCCGGTGATCACGGCGAGCCCACCTGGCTGGACCGAAAGGTCGGCGATCAGCGGATTGCCGACGACGACCGTCTTGGCGCGGTCGGGCAGTTGCAGGACCGTGGCTTGGTCGAGCGCTACGTCGATCGGTTCGGCCGCGGCTGCCGGCACCACAAGGGGAATAATGAGGAAGAGGATTGCGGCCAGCCAACGCAACGGGCTTGCGACAGCCCGGCCTCGCGCGCACGACGCCGTCATCGAGACTCTCCGAAACGCTACGCGGACTACACAACCGAAGAGAGCCGCACTCCGAGGCGTCCAATTGACGGCAAAATGGTGAAAGAAGTGCAAACCCAACGACCGGCCGTCGTCGCCGCGCGGTGACGCTTGCTTAACGACGACGGCAAGTGCGGCGGACGAAACGACGACATTAGCCGGACCTTAATGCCATTTTGCCAATCGGGACCCGATATTTGCTCGATCGGACTTGCTCGATCCCGGCCAGCGGCAACGCCGGAAATTGTCGTTGCTGTTATAGATGGAGTGTTGCGCCCAAATGCCGGCCATCAAATCGCTTGCCATGCCGTTCGGCAATCTCCGCCGCAGGCTGGATCAGAGCGTCGTCTACGATTGGGCGATGCGCTTTCCGATCATGATCTATTGCTCGTTCCTGTTGGGTCGCGACGTTCTCCAATTCTGTCAGCAGGTCGCCCAGGACCCGGTCGCCTTCCAGCAGTTCGACGCCGGCACCTACGTCGCCATGCTGGCCCGCATCTCGCAGTGGATGTTTGTCATCCTGCTTTCGATCCAGCCGCTGTTCCGGCTGCGGCCGATTGGCAAATCCGAAGAGCTGCTGCCGCGCGTCGCCGCGCTGATCGCCGTGACCTTGCCGCTGATGTACATGCTGCTCGATCGGGCGCCGCCGAATCTCACTTTCAATCTGATTGCCGTCGTGCTCAGCGTGCTCGCCAACGTGATGGCTTTGGTTACCGTCAGTTTTCTCGGCCGCTCGCTGAGCGTGATGCCGGAGGCGAGGCGGCTGGTGCAGCAAGGTCCCTATGGCCAGGTGCGGCACCCGCTCTATTTGTTCGAGATGTTGGCCACGGCCGCCGTCGCCCTGCAATATCGCTCGCTGCTGGCGGTCGGGCTGCTGCTGCTGGCGATCGTGCTGCAAGTGGCGCGGGCGCGATGGGAAGAAGACGTGCTGGCGCGCGTATTGCCCGATTTCGCCACTTACCGCGCGCAGACTCCATTTCTCATCCCGCGCGATCCGGCGCACTTCCTCGCGTCGTTCATGACCGACGCCGTGGTACGGCACCGTGCCGTGCTCGTCGTCGTGTGCATGGTCGCGGTGCTGGCGTTGGTGGCGACCGTATTGCCGCGGCTGGTTGTATAATCCGGTCGGATTCTTCGCCGCGCAGAAACACGATGTTAACTACATCAAGCGACGGGCGCTTAATCGCAGGTTTCGCTGATTGATTTAACTCTGCCGAAATCTCTCATTGCTAGCATCAGCCTCGATCCAGTGGCCCGGAAAACCGGCTTTGGGTCGAGCTCAGACAGCCACGTATGGACCTAAGGAGCCAACTAATGAAGACCCTTGTAGCGCGTTTCATGAAAGACGAGTCGGGCGCGACGGCCATCGAGTATGGCTTGATCGCCGCCGGCATCTCGGTCGCCATCATCGCCGTCGTGAACGGCCTCGGCACCAAATTGAACACGACGTTCAACAGCATCTCCAGTCAGCTGAACTAAGCGTCGTTTTGGGCAGTTACGAAAGGGCTCCGGTCGGCGCCGGGGCCCTTTCGCTTTCCGGCGCCTGCTCGGCGCGGCCGCTAACCCACTCTCAACCTGCGGCGGGGTAAAACCCCCGTTGATGACCATCGACACCGGCGCATTGTCATGCTGCTGCTGACCGAAGCGATCAAGTTGACGCTGTTCCCGGCGGTGATGGCGTTTGCCGCTTCGAGCGATCTGTTCACGATGACGATCGCCAATCGCGTCTCGCTGATCCTGGTCGCCGGTTTCGCCCTGCTCGCCGCCATGACCGGCATGAGCGCCGCCGACGCGCTGTCGCATGCCGCCGCCGCGGCCGTGGTGCTTGCCGTGGTCTTTGTCTTTTTCAGCCGCGGCTGGATCGGCGGCGGCGACGCCAAGCTCGCGGCGGCGACGGTGTTGTGGCTGGGGTTCGCCCACCTCGCCGATTATCTGGTTTACGCGTCGCTGCTCGGCGGCGTGCTGACCGTGGCGCTGATCCAGTTTCGCGCCCTGCCGCTGCCGAAGGTGTTCGTCGGCCGGGAGTGGGCCGAGCGGCTGCACCGCCGCGGCGGCGGCGTTCCCTACGGCGTGGCGCTCGCGGCGGCGGCGCTCTTGGTCTATCCGCAGACCGAGTGGATGGCGGCCATCGGGTCTTAGCGCCTGATGCGAAAGCCCGCCGCCGGACTTGATCCGGGGTGAACGCCCGTCTGCGGCAATGTGCCGGCGAAGCGCCCAGGCCGCGAGCCGGTTCGATTGTATGGGATGAGCGTCGGGTCCGGTCGCCAGAAGCGCGGCGTAACGCGCGATTAACGCGATTTGGATACTCCTCATTAACCATGCCTTGACGTTTAGCTGATGAAATCCGGATTGACGGCCAATTCCCGCCGTCGCGTCACTTTGGAACGTGAAGCGTAATGAAAGCCGCGCGCCTGATCGTACTCGGTGTCGCTCTCGCCGCCGGCGGCGTTGCCGCCATGCTGGCGAGCGGCATTCGACAGCCCGAGGCGCCCAAGGCGCCGCCGCCGCCACCGCCGCTCGCCACGGTCGACGTGCTGGTCGCCAAGACCGATCTCGCCACCGGCCAGATCGTCGACGCCGGTGACATCGGCTGGCAAACCTGGCCCGCCGCTTCGGCCAATGCGACCTTCATCAAAAAGACCGACCGGCCGGACGCCATCAAAGATTTTGTCGGCGCCATCGTGCGCTCATCCCTTGCCGCCGGAGAGCCGATTCGCGACCCCAAGGTCGTCGCCGCCAAGGGCGGTGGCTTCATGGCCGCCATCCTGCCGCACGGCATGCGCGCCATATCGCTGGACATATCGCCCGACACCGGAGCCGGCGGCTTCATCCTGCCGAACGATCACGTCGACGTGCTGCTGACGCGCCACGACAAAGCGGCGGAAAAGGCCGGCGGGGTCGAAAAATTTGTCACCGAAACAATTCTGAGAAACGTGCGGGTGCTGGCGGTGGACCAGGCGGTTGAGGAAAAGGACGGCAAGAAAGTCGCGGTCGGTAAGACCGCGACCATCGAGCTCGATCCGCAACAGGCGGAGACGCTGGCGCTGTCGCATCAACTCGGCACCCTGTCACTGACCTTGCGCAGCATCCTCGATTCGCAATCGCCGACTCCCGAAAGCGCCGAAGACAGAGACGACAAGAGGATCAGCGTCAACACGGTGCGTTACGGCGTGAGCACGCAGTCAACGCCACGCTGACCCGCACGGAGGGCAATTCGTCATGACAACAGGGACATCGATCCGTGCGGCGGCTGTCGCGGTCCTCGCCGTCGCGGCATGGACCGCGTCGCCTGCCGGTGCGACCGCGGCCGATTTGCCGAGGTGCGAGCCGCAGCTGCAAGCGACGGTCGGCGACGGCGATCTTGAGTCGCGCCCGGTCATGCTCGGCAAAGGCAAGTCGCTCGTCTGCGATTTTCCGCGCGACATCAAGAACGTGTTGGTGGCCGAGCCCAAGACCGCCAATGTCGTGATGCTCTCGTCGCGCCGCGCCTACATTATCGGCAACGACTCCGGAGCGACCAATATCACCTTTTTCGATGCCGAAGGGAAACAGCTGGCCCGCTTCGACATCGCCGTCTCCCGCGATGTGAACGTCATCCAACGAGCAATCCGGAAACTCATCCCAGGCGCCGATATCACTGTCGAAGCCATCGGCGACGGCATCATTCTGACCGGCACCGTGGCGAGTCAGGCCGACGCGCAGATGGCCTTCAACATCGCAGCGCATTTCGTCAATCCCGGTGACGCCTACGGCGGGGGCGGCGGCAGCAGCGGTGGTGGCGGCAGCAGCGGCGGCAGCAGCAGCAGCAGCAGCAGTAGCAGCGTAAACCTATCGTCCGTTCTGCCTAGCCTGGGGGCAGGTTCAACCAAAATCGTCAACGCGATCGTCGTTCGCGGTCGCGACCAAGTCATGCTGAAAGTGACGGTCGTGGAAATGGACCGCAACGTGATCAAGCAGCTCGGTGTCAATCTCAGCGGCAGTGCCGGCTTTGGGTCGGCGGTGCTCAATTTCAACAACAACTCCGCCAATCCCAACATCGTCCCCGGCTATTCCCCCCCGACCTTCCCGATCAATGGCACGCCGAGCAATACCTTTACCGGCGGATACAAGGGGTTGACGGCCACGTTGCAGGCCATGGAACAAGTCGGTGTGGTCCGCACGCTTGCCGAGCCGACCCTCACCGCGATCTCAGGGGAATCTGCGCATTTCCTGGTCGGCGGCAGTTTCCCGTACCCGGTGCCGTCCACCCTCGGCCAGCCGCCCGGGGTTCAATTTCAGAACTTCGGCGTAGCTCTGAACTTCACGCCTGTCGTGCTGTCGGAAGGCCGCATCAGCCTGCACGTGGCGACGGAAGTCTCACAACTTGACCCCACAACTTCCATAACAATTGCGGGAACCACCGTTCCCGGGCTGACCGTGCGGCGCGCGGACACGACGGTCGAAATTCCCTCAGGCGGCACGCTGGCGATGGCCGGCATGCTGCAGGAACAGACCAAACAGACCATCACCGGGCTTCCCGGACTGATGCAGCTTCCAATTCTCGGCGTGCTGTTCAAGAGCAACGACTACCTTAATAGCCAGACCGAGCTGGTGGCTTTGGTGACGCCCTATGTCGTGCGCGCGGTCGCGCAGAAGGATCTGTCGCGTCCCGACGACGGCTTTGCCGACCCCAGCGATCCGGCGAGCGTGCTGCTCGGCAGGCTCAATCGCATCTACGGCGTCGGCGGTATCCCGGATCCGCCGGATAACTACCGCGGCAAATACGGGTTCATCCTCGATTGATCCGCGCAAGGAGACGACGATGCAGATTGTCCGCACAGTGATCGACGAGAGCCGCGGCGTCCCGGGGCTCGCCCTTCGTGCCATCATCGTGACCTCCTGCGCTCTGGTCATCTGCGGCTGCAACACCGATCAGCCGCAGGTCGCTGCGGTCCCCGACGTGCCCACCGATTACCGGCTGCGGCATCCGATCACGATCAGCGAAGCCGACCACTCCATCGAAATCTTCATCGGCTCCAATCGCGGCGAGCTCAGCGCGGCGCAGCGCGCGGAGGTGCTGGAATTCGCGCAAACCTGGAAACGCGAGGCCACTGGCGGCGTCCTGGTCAATGTGCCGCTCGGCGCCGGCAACGAACATGCGGCGGCGGAGGTCATGCCGGCGATCCGTTCGATCCTGGCGGCGAGCGGCGTGCCGCCGGAGGGCATCGTCGTGCGCGGTTATCACCCGTCCGGCCGCAGCCTCGCAACCATCCACATCACCTACCCGAAGATCAGCGCCCAGGCCGGACCCTGCGGTTTGTGGCCGCAGGATATCGGGCCGAGCATGAACCGAGGGTACTTCGAAAATCAGCCGCCCTGGAATTTCGGTTGCGCCAGCCAACGCAACCTCGCGGCGATGGTCGACAACCCCGCCGATCTGGTGCAGCCGCGCGGCGAGACGTCGGCTGATACGACGCGACGGACTACGGTCATGCGCGCGTACCAGGGCGGCCAACCCACCGGGACTCAATATCCGACAACCGAGACGGCCAAGGTCGCCACCGGCGTTGGCCAATGATGCCCTCACCATGATGCGACAAGTCAACCAAGCCGTCCTGCCGGAAAGCGCCACCGCCGATGTCGCGGGTCGCGATGAGCGCATCGCACCGGCGCCGCGCGTCTCGGTGCAGGCTTTCTGCGAGACCGTGGAGACCGCCGCCGCCATCCAGGCGGCCGGCGAGGATCGGCGGATGGCCAAGGCGCATCTGCGCATCCAGATGGGCGGCCTGGTCGCCGCGGTCGAAGCCTATCAGACCTCGCCGACGCCGAACGTCATCATGCTGGAATCCGAAAGCAGCAGCGAGGATATCCTCGCCGGCCTCGATCGGCTCGCCCAGGTTTGCGATGCCGCCACGCGGGTCATCATCATCGGCCGGATGAACGATGTCGCGCTCTACCGCGAGCTGGTGCGGCGCGGAGTGAGCGATTACCTGATCGCGCCGGTCGGCGCCCTGCAGGTGGTGCGCTCCGTGTGCGGCCTGTTTTCGGCGCCCGATGCCAAGCCGGTCGGCCGTATCATCGCCGTGGTCGGGGCCAAGGGCGGCGTCGGCGCCTCCACCGTCGCTCACAATATCGCCTTCTCCATCGCCCGCGACCTCACGCTCGATGCGGTGGTGACCGATCTCGATCTCGCGTTCGGCACCGCGGGCCTCGATTTCAACCAGGATCCGCCGCAGGGCATCGCCGAAGCGGTGTTTTCGCCGGAACGCGTGGATAATGCCTTCGTCGACCGGCTGCTTTCGAAGTGCACCGACCACTTGAGCCTGCTGGCGGCGCCGGCGACGCTGGATCAGGTTTACGATTTCGGCGCTGACGCATTCGAGGCGATCTTCGATTCGCTGCGGGCGACCGTGCCCTGCGTCGTGCTCGATGTTCCGCATCAGTGGACGGGCTGGACCAAGCAGACGCTGGTCGGCGCCGACGACATTTTGATCGTTGCCGCGCCTGACCTCGCCAACCTGCGCAATACCAAAAATCTGTACGATTTCCTCAAGGCGGCGCGGCCGAACGATCATCGTCCGCTCTACTGTCTCAACCAGGTCGGCGTGCCGAAACGGCCCGAGATCAAAGCCGCCGATTTCGCCAAGGCGCTCGACGGCCAGCCCGTCGCCGTCATTCCGTTCGACCCGCAAACGTTCGGCGCGGCGGCGAATAACGGACAAATGATCGCCGAGATCTCTTCGAGCCATCGCACCGCGGAAATGTTTCGACAGCTGGCGCAGAAATTGACCGGCCGCGCCGAGCCGAAGAAACAACGTTTGAGCCTGCTGTCGCCGCTGATCGAGAAGCTGCTGCAACGGCAGTTGTAACGGTAGTGAAACGTCGTTTGGAGTTGCGTTAGTGTTTGGCAAGCGTAGCCTTCCCGGTAGTTCCGAGGCCGGCCTGAATCGGCAGCCGCCGGCTTCGCCGCCGCCGGTGCCGCCGCCGGCGCCACCGTCAGCCGTTGCGTCCGCTGCCAAGGCCGTGGCGTCCGAAGGCGGACGGACGCCGTTCCCGTCCGCCGGTCTCGGCGCGCCGATCCTGGCGGCGCCGTCGCCGACGCGGACTGCGGCGTCGCAAAACCCGCCGCAAATTCCGTCCGCAGTCGATACCCGCCGTTCGGATTCCTACTACGAGGTCAAGGGCACGATCTTCGGCGCCCTGATCGAGGCGATCGACCTCGGTCAATTGGCCAAGCTCGACTCCGATTCCGCGCGCGAAGAAATCCGCGACATCGTCAACGAGATCATCGCGATCAAGAACATCGTGATGTCGATCTCCGAGCAGGAGGATCTGCTCGACGACATCTGCAACGATGTGCTCGGCTACGGGCCGCTCGAACCGCTGCTGGCGCGCGATGAGATCGCCGACATCATGGTGAACGGCTCGGGCACCGTGTACATCGAAGTCGGCGGCAAGCTGCAGAAGACCGCCATCCGTTTCCGCGACAACCAGCAACTGCTCAACATCTGCCAGCGCATCGTCAGCCAGGTCGGCCGCCGCGTCGATGAATCCTCGCCGATCTGCGACGCCCGCCTGCCGGACGGCTCGCGCGTCAACGCCATCGTGCCGCCGCTGGCGATCGACGGGCCGGTGCTCACCATCCGCAAGTTCAGAAAGGACAAGCTCACGCTCGAGCAGCTCGTCAAGTACGGCTCGATTTCGCCGGAGGGGGCCGACATCCTCAAAGTGATCGGCCGCTGCCGCATCAATACGCTGGTCTCCGGCAGTACCGGTTCCGGCAAGACGACGCTGCTCAACTGCCTGACCCGTTACATCGATCACGACGAGCGCATCGTCACCTGCGAGGACGCCGCCGAACTGCAGCTGCAGCAGCCGCACGTGGTGCGCCTGGAAACGCGGCCGCCGAACCTCGAAGGCGAGGGCCAGGTCACGATGCGCGATCTGGTGCGCAACTGCCTGCGCATGCGGCCGGAACGGATCATCGTCGGCGAAGTACGCGGCCCGGAAGCGTTCGATCTGCTGCAGGCGATGAATACCGGTCACGACGGCTCGATGGGCACGGTGCACGCCAACAGCCCGCGCGAGGCGCTGTCGCGCCTCGAATCCATGATCATGATGGGCGGCTACGGCCTGCCTTCCCGCTCGATCCGCGAAATGATCTGCTCTTCGATCGACGTCATCGTGCACGGCTCGCGCCTGCGCGACGGCTCCCGCCGGATCACGCACATCACCGAAGTCATGGGAATGGAAGGCGACGTGATCATCACGCAGGACCTGTTCCTGTTCGAGATCGTCGGCGAAGATGCCAACGGCACCCTCATCGGGCATCACAAGTCGACCGGCATCGGCCACCCAAAATTCTGGGATCGCGCCCGCTATTACGGCGAGGAGCAACGGCTGGCGGCGGCGCTCGATGCGGCCGAGCAGACGGCACGCGAGTCGATCAGATGAACGTATACCTCGTGTTCGCTCTGGTGGCCGTGGCGATCGGCGGAGTCGGCTGGGTCTTGGTTTATCCGTTGTTGTCCGGCGAACGGCACACGGAGCAGCGCATGGCAAGCGTCGCGCGGTCGGAACCGATGGCGCCGCGGCCGATCCGCGCGGCGCAGCGGTCGCGCCGCGAGCAGGTGCAGGGCACTCTCAAGGAGATCGAAGAGCGACAAAAGAAGGCCAAGCGCCTGCCGCTGGCCGTGCGCATTTCGCAGGCCGGGCTCACTTGGTCGAAACGCCGGTTCTTTCTGACCGCCGGCGTGCTCGGCTTGGTGGCGTTTGTTGCCGTGCTGGCGTCCGGGGCCGGCCTGTTGCCGGCGCTCGGCGCCGCCTTTGCCGCCGGCTGCGGCCTGCCGTTGTGGCTGTTGTCTTTCCTCAAGAAGCGGCGCCTGGCGCGGTTTCTCGACGGCTTTCCCGATGCCGTCGACGTCATCGTTCGCGGCATCAAGGCCGGCCTGCCGCTGCTCGACAGTCTGAAGCTGATCGCCGAAGAGTCGGAGGAGCCGATCCGCGGCGAATTCCGCGCCATCATCGACACGCAGGCCATCGGCATGCCGCTCGGTGAAGCCTGTCTCAAGCTCTACGAGCGCATGCCGGTTCCCGAAGCGAATTTCTTCGGCATCGTGGTCTTCATCCAGCAACGCGCCGGCGGCAATCTGTCCGAGGCGCTCGGCAACCTGTCGCGGGTGCTGCGCGATCGCAAGCGGATGAAGGCGAAGATTCAGGCCATGTCGATGGAAGCCAAGGCTTCCGGGACGATCATCGGCTCGTTGCCGCTGGCGGTGATGACACTCGTCTATATCACCAGCCCGAATTACATCTCCATCCTGTTCACCGAACCGCTTGGACGCGCGATGTTGGCCGGTTGCGCCATCTGGATGGGAATCGGCGTGCTGGTGATGCGCAAAATGATCAACTTCGATTTCTGAGACAAGCCGTGGTGCAGCAGCTCATCCGGTGGCTCGATCCGCACTTTCTCGCCATGGTGTTTGCGGCGATCGCCGCCGCCGCCACGGTGTTCACGCTGGCGATGCCGTTCGTGGCAACCGATACGCTGTCCAAGCGCATGAAGGCGGTTGCGCTCGAGCGCGAGAAAATCCGCCAGCGCGAGCGCGAACGATTGGCGCAAGGCAACAAGATTACGCTGCGGCAGTCGCCGCGCGCGTACATGAAGACGATCGTCGAGAACCTCAACCTGAGTAAATGGGTGGGCCAGGAAGAAGCGCGCATCATGCTCGTTCGGGCGGGCTATCGCGGGCAGGCGCCTTACGTCACCTATCTGTTCTTCCGCATGGTGATGCCTATAGCCATGCTGGTGGCTTCATTGTTTTACGTCTTCGTTGTGCTCGACCTCAATCAGCCGCCCTTGATCAAGATCGGAATCGGGATCGGCGCCGCCTATTTCGGCATGTTGAGCCCCAATCTGTTCCTCAAGAACAAGATCCAGCGCCGGCAGCTTTCGATCAAGCGTGCGTTCCCGGATGCGCTGGATCTGCTGCTGATCTGCGTCGAATCCGGCATGTCGATCGAGGCCGCCTTCCGCAAGGTCAGTGAGGAGGTCGGCTCGCAGTCCATCCCGCTGGCCGAAGAGCTGACGCTGACGACGGCGGAATTGTCGTATCTGCCGAATCGCCGGCAAGCCTATGAGAATCTTGCGCAGCGCATCGGGCTGGAGGGGGTGAGATCGGTGTGTCTGGCTTTGCAGCAATCGGAACGCTACGGCACGCCGCTCGGCGCGACCATGCGGGTGCTGGCGCAGGAGAATCGCGACATGCGCATGTCCGAAGCCGAGAAGCGGGCCGCGGCCCTGCCGCCGAAACTCACGGTGCCGATGATCTTGTTCTTCCTGCCGGTGCTGTTCATCGTCATTCTCGGTCCGGCCGCGATCCGCGTGCTGGCGCTGCAGCATTAGATGCGCCGCACACGCCTGCCGGCAAGCAACAGAGATCAGGTCGGGCCGCTCGGCGGGTGCGCGTCCTTCGGGTTGCGCAGCTCGCTGCGGTGCGCGAGCATCTGCCGCAGATAGGCGACATTGGCGGCGGCTTCATCCGGCGGCAAATCGGCGCGGGCGATGGCTTCGGCGTCGGCGAAGCGGCCCTGCAGGCCGACCACCAGCGCGAGGTTCTGCCGCACCCGCGGATCGACCGAACGCCGTGCCGCGGCGCGGCGCAAGGTCGCCTCGGCGTTGGAGAGATCCTTCGCCAGCGCATAGGATAGCCCGAGATTCGACAGCACGGACGGCTCATCCGGAACGATCTTGAGTGCGGTCAGGTAGTAGCGCTGCGCATCGGCATGACGGCCCATTTGGTCGAGCACGGCGCCCTGCGCGGACAGGATGTGCCAGTCGGGCTGGTCCGGCGAGTGGGCGCGGCCCAACACTTCCAGGGCCTGGTTATAATCGCCGGCTTCGGCCAGCGCGCGCCCGTAGGCGCCGAGCACGGCCTTATCGTGCGGGTTCTCCAGCGAAGCGCGCTCGAGGACGGCGACCGCCTGAGCGCGCTGTCCGGTTACGCGCAGCGCCTGCGCGTAGTGCAGCGCCACGTCGCGGTTCGTCGGATTGGCGCGATATTGCTGCCCGTAGACTTCGACGTCGTGCCGCACTTCGGTTTCGGGGCGATCGGCCGACGCGAGCGGCAGCGAGCCGGTTGTCTCGGTACTCTGCGTACTCTGCGTCGTCTGGCATCCGGCCGTTGCCGCGGCAACCAAAGCAAGCAGCGCGGCCGAGGCCAACAGGCGTGCAGAGCAAGATCGGGTCGAACGCATCTCGATCGCTGCCAAAAGAGGCACCATGCCGCCGGGGCGCGCCGTCGCCGCAGCGCCGGTCAGCAATAGACCGTTAACCCTAATGAGCGGTTAACGACAATGAGGGCAAGACTCCGTAATTTCAGGGTCTTGGTGGGGAGGGTAGACACTTTCCGGGTCCAGGTTAGACACTTACGTTCGCGTTTTGTCGCCCCTGAGCTTGGCTATTGCAGCTTTCGACAACCTGACTTGATCGGCCGCCGCCGTGTACCGCTCGATCTCCTTGAGGGTGCGGTGTCCGGAAATCGCTGCGATTTCCTTTGCCGATGATCCACTCTCGGCCAGGCGGCGCATGATCGCCTTGCGGAGGCCATGTGGCACGCAGCGGCTCGGCAGGCCAGCCAACTCCACCGCTTTTCGCATGATCAGCGTAAGGGTCGCGCGTTGGATGGGACGGCCGTTGGCGTCGCCGATCAGGGTGACGCCTTTGGCGGGCGCGGCCTTGATCGCAGCCAGGAGCGCGGGATGCAGGGGTATCGACAGCTCGGCGCCGGTCTTCTGCTGAATCACCCGGATCAGCCCGTCACCCATGTCCGACCGGCGCATTTTGACAATGTCGCCTGCCCGCTGTCCGGTGTAGAGCAGCAGTGCAAATGCGAGCCGTTCCCGCGTTCCCAACGGCCATCGTCGCTGGAATTGGGCCAGCTCATCGTCCGTCCAGGTATGGCGGGTTCCCGTTCGATAAGCTTTGAGCCCCGTCACCGGGTTATCGAGCCGCAATTCGGTCTCGACCGCATATTGCATCAGTAATCGCAGTACCGCCCGGGTGATGTTTGCCATGGCCGGTTTGGCGGCCCCGATCTCCTCCACCATCTTCCGGGCGTCGCTACGCCTTGCGTCCCGAACAAGCCGATGCCCATGCCGCTCGGCAATACGATCCAGCACGAGCTTGTAAAGCTTCTGCGATGACGGCTTGAGGTTGGCGAACCCCGAGGACCGGCAGTAGTCAGCGATGAGCCTCGCGAAGGTTCCAGCCTTAGTCTCATCGACCACAGGCGCCGTCGCGCCGAGTGCGGCCTGGTAGGCCAGCATGAACTCGGTCGTCCCCGGCTCGCCTTTCAGCGGTAGGTCCCTTTGCCCACGCCTGTGAAAGTATCGCCGTACGGTTCCATGCCGATCGCGATAAACTTTGACATATTTGAGCCGCAGCAATGTCATGAGGGCTCACCGTGGGCCCAAGCGTCGTCAAAAGAGTTCCCGGGCCCCTGATCATTATCATCAGGGAGCGAATCGAAGGCCAGATCGAGGGCGCGAACGTCCCACAACTTTCTTCCGTCGATCCGCTTTGGCCCGGGCATCCGGCCGTCGCGTACGAGCTCGTCGAACTTGCTAGCGGAAATGCCGATGTACATAGCGGCTTCGTCACGCGAAAGGCCGCGGCGCGGGATTGGCCGGACGGCGGAAAGGGCGGTCGAGCGCATCATATTACTCGCGCTCGCTCACGGGCAGCTTGCCGCCGCAGACCCGAGGCCGTCATCGAGCCATCGGGAAACGCGAGCGCTGCTGCCACGGCGAGCCGCAGCGGGGTGTCGGACCTAATCTCATCGTGTGGTGGAAACGTTGGGCGGGTCATTGTGCAGTAGCCTATTGGGCCGCCGCCTGCTTGCGTCGGCACGGATTTGGAATAGATGACCTCTCGATTTTTTTGCTCAGGCCGTGCACCGAACCCGAGACGAAGAAATCCCGCCGACTATTAGCTCGGCGGGATCTTCGCTTTCGAACGAGGATATTTACTCGTTCGGGCCCAGCTTGCGGATGCGCGCAATGAAATGATCACGGACGATCTTGCGCGCCCGCTTCCATGCACGACGATGTTCTGCCGCCTCGCGAAAGGTGAGTTTCAAACGATTAAACTGCTTCCGCTCCTTCTTAGAGAGTTTAGGTTTCGATGCGTCCTTGGGCGTCGCAAGTTCGCGAACTTTGTGGATTTGGGCCTCGGGCGTCTGTTCCTTCGCGATTTTCAGCAGCGCCGCTCCATTATCCGCGAGGCCGGCATCCTTGGCGGCCTCCTTGGCGGCGGACGAAATGGCCGCGATCATTCTCGATCGACGAACATTATCGCGCGAAACGCCCAGCATCTTAGCGGCCTTGCTATCGCCTTTGTCATGCGGTTGACGCCCGCCGGGATGCGCTTGTCGCGCGGCCTTTTTTGCCAAATTTTTCGCCATCCGCGCCTCCGACTCGGCGCGCTCAAGAGCCGGGAGATCGGCACGTTCGAGGTTCTCGGCGTCACGCCAAATCCGCCGGTCAAGCTTGTCGCCCCGCATCACAATCGCGTCGATGCGCTTCGACCCAAGCGTCTTCGTAGCTTCCAAACGGTGACGGCCGGCAACGAGGCGAAAGCCCCCTTTCATTTTACGGACGCTGATCGGTGTCCGGAGCCCGATCTGGCTTATCGAATAAGCGAGGCGTTTGAGCTTCTTCTCGTTGATACTCCGCCATTTGCTTGGTACCTTCACATCGTTGACGCGTATCCTCACGACTTCGACCGATGAAGGTCTGGCTCTGGTCTGGCGATCAGCCGCGGCACCACCTTTATCGAGGCGTTTCTGATTCATCGCGCGATCCAGCGGCTTTGACTTCTTGGTCGCAGCCGTCATGTGCTTGGCCATTGTGGTCATGATGTTTCCCTTTAAGGTATGCCTCTCACAGCGATGTGCCCGCGGCGGAACTCAAGGCGTTCATGAAGGAAGCGGGCGGCTTGAACGCATGCGCCGATCGGTTCGCGAGATACTATGGGCGAAGCGGCCGGTGAGACTTTGCATTCAGCGGCAGATGTGTCGCGTACCACGGCTGCCAGGCCAACTGGCAAGGAAAGTGCTCTTTCCTAGCAAGTCTTGTCTGTGTGACGTCAGGCTTCCGCCGTCGCCCCCCAACCAACATCGCCGGCCATCGCCCCCTTTGAGCGTGCACCAGCCACGGTCGCTATACCCCTAACAGCGGACATTCGGTTGCGCCGCAATATCGGTCGCTAAGGGCCCAGGCCGTGTGAAAACTCCGAAATTGAATTTGCCGATAGAAATTTCTTCTCGACATCGTCAATTTGAAAAACAAAAACGCTGACGACAACAGTCGGGAGAAGACAATAGAGAAAGCAATTCTGCGTCTTTCTCTCGCGCGCACCTTTTCACACAGCCTAGGCC
>Ga0187884_10001685_pt1 | contig 19565 bp, 16 predicted proteins | sample June2016WEW_20_4_FD_132983 | JGI IMG/M metagenome (GOLD analysis project Ga0187884, IMG submission 132983) | Peatland microbial communities from SPRUCE experiment site at the Marcell Experimental Forest, Minnesota, USA - June2016WEW_20_40 | ecosystem: Environmental > Terrestrial > Soil >...
CGTGCGGTACCGCGTGGCTTCGGCCGGAAAATCCTGGATGACGTCGTGCGTCTCGCCTGGATCCCGTCCCAGGTCGTATAAGACCTCGAACTGCGGAATCTGTGAGGACATGAACTTGAAGTCCGCGGTCTGCACCGCAACACGGTCGACGACGCAGGTACCCTCCAGGTGCAGCCTGCGGCAGTCTCCGAAGGCGGTGTGGAGCTCCGAGAGAACCGGGCGATCTGCGACGCCCGAAGGTTTGCCCGAGATCACCGGCCGCAGGCTCGTTCCATCGAGATTGGGCGGCGCCTTAACGCTCAGCAGATCCAGTACCGTCGGCATGATGTCGATCAGCTCGACCGGTGCTTCGCTCGTCCCCGACGCGATCTTGCCTGGCCAGTAGAAACCGAGCGGGACGTGCAGCACGTGGTTGAACAGAGTCTCGCCGTGCCCCAGCTTGCCGTGCTCGTTGAACTCTTCACCGTGATCCGCGGTCAGCACGACAAGCGTGCGGTCGGCCGCCGGCAAGCTCGCAAGCTGCTGCATGAAACTGCCGACGATGCGATCGAGGTAGTTGATCTCTCCGGCGTACAGCGCCGGTAAGCGCGCGACTTCGTGTTCCGGCATGGAGTGGACCCCTGTGTTGTGCCCCAGCTCCCACAGTCCGCAGGGGTACTCGCGCTCGAACGGTCCTTTGTACCCAGGGTCTATGGCGTCGGCCACCGCACGCGCTTCTTCATCGCGCGGGGTGTAGGGCGCGTGAACCTCATAGGTGTGGACGAATAAAAAGAATGGCGCGCGCCCTGCGTATTCGGTCAGCCACGCCTCGGCTTTCTCAAAAGTGCCCTTCGCATTGCCAATTGTCTTGTCGTCCGCATTGACGGTCTGCTCCACGCCGTTGTCGTACCAGTCAAACCCATAGTCAAAGCCGAAGTCGGAGCTGACGAACGCATCTTCGGTGATGGCAACAGTCACGTACCCGTGCGCCGCGAGAACGTCGGCCAGCGTCTCCGATTGCAGATGTGGTGAGGTCTCGTACATACCGTGGTGTCTCGGGTAGAGGCCGGTAAAGATTGACGCGTGCGACACCGGAGTGTTCGGGTACTGCGCGTATGCCCGCCGAAATGAGAACGACTGCTGCAGGATGTCGTCGATCTCCGGGCTGACGCTAGGCAGGTTGCCGAACGAGCTCAGGTGATCAGCGCCCAGAGTGTCGAGCGAGATGAGGATCACATTGGGCGGGGCTTCACGGACAGAGGCCAAGAGGCTGACACGCGGTCGGTCCGGCCCCAGAACCGCCACGGATCCCCAGAAGGGTTCGACAGGAGCCGCCGTGGGCTGAGCCGCGCCAACCTGAAAGCGCAGCTTGCGCGACCCCGGGGACAGCGCCTGCAGATCAAGGCGGCGATCGAGCCACGTACTTGTCGGCTGTACCACTTCAGTGAAAACGGTACGCCAGTGGCCGTCGTTATCGGCGCCGATCACAAACACCACGTCCGGGCTTTGCGCCTCCCCGCGCGCGCCCATGCTGAAGGTCAGCCGCGTGGTCGCCGGATCAATGTCGGCCTCGAAGGATGATGGCAGGGGTACGGCAATCGCAGTGCGGGTGCTCGGACCCAATTTCACTTTTGCCGGCGATTGCACCGGACGTACGGGTACGGAGGGGGCCGCCCCCAAACGGCCGAGCACATGCTCCGGCGCCCTGTCGCCGTGACTGCGGCGCTGGTGCGACGCGACCAACACGACGGCGACAGCAGTAGCGAGCAGCGCACATAACGCGACCACCAGCGTCCAACGACTCACCACATCCTCTCCCGTTGCACCTTAGAACTCCGTGTAGATGAACTTGAGAGGTTGCTCCGGGGCGAACACCACAGACAGCACGATCAGTAGGACGTAGAGCACAACCTTCCAGTTGTTCCGAACGAACCGTGAAGCGAACGCGACAACGCCACCACCCCACGAGCGCAGCAGACGCGAGCCCCGTGGCTCCGTGATCTCCTCCGGTCGGTCTGCGGTCTTCTCTACAGGCTGCATACTTTCCAGACTTGCCGGTTTCACCGCCATCTGTCCAGAGGAATCATCGGCGCGCCCTCACGGTTGTCGGTACCGGTGTCGCGGTGCCCTTAGAGTGCGCAACCGCGGACGCCGTGCTGCGCGGCGACTGGGTTGGCTCCGCCACTGACGGCGCCGGAGTGCGGGGTGTCGACTCTGTGGCCGCCGACGCGTCTGGGGCCGGCGTTGCCGTGGTAGCCGGGACCGGTGTCGCCTCAAAATCCGGTGCGGCGGTGGGCTCTTCCACCTCCTCGGCCGCCACGGGCTCTCCGGAGGCACCGGATGTTGGAACAACGTTGCGCAAGCTCGATGTCGGCGGCGGCACCCACTGGTCCGCGCCGAGTTGCCCTTGCAGCGGAGAGCCGGCCCCGCCGAAACCGAAAGTCGACGGCGCACTCTGCGGCGTCGGCTGCGCCTGCGACGGACCGACGTCGAGCTCGAACACCAGAATTCCATCGAATAGCCCGTCGGGCGCCAACCATTTTAGGCCCACACGATCGATGTTGACCAAATCACTTGGCCGCCAGCGATTGGTGATCCCATCGGATGGCAAGTAGAAGGCCGCGCCCAAGCGCGCCTGCAATGTCCCGTCGTCAAACGCCAGCTGGCCGTTGTTGTCGGACTCGTAGCTGTCGATCGAGTACGTGTAGCTTTGCGGATTTGCGCTGAAGTTTGCGAACCCGATCGTGCCCGGTATGAGCGCGCTGATCGCCGGCGTGTCGTTCTCGCCGTTGAAGTAAAAGTTCACGATCATCATGACGACCGGAAACTCGCCTGCCACGCAACCCCACAGGGCCGTGAACACGTACGGCCCGGGTTCCAGCGGAATGTCGATGGTACCATCCGCCCTGTTCAACAAGGGCGCTGTACGTAGGCCTGGAGGACCCGACAGGCTCAGCCCGAGTGGCCGGCAATTGCGGCCGTTCACCGCGGTACACCAGAACGGTCCGGGAATGTTCTGCATCGTCTGGCGATACGCTAACACCCCGGTCAGCTCCAGCGCGCGAGCCGGGAAGGGGGCAAGCAGCAGGAGCACGACACCAGCCACGCTGAGGGCATTAGCCGTCTCGGCCTTCCTCCGCACGTGTTGACAGACGCCCGAGGTAACAGCAGCATTCAATAACTTGGCCAAGAGTTCTCCTTTGTTTGAGCCCACTCACCGCGCCTGCGCTGGAGGGCAAATGAGAGCTTGTAATGAGGGTGGCGGCGGGACTCCGTGCCTGCCGAGGTGATCTCTGGCGCTTGCACAGAGTTTTGCGCCCACCACACCACCTGCCGGCGCTATCGTTCCGATGTACCTGCCGGTATGATGTAGAGCTATGAGCCGTGGGCGTTGGTGCATTATGGGCGCGAGCCTCGTCGCCACCCTCAGCCTGACCCTGGCGCGAGGCGGCGCGGCTCAGGTCGCCGTACCGCTCAGCGTCGATGACCGCCTCACCACCGACGGCACCATCGTTGTCGAGACCAGCGACTGGAAGCTCGTGTTCGGCGCGGCGTTCAACGGCGGCATCTATCAATGGTTCGACAAGGTCGCCGATCCGAGTGAAGCCGACAATCTGGCAACGGCTTCGAACGGAGGCAATTACAGCCAAGGAACTGTTTTCGATTACGACGTCTATCTCGGCACCAGTCCACTGAATGCCATCGAATTCTCAACGGCGCTCGGACGCAATCCATCGCCAGGTGACCTGGAGCTCTCGGTGATCGAGAACAGTGCCGCCCGCGTCCGCATCCGCCAGATCAATCATCCCCGCCTGAACAACGGCGCCGGCCCGGTCGGCGATCCCTTTCCGGAACTGCCCAATATCCTCGCCGCCACCGACTGGACGATCTATCCGACCGGGAAGATTCACATCGCCTTCGATGCCACGGTGGATCCAACCTTCACCTTCGTGGACAACGGGCCGGGAGGGAGCGGGAAAGGCGTGTCGACGTCGGGATGCTGCGGGTTCGAAAACTGGGTGAATGCCAGCAACGGCACCAACTTCCTCGACAGTGGGGTGTGGGCTGGCGACACTATCGAGAGTCCCTCTGGAGGCTGGGGACCGATTCAAATCGCCGCACGCATGAGCCCGACCCAGCTGTACCTGGACGCGCCCGTGCCCGCCGGAACCAACCAGAGCTTCATCGTTCGTCGGTCGATGATCTACAGCGAGACCTTCTCGATTCACGCCGATGGAGACCCCACCATCGTGCACCAGTGCAGTGACCCAGCCGTCTCATACTGGCAAGGTGGCAGTAATGGCGACCCGGTGTGGTCCGTGCCCGACGGGTCGTCATGCAAAGGCCTCCTGCGCGCACAGGGCGCGGGCGTCCCGCCAATCGATGGCGATTTCGTCCTCGCCCACTGGACCACGACGCGGAGCGCCGGCAGCCTCCTGACGTTTTTCGAGCCGTGGACCGGCCGGACCTTCGGCGCCTTCAACGATCTCGGTTTCACCGACATCTCGTATACCCAACTCGGCAAAGCCGGCTATCGGCCTTTCGCACCCCATCACCGACACTTCATGGCGCAACTCGGCACTGTAGGGAGCGCCGTGCTGCCTACCATCAAGAGCGTCGCCCAAGCCCTTCCGTTCGCCGACGACTTTCGCGCACCTTACGCCGAAGCGCGGATCGGCGCTTTGGCCTCCGACGCCACCGTGGCGGCATACGGCTTTGATCCCGACACGGGAGCATACGAAATCCGGGCAGCCGGCAACCAAGCGGCAATCGCCTTCGATGCGCTTGGCGGGGGGCGCACGACGTCCAATTGTGGCACGTCGTGCCCGGCAGCGTTGGCGTACCAGGCGCCTGCTGTTCTGCTCACCGACTTCAAGGCGAACACCGACAGCATCCTGGTGGAGCGATCCACCGACAACGGCGACTCGTTCGCATCACTGCCTGCGAATCTGTACAACCTCACCTCATTTGCCGATGAAAGTGCGCTCGGCCCGAACCAACGCCTCTTCCAGTATCTCGGCGTGATCCCCGCCGGCGCCACCGGTCCATCCGCGTTCGTTTTCCGCTTCACGGGTTGCCCATCGATCACGAGCGACTTGGATGGCGACGGCATCGACGACGCCTGTGACAACTGCCCTTTGGATTTCAATCCGGACCAAACCGACACGGATGGTGACGGCGTTGGCGACGCGTGCGACTTGTGCCCTGACACAAGCGATCACGCCAACGGCGCGATCCCCTCAGCCGTGATGAGTGGGCTATCGAGCCGCCCCGGCCGCCAACGATTGAGCCTGCTCGACACCGGCCTCTCCCCCGCCGCCATCGACCCGACGACGCAGGACGTCGAGATTCGGCTGTTCAACAGCCAGGGAGACATCCTGCACCAGACGTTGGGGCACCCCGCAACGGACAGCCGTTGGCGTGTCAACACGTTCAAAGGCGCTCCCAATAGATGGCGATTCACCAATCGGGATCCGGCGGCCTTCGGCGGCGTGACCCTGGTGGATATCCGCCTGCGCGGCGGCCAACTCACCGTCACCATCACCGCGCGCGGCCACGACCTGAGCGCAGCCAAGAGCCGCACTCATCTCGGCCTCACGCTCAGAGTCGGAAGCGGGACGGCCGCGAACTGCTGGAACTCGCTGACCACCAATTGCAGACTGCTGTACGGCGGCAATACGCTGAGGTGCGGATAGAACCGGTTGCGCGCCAGCGAGTCGCCGGGAGTTTATGGCGAGGTGCCGCCTTCGGCGCCCTGATCGATGCTGACCCTCTGAACGACCAGCCAGCGGCTTTGCAGCGGGACCTCCTTCGCCACGTAATTGTCGAACGACAGGCGCAACAGCTCCGTGCCGGTATTCAGTGCTTCGGCCTTGAGGCTGAAATCTTTGGGCTCACCTTGCGTGTCGATGACCAACCGGCCGACCTTGCGGCCGTCGAGATCGACCAGCAGCGCGGGCGACTCGCCGTCGACGCGATTTCCCAGCGCACGGACCGTGATGGCGACGGGTCCTTTGTCCAGACGCACCTTGGATTCAAGGCTGCCGTTCTCCCAAAACGTCACCGCTCCATCGGCGCTTGCCATGCCTGCTGTCCGACTCATCTGCGCCGGCACGAGGCTCTCACCGGTGGGCTCCCAATTGGAGCAAGCGCACGTCGGCGTCAGCACCGCCAGGCCAAGGAGCCATGTGAATCGCCGAATGCGTTTTCTGATCATACCGGCTGCATAACCCTGCGAGCGCAACGGGTCAAGCATTCGCGCACGGCTATCCGCGCAACAGGAGCAATCGCAACACGATCCTCCACGCCTTGTCCAGATCGCAGACGAACAGCACCCAACCCAGGCAGACGAAATGAAAAGTGAACACGACGCTGAGCAGGCGCAGCAACGGGTGCCCGTCCCCTTGTTTCGGGCCCAGCAGTCGCGTGCGAATGAGCTGGTACGCTCGATGCACGTTCAGCCCCACGCCGTGGTAGAATCCCCACACGACGAAGTGAAAGGCGGCCCCGTGCCACAGGCCGCACAGGGTCATGGAGATCAAACGGTTCACGTAAGCGCGGCCTTCACCGTGGCGGCTGCCGCCAAGCGGAATGTACAGATAGTCCGTGATCCACGAGGTCAACGAGATGTGCCAGTTGCGCCAGAAGCGGGCGATGTTCGGCTGCAGGTAGGGATAATTGAAGTTCTCCTGCACCGTGTAGCCGAAGAGCCGCGCACTGCCGATGGCGATGTCTGAGTACGCCGAGAAGTCGAAGTAGATCTGCATAGCGTAGCCGTATACCCCAAGCCAGAGCTGCACCCAGGTATAGGCTTCGGGATGGGCGAACACTGGCGCGCACAACGGCGCCACGGTGTCGGCAATCAGCGTCTTTTTCGCCAAGCCGAACAGGATACGTTCGAGGCCATAGTTGACGTTTGTCGGATCGAGACCCCGTTGTGAGTACTCCTGCGGATTGAACTGCTGGAAGCGCTTGATGGGACCGCAGATCAAGGTCGGGAAGAACATGATGAACAGGCCGAAGTCGCGCAACCCCGCTGGAGCAAAGGTGCCGCGGTAAACCTCGATCAGGTAGTGCACGTACTCGAAGGTGAAGAACGAGATCGCCAGCGGCGCGCGCAACTGCGGCGGATCGAAGTGGGTCTTCAGTCCCGCGACTCCCATGACCCAGGCGACCGAATCGAAAAAGAAACCCTCGTACTTGAAGTAGGCCAGCGTGCCGATGCACAAGCTCGTACCGAGAACGAACCAGAGCCGGCGCGCACGCCCGGCGCCCGGGCGGACGACCCAGCTGAGGGCGAACACCACTACGGTCATGGCCGCGATGAAGACGACGTGGATTGGGTAGTAGTACCAGTAAAAGTAGAAGCCGAAGGCGATGAGGATGACCGGCCGCCACCGCGGCGGCGACAGCCAGTAGACGCAGAAGGCTATCAGCAGGAACAGGCCGTACACCCAGGTGTTGAAGATCATTGCGCCCCTGCCCCTCCAGGCTGCTGCTCGCGGGCGCGCCATTCCTCCTCGATGATGTCGGCAACGCGCTCCGAGACCTTGCGCTCGCCGACCAGGTTGAGGTGAACCATGTCGTAAAACCCTTCCGGCTCGACGAAGTCGCGCAAGTCGACGAAGCGCGCGCCATGCGCCGCGGCCTCGCGCGCGAACAGCTCGGCGTAAGCTTGCGACAGCGCCGGATCGAAGTAGGCTTTGGCCGCCGGGTCGCGGAACACAGGGTTCTCAGGAAAATAGACCAGGACGGTGCGCGTGTGGCTCTGCTCCAGGAACTGCAGGAGCCAGCGCAGCGATTGCGCCTGGGGGTTGCCGTCGGGCCCGTAGGTCGCCAGCGTCTGTGCCTTGTACGAACCGGGTGCCATGCTGTTGGCCATCTGTAGCCACGCCAGGTAGTCGCTGAATTGGTGCGACTGCCGCCATTTGTCCCATGCCGCATACGACTGTGGCGTGATACGAAACGAAGGAAAGTACCGTGATGCCTCCCGCGGCAACGGCGGCGGTGGCGTTATCGTGCTGGCGGCGAACGACGGCCGCGGCAAGCGGAGTCCCACCGCAAGATCCCCGACGAGCGTGTCGACCGCGGTGCGGGCGAAAAAGCGATACCGGTACAGCTTCCAGTACCGTTTGACGTACGCTTCGAGGCGGGCTTCGGTGCCGCTGCGCGGAAGAGCCGGAAGCTCGACTGAGGAATCGTAAAAGGTGCGGGCGACCACGGAATCGGTCGAACCATGTTTCGGGTAATCACGCGCCGCGGCCCCATAGATGACCAGCCACGGGTGCGTCGGCATGCTGTTCCACACCAGGAGGGCCGAATCCGTCGCAGTTGACCCGTGCGTCACCAAACGCACCAGCGGCGGCACACCGTCGCGCCGCAAACGCGCGTTGACCAGCCCCTCATTGACGCCGAAGATAACGATCGAGCTGCCCACGGCCTCGGTCGTCCCGAGCGGCGGCCGCTCGCTCTCGAACTCGCGCGCGGCGTCAAATAAGAATTGCCAATTGTCGCCGCCCATTCCCGGCCCGAAATTGGGATTAAGATGCCAGAACAGACCGACACGAAAGAGCAGCAGGTCGATGGCGACAAGACAAAGCACCACCTTCACCCATACCCAGGCGGGAGATCTCAAAGCGCGGAGCATGCTTAATTAGTCCGCCGTGCGTTCCAGGCGGCCGCGACGGCGATCAGCACAGCGGCGGCAGCAGACAGGGCGATCCCTATGCGGAAGCTCCTGGGCTGATACTCGAACCGCACCACGGAATGGCCTGGCGCGAGACGCACGGCACGAAACAGGTAGTCTGCTCGAGAGATCGGCTCTTCACGGTCATCGACGAACGCTTTCCAACCGGGATAGTGCAGGTCGGTCAGCACGAGATACCCGGGAGCACTCACATCAGCCTCGATCTCCACGCGCTCCGGCTCGTAGCTGCTGATGTGCACCGCTGCGCTTGCTTCCGCGGCGGGCGCCGGCAAGGGGTCCGACTCAGGGTCTTCGAGGAGCACCTCCAGCCGCGGGTCGAAGCTCGGGGTGTCCAAGGCCGCCAGAACCGCGTCTGGGCTCGACAGCGTGCGCGCGCGCGATACGAAGTAGGCGCGCGGCAGGACGTGCTGCCTCTCGAAGACGCGCGCGAAAGCCCTGTCGTAGATCGGCCTAAACTCCGCCTGGTTCTGGCTCATGAAGACATCACCCGGCTCACCACGGAGCATGACGAAGTACTTGGTACCAGTCAGGTCCATCAGCCACCAGTGCGACCCGGGCATGAGGTAGTAGGCGCCCGCAAACGGGGCTGCGCCCCCGAAGGAAGTCGGGTTACCTCCCGGGGTGATCGCGGTGAAGAAACGTGCGTAGCGCTCCACAGCCAGCGGCTCGTAGTCGATGGACACGGCCATCTTGTTCAGCAATCCCTGCTTGGCTGTGAGATCCGGCCAGAACCAGAACTTCGACGAGAGGTATACGCGTGCATCGCCGAGGTTCCGCTTGAGCGTATCGAGGAGCTCCTGACGCCTGTGGAAGATCTCTGGGCGTTTGACCGGCCGCACATGTGTATCACCAGTCGTGAAGAAGAGACTGGCCGCCTGTACGACACAGAGAGCGGTCAGGAGGCCCAAGCGCACGGCCCGCCGTCCGACCAGGCCGAAGAGCAACAGGAGAACCAGCGCGGCGACCCAGTACCAGTTCACTTCACGCAGGGAAGCAAGCCAGACCAGCCCCGCCACCCCCACCGCCAGTGCGGCCAGCCAGCCCGGGTGGAGCCACAATTCGCGCCGCCTGATGTCCGACCACGTCTGCAAACGTGTGACCGCTAATCCTACCAGCAGTGATTGCGCGAAGCTGTAGATGTCGAGGAATTTCATAGGACGGCGGAACATGCTGCCGATGACGGGAATCGCAAAGTAGTACCGGTAGACCGGTTCACCAAAAACCAGTAGCGCCGCGCCAACGGCAGCCACCGTGCCGGCGATCCAAACGAGCCGGTATCGCCGCCACCCGATCACGAGGCCCAGTCCGAGCAGCGGCAAGACGCCAACGGTGACTGCCCCCGCGTTGCCGACGGCGGCGCGGAGAAACTGCGGCGCGGGAATCACACCTGGGTAGAGAGCCTGGGCAAGCGTCAGTGAACCCGCCGCACGCGCACTCTGCTGCGTCAGCTCGGCCGCGGGCAGCAACTGCGGCGCCGCAAGCAGAACCGCTATCGCGCCTGACGCGCAGATCACCGCGGCGCCGCGCACGGCGGACCGCCACGCTCCGCGCCAGCTCATCTCCACCATGCGGCAGAGTACGAACACGCCGCCGGCGTAGAGCGTATGCAGCAGAATCTCGGGCACGCCGATCAGCAACTGGCAGGTCAGCGCCAGGATCAGCCCGATCCAAGCCCAGCGGCGGCCCTCAAGTACCAGGTCGAGCAGCAGCACGGTCAGTGGCATCCAGGTAATCGCCTCGAACACCCCGGGCAGGACGTTGTTGAGAATCAGCCACCCGGACCAGGCGAAGGTCATCGCGGCACACAACCCACCTAGGCTCGTGCTCCGAAAATGCCGCGCCAGGCACCACATGCCCAGGGCGCCGAAGAACATGTGGAAGACGAAGGAAATCTCGAGCGACGTGAGGACATCGAACCAAAGGTTCATGAGGTGGAACGGATAGAGCAGGCCAACATAGGCCATCGCCAGAAACGGCTCGCCGCAGAACTGGTAGGGGTTCCACAGGGGCAGGTGGCCGGCTCGCAGCGCGGTGAAGCCGTACTCGTTCATCGGCGGGATCTCGATGTACAGATCAACCGGGCCGACCTCTATGGTGGGGTTCACGCCACTGTCGAAGATGCGGAACTTCCAGAAGAGGAAACTGAGCAGAAGGAGCACCGCACCCGGGACGACGACCTCGAGCAGTGCAGCTGACAGAAGGGGCTTCTTCACGGCTCTACAGCATCCACATGCGCCGGCGCCAACGCCGCCGCGTCGCGGTGCTTGGTCGTCAGCGCAGGGCTGAGACGCAGGTTCGGGGAGATATGCACGCGGTCGTGGCCGGCGCGCTGTCTAATCGCCTCGAACAAGGGCGTGTACGGATCGAGGATCTGCGGCATGGCAGACGGTCGGGTATACTTAGTGTTTACGCCCAGAAACAGGTTCGCAGCGCGTAGCACGAGCAGGGCGGCTCACCGGTATCGGCCGGGCACAGGGCGCCGTCATTGGTTAGCCGCCACCGGCCCCTGGTTCGCAACCGCCGCGCCCAACGCACCAACCTTTCCGTACGCCCGCACGAAGGACGAGGCTCCAAGCCAATAGATCGCGACGAACGCCACGATCACCACGGTGAACCCATACGTCATGGCCAAGATGATGCTCAGCACCGATCCAACGACGGTGAGACACCCATTCACCGCCCAAGCCCACGCGACAAAATCCCGATTGATCGCCGAGGTGAGGCGAATACCGTAGGGGAAGAACATTCCCAGGACACCCCCGAGCGGCACGCAGAGGGCTATGGCCACTGCGATCCGCAACTCCAGCGCGGCGGCAAGCAAGGCTTCGAAAATCGGCTGGAGCGCAAGAATGTAAAAGACCACCAACAGCGTCAGTATTCCCACCAGTGTCGGCAGCACCCGTTTCGGCTCGTCAGGAAGGCGGCCGCTGAAGTAGGCGCCTACGCCTGCCGCGGTCAGGAACGAGAACAGCATGACCGTCAACGAATAGGTGGGATAGCCGAGGAACATGATGAACTTCTGCACGAAGCTGATTTCGGCGAAGATGAATCCCACTCCTAGCGCGGCGAAGTAGGTGAGAAACCCCCAGCGATGCGGCATGGCGCGGGCCTCCGCGCTCACCCGCAACAGCGGCAGTATGATGGCCACCACCGAGAACAGAATCGCGACGACCAAGATCATGAACAGCACGAGCTGCCCGGTCGCCAACGTGTGCCCTCTGTCGATCTCGTCACGGTGCTCGAAGAGATTCCGCCATTTGTAAAAGCTGTAGTAAAATGGACGGTCATCGGTGGTTGCCCCGAGGTTCAAGAAGGTATGCTCGAAGAAGATATCGCGTTCTTCGGGCGATCCTTCGAGCAACGTGCGAAACACCGGCTGTTGGTGCTCCGGACGGTGCGGCAGATACCATGCTTCGAATTTATTCTCGCCCACGAACTGCTCCATCGCCGCGATTTCCGCGTCCGAGAACGGCTGCAATTTGGTGAGGATCTCGAACTCCGCGACGCCGCTGGCGCCACCTATAACGATGACATGTGCAGCCGGGTCGGCCACCCCGCGTGCCCGCAGCGCCTCGTACGAGAGGGCGACAAACCGCACGGCGTGCCGCGCGGCACCGCTGTTCGGATGGAAGTCCAGCCCAGCCATGCTGAGCATGCCATCGTCGCGCAGCGCCCGGAAGTAATCCAGGTACGCTTCGACGCTATACAGGTAATTCTCAGACAGGATGTAGGCGCCGCTGGACAGGGCCGCTTCCGTGTCCACGCCTGTGATCTGGATCAGGTCGAAGCGTTCGGTGGTAGAGCGGGTGAAGTGGCGCCCCTCACTGGCATAGATCTGCACATCCGGCCGAGTGAACATGCCGCCGGCAAAATCTCGATACCGGCGCGTGATCAGATCGACGGTGATGGGATCCAGTTCGGCGCCGACGATGCGCACGGCCCCGTTTTCCAGAGCATTGACGACGTCTGCCCCGCCTCCGACTCCGATGATCAAGACGGTGGCTTTCTGGCGCAGGACGTATGGGGCCGTCAGCACGTGGTGGCGGAACATTTCGAACCCCTTCATGTCGCCGTTGCCCTGGTACAGGATGGCATTGGCGCCGCCGTCATGAGCGACGGTGCGGAACGGAGGGTAACCCCCTTGGTACAAGGGGCTGATTCCCTGCATCCGGTAGCCGCCGAGCTGCGCCTCGCCTTTCGGGACCCCTAACAGGTCGGTACGAAAGATCGGGCTCCACCGCGTGTAGTGGATGATGCCATTGCCGTTCTTGAGCCATGCCGCCAGCGGTTTGTCGCTGCTCGGCATGAATGGCAACAGCCGCGGCAACGGCCAGATTGCCAGCAGCAACACGGCAGCCACGGCGAGGTTGAAATTGCGGATCATGACGGATTCATCTTGGACGGCCATCAGCCCCGCGGCGGCGTAGACCAACGCGACCAGGACGACGACGCGCGGGGTTTCAAGCCACTGGATCGCCAGCACCACGAGCGCGCAGCCGAGTCCGGCGCCGATCAGGTCCCAGAAGTACAGGCGGTTCACCAGGCGGCCGGCGGCGCGGAGCGCGATGGTGATGGAAAGTCCGGCGAAGAAAAACGGAAACGTGACCATCACGAAATACAGGAGAAACTTCGCCAGCTCGACCCGGTGTTGCAGGACATCGAAAGGTTGCAGCGGAACGAAGGAGATGACGAGAAGCATCAAGAGCGTCGTGACGGCGGAGAGCCCTGAGAGGAGGCCGATGGCCCGCCCGACGGAGCTAGCGCCGATGCGCGGAAAGGCCGCCAGCGTCGAACCGCTGGCGCCGAAACCAAGCAGCGCGAGGCTGACCGAGATGTAGGCAAAGTGGTACCAGATGGTGAACGAGAAAATCCGGTTCAGCGCGATTTGCAGCATCAACACGGCGAGCGACAACAGAAAGACGGCGAGAAATATCTTGCGCGGCACCATCTCGCCGGTCGCCGAGGCTTGCGTGGTTGTCATCCCTAAGCTCCCTTAAACTCCCCTCATGACTTGGTGGCGAACGAACGTCGAGCCAGAAGGACGGTCTCGACCGCCCGGTAGCCGTAGCGTATTGTTTCCGTCAAGCCATGCGCACCGAACGTACCAACGCGTATCAGATGGCTCACAGCGGGGCAATCGGCGCCACCGCACTGCGGCGTGGACGCAGCGCCACCCTCGAACTCTGCCCCGCGACTCCACCCGCTGAACCGGCCCAACTGCACGGCACTTGACAGCACGTAGGGCTTCGTCTTAGTGCCCACCGCATAGGGGAGACTCGAACCGTGAAGGCGCTCGCATCCGTGGCTGGTATAGCGCTGGCATTGCTGCTTGCGGCGGGGTGCTCCAAAGCTCCACGTGAGGCGGTGGCTCTCGCCCCGGCGAAGATGAATCCGACGGGGCAGAAGACGACGGATGCAGGAGGCGCGGTCACGTTCTGGGGAAAGGGCGTGCTCCAATCCGTAGTGCACATCGAGAAAGGCCCCGTCACCATCACCCTGCGCTGCCGCGGCAACACGGTTGATAACGAAGCCCCCATCGTGATGGTGGAGATCGAGGCTCGCGTGGTCGGCAAACTAGTCATCGATTCGACCGAGACGAAGGATTTCTCACTGGCCACCAACGCCTTGAACACCGGGACCACGATGCTGCGGCTCACGTTCCCCAACGCTAAGCAAGGCGCAACTCCGGCACAAGCGCGAGCCGTCAGAGTCGAAATGGTCACCGTCAGCTAGCCTAAATCGGAAGTTCGCTGAATAATTCTGGCCGGGCACCCAACGACAGTGACGCCATCAGGAACGTCCGCAATCACCACCGCTCCAGCACCGACCACGGCTCGCGCTCCGATCCGGCGGCCCTGGATCACCAACGCCCCAAGGCCCACGAAAGCGTCGACACCGCATGTGACAGCCCCGGCTAAGTGGGCTCCCGGAGCGATGTGCACGCCGTCCGCCAATTCGCAATCGTGGTCGACGGTCGCCCCGGTGTTCACAATGACGAAACTGCCCAGCACCGCCCCCGGGTTCACGACACTGCCAGCCACTACAACGGTACCTTCCCCGATGCGGACATCTGGAGCGATCACCGCACTCGGGTGGACAAGTGTTGCCAAGACTCCGTGCCTCTCCTTCACCAGCGTCGCCAGCCGCCGCCGCCCTTGCTGGTCGGCCACCCCAGCGACGAACTCATGTGCGGCGACAAATCTGGCATCGTCGAGGCACGCATCGCCACCGAGGATCTTCAAACCCCCAACGAACTGGGCCTGTTTGATGTGCGTATCGAGAAAGCCGCTGACCGAGCGGCCACAGGCACGGGCAACATCCGCAACGACGCGGCCATGCCCGCCGCAGCCCAAGATTACGATGGGCTTCATCATCGTAGTAAGCGCCCCGCGCCTCCCACACGCGCGGCACCGATGGTTGCGATGCCGGCGACGTTGCCTGATTCCAACACTTGCATCCGTTGCAGGAAATCAGGGCGGGAAAGCCCTGCGTAGCGCCGAATGAGCCAGGCCATCGCACCAGCGACAAGGAGCGACAGCGGCCACATTGCGCACCTCACGAGAAGCGCCGCCATCACTCCCATACCCACGAGTAACATGCCCAGCCGCGACCGCGGCATCTGCGAGAGAACGCCATCGATCGCCAGGTTCACCAGGCGCCGGAAACCATACTTGCTCTCGCCCAACACACGTTCCTCGGTATCGACGTAGATCCTGCGCAGCGCCCCCTCCGGCCGGCGCGGCAGTGGAAAGCGCAGATAGTGCCAGTAGCGCGGCTGCTGCAGGAGCCATCGGGTCACGCCAGCCGACAGTAAGCGGTAGTAGATGCGCTGCTCGTTCGTGTCGACGCCGGTGAGCACGCGGGCCCCGAAGAAGAACGCGGCCGCCCCAATACGCCGGTACGCCTTCCGATTGGTCAGCGTCCGCCGCACGCACTGCACTACCTGCGCCCCGTTTAGGAACCCACGGATCATTGCGGGAATGACCTCCACCGGATGGCTGCCGTCGACGTCCATCATGATCATGGCATCGGCCGTGGAGCGGCTCAGGCCAAACACAACGGCCGCACCCTGACCGAGGCCGGGCGCCACGGTGTAGTAGCTCATGCGTGGATTCTCGCCAGCGAGGCGCCGCAAAAGCGGTCGTGTCCCATCGGTGCTGGAGTCCTCGATGAACATCACTCTGAGGTCCACGCCTTCCGGCAACTGAAGTGCCGCGATACGATCGAGAAACACGGGGATGCTCTGTTCCTCGTTCCGGACGGCCACAATGACGTCGACGCGCGTCATGCACACAGAAGGCAGCGGGCGGGCGAATGCCTACTGTCCTTTGAAATGGGTCCGGTACGCCTCTTCGGCCTCGCTGTAGTCCTCAACTCGGCCGATGTCGAGCCAGTACTCTTGCATCAGGTAGCGCATGATCGGACGGCCGAGGGCGAGCATCTTGTCGATCAGGTCGGGAATCCCGAAGTATTCGCCGTCCGGCACCAGGTCCAGCACCGGCGGCTTCATGAGATAGATCCCGGCCAGCACCTCGGTCAGGAACTGCGGCTTCTCCTCGACGCGGATGATCCGGTCGCCCGCCGTGTGGACTTTGCCGAAGTTGAACGGCGTGCCGATGTTCTTGGTCGCTATGGTGAAGTCGCTGTCCTGCCGGCAGCCGTAGGCGTAGAAACGGCCGAAATCGATGGTGGTCAGAATGTCACCATTGATCATAATGAATGGCACATCGAGCTGGTGGCGCAACAGTGACAGCGGACCGCAGGTCCCCAGCGGCTTGGTCTCGCGGCTGTAACCGATCCGCACCCCAAACTGGCTGCCGTCGCCGATGAAGTTCTCGATGTATTCGGATTTGTAGTTGGTCGCGATGAAGATCTCGTTGAAGCCGTACTTCGCCAGGTTCGTGATCTGGATCTCTAATAGCGAGTGCTCGCCGATCGGCAGCAGCGGCTTTGGGATCGCCTGCGTGAATGGCCGCAGCCGCTCGCCAAGTCCACCTGCCAGTATGACCGCCTTCATGGTCCCCGTTCGCCTGGTGATTCGCCGACCTGCACCGTTAGCACATCCTCCTGTCATTTAGTACGGGAATCTCGCTCATCACCTGTGACTGCTGGTAAGAGGTGAGAAGTAAGGGGTAAGAAGTAAGGAGTAAAAGTGAAAGGTAGGTAAGGGTCACTTCTGACTTCTGACTCCTGACTTCTGACTCCTCACTGGATAGTACTCCAGCTTTCAAGACAGCCCGATTGTCCCCGGAAGCGAAATCGAGAACGGCCTCGTCAGGCAAAGACTGACCGGCCTTCCCTGCGTCCTCGAGCGTGACGACGTCATGCCCAAGCCGACGCAGTTCCTCAACGACTGGCAGAGGGAAGTTCTCGTCGGCCAGCAGCCGTGCCACGGCCTAAGCCGCCTCGTTCTCGTGGATTTTCGCCTCGACCTCGTCCCGGTGCGAGCGCACATAGGCCCAGGCGTTCGCCAGATCTTCTGCGCGCAACGTCGGATAGGACCGACGCAAATCCGCCTCGCTCGCACCCAGTCGTCGGGCTTGCTCCAACAGCCACACCGGGATGCGGGTGCGGACGATACATGGCTCCCCGCCACAGACACCATCGATGGTGTCAATGCCGGGGGAGGCGTCGCCCAAGTCGCGCGCGACCCGTTGCAGCAACTGAGCCTTTTCGCCTTGCGTCATACGAGATAGCAACTTCTCCGCGTCCTCTACTGTGCTCATCTAAATCACCGGAATCGCTCGCCCTCGGCAACCGCCCGGAACTGGGCGACTGACAGCATAGAAAACTCAGCACCGGTGTGCAATGCGTTGATGCCTATGCTGTCTTACTGCTCCTTCCTCTGACGCCTTACGCCTTGCGCTTTACGCTTTACGGCTCTTCGCTTCTCACTCCACCTTCACGGCCAAAGCGTCCCCTCGTCGAGGGCTCGCAGGAACTCATCGACCGGCAACACGTCAATACCCTCTCGCGTCAGCAGTCGCCGCCCGCCGGGGCACACCAAGACGCGGCGCACCAGACCCTTGAGACCGTTGATCGCCCGCAGGCCACGCAGCGTCTTGTCGCTCACGTTGGTCGTGGTCTTGGCTTCGAGCGCAAGCCACTCACGACCACGGTTCAGCAGGAAGTCGACCTCAGTCCGGTTCGCCTCCGCCGGCGCCCAGTAATACCAATCCTCGAACAGCTGCCGGTAGTCGCGGTAGGCGCGCAAGAGGCCCGCAATCCACCCTTCGAACAAGCTCCCGCGCTCTTCGGCGGTGGGAGATGAGAACTGGCTCTTCAGCGCCCGAACGATCCCGGTATCGACCCAGTACAGTTTCGGATGACGTTTCTCGCGCACGCGCATGCGCGCGACATAGGCCGGGAGACGGAAGGCCACCAACGTGTCCTCGAGGATATCGAGGTATCCGGTGACGGTCGTGCGCGCCACCCCCGCATCGCGGGCCAGCGTCGCCGTGTTCAAGGTCTGCCCATGAAACAGCGCCGCGATCGGCAGGAAGCGGGCGAAGCCTGGCAGGTTGCGGACGAGGGCCTCGGCCTGGATTTCCTCCTTGAGATACATGCGAACATAGGCCTGTAGAGCGTCCCGGCGTGACGGGGCTTGCCAGATGAGCGGCAGGCTGCCAACGGCGAGGACGGTCTCCAACGAGAACGCCTTGCCAAGCTCAGCTGGCACCAAGGGGTGCATCTCGCGGCGCACCGCGCGTCCCGCCAAAAGGTTGGTGCCGTGCTGCTTCAGCTTGCGCGCGCTGGAACCGCATAGGATGAAGCGCAGCCGCTTCTCCTCGATGAAGCGATGCACCTCGTTGAGCAGTTGCGGCAACCGCTGGATATCGTCGACGCAGACGGTGGTCCCGGAGCGTAGGGCGCGGAGCTCGTCTGCGAACGACCCGATACGCACGAGGTACGAGTGGTAGAGTTCCTGGTCGAGGAGATCGATGCGATGCGCGGCCGGGAACCGCGTTCGTACCCACGTGCTCTTGCCGGTACCGCGCGGCCCGAACAAGAAGAATGATTGCTTAGGCGGAACAAGCAAACGGGGAAACAGGGATGACATGTCGCCGTCACTTTACGCCGTAAAACGACGCCATACCAGTTCTTCTTCGTACGCCTGACGGCTTCTTCGTAAGGCGTGAACGGTAAGGCGTGAGGGGTGTGCACGCCTTACGCCTTCTTCGTAAGGCGTGAGACGTGAGGCGTAAGGGGCGGTGCACGCCTTACGCCTGACGGTTCTTCACTTAACTTTCAGCACACGCGATCTCGGAAGGCTTGTACCGGCGTGAATTTTTCCAAATTTGGATCTGGGAGGGCTGGGTGCAGAGTGAACTTTTCCATTTTTGATCTCCGACGGCATGATCACACCTGTTCCGGCGCGATCTCGATAGAAAAACGCGCCGACAAGCCTAAAACTTCAGCACCCGAGATCTCGGAAGGCTTGTACCAGCATGAATTTTTCCAAATTTGGATCTGCGAGGGCTGAGTGCAGAGTGAACTTTTCCATTTTTGATCTCCGACGGCATGATCACAGCTGTTCCGGCACGATGTCGATAGAAAAAGGCGCCGACAAGCCTAAAATTTCAGCACCCGAGATCTGCGAGGGGTCAGATCAGCGTGCGTCTTTGAAATCTAAATCGCGCAACGGCCCGACAAAGCTCTTCCCAGCGCGATGCGTATGTGGAAGGGCTCGGATCAGCCCGGATTTTCGCTACGCAGAAGTAAGAGGTAAGAAGTAAGGGGTAAGGGGTAAGGAGTAAGCCCTGATCCGAAAATAACGGGGCGACCCAAGAGGGACTTCCCCCTTTGGAAAAGGGGGATTGAGGGGGATTTGAGGCGTCCGCAAATCCTCCCTGACCCTCCTTTGCAAAAGGAGGGAACC